>Ga0307478_10001022_pt1 | contig 25753 bp, 12 predicted proteins | sample atmos_gasesECM4C_2_FD_203713 | JGI IMG/M metagenome (GOLD analysis project Ga0307478, IMG submission 203713) | Hardwood forest soil microbial communities from Morgan-Monroe State Forest, Indiana, United States - atmos_gasesECM4C_05 | ecosystem: Environmental > Terrestrial > Soil > Temperate...
CGCGGCTCGTTCCAGTGACGATTGCGACTCGTCCAGTCAGATCGAAGAGCGCCCTTGCAGGTTTATTGTTCCTCACAAACCGACTCCCGGCGTGAGAACAACCTTCAGTAAATTTGGTTCCCGGGTACAGAGTCGCTCAAACCATCGCGGCCCTTCTTCGAGAGGCGCAATCGCGGTGATGAGGGGCTTAACGCGAATCGATCCGCTCGATACCAGTTCAATCGCCCTTGGATATTCCCCCGCGGATGCGCACGATCCTTGCAACCGGAGTTGTCTGGTTACGACTCTCTGGAGAGGCAACGGAACCCGGGGAGAAATATTACCCACCAGCACAACACTGCCCCCTTTTCGAACACTTTCGACCGCGACAGCTACCGTCTCAGCCTTGCCGACAGCTTCAATGGCTACGTCAACGCCGAGTCCATCTGTCAACCGCTGTAATTGCATGGGTAGATCGGCGGCTGGAATGGCGGAGGTGGCCCCAAGCTCCCGGCTTAACGTTAGCCGGGAATCATCCACATCCGTAACGAAGACGCGAGAGCATCCGGCAACGCGCAACGCTTGCTGCAACAGTAACCCTATCGTGCCGGCTCCCACCACAAGAGCGCTGCTGCCAGCCGAGATCGGAACCAGAGAGACCGCATGAAGCGCTACCGCAACAGCCTCAAGCAGCGCAGCCTCAGCGAAGGGAAGATTGGCAGGCAGATGATGCACGATGTGCGCCGGGGCCGTGACGAATTCTGCAAAGGCTCCGGCACGCCGATAGTCCCCGCAGGAAACCCCGAGAACTTCGCGCCGATCGCACAAATTGTTGTCACCCCGACAGCAGTACGAGCACTCGCCACAATAAACCGTGGAATCCACCGTGACCCGATCGCCCTCGGCAAATCCGCTGACCTTTGACCCGAACGCCGCAATGAATCCTGCCGCCTCGTGTCCCATGATGATGGGAGGAATCCGGCGACCCGAAGAGCCGTCATAGCCGTGCACATCACTGCCGCAGATGCCGCACGCCGCTACCCGCATCACGACCTCATGCGGTCCGGGCGTAGGGACGGGAACATCCGTCAATTCGAGGCGGCGATATTGCGACAGTACGAGAGCTTTCATTTTCCTGACTTGGTTTGCGCCGAAGCCGGAGCAATGATTCCCATCCCTTCGCGAATGGTGAGAATCTGGTTCGCCTTGACCTCGATAAAGCGTTCGACTTTTTGTGTAGTTGGCCACTTTACTTCCAGATCGACTGCCTGGGCTTTGCCCAGCCCGAAATGCAATCGCAGGTCACTCTGGGACATGACACTCGATCCGCTGCGCACCTCATCAATCTGTGAGTGATTTCCCACGACCGCGCGCACGCGGGCGCCAATGGCAGTGCGATTGCATTTCGTTCCGATCAGTTTGATCTTGATCCAGTTCTGCTTGTTGCCGCCGTCGTTTCGCAACAGGGAAGGGAGATCGCTCATATTCAGCACCAATGCGTCGATGTCGCCGTCGTTGTCGTAATCGCCAAAAGCCGCGCCACGGCTGGAATAACGCTCGCTGATGCCCGGTCCCATCGTGGAGGAAACATCTTTGAACTGACCGTTTCCCAGGTTGCGATACACGAGTCGCGGATTCTTGAAGGTCTGTCCAATCTCATGTCCGCTGATTTCGGGATACACATGTCCGTTAACCTGCAGGAGGTCTATCCAACCGTCGTTGTCATAGTCGATAAATCCGCAGCCCCATGCAACGTACTGGTTGTTGATGCCTATTCCGGAAGCGAAAGTCACGTCGCTAAAAGTTCCGTCGCCGTTGTTGTGATAGAGGTTACAAGTATCGTCCGCAAAATTTGTTTTGAAAATGTCGAGCCAGCCATCACAATCGTAGTCACCCACAGCGACACCCATCCCCGCCTGCTCATGACCGTTCTCGCTGTACGCGCAGCCCGCCATGACGGCCACGTCGGTAAAGGTGCCATCGTGATTGTTTCGAAACAAAATGCTGGGTTCGGAATCCACCGCAACGTAGATGTCGGGCCAGCCATCGTTGTCGAAGTCCGAAGAGACCGCAGTGATCGAGTACCGCGGACCCGGCTTTAGAATGCCTGATTTCTCCGAAACGTCGGTAAAGGTGCCGTCGCCATTGTTGTGGTAGAGAATGTTGGTATCGCCGGTGAGGCCGCGAGGCCCGCACATCACCGGAATCCCTTTCCATTGGCACGACGCGGGATCGCTCGGGGCTGGAGTTTTAGCAGGATCAAGCTTGATGTAATTGCACACGAAAAGATCCAGATGCCCATCGCGGTCGTAATCCAGGAACGTGCAACCCGCGCCCCAGCGCACGCGTTCATCGTACAGTCCGCATTTGCGAGTCACATCGGTGAAGGTGCCGTCACCGTTATTGTGAAACAGGATGTTGTGTCCCCAGAAGCAGCAGAACAGATCGTCCCATCCATCGTTGTCGTAGTCGCCGACACAAACGCCTGTTTGCCAGCCCGTGCGCGCCAAGCCGGATTTGTCGGTCACGTCCGTGAACGTTCCATCGCGATTGTTCTTGTACAGATGCGAAGTCGGGGCCTGTCCGGCGGGCCATGATTCGCCAAGGCGAGTGCCGTTGGTCAAATAGATATCGAGCCAACCGTCCTGGTCATAATCGAAGAACGCAATGCCGCTGCCCTTGGCTTCGATGATGTAACGCTTGTGATTGGGATCTCCCCAGACGCTGGGACTGTTGAGTCCCGCCTCTCGGCCTACGTCCACGAATTGCACCGGTGACTTTGCCGTCGCCACATTGTTCGACTGAGGCGCGAAGGGATAGTTCCATCTGCACAGCGGAGTGGTGAGTGCGTCCAGCAGGGTGCTGCCGAGAACGATGAGGGAAGACCCGAGGAAGCGTCTCCGGAGAAGGATCATAGCTGATAGTGGTTCAGATCGAGGGCTTCGTCGCGCTCGGTGCATCGGCCCTCGATTTCCCCAAATCACACTCTATCATTTAGCGGTCGGGATCTTTGGAAACGGGCGGGGCACAATTCCTGCGCCTTCCTTCACGGCGATAATCTGGTCGATGGCGAGGTTTGTCAATCGATCCACTTGGCCGCTCGGCCAGGTGATTTCCAGAGAGTCGATTCTGCCGCGCTTGCCTAAACCAAAGTGAATGCGAGGATCGCTGGCCGACATGTAGCTGGTCCCGCCCTTAGCCTGTTCAACGTGCACGAATCCTTCCGATGTCAGTTTGAGGGAAGCGCCGACGCCATCGCGATTCGATTTTGTACCAATCAGTTGTACAGTCAGCCAGTGATTGGCATTTCCGCCATCATCGCGCAGAAGGGAAGGGTACTCGCCTCGATTGTTGGTGACGATGTCGATGTCTCCGTCATTGTCATAATCTGCGGTCGCAAGGCCGCGACCGGCAACCGGACGCATGAAATCCGGACCGAGCGATTCGGACACCTTCTCGAACTGTCCCTTCCCCAGATTCCGAAACATCAGTATCGGTTCTTTGTAGGTCACCTCGGCGTGATACAGGGCAACGTTATCGAGCATGGAACCGTTCAGTTGCAGAATGTCGTTCCAGCCGTCGTTGTCATAGTCCAGGAACTTCATCGATACGCCGCTCATCAGCACCGCCTTGTTTCCCAGTCCCGAGCGGTAGGTGTCGTCGGTGAAAGTCCCGTCCTGACTGTTGTGATAAAGGCGATTCAATTCGAAGTCGAGATGGGTGATGTAGACGTCCTGCCATCCGTCTCCATCCACGTCGGCAGCGTCGATGCCCATGCCCGCTTCGTAGCGCCCATCTTCGCTGGCTGCTATGCCCGAGACCAATGAGACGTCTTCGAAGGTTCCATTGTGTTTGTTGATGAATAGAAAGTTCGGCCAGGTATCGTTCGCAATCGCAATATCAGGCCAGCCATCGTTATTGAAGTCCGCCAGAACGACGCCCATTCCCTTGGCTTCCGGTTTTCCAACCCCGGAGGCGTCGCTCACGTCGGTGAGGGTTCCGTCGTGATTGTTGCGAAAGAGCTTGATATGCTGGCCTTTGTAGTTTCCGGGGTGGCAATAAGACCGGTATCCCGGACGGCGTTCGCCGCACCAAATGTTGTTTTTCGGACTCCACTCAATGTAATTGGCGACCACCAGATCAAGCCATCCGTCCTTGTCGTAGTCGAACCATCCCGCGCTGGTCGACCATCCACCCTCATCGGCTACGCCTGCTTTGGCGGTGACGTCGGTGAAGGTTCCATTGCCATTGTTGTGATAGAGAATCGCGCGCCCGTAACCCGTAACGTATAAGTCGGGATAGCCATCATTGTCGAAATCGCCCACGGCAACTCCCTGGCCGTAATGGCCCTCACCGCCGAGGCCCGCCTTCTCGGTCACATCGGTGAAGGTTCCGTCGCCATTGTTATGATAGAGAGCGCAGTGTAAAGGATGCGCCGGTTTGTAGATATCGGTTGCGGCAGTTTGGACAAAAAACAGATCCATCAGCCCATCCTGGTCGTAGTCGATCCAGGCGACGCCGGTTCCCATGGTTTCGAGATAATACTTTTCGTCGGTTTGCGTCGAATCTTGCTGGAAAGTAATTCGCGCCTGCTCGCGAACATCGGTGTAACGTACGGGAATGGTAGTTTCTGCTTTTGCCCGAGCCTGGGCACTGGAAAGCTTGGCATAGATTGCAACGCTGAGTGCAATGCAGGTCGAAATAATTGCGCCCCAGGTGAACCAGTTCGACAAGATCCGGAAGCTGCCTACGGTGCTCTTTCTCATGCTCGATTTAGTTTAAAGGTTGCTGAACTGGCACCGTGTAAGTGAGTGCCTGCAATCGTTCGAACCCTTATCTGTACTGGACCCGTATCCCCGAGATCACAAACTGCGATCCGCCAGCATCAGAGCCAGCTGAAGCACTTGTTGGCGAGCGACCATTGGAATCGGTTGGCCTGCGGATGAAGAATTCACCGGGGCTTTGGATAATGCCTCCTCTATTCGACTCACATCCAGACCGCCAGCATTGCTTCCTTTGAAGCGATCGAGTACTTCGCGGGCCTTTTCGATCTGTCCGATCTGGTAATAAAAGACGCCCAGCGTGGAATAGCTACCGGGCCATTCCGGCAGCAAGTCGACGGCTTTTTCCAATCGCTCCGCAGCCTGTGCCGCGTTCCCCTGTAAGACCGATACCAGCCCGAGCCCCCACATAATCTTTCCGGAGCCAGGAATTCGCGCCAGGCCGTTCTTCAAGGTTTGCTCCGAACCGGTCAAGTCATTTTCGCGAAGTTGAACCAGGGTGAGTGAGAGATAGTACTGATCGTTGTCAGGATTTCGTTTGATGGCGTCGCGGAAAATTTCGATTGCCTTGGGGTTGTCGCCAACATGCGCTTCGATGTCGCCTAATAAGGCTAGAAATGCATCGTCCTGCTGGCCGTTAGCCGAAATCTTCTGTGCGGCCTCTAGCGCTTCTGTATATCGGCCCTTGCGAAAGTAAGCGTCCGCTAAGTCGAACTTCACGTCATCAGAATCAGGATTTGCGTGCAGCGCGGCTTCGAAATGCCGGAGCGCATCATCGTATAGGCGATAACGCGCGAACAGCACTCCGATCCCAGTCTGCGTGCGATAGTCATCGGCGCTGAGTTGATCGAGTTGCGAAGCGGTCTCCCGGGCGTCCGGCAATTTTCCAAGCTTCAAGTAGGCCTCGGTCAACAAGTACAAGTCCTGGGGCTGGCCGGGATGTTTTTGTATCTGGTCAAGCAACTCGCTCACGTCGAGTTGCGTTCGCTGTTGCGCGGACAGGGCGGAGCGGTTGTCCAGATAATCAAACAGGTGCTGATAGGGATAGGAGCCCGTTACTGAATTCTTCGACAGTGTTTGGAATACCGACAAATCTCTCTGCGCCGCCGCAGCCTGGTGAAGACTGCGCTCTGCCATGGCGAGTTTGTAATAGCCATCGGCAGGATTGTGGCTCACTTTCACAAATCTTCGCAGTAGTTCAACGGCTTCAGCGAACTTCTTGTCCTTGATTCGGAGGTTTGCCAATTCAAAGAGGGCGTCAGCGAAATTCGGATTTGCCCGAAGTGCTTCCTGGAACATCCGCTCTGCATGCGCGTAGTCACCCTGTCGCTCCTGAATGTAGCCGATATTGAAAAGGCATGAGGTGTTGTGAGTATCCTGCTTTAAGCCTTCCTCGAAATATTTCAGCGCCTCGTCAAACCGTCCGAGATGCCGGTAAGAAAGGCCCAGGAATGCATAAGAGCGAGCGGCTGGATCCAGTTCAATAAGCTTACTGAATTGTTCAATGGCGCTCTCCGTCTTGCCCGCCATGAAATAGCTTTCGCCTAGCGCAGCGTGCAGATCTGGACGGTTGGGTGCAATCTTCAAACCCGACTCGAGCAGAGGAGTGGCGTCCTCAAAATAATTCTGCGTCATGCTGACGCGAGCCATCAGAAAGATCACGTCAGTGTTTTGTGGAGCCAGCTTGTGAGCGCGGGCCAACAACTCCAGAGCGTCGACGGGTCTGGACTGCTCGAAATCGACCTGCGCCAGAAGGTACAAAGTGTCGGCAGAATCCGGTGTCAACTTAAGTGCGCGATTAAGCGCGAGCTCTGCCTTCGCCGATTCATGGAGTTTGAGATACGTCTGTCCCAGGTTATAGAGAGTCTCAAACGTCTCCGGCCGCAAGGCATTGGCTTGCTCAAGTTCAAACTGTGCCGCCTTGTATTGCTTCGCCGAGGCGAGAAGAACGCCGAGAGTAAAGTGCAGTTGGACATCTTGCTTGTGAGCCGCTGAAAGCTCGTGGGCTGTCGTCAGTGCCTCGCTTCTGCGGTCCGACTGAAGGTACGCTCGCACGAGATTAAACTGAGATTCGACCGTTTGAGGATGTATACGTTGAAAGTGTGCAACGGCGGCGGCATTTGCCCCCCTGGCAAGCAGCAGCAATCCCAGATTGTAGTTAGCCTCCCGGTTCGCGGGAGCTACGGCTAGAATTTTGTTGAATTCGGCTTCGGCGAGGTCGAGCTTTTGTTGCGCGACATATAGATTGCCCAAGTTGTTGTGAGTCTTGGTGGATTTCGGAGCCAGTTTCAATGCCTGCTGAAATGCCTCCATCGCCGCATCGTAATTCTTCTCATCGGCATAAGAGATTCCCAGCAAGTTATAGGCTTCGACGCTTCCAGGATCCCTGCGGAGTTGTTCCTCCAATATTTGCCGAGCTTGAGCCATCTCCCTGTTCTGAATGAGTTTTTCCGCGGTCTGCAAAGAGGAAGCGACAGTCACTGCTCGCTTGCTATCAGATTGCTGTCCCTGAGTTTCTTGCGCGTACGCTTCGAAGGAAGCCGCCAGGGCGGCGAGCACGAGAACGCACGATAATCGCAAAGGTCGACAGGTTTTCTGGCTTGAAAGCGAGGCGTCCCCGAACATCTGCAAATGCCTCTCCGAAGGCCTCAATATAGCATCTGCAGCATCTGCTGGGCCATTTTGTGTTGTGGTTGTTTCTGCAGCAAAGCGTCGAGAACCGCCCGCGCCTTTTCTTTCTCGTTCAGCACAATATAGAGTCGCGCGAGGTTGAGATAGGCCTGATCAAAATTTGGGGTTTCCCGGATGCACGATTGGAATGTTTCCTCTGCTTCTGGGTACCGTTGCACTCGTACAAGGAGCACACCCAAGTTGTTGAGAGCATCGGAATAGTCTGGACGCAGGCTTATCGCTTGCCGCAAATACCGCAGAGCTAGTTCAGTTTGGTCCTGGTGAGCATAAAGCATTCCCAGGCTGTACATGACCTGTGGGTTTCGCGGTTCGCTTTCGAGAGCGCGTTTTAGAGACGTTTCTGCGGCCTCGAGATTCCCTTGGCGCCGGTAAAGGTTCCCAAGATTGAGAAGCGCCGTCGCGTATGCGGGCCGAAACTTCAGCGCCTGCTGGAAGTCTTGAATTGCTTCCTCGGCATTTCCAGCCTGCGCAGCAATCATTCCCAAATTATTCCAAGCCTCAGAGTAATCGGGACGTAACTTCACCGACTGTTCAAGATTTTGTTGCGCCTCAAGCACAGAGTTCCGTCGCAGATAGAGCGTGCCCAGATTGTAATAAGCCTCGGCGCTATCCGGTTTTTCGGCGATGACCTGCTGGAACGACTGAACAGCTTCATCCAGGAATCCATGTTGGAAAAATGCGACGCCGTACGTGAACGAGTTGCGTTGAAAAGTATCCTGGAACAGAGTTCCCTGGAATGGCAGGGCCTTGCGGAAACGCGCGTCGGCTGTATTTGGGATGGAGGCCAAGTCTTGCAACAGTTGGTCAGTTGTCACAATACCCTGATATACCTTGACGATCTTTCCGGCTTCGCTAAGCAGGAACGAAGTGGGCAGCGGGAGATCCTGGTGACGATCAAACAGGTATCGAAACACGATGTTATAAACGCCTGCCAGATCAGAAGTCGCCGGCAGTATTGGAAACGTCAGGCCTTTCTCCGCGGCCACTGACTGCAACGCGGAACTCGAAGATGGATCATCGACGTTGACGGTGAGGATACTAAGCCGCCGCGAAAAGTCAGGCTGCAATCGACTCAACTGGAGCAATTGGTCGAGGCAAGCGGGGGAACTCGATGCCCAAAAGTTGAGCAGAACGATCCGGCCGCGCAGCGACCTCAAATCGTGTTGGTTGCCATTAATATCCGGCAGAGAGAAATCTGGAGCGTTCACCGGCTCAACTAACCAGGTTCCGACGATGGAAGGCAGAACTTCCGGATTTGCGAGATCACCTGGAGTTGTCCAGAACGCGGGGCTACTCGCAAACGGCGTTGCCCGGAATTCAGGCGCGCCTTCTTCGATCTCGAAGCGATGATCCACGGGGATGTTCTCAAAAACCTGTGTCAGGCCGCTGGGCCATCGCACGGTCAGCATGACTTGTTCCACACCTCTTCCTAAGCCGAAAAAGAGTTGCTTGGTGTGTTGTGATAAAAACCCAGAGCCAGCCTGCAAATACTTGGTTTGCCGAAGCGCTCCAGCTCTTACCGTTACGGCGGCCCCGATCGCGTCGCGGTTGCTTTTCTGCCCGCGGAGACGCAAAGCAATTGCGCTGCCAATCTGCTTCGCAAGCCGCAGAATACGGACTTGCGGAGCATTACGGTTTTTCAGCACGATTTCGAGCCTGCCATCACCGTCGAAGTCGGCGAGCGCAAATGCCCGGCTGTCTTCGCGAAAATCCAGGCCGGTTACACCCGACACATCAGAGAATGTACCGTCGCGATTGTTTGCAAGGAAGACATTTCTCTCATAACCATTCCAGGTGGCATCGGAGCGTATTAATTCATTGATTGCGTTCCACCCACGCTCGTAGTCAGGCGAAGGGCTGGAATTCTGGGGAGACTGTGCAACAACCTGTCGCCAGAAAAAACTCGAAACGTCGCGCTCTGGGGCCCCCGAAATATAACCGTTCGCGACGTACAGATCGGGGAAGCCATCGTTGTCGAAATCCCATGGGTCCGTCGACCAGGACCAGCGACCCATTTCCACGCCAGCTTTTGTGGCGACATTTCGAAATACGCCGTTGCCGTCGTTCTTGTATAGCGAGTTTCCGGCCATGTGTCGCCTGTAAAGATCCCGGATGGAGTCTGGCTCCGCGCCGTGAAAATGCGAATCTTCAAAAACACGCATCCCGGCGGCGACCCACATCCCGGCGGCGTAGATGTCTTGCTTCCCGTCGTTGTCAAAGTCGCACCAGCAAGCGCTCATGCCGGCTCCGGCCTCGTCCGCGTGGGCTTCACTGGAAACGGTGGCAAAGCTTCCGTCGCCCTTATTGCGATAAAGACTATTGCGCCCAAAATCATTGACCACGTACAAATCCGGCCAGCCGTCAGCGTTTACGTCGCCCCAGCAGCACGCAAAGCTGTAACGATCATTCTCCACATTCAATCCGGCGGCTTCCGTGTAATCTTCGAATAGTCCGTTTCCCTGATTGTGGAAGAGATAGTTTGGCGGGCCATTTCGCGCATCGAAATAGGGAACGGGATAGCGGTACTGGTCGAGCCCCTGGTAGTAGTTGTAAAGACAGAAATAGACATCGAGCCGTCCGTCCCGATCGTAGTCCGCTACAGCAGCGTGTGTGAAAGCACCTTGTGGCGGATGTGCAAAGCGAAATGCGTTCCGCTGCAGAGAGAATTTCCCGCTCCCATCATTTACGAAAAGCAAAGGACCCGTCGCGCAGACGACGAGCAAATCTTGTACCCCGCGATTCTGAAAGTCGGCAAAGAGGGCACATGCCGTGAAGTCCAGCACGCCCACGCCGGACTTGTCCGTGACATCCTCGAAAGTCCCGTCGCCACGGTTGCGATAAAGCCGGTTCGGTAGGCCCGCGGGCTGGCATACGTACAGGTCATCACGTCCGTCGTTGTTAAAATCGCCGACGGCCAAACCGTTGTTTCCATAGACATCAACCCCGATGGCACCATCGAGAACAGTTCGCCAATAGTCAGCACCGTGCAAAAGTTGCGTATGGTAAGAATCCGTTTGCCCTAGTGATTTCGACGTTATGTCAATAAAAACTGGCCCCAGGGCGCGGCTCACAGTTTCCTCAAGAATGCTCCACTGGAGAACCCGCCACCCGTCAGTTTCGTCGCGCGACCATCGAGTTACCCAACTCCCAATTCGCTCTTCTCGTCGCTTATCTTCACGCGTCCCTACAAAGTCATATCGAATCCTGATGTCGAGCTTCAGGGGTGAGGCTGAAGATTGCACGCAGCTGTAAATCTCAAAGTCAGCCGTTTCCAGCCGTGCGAAGGGTGCCAGATAACCCTTCATGTCATTCAGAAATCGTTCTCGCCCCGGAATCAAAGCTGGAGCAAACTCCCGGCGAATGACTTCGATCGAGTCGCCGGGACGCAATGCGGTCTCACGAACATCGGTTAGGGCGTTCGACTCTATCGACTGATCGACAAACTGACGCAATACCTCAATGGCTGGCGGCGATGCTTTCAGGCGCTCGCTCCATCGCCGAAGAAGTTGGCTAAGCACGAATACGTGACCTTCATTGATGTATTCATCTGATCCGGCGGGAACCAGTCGTACTACATCATCCAGCGGAGATTTGTTCGGATACCGCGGTTTCAGCCCATGATCGGCGAAAGGGAAGTGCGCGGCCTGCGCCGTGGCCTTCATCCGTCCCACATGGAGGAAGGGGTCCAGAATCGGCGCTGGAAAGAAAAGCACGGGCGCCCACGACATTTGCTTCAGGAAAATGCGACGAGAAATTGATTCGTGGTTACGGGAGGGCATTCCAGTGGTCGGTAACGTCTGAGCTCAGTCTACCAATAGAATCCCCGATTCAATGGGAGGCTGGTCCCGATGAACCTCCGACTACAAGTTCGGCGCCTATCTGGTATTCGCGCCCCTGAGGATTTTCAGAACTAGACAACTCGTGCAAGGCATCTGCCGCCAAGTGTCCCAGGGTCTCGCGATGCACGTCGACGGTGGTAATCGAAGGATTGCTATATTCCGCAAGCCGAGTCTTGTCGAATCCAGTGACGGAGATATCCTCTGGAACGCGACATCCGGAATTCAGTAATCCTTTGACGACCCCTACTGCCGTCAAATCATTTACGGCAACCACTGCCGTAGGACGCGAAGCAAGTTTTGCGATGCTTAGTCCCGCAGCCAGTCCTCCTTCGAAACGCAAATCACCGGGCAGAACCGGACCGGGTTCCAGTCCCAGTTCTCGCATGCATTTCTCATAAGCTTCCTGGCGGGCCACATTCGACTTCAGTCCAGGTCTACCCGCAACGAATGCAATCCGGCGATGGCCTTGGGAGACGAGATGCTGCACGATTTGCTTCACCCCGGAACCGTAGTCAATTCGCAAATTGCTCATGTATTTTCGAACAGGAGCGAGATCAAGAAACGTGACTGCAATTCTTCTGCGGGCCAGTTGATGGATGAGCCGGACATTGATTTCCGAGGTCATGATGGCCACACCGCGAACTTTATGTTCCATCATGCGATCCGCGGCTTCTCGCGTGCGGCGCGGATCATAGTTCGTGTCGCTCACTATTACGTCGTAGCCCAGTTGTCGGGCGCGCGTCTCGAAGCCCTTCACGACTTCAGGAAAGAAAGGGTTTTCAATGTCGGAAACGATAATACCCAGCGTGCGGTGCTGCCTCGATGCCAGGCGTCGGGCGTGAACGTCGGGAATGTAACCCATGCGTTTCACCGCGCCAAGCACGATGCGGCGAGTTTTCGCTCCCACCTTTCCGGTCTTGTTTAGAACGTTCGAAACGGTTGCCGTGGACACACCGGTCGCGTTCGCAACGTCACGAATAGTTACGCTCATGATCCTCAGATTTCGACGGCAATTCCGGTGGACCTTGCCTTGCGCAAATTAATGTCGATCATCGCACGCGAACTTCGCGGAGTGTAACCCAGGAAAAAAATCTTGACAATGTGCTTTGCACCGTGGTATCTCGGACCCACTAGTATTTTTAGGTTAAGCGGTTAATTCGACTCTGTGGGAATGGCGGCAAGCGGTGAAGTGGGCGCTTGCCAGGCCCGAGACGCTATCCGAATAGCGGTGAGCAAGTTTCATGGCCGCCCGGTTTGCTCCGGTACGTGCCGGCGAAGCTCGAAGGAGAGCTCATGAATCGAAACGCATTTGCCTGTATTCTCCGCAGGTTATTGGCAGCAGCCGTTCTTACGGTCAGCGTTGTTGCCCCGCTCCCAGCTCAAGTCGATACTGGTTCGATCACCGGCACCGTTACGGATCCTTCCGGTGCAGTCGTTAGCGGCGCTACGGTTACGCTCATCAACGAAGGGACCGGCACGACTCTGTCCATCACCACGGGTGCGGACGGAGTTTACGACTTCAGTCCAGTGAGAATCGGTACCTACAGGCTGGAGTGCACATCTCCTGGCTTCAAGAAAGAAGTTCAGACTCACGTTGTGGTCGATGTGAGTGCCAGGGTGCTGGAGAATTTCAAGCTTCAACCTGGAGCTGTGAGCGAGTCCATCGAGGTGACATCGGCTGCTCCGGTTCTGCAGAGCCAGGATGCGTCGGTAGGCCAAGTGGTCGACCAGCGCGCGGTAAATGATCTCCCCCTGAATGGACGCAATTTTACGTTTCTGGCGCAGCTAGCGGCGGGCGTAAATACGCCCCAATCGGACACGCGGGGGAACGCGGCGAGTGGCGCGTTCGCCGCCAACGGCAACCGGCCGGCGCAAAACAACTATATGCTCGATGGCATCGACAACAATTCCGATACGGTCGACTTCCTCAACGGCACGAACTACGTGGTTCTCCCTCCGGTTGATGCCGTGCAGGAATTCAAGGTCGAGACCTCGGACTTCAGTGCAGAATACGGCCGATCGGGAGCGGCGGTGCTCAATGCCAGCATCAAGTCCGGCACGAATGAATTTCACGGCGCGGCTTGGGAGTTCTTCCGCAACGATAAGCTGGACGCGCCTGACTATTTTGAGGACGCTGGCGGTATCAAAAAAGGCGAGCTTCGCCAGAACCAGTTCGGTGCAACAATTGGCGGGCCGGTCATCAAGAACAAGATTTTCTTCTTCGGCGACTATGAGGGGCTGCGTAGGATTCAGGGAACAATTCTGACAGGATCGGTTCCCACAGCGGCGGAACGAAGCTCTGGGTACACGAATTTTTCGGATCACATCACACTGCAATCGGGAACTCTAACCGACCAGTTGGGGCGAACCATGCCCTATGGAACGATTCTGGATCCCGCAACCACCCGTCCGGTGACCGCCGGGGCGGTTGATCCCGTCTCCGGCATTACGGCGACAACGAGCGGCTACGTTCGGGATCCGTTCGGTACTTGCTCCGCCAGTACTGCGGCTTTCACCTTGGCAGGCTGCGGTCTGAATCAGCTCCCCGGCGTGCGCTTGGATCAGAACGCCATCAAGTTACTGAATCTGTATCCCGCGGCGAACGATCCGTCCGTGCTTTTTTCGAACTTCGCGAGTTCTCCCAAACTGGACGAGCATCGCAATTCCTTTGACACGCGCCTCGACATTAACTTCAGCCAGAAGGATCAGGTGTTCTATCGCTTCAGCTACGTGGACGATCCACAGTTCATTCCCGGCATCTTTGGTGGAATCGCTGATGGCGGAGCGTTCCAACAAGGCAACCAGACCGCCAATGCACAACAGAGCGCGTTGGCTTATACCCATGTATTTTCTCCCACCGTGGTGAATGTCGCACGCGCCGGCTTGAACTATCTGCATACTACGCGCGCAGGACCGGTGGCCGGCAACTTAAACAATATTCCGGGCCAGTTCGGGATTCAGGATATTCCTCAGGCCAAGGAGAACGGCGGACTTCCCGCGTTCGGCATCACCGGGCTGTCGACCCTGGGCAGCAACGCTTTTCTTCCCTCGGACGAGGTCAGTTCGACGTTTCAGCTGACCGACGACCTCACAAAGATTTACGGGAAGCACACGTTCAAGATGGGTTTTGAATGGCAGCACGTGAAATTTTCTACCCTGCAGCCACCCTGGTCCCATGGAGAATTCGATTACAACGGTGACTTCACCGAGATACCGAAGGGCATACAGAACAATAGCGATCTAGGCAACACTGGGCGCGCAGCGTTTCTACTTACGCCCATTCCTTCAACTGTAGCCGGTGGGGTTCCATTTGACGTCGGCGGATCTACCAACGTTTACGCCTCAAACATTTCACTGACCGATAATGGGAAGAACTACTATGGCGCTTATTTCAACGACGACTGGAAGGTGTCATCTAAGTTGACGGTGAACCTGGGTTTGCGTTGGGACTTCTTTGGACTGGTGTACGAGCATCATGGCGCTCAGGCAAACTTCGTCCCGCGCGGCGCACCTACCGGCGGCCCGCTTTACATTTTGCCCGGGGGGACAAACCCGGCGAGTCTCTCAAGTAGTTTCACGACGCTGTTGACAGCCGATGGTATCGGTCTCGCCATCACCAACAAGTATGGGAAGGGACTCGGGAATTCGCAGAAGTCAAACTTTGCTCCTCGCGTTGGTTTCGCCTACCAGGTCACACCGAAGTTTGTGGCACGTGGCGGGTTCGGCTTGTTCTACAACGGATTTGAGAATCGAGGTTATTCCCCGAACCTCGGCGAGAACTACCCCTTCCAGTTCAATTTCAACTTCACACCCCCTGATGACGGCACGCCACATACGTTCCCTGGGTGTTCAACGGCGGGACCGGGCGGCACAGCCACATTCGAGACAGGTTTTTCCTGCACTCCTCTGACGCCGACTGCGGTCCTGGCCAACGGTTTGGGCTTGCGAGGAATTCAGTTTAATTACCAGACTCCCTACACCATGAGCGGCAACTTCACGCTCCAATATCAACTGACACCCACATTAACGGTGCAGGCGGGCTATGTAACCTCGCTGGCGCGCCATTTGGAAGTGTTCCCCAACTCTAATAATCCGACACAGATTCTACCTGCAGGCGCGCCCCTGACAAATACAGCGGGACTTAACGGTGCTCCGGGTTGCCCGCCGCCACTGGCCTATCCTGATCCCGGCTGCGCCGTCCCAGCCTCGCAAGGGGGTCTGCCGTTCCCGGACTTCGGGCAAGCCAGCAGCTACGCGATCACATCCGGCAACAGCTTCTATCATGGCCTTCAGACTAAGGTGGAGAAACGATTTGCACGCGGGTTGAACTTCCTTGCCACCTACACTTGGTCGAAGACGCGAACCGACGCGGTCGATTTACTGAACGGTGGCAGCAATATTTCCTACCGTGCGCCGGATGTGGTCGGAGTCGGGATCCATTACGACTACGGTTTGGCCCCATTCGACGTCCGAAATGTCTTCCATCTTAGCGGCCAGTACGAGTTGCCCTTCGGCAAAGGCAAACCCTTCCTGGCCGGCGGGGGAGCTGCAAGCAGAGTATTCGGCGGATGGAGCATCAATACGTCAGTCGTATTGCAGGGAGGTCAGCCGATTACCTTCACCTGTCCCTCTGCGACATGGGCGGCCACCAACAACAGCAACAACTGCTTCGACTTGCTCGTTGGGAACCCGGGGCGAGGATTGCACATCGATTCCAATGGTAAGTTGAGTTTCTTCAGCAATCGAGCTGCCTTCACGCAGCCGGCACCATGCGCGGCTTTGCCCTGTCCGCTATCTGCGCTCGGGGGTCCACCCGACCAAGTGGCCGGTCCGCCATTCAAACGAATGGATTTCTCGGTTTTCAAGAATATCCAGCTCACGGAACGTGTTCGACTTGAGTTCCGGTCCGAGTTCTTCAACATCTTGAACCATCCGAACTTCAATGCTCCGAATTTCGGCGGCAACGGCGTCGTTGCAGTATCCGGTTCCGGGGACTTCACCAGTAACAGCTTTGGTGAGATCGGGTCTACGCGCGACGCGCCCTATGATCCGCGTCAGATCCAGTTCGCTTTGAAGCTGTATTACTAGATCGAAATGACCTTGCGGGAGGACGTTTTCCGGGCATCCTCCCGCAATTTATTTGGGGCCATCAATTCCTCCCGTGCTCCTCCGGCCGGGTGGTAGCATGCGAAAAGCGTGAGTCCGAATCACTGGTCCATTTTCATTCTTCTTACGTTCTTTGTATGCCCAACGGGCGTTGTGGCGGCTCCGCAGCAGCCTTCCGCAGCCGACCGCACGTTTCAGGAGGCAGTGGCAAACTACAACGGGGGTAGATTCCCACAAGCGGCTGCGGCGCTGGAGAATTTGGTGCATCAGCTTCCCAACAGTTTCGAGGTTCACGAGCTTCTGGGAATGGTCTACGCCGGAGAATCGCAAGATGCTCTCGCTAACGAACACCTGGAAAAAGCTGTCCGCCTCAGGCCAGCATCAGGGGCTGCGCGGGTGAATCTTGCCACCAATCTCGTTCGGATGGGAAAGTTTCCATCGGCACAGGAACAGTTGAAGAAAGCCGTGGCGCTCGACCCGCGAAATTTCGACGCCAACCACAACCTGGGAGAACTCTACGTCCGCATGGGCAAACTTCCAGACGCGATCCCATACCTTAAGGCAGCCCAGCGAATTGATGCTTCCTCTTATGACAATGGATACGACCTGGCACTGGCCTATTTGCTGACGGGGCATCCCGAGCCCGCTCGGCAGCTGGTCAAGGCTCTTCTTCAGGCAAGAGATGCCGCGGAACTGCACAACCTGCTGGGAGAGATCGAAGAAAAAGATGGGAATTACGTAGCGGCCGCGAACGAGTTTGAAACCGCAGCTCATCAGGACCCGAGTGAGAGTAATCTCTTCGACTGGGCCAGCGAACTCCTGATGCATCGAACGCTCGAACCGGCAATTGAAGTCTTCCGGCAGGCGGCCGAACGCTATCCGAATTCACCCAGGATGGCGATTGGTCTTGGTATCGCCCTGTATTCGCGGGGCAACTATGATGATGCGATCAAGTCGCTTTTACGGGCCGCAGACCTGAGCCCTTCGGACCCCCGCTGTTATTTCTTTCTCTCCAAGGCTTACGACAGTTCGCCCAATCAGGCGGACCAGGTGATCGAGCGCTTCCGGCGCTTCGCTGAGCAGCAACCAGCCAACGCGCAGGCACAGTATTACTACGCCATGAGTCTGTGGAAGGGAAAACGGGCACAAGACCCAGGGCTCGACCTGCATCAGATCGAATCGTTGCTGGAAAGGTCTGTAACGCTCGATCCCAAGCTGGCTGACGCGCATTTGCAGTTGGGAAATCTTTACTCGGATCAGACTCGCTACGCCGACTCCATTCCCGAGTACTTGAAGGCCACAGAAAACAACAAGAATCTGGCAGACGCTCACTACCGGCTGGGACAGGCTTATGTACACACCGGGCAGAAAGACAAAGCGCAGCAGCAATTCCAGTTGTATCAACAGCTGCGCGCGCAGCACCTGGCAGAGTTGGACAAGCAGATTGCCGACATCCGTCAATTCGTCTCTTCGGAGAAAGACGAAACGCCGGCAAAGCCATGATTGCGCCGTTGTTGCTGACACTGAGACTCGAAAATAATGATTGCGCAGAATCGAAGAGGAAAAGCGACTTTCAGGGCCAGCGCCTCTGATGTTGAGGGAGCAAGCCGTTTTCTCGCTCGCACTCGCCGAGATTTTCTCCGGACTGCCGCCGGTATGACTCTGGGGAGCACGCTACTGCGGAGTCCCTGGGCGCGGGCGGCCACCACCTCCCGCAAAAGAAAGGTCGTGGTCGTCACCTTTGGGGGCGGAGCCCGCGATCAGGAGACCTTCGCGCCGGAAGGCCAGGAGAACATCCCGCATCTGATGCGCGAACTGATTCCTCAATCCTCATTCTTTACTCAAGTGGTGAATCGCGGAATTCTGGGCCACTACGTCGCGACTGCAAGTCTCGCCACCGGCGTCTACGAAACGATTAATAACTTCGCCTCGCTTCCCCCGCAGTCGCCCACAGTGTTCGAATACTATCGCAAAGACCTGAAGCGCCCCTCGTCGGATGCCTGGGTGGTGGCTCCCAGTAACGGCTTTAACCGCATCGGCGAAAGCAGCCATCGCTCCTACGGTTACGGACTCGGCGCGCGCGTCATTCTACCCAAGCACCTCTTGACGGCAGCCACTTCTGGCCACGGCGCGGATTATCAACATTTGCTGCGTGATAACTATGAAACGCCGTATTACGCGCCGGAACTGTCTGGCAGTGAGTTCGAGCTGCAACAACTGGAAATGATTCTGAAGCTCTCGGTGGACGATTTCAAAGCGCACGCGCAAACATTGTCGAGCCCGGACGAACTTTCCCTCTACATCGTGCGTCAGTTGATGCGGCAGGTGGCGCCCAGTCTGCTGTGGATCACTCTGCACGATATTGACATCGCGCACGCCGGCGCTTACTCGCTTTACATCGAGGGAATCCGTCGAACCGACCGCCTTTGTTCCGACTTGTGGAAGACGATCCAGAGCGAGCCGGAATATGCGGGCAAGACGACACTTTTCATCCTGCCCGATTTTGGCCGCGACTCTGACGATGACGCCGGAGGAAATGGATTCCAGCATCACCGCACCGGGGACGCCCTTTCTCGGACAACCTGGATGTTGGTCGCCGGACCGGGCATTCGTGAAGGCGCAGTCTTTGACCGGCCTATGGAGTCCACCGATCTCGTGCCGACGCTGGGATCCATGCTTGGATTCTCAGCCTCTTTGGCACGAGGTAAGCCCGTATCTGAGTTGCTGTAGCGATGCTTCCATCAGACCTCAAGCCGGAGCAGTTTGCGAGCTATCCGCCAGAAGCACGAAAGCTCGTTATTAATTATTTGGGAACTTTGCGGCAATTGCCGCTCAGTTTCGTGCCCGGCTTGCTTCGAGAACTGATCGATTACGACTTCAAGTTTCCCGCTGAGCGCAAAGCTCACGAAAGGGAACTAGGTCATGTTGGTTCGCTTCCGACAGATCAGTTGAAGGACTGGTTCGGGGCTTTCTCGGCCATTCGTCTTTCTGACCAGCTTCAATCATTCGATTGGGTCAAAGCGCCCGCTCAGTTCGTCGAACAGCTCTCCGCTCACCTCTGGAGCACGCAGCAACTCGATTCATTCCGAAAGGCGTCGAACGATTACGCCGATCGTTTGCGTGCGGCAGTGCCGCCGGAATTGCCTCCAGTTCCCCGGCTTGGGATTTCGGTGATTGGTCAGGGCGTGGCTTCTTACGATCAGCCGTTGTTCCGGAAATTACGGGCCCACGGCGCATATTTCACGGCGGTAAAGCCGGATAATGGGCTCAGGCTGCTGCTCGAAGGGATTGCAGATCGGGCGAACGCGCATCCCGCTCCGTACGCCCATTGGTACATCGACGGCGGCGAGCCGGAGAGCCACTCTCCGGCGCTCACAAGCGTTTCCTACAAAGCTCTCGAACCTGCGCGGAGCGCTCTTTTGCGGAGGATACAGACCGAACTTGATCGTCCAGGAATGGGTCCTGAGGCTTTGCGCACCCTTCTCGCTCAGACTCGTCCCGCAGATCTCGGGATGTCATCGGCCAGCATCGATCACCCCAAAGACGAAGTGCTCGAACGATTCGAGGTTCGCCTGCTGACCGAAGGATCGGGAACGCAGATCTTCAGCACAGTGTTTGCGCAGTGGGCAGCGCGCGAAGCTTTGCGCCGGGCTCAGCCACTGACGCTGTTGGTGCGCTTTGCTCCCCGCCAGCGGCAGAAGCCGATGAATGAGCTGCTGACGCAAATTTCTGCCGCTCCGGAAGTCGACCTGATCGGCTCGCTGATCGACGGCGATATGGCTGCTTACTACAACTGGGTGAACCAGCAGAGGCTTCCGGGCGCTGATCAGTCCTCGTTCCTGGTTTGGTTTGAAGGGCATAGCCAGGCGCTTGCGATTGGCCCGTCAATGCCACGCGGCACCGCATCCCACTCGGCAGCGGATCTGGGCCAACTGCTCGCCTGGACCACCTAATAACGACCTCCAAAGTTTTGCGAATTTGATGGGATGGAATCGACGATTCACGGGAGAAACTCACAAATGGATCGAAGAGTATTTCTGAAGAAGACGGGGACACTTCTCGCTGGCGCCGCATTATCCCCGTACGCGTTATCCGAGAGTGAGCAACAATCACAAGGGTCAACTTCAGCCGGACGCTTTGTTCTTCCGATAAATCGTAACTGGCGCTACAGCCGCACTTTTGTCGAGGGTGGGCACGCCAAGAATTTTGATGACTCCGGCTTTGATCGCGTCGTAATCCCGCATACCAACCTCAGGCTGCCATGGCATGGCTTCGACGAGAAGACCTACGAGTTTGTGTCTCTCTACCGTCGCCGATTCAAAATCCCGCCAGATGCGCGAGGGAAGCGCGTGTTTGTTGACTTTGAAGGCGTCATGACCGCTTCCACTGTCTGGCTCAACGGTACTCGCTTGGGAGAGTACAAGGGCGGCTACACGCCATTTTCATTCGACCTCACGGCGCATCTCGACTTTGATGGAGAGAACGTTCTCGCCGTGGACGTTGATTCCACGGAACGCTCCGATACCCCCCCTTTCGGATATGAGATCGACTACCTCACTTTCGGCGGTATCTACCGCGAAATTTCTTTGCGCGTGGTACCGTCGACGTTTATTGACAACATTTTCGTCCGGCCAAGAGATGTACTCACTTCAAGTCCAAGCGCTGACGTCGACTGTTTCATTCAACATCTCGAAGCTTCCAAGGATGCCCTGAGCATTGAAGTCGAGCTACTTGATGGCGATCGAGCAGTGGCCAAAGCGTCGGCGCGCGTCCCAACATCCGCTGCCTCCAACGAGCCGGCTGCGAGCACGGTGCATCTCGAACACCTGAGCGGGATCAAACTGTGGACTTTGGAGCAGCGCAACCTGTACTCAGTCCGCGTTCGTTTGCGCCAAGGCTCACAAGTGCTGGACGAAGACTCACGCCGTTTCGGGTTCCGCCAGGCGCAATTTACCGATCACGGCTTCGAACTGAATGGCAAAATCATCAAGTTGCGCGGGTTGGACCGCCATCAAACCTTCCCATGGGTTGGTCAAGCCATGCCCGGACGGGTTCAACGGCGCGATGCCCAGATCCTCCGCAACAACCTCAAGTGCAACATTGTCCGCACATCACACTATCCCCAGTCGAGGCACTTCCTCGATGCCTGTGATGAACTCGGCCTTCTTGTTCTTGAAGAAATCCCTGGTTGGCAGCACATCGGGGATGAAGCCTGGAAGCAGCTCTCCGTCGATAATGTGCGGCGCATGATTCGCCGCGACTGGAACCATCCTTCGATCATCCTTTGGGGTGTTCGCATCAACGAATCGAAAGACGACCACGATTTCTACACACGCACCAATGCGGTTGCTCACCAGCTAGATCCGACGCGCCAGACCGGGGGTATCCGATACTTTCAGGAGTCGGAATTTCTGGAAGACGTCTTCACCATGAACGATTTCGGGTTCCCGCTGAAGCCGCCAAATCATCCTCGATACCTGAATACAGAATTTGTTGGCCATACCTATCCCACCAAATCCATCGACCAGGTAGAACGCCTCACCGAGCACACGCTGCGTCATGCGCGAATTCACGATCAGCTTGCCTCCAATCCGCAATACGCCGGCGGAATTGGCTGGTGCGCGTTCGACTACAACACGCACGGAAATTTCGGCTCGGGCGATCGAATCTGCTATCACGGCGTCACCGACATCTTTCGCGAACCAAAGCCGGCCGCAGGATTCTACAAATCACAATGTGACCCGGCTGAAGAAATTGTTCTCGAGCCGGCATTTCATTGGGCTCGTGGAGATGCGTCGGTGGGATTCTCCAAAGCAGTCGTCTGTTCTAACTGCGACCACCTCAAGTTCTATATCGATGACAAGTTGATCGCCGAACTGGATCCCGACCGCAAGCAGTTTGCGCATCTTCGCTATGCGCCGTTCGTGCTTGAAATGGGCGAGTTGTTCCACAAGTGGGGAGACCTGAAGATCGAAGGCTACCTTGAAGGTAAGCAGGTGATTTCCAAAAGCCTTTCAGGAAAGGGAGTAGACACCAAATTTCTCCTTCTTCCAGACGATAGGGAACTCAGGGCCGACGGCGCGGATTCAACCCGCGTCGTTTTCCGTGTGACCGACGAATTTGGCGCCGTGCAACCATTTGCCAACGACGCGATTAAACTCGAACTCGAAGGGCCCGGCGAAATCATCGGAGATAATCCATTTTCCTTGATTGGCGGCACCGGGGCGATCTGGATTCGAGCACAGGAGAAGCCAGGAAAGTTGCGCCTGAAAGCGATCCATCCGTATCTCGGGACGCAGCAAGCTGAATTCGACCTTATCGCCAGCATCGCCGAAGTTGCTTAACAGGGTGGCCAAGCAGCCGAGGCTGCAGAGCCGATCTCACTCAGATGTTTTGGGTGCCGATGATGGCGTAATACGGCGTTGCGGTAGATAAGTTTTCCGTTTTTTTTAGGAAACATCTTCTCCGCTGGCCTGCAAAGTCGAAAACCGTCGGACACAACAGCTGGGTAGCTCGTATTGCCTCTTCGTCGTTCGGTGGCTTTGCGTATGATGCGAAACCGAAACCGAGAATCGCGGCGGTGCCGATACCAGTGAGTTACAAAAGCACTTGATTCATGCTGCTCCTCCTTTTGCTTTTCTTCGCCAAAAAAACCAAGCCGGACAGCCCTCAATAAGCGCACAGAGGAATTGACGACGATTCCACGTTTGTCCATTTTCCTGAGTTAGCGGATCTGTTGGTGCAGGGGGTCGTCGGTCCTGGGTATAGTGCCATTTTGTTGCGAAGAGAGTCGGCGAGTTTACGCGTTTGTCTGCTCTTCACTGAAAGTTTTCTGAAAGGCCGTCACAAGGTAATCCAAACGCTCTGTGTGTTAGGATATTTGTGCCAGGTCGATCAGTGTTTTCTGCTGTGGCGAGCGCGGATGTTCAAGCTACAAGGTTCCTGTGTGTGAAATTTGTAGGCGGTTGCGCCAGGATGAGCCCTCTTTTAGGCGGTCGAGGGCAATCGGTCACCATATGCAAACCGTGCAAAGCCGCATAAACACTGGCGATTGCGCATCTCGTTGATTTGGCGAGTGGGGACGTAGTTCAGTTGGTTAGAACGCTGCCCTGTCACGGCAGAGGCCGCGGGTTCGAGTCCCGTCGTCCCCGCCATTCCTTTCGAGCACTTGCAGGGAAAAGATCACCCTGCCATCCTGCAAGAAAAACGGTGAATCGGCGACTCTAAAACAGTACAGACTGCCGAAATTGCGACCATACCGGTTCAGGCGATTGGGTGCGAGAGCAATTTTCCAGCGGCCGAAGCGGTGTCTAATTGTTCGTACACTTCCTCGGCGCGGCGCAAGGCTTCCTGTACGTTTTCGCAGATGTTTTCCGGTCCGACGACGTTTGCAAATTCCGCCTGATGAATCAGCTGTGACGGTTGCTCCCGAGCGCCGCACAAAATCAGTGTTCGCCCCGTGAGATGGAGCTGCTTGGCAACCTCCTCGAACGCGAAGAGCCCGGTTGCGTCCAGGGCGGTCATGTTGCGCAAGCGCAGGATGATCACCGGCGGCAATTGATGGATTTTCTCGGTCACCACTGAAATTTTGTCGGTAGCTCCAAAAAGAAACGGCCCATGAATGCGGAAGATAGTCGCGTAATAGGGGATGTCTTTGTCCTGAAGGATGTGCACACGGCCGTCTTCGACGTAGTCATCGGTCACCTGCGAAACGGTCGTCGTGCTGGCGACGCGGCTGATGAAGAGCAACGCGGCGAGGATCATCCCGGCTTCCACTGCGACTGTAAGATCGGCAAAGACCGTCAGTGCAAATGTCACCAGCCAGACGCTGATATCTGTGCGCGTGAGCTTGAGCAACTGGGGAATTTCCCGCCATTCGCCCATGTTGTAAGAGACCACTATCAAAATCCCGGCCAAAACCGCCATGGGCACGAAACGGACCAGCGGCGAAGCAAATAAAAGGATGCACAGCAAAGTAAGCGCATGGATCATTCCTGCCGCTGGAGACTGTGCGCCGGAGCGGATGCTGGTCGCGGTGCGGGCAATAGCGCCGGTCGCCGGCAATCCCCCAAAAATCGGCGACACCATGTTCGCGACACCCTGGCCAATCAGTTCTACGTTGGGATTGTGCCGGTCGTTGCTCATGCGATCCGACACGACTGCCGACATCAGCGATTCGATCGCTCCCAGCATCGCCACTGTGACCGCTGGGCCTAGCAAGCCATGAATCAGATCGGCACGGAATTTAGGGATTGCCAAGTGGGGCAATCCGCTGGGAATCCCTCCGAAGCGAGTGCCGATGGTCTCGACGGGGAGCTTGAAGAGAAACACTGCGGCGGTCCCGACTACCATCGCGACAATCGGTCCAGGAATTCGGTTGGAGATCAAACGACAGCCGATCATGATGACGACGGTCGCCACAGCCAAAGCGGTTGCTTCGTAATTCAACGTATGGAACTGGCTGGCCAGAGCCTCCATGCGGAGCCAGAACACGCCCGGAACCTTATCGAGGTGCAGTCCAAGAAAATCCTTCACCTGTGTGCTGGCAATCAGGATAGCGATGCCGTTGGTAAAGCCGATCACGACCGGCCGTGGAATGAACTTCACTGCTGATCCCATCCCGGTTGCGCCCATGATGATCAGCAGGAGTCCCGCCATTACCGTGCACATAAACAGACCGTCTACGCCGTGCGCAGCAACGATTCCCGCAATCACTACAACGAAGGCGCCAGTAGGACCACCAATCTGCGTCTTGGAACCACCGAGGAGCGAAATCAAGAACCCGGTCACAATCGCGCAGTAGATCCCAGCCTGCGGGCTCAGGCCCGATGCGATCGAGAAAGCCATGGCGAGCGGTAGGGCTACCAACCCAACCGTAACGCCGGCTACCAGGTCGCGCAGGAATTTATCGAAATTGTAGTCACGCAGGCAGAGGACAGACTTCGGAAGCCAACGCTCACTGAGGAAAGCAGTCGCCATTTTGTCATTATGCCAGTCGGGGCCTGATCAACGGGAAAATCCTGAAGCGGAGAACAATCCAAGGCACATGTACGGAAGGTTGGGCATGACGCACCCTGGTTAGCGGCGCGTCAGTCGAATCCGTATCAAGAGAAGCAAACTGCAGCACTGACTGGGAGACAGGAGCTACGGCTGGCGCCTCCTTCCTAGTAAGGCCAGGTCCAGTCACCCGCGTCCGGTTTGTCGATTCCGTATTGATGCGCGTAATTCAAGCATTCAATCTGCTGGTTCAGAAACCTTTCCTTCGCATGGCCACCGATCTTCTGCAATTGTGGCACCCGGTTCACGACATCCATGGCGAGGCTGAAGCGATCAATGTTGTTCTCGATCGCCAACTCC
>Ga0307478_10001023_pt1 | contig 25752 bp, 22 predicted proteins | sample atmos_gasesECM4C_2_FD_203713 | JGI IMG/M metagenome (GOLD analysis project Ga0307478, IMG submission 203713) | Hardwood forest soil microbial communities from Morgan-Monroe State Forest, Indiana, United States - atmos_gasesECM4C_05 | ecosystem: Environmental > Terrestrial > Soil > Temperate...
GCCGACGAAACTCATCGTGGCTGGCTATGAGCTGGTCTCTCGGAGTCATCCAGTAGACCTCCTAACCGGGTTGAGGATTAAAAAGTACCACACCCCCAAAAGGGCAGCAATGCAATTTTATGCCTAGGGTGTGTCTTGAAGTCACCCGGTAAAAGTGACGTAAGTTGCACCAAATACGTGGCAATTCAGGAGAGCGCCAAGCGGTACACGATGGCATCTTCTTCCGGTTGATTGTAGTAGCGCGGACGCCTTCCGCTCTCGGAAAAGGCCCACTTTTCGTAAAGCGAGCGCGCGGCGTGATTGGATTCGCGCACCTCGAGAAAAATCGCGGTTGCCCCTTCGGATTGGGCGCGCCTCAGGAATTCTCCCAGCAGGCGAGTCCCGAGGCCACGGCGGCGCGCCGGACCAGCCACGGCAATATTTTCGATTTCCCATTCGGAAGCAACTTCGTGCGCCACGAGGAATCCTTGGAGGACGTTTTCTTCGATCACCCATGCCTCGCGCCGAGGCGAATCGCCGCCGAAGACGCGTTCGTACTGCTCGCTCGACCAGTGCGCGGCGGTCGCGGAGTGACTGACGAGTCGCATCATCGCGGGAATGTCGGCGGGCTTGGCGGGACGGATGCGCATCAGGTCTCAGGTGTCAGGTCTCAGGTGTCAGGTCTTGGGTCTCAGGTGTCAGGTCTTGGGTCTCAGGTGTCAGGTCTTGGGTCTCAGGTGTCAGGTCTTGGGTCTCAGGTGTCAGGTCTCAGGTGTCGGGTCTTGGGTCGCTCATGGCCAGCAGCTCTTAGCTGTTAGCTGTTAGCTGTTAGCTCTTAGCTGTTAGCTGTTAGCTGTTAGCTGTTAGCTCTTAGCTGTTAGCTGTTAGCTCTTAGCTGTTAGCTCTTAGCTGTTAGCTCTTAGCTCGTGCCCCGCGCTAGCTTTTCGCAAAAATCTCGGCGTCGGAGCGGCGGATGTAGTTGGCCTCGAGATCCTCCGGCGAAACGATCGACCCTCTTCGCAACTTGACGGCGCCCAGTCGGGCAATAGTCGCCGCGTCCGGACGGTCGGAATGGTATGCATTGAAGAGAAATGGGTCCGTCGAATTCGCCTTCAGGAATTCCCAAACACTTTGATCGGGCGTGTAGATACCCACGCCACGTCCCCACCGATTCCCCAACTGAGAAAGCTCTTCGAGCGCGACCAACGACTCACGAAACGTCCTTGGCAGAGTATCACCCTCGTTGTATTCGGCCTCCCCGAGGAAAACCTGTCCTCGTGATGCATCAAGCGCAACTGCGAGGGAGTCAATCGGAGCCAATTCCTCTGTCATCGTCCTGCCGGCCAACACTAGGTCGTAGGCCATGGCTTCCAGCCTCGAAACAGCAGCGATCGGCTTCCCCATGACCTCGGCCAGCGCCTTGATGGCCGCGAGACCTACGCGCAATCCGGTAAACGAGCCCGGTCCAGAGGCAACGGCGAAGGCGCCGAGGTCGCTCTTTCCTAGTCCGTGCTTCACAAGGAGACCCGAGATCTGTGGCACGAGCTGCGCCGAGAAAGTTCCGCCCTGAAGTGGAATCTGCTCGAGAATTTCGATCTCGACACCGTTCGCGCGCCTTGCGGAGTCCTCCTCCGCCACGCGCGCCAGCGCGATGCTGCCGTCTTTGCCGGACGTATCGATTGCGAGGAGGATCATGGAACAGTCGTTGGTCGTTGTCGTCGGTCGTTGTCGTTAGTTGTTGGCCCTCGTCATTTCGGCTTTATCAACTCTAGAGCCTTAGCCAACGACCAACGACTATCGACCAACGACCGGTCTTCTACTCCACAAGTTCCAGCAGCACGCCACCGGCGCTCGAAGGATGCACGAAGACGTAGCGATGGCCACCTGCGCCCGTCTTGATTTCTTCGGATACCAGGCGCACGCCGTCTTTTTTCAGTTTCGCAACGGCCGCGGGCAGATCGGGAACGCGCACGCAGACATGATGCAAGCCCTCGCCGCGCTTGGCGATGAACTTCGCGATCGTCGAATCGTCCGAGGTTGGCTCCAGCAACTCCAGGCGGCTCTCGCCTACTGGCACCATCACCAGCCGGACTTTTTCGTGTTCGACGGTTTCTTCCGGCGAGACGGTCAGGCCCAGTTTCTCGTAGATGCCTTTCGCGGCCGCCAGCGACTTCACCGCAATGCCCAGATGATCAATCGTGAACATTACTGCCCCGCCTTCCGGACGATCTCCTCTACCAGCGTATAGGGGTCGCGCTTGTGCTCGGCCACTTCGGCCGCATATTGCTCGACCCGGCCGTTGCCAAGTTCATGGCGTGCCCGTTCGAGCATGGCGTCGCGCAGCATCTCGACCAGACGGCCCTGCCAGTTCTCGATGTTGTGCTTCTGCACGAGGTTCTCTTTCTGAAGATACGCTTCGTAGCCGGCAATGGCGGCCGCAAGGTCTTCGACACCTTTGCCCTCACTGGCGACAGTTTTTACGATGGGCGGAGTCCAGCCATCCTTGCGCGCCGCCAGCGTCTGCATGGCGCGAATCTCGCGCTCGACATTTTCCGCACCGTCGCGATCACTCTTGTTGATGACGAAGATGTCGGCGATCTCCATGATGCCGGCTTTGATAGTTTGCACATCATCGCCCATGCCCGGCACCAGAATCACGACGGTGATGTCGGCCAGTCGCACGATGTCAACTTCATCCTGGCCGACGCCGACAGTTTCAATCAGGATCAAGTCTTTGCCGGAAGCATCGAGCACGGTGGCGACGTCGGCGGTGGTGCGTGCGAGGCCGCCAAGCGATCCGCGCGTCGCCATGCTGCGGATGTAGATGCCGGGATCGGAGTGGTGGTCCTGCATGCGGATGCGGTCGCCGAGAATGGCACCGCCCGTGTAAGGGCTGGTCGGGTCGACCGCGATGATGCCGAGCGTCTTGCCCTCGCGCCGATAATGCTTGGCAAGCTGGTCAACGAGCGTGCTTTTTCCTGCGCCTGGAGGACCGGTCATGCCCAGGACGCGGGCCTTGCCGCTGTGCGGGAAAAGCGCTTTGAGCAGGTCGGCGGCATCGGGGCTGCGGTTCTCGACCGCGCTGATGGCGCGCGCCAGCGCGCGTGGATCGCCGGAGCGCAGGCGCTCTATCCAGGGTTGGAGGTCGGGTTTCAAACTTTTTAGTGTAAAGCAGAGGGGAAGGGATGGGAAACGAGGGCGACAACCTACCGCAAAAGTAGGCGCCTTTTATATTGCGTGTAATCGGGGATGTTACGTCAACTACCCGAAACTGGTAGTCACCGCTTTCCAAGGAAAAATCACTTAAGCTCATGTCCGCTTTGGGTGTACGGTTCCACATATGCGAATCCCGCTGGCAAGCGTTCTACTTCTGGCTGCTGTAATCTGCGGCGCAGGGATCGTTTGGCGGGTATACAAGGGGAGGGCCTATGAACGGAAACTAGCCGAAGCCGCGAGCCTAGTCCGTGCACGGGCCCAGCAGGGAGACGCGAAAGCGCAGCACGACCTCGCCGGAATGTATTACTACGGTAAAGGAGTGCCGCAAGACTACGCCGAGGCTGTCATCTGGTACCGCAAAGCCGCAGACCAAGGAAACAGGGAGGCTGAATACGGTCTCGGTCTGGTGTATCGCGAGGGGAAGGGTATCCCGCAAGACCCGGCCCAGGCTATCAAGTGGTGTCGCCGAGCCGCCGAGCAGGGTTATGCGAGGGCTCAATATGCCCTCGGCAACGTCTATCACGACGGGTGGCAAGTGCCGCAGGACTACGACGCGGCTGCCGCCTGGTACCGCAAAGCCGCCGAACAAGGTTACGCCGACGCTCAATACGACCTCGGCTACATGTACTACTACGGGTACGGGGTGCCGCAGGACCGAGTCGAGGCCAGTCGCTTGTTCCACCAAGCTGCCGCTCAAGGCAACGAGAATGCCCGGCGGGCCATTGGTTGGAACAAGGTGCATGTGTCCCTGGCAAGCAAGGTCATTCTTCTCTCGAAAGTTCTAGGTAGCCTCTATTTTGGGTTCCTCTTTCTGAAGTCTGGGCACAGCCATCGGAACAGGGCGAGGGTAGCAACGGGTGTGGTGGCACTCCTGTTCATCTTGTCTTTCGTGTTGGATCTGCTCTGGTACTCCTATATCGGTCACCTGCAATCCTCGAGGGCAGTCACGGAGTTGTATTTTGTGAGACACCTCGTGGGAGGGGTTATCGTCGCGATGTTGGGACCCATAGTCCATGCGCGAAGCGCAAAAGCCGTGCTGATCGGCTCTGTCGCATTATTTCTGGGGTTCGTTATTCTTGGGGTAGTCCGTTCCGAGCTACAGCACACTCCTCTCACGATCCGCTTCCTTTGCTTCAGCGGACTGTTCATTGGAATGGCCATTCCCTCGACAATCTTTCTTTGGCTTGACCGCAAAGGAACCGGACGGGAACTGGACGGCAAAGACGAAGCTCCCGCGCCTGTTGCGGTGAAGTGATTCGACTAGCCATTAGAATCAATTGCTATGTCGTCTGACGCCAACCCCCGTCTCGACCGCGTTCTCGCGCAACTGCGTCTCTACGAGCATCCGCTGTTGACGTTTAGCGCCAGCGCGAAAGCGGACGGCGTCGAGGTCAGCATTCAGCTTATGCATTGCAGCGTTCCGGTCCACACCTACGTCTACGAACTGCACCCGCGCGATCTCGACCACCCGCAGTTTGAGTGGCAATTCCAGCGACAACTCTACGACGCGTTGCATGATTACCTGGTCGAGATGTTCATCCGCACGCCGCAGGACCTCGCCGACCGGCGCGAGCGCGGGCTGTGACCCTGCGCGAGAAAATCGAGCAGGAGATCCGCGAGCGCGGCCCGATTCCCTTCTCGCGCTACATGGAGATGTGCCTGTACGATTCTGAGCTCGGCTACTACTCGCGCCATGCGGAGAAGTTTGGGAAGGCTGGGGACTTCTATACGTCGAGCGCCGTGCATGCGGTGTTTGGGCGGCTGATGGCGCGGCAGTTCGAGGAGATGTGGCGCGCTCTGGGCTCGCCGGCAGAGATTGAGTTGCTGGAGCTTGGTCCGGGGCGCGGATTGTTCGCGCAGGATGTGCTGGACTGGTCGGAGAAGAAGCTTCCGGATTTTTATGGAGCGCTGCGGTACACGCTGGCTGAGCGGTCGCCGTCGCTGCGGGAGAGGCTGGAGGCGCGGTTTCGGGAGCGGATCGAGAGTGGGAAGGTGGAGCTGCTGACTTTGCCGGACGACTCCTCGGGTTCAACTCGGGCTGAAGGCGCTTTTCAGGGCCCGACGGGCGAGGACCCTTCGCTCAGCTCAGGGCAGGCTCCTTCGGCAGGCTCAGGGCAGGCGGCGCGTCGCTCCACCGGCGAACGTTTTGGCACGAACCGGGAAGGCCACGGCTTTAGCTGTGCCGAGTGGTGCCCGACGATGCAGCGGGCTTCAGCCCCTGAGGTTCCTCTCATCGTTTTCGCCAACGAGTTCTTCGACGCGCTGCCCGTTGAAGTGCTTTCCGAGACTGGATCGCTGCGCATCGATGTGCATGATGGGCGGTTAGTTGAAACCTGGGCGCCTGCGTCCCAAGAGGAACTGGAATTCCTCGACCGTTACGGCGTGCATCCCACGGGGGCAGATCGCACCGAGGCCGCTCTGGTTGCGCGGCACTGTACGAGCCGGATCGCCGCGAACGTTCAGCGCGGCTTCCTGATTGCGATTGATTATGGCTACGCACGAGAAGAGCAGCTTGCGGGACGACATGTTGGCACGGTGATGGCCTATCGCCAGCACTCTGCAAGTTCGAACCCCTACGAGGCGCCGGGCGAGCAGGATATTACCGCGCATGTGAACTTCACGGCCGTGGCCGCGGCCGCTGAGGAAAACGGCATGCAGGTTCACAAGCTGCTCACGCAATCGCAATTCCTGATGGGAATTGGCGAGGCGAACCAGTTCGCCGACGCGTTTGAGGATTGTCGTCTGCCTCAGGAACGTGCGAAGGTCGCGCTGCAACTGAAACACCTGGTCACACCTGCGGGGATGGGAGAGACGTTCCACGTGTTGGTGGGGAGCAAGGGAGTGGATCGTTCGGTGATGGACGGACTGAGCGGGCTCGGGTTCGGGAAGGATTGAGCGTTGGAATAAATTGTCGGTTCTCAGTTGTGGGTCCACTCCCAATCGGGACGAGTTCGTGGAGTCCCAGTCGGGAACGTCCAAGATGGAAACCCAGTGGGATCCAACCTTAAGGTCGCACAGAACGCGACGTGAAGGTGGGGCACCGGCGTTAAATCGATCAGATTCAATCTCGGCGAAAATCTGTCGCGATCTGAAATCTGCAATCTGAAATCACCAAATTTCAGATTTTAGATTTCAGATTTTAGATTGCAGATTGAACAGCTATGCTCCCGGCGCCGTGCTCTTTTCCCGCTCGTAAGGTTTCTGGATATATTTTCTTGCTTCGTCGCCGGCGCCCTGGGTGTTGTCGTTGGTCTGCAGGGCCTGGCGGTATTCGTTGACGGCGCGCTCGCGCTGTCCGGTGATGTCGAAGATCTTGCCCAGCTGGATGTGGCTCCAGACCTCGGTCCAGCGCGGGTCACCATCGCCATTCAAACACTCGCGATAGGCGTTCGCGGCAGCCTGGTAGTTACGCTGCAGGAAGAAAACTTCCGCGACGCGATAGTGCGCGAGAGAACTGTTTTTATTGGCGTCGAGCGCCTTGTTGAATTCGACCAATGCTCCGGCCAGATCGCCCTGCTGTACCAGCGCCTGCCCGCGCGTGATCGAGGCGCGCATGCGCACTTCGCCCGAATTCTTAAGTACCTTGTCGTCGGGGTCGACAGAAATGCGGCGCGGCTTGCCGAAGGTTTCGACGGTAAACGGAGAATTCGTGCCGACCACCTCGATTTTCTTTTCTTCCGTCTTGCCGTCGGTATCGATCTTCAAATCGACCGGCATGCGGAACAAATCGAGGTCCTGGGTAATCTCGCCCACAACGCGGAAACCCTTGTTATTGCCCAGGCGGTAGACGGTGTACTTCGTCTTGAACTCGGGCGCGCCAGTCGAGTCGAGCCACTGGGTGAAAAACCAGGTGAGCTTGTCGCCGTGCTCTTTCTCGGCGATCGTCTGAAAGTCATTGATGCTCGCCGATTTCCCCGCATACTGCGTGGCGAAGGTGCGCATGATCTTGTAATACTGGGTGTCGCCCACCACCGAGCGCAGCATGTGAATGATCATCGCGCCCTTGTCGGTGACCAGGGTCTGGAACTCGGGCGAGAAGACGTCGAGCTTGCTCACGCTCGACAGCGGCACCGTGTCATAAGCCAACGCACCCACCGACATGTCTCTCACGACTTCTTCCAAGCCCATGGCTCCGGCAGCCTGCTCCACGTACATTGCTTCGGAGTAGCGCGAGAAGCCGTCGCTCAACCACCAGTCTTCCTTGGTCGCAGGACTCACTGAGCAACCCCACCACTGGTGTGCGATGGTGTTGGCAAGCAGGCGGTAATTGGTTTTCTCGGTCACGGCGCGGCTGGCAATCGCGGCGAGTTCGGGGGCCCATGCCGTCGGCACGGTGTCGTCGGGCAGCTCGATCACGCGCAGCGTCGGCGACGGCAGCGGACCAAACGCCGTGATGTAGTAGGTGAATTCCTTCAATGCGGCGTTCTGATATTCCGGGGCCAGCTTCTGATGCAGCGGCTTGAAGAACACGTGCAGGTCTACGCCAGCGTCGTCGCTTTTGGTTTCCTGGAACACACCGGCAATGATGGTGCCGGGAAAACTCGGATGATCGCTCACGAAGGTGAACGTCTTGCCCGGCGTAGCGCTCGGATTTTTCTTCGAAGGCGCGGCATCGGCCACCGTCATCTTGCCGCTGCCGACCGCCAACATGTAGGAAGGGATGGTGACGCTGATGGTGGAGGTAAAGCGGTTCAATCCGTAGCCACTTACGGGAAACCAGCGGCCCGCGTACAGCAGAAAGCTGGTGTCATCGCCGACGTAGGCGAGTTTCAGTCCCTGGACGGGGCTTTCGTCGGCCGTATCGAGGACGCCTTCATATTCGAAGGTCATCGTGGTGCTGGAATCTTTTGTCATGCCGGCGGCGAGCGGGATGCGCACAGACGAATCCTGGGTGACGCGTTCGGCCGACAGGGGCTTGTTGTTGGCGTCAGTCACCTTAGTCAGGCGCAGCGCGTTGTTGAGCTCGAAGGTCGCGACGCTCAGGTCGTCGAGCGCGGTGAATTTCACTTTGGCGCGGGCGCTGATCTTGTGGGCGTGCGGATTCAACTCCGCTTCGATCTGGTAGTCGTCGACCCGCAAGCGGGATTTCTCTGCCGCCCACGACGGCAACGACATACAAGCAAGCAGCAGGAGCGAAAAGCATGCCGAAAAGGCGAGGCGGCAACGCCTGTGGTCGGTACGCATTGCAAACAATCTCATCGGATTAACCAGTATCCTATGATGAAGATTTTGACGCAAAAGATGCTGGTGGTACAAGTCCAGGTCTCAGGTGTCAGGTCTTAGGTCTCCGGGGACAGCCGCGGGTCACGGGGACGGCAAACACCAAATGCACACACAGGGTCCACCATTTGGTTCCCGCGCCAGCCTTTTGAGCTCTTGGGTGGTCCTGAGACCTGAACCCTGAGACCTGAGCCCTGTCACCTGTCCCCTGTCCCCTGTGACCTGAAAATTTCATCGGCGGCACGCTCGGCCGCAGGACGCGGATCACGCAGATCGGGAGACCGCAGCAGCGTTTTGACCCGCACCAGGCCCTCCAACATCGTCTGACGCCGAGGTCCATCCGGCAGGATCTGATTCAGTTCATTGACCACGCGTTCGGCGGTGAAGTCGTCTTGCACCAGTTCCGGCACGATGCGTTCCCCGGCGATCAGGTTCACCATGGCAAAATACGGAACCTTGATGCGGGGCTTTCCCAGCGCATAGGTCAAGGGCGAGACGCGATAGACCATCACGAAGGGAGTTGACATCATGGCCGCCTCAACCGTCGCCGTACCGCTTGCGATGATGCCAGTGCGGGAATGATAGAGGGCTGGGAGCGCGTCGGGTACAAGTTTGATGTCCGGCAGCTCCATCCTCGGGTCACCCATTTCGTCTTCACCCATCTCGCGGTAGAGGAATTCAGGACTCAGGGTAGGCGCCACAGGCAAGAGGTACTCATAATCGCCGCCCAGCAGCAGCACCGAATCCACAATAGTCCCGAGATTCATGCGCACTTCTTTGGCGCGGCTGCCGGGCATAAGCACGATCCACGGCTTGCCCGGATCCAGCCGATTCTGCGCAGCATAAGTTTCCCGGGAAATCGACGGCTGCGGAAGCTCGGCGAGGGGATGCCCCACGAAAACCGCCTCCACCCCGCGATCGCGGTAGTACTTCTCTTCAAATGGAAAGATCACGAGCGCCTTCGTTACGTATTTGCGCAGCAACTTCACGCGACCCTGCCGCCATGCCCAGAACTGCGGGGCCACGTAGTACACGACGGGAATGCCGCGTTTTTTCATTTGCCGCGCTACCCGCCAGTTGAAGGCCGGCGAGTCAATGACGATCGCGAGGTCGGGACGGTGACGGTCGGCCTCCTCGATTAGCCGGTGGAAGAGGCCGTAGATTTTAGGGAGATGGCTGAGTATCTCGGTGATGCCGACGACGGCGAGATCTTTGGCGTCGATGATGGTGTCGCAACCCGCGCCGCGCATGCGGTCTCCGCCCACGCCGAAGAACTCGAGCGCTGGCTCCCGGCGCCGCAGAGCATCGATAAGTTGCGCGCCGTACATTTCACCGGAAGCCTCCCCGGCGGAGATCAGGATTCGCACCGGGGTATTGTAATGGGCATCCCACCAGGCGAAGAGAAGCCGCGGCACAAAGCGCCGCGGCTGGACAGGCGAGGGCGCCTGTCCCTACGTGAGCTGTTCAATACGTGAGCGGTTCAGTCCGTATCGGGATCGGTCGGGGGACGCTTGTCGTTGATGAAAAAGTCCGCTTTCAGTGGGGCATCCACCACATGAAATTGCAGCGGCTTCTGCGTGAAATCGAAACAGTCAGCGAAATCATCGGCAGGCGCGTCGGCGTAGTTCAAGGACTTCAGGCTGTAAGTTTCTTCGATGAACTTCAGAATGCTGCCGAAGTCATGGGTGGCATGTGAGAATGTAGGCGGCCTTCGCATACGGGGAGACGACGATCAGCGGCACCCGGAACCCGTACACGTAGCCCGATCCCCAACTGGTACCGTCGCTGATGACCTTGGGCGCGACGTGGTCATAGAAGCCGCCCCAATCGTCCCAGCAAATAAAGATCGCCGTGTCGGACCAGTACGAACTGTTTCCCACCGCATTCACTACGGAAGCGACCCACGACGGACCGGAACCGTCGTTCTGTGTCGGGTGGTCCGACTCCTGCCCGGTGGGGATCACCCAGTTGACCTGCGCTAATTGGTGATTGGCAATGTCGGTCAATACCTGCTGCGATGGAATGATGACGTTATTCCAGTCAGAACCCATGCAGGTCAAAGTACCGCTCACGGTTTGAGGCTGGCACATATGCTGGATCGCGTCGGGACCGGTCCAGATCGAGCCTGCGGAAGGAGCGTAGTATTTCCAGCTTACTTTCGCCGCGTTGAGTAAATCGGTAACCGTCGGATGTTCGAAACAGGGATACATCCTGGAAGAGAGTTTCCCACTAGGGTCGGCTACCAGCACAAATTCCGTGGGTGGGGCGATGCATCCCGCCGGGCCAATATTGGGGTTCCCGGCAGCAAACAGATTGCTGGTTGCGGTGGGCGCCGACGTACCCGAGATGAGGAATTGGTGGGCCGGGAAACTGGGTCCCTGGTTGGTCTGGAACATCCGGTCGCCGAACGTATATTGCTCGGCGAGTTGGAAATAAGGCTGCACTTCCGAAGGCTGCACGTAGCTAAATGGCGGACTGGGGGGACAGGTCTGATGCGGAAGGCATACCGATGAGACGCGATCTGCGCCATCCATCTTACCGTTGTCATACATGAGGTAGAAAGCTCCGTGATCATGCTCCAGATCGAAGCCACTGGTCAGCAGAACGGGAGCGAGGGGAACGGTTTGGCCGTGGGAGTTCATGCCGCTTTGCACGATGTCGGCGCCGCGACCAATCAGCACCGGATCCTGAAACAGGTTATCGGGAGTGCGATTCTCCTGAACGATGATGACGATGTGCCCGATCTTTCCCACCTGCGTCCCTCCGCCACCGCCGCCACCCCCTCCGCCGCCTTGGCCTGAGCTGCCGCCGCCGCAGCTGTTGAGAATGGTCAGACCCACCCCGCAGGTGAGCAGGATTGAAAACACCACGGGAACGACGGGTTTGCGCATGCTACTTCTCCGGAAAACGAATGGCAGGAGCCGATGACGCCAACAGGGGCCTGCTAACGCCGCCTGTGCTTGGAAACACCGAAGTGCCCCGCAGGTTGCTTATTCTCTAAAGAATCGACGTGCTTGAGATTCCTAGTCGTCGGCGCTGGCGGTGACTTGTGGGGTCTGGCTTTCCGCCGCCGGAATTTCCTGGTCTTTGTACTGTAATTGATACAACTTGTAGTACACCCCGCGCTGGGCAAGTAGTTGCTGGTGCGTTCCCATCTCGCGCACTTTGCCCTTGTGCATCACGATGATCTTGTCGGCGCGCTGCACGGTCGACAGCCGATGTGCAATGACCAGCGACGTCCGGCCCTGCACCATGCGGCTTAGGGCATCGCGCACCCGGAACTCGGTTTCGGTATCGACGCTGGATGTAGCCTCGTCGAGAATCAGGATTTGGGGACTGTGCGCCAGCGCGCGTGCAAAGGAAATCAACTGCTTCTGTCCGGTAGACAGGGTGGATCCCCGCTCCCGCACTTCTTCACCAAAGCCGCCCGGCAGCGTCCGAATGAAGTCGGCGAGGTTCACTTCTTCGGCGGCCTCTTCTACATCCTTGTCGGCGATCCAGTCCGATCCTAACCGGATATTGCCGCTCACCGTCCCGGTGAACAGGAACGGATCCTGCAGCACGACTCCGAAGCGGCGGCGCAAATCGTTCAGATCCATCTCCTTGATGTCGACCCCATCAATGCGGATCGCACCTTTTTGCACATCGTAGAAACGCAGCAGGAGGGAGATCAGGGTCGTTTTTCCGGCGCCAGTGTGCCCCACGATGGCGATGGTCTCGCCAGGTTCGATCGCGAATGACACATCGCGAAGCACCCAGTCGGGGTCGTTGGATCCGGAACCGCTGTCATCTCCTGCAGGAATGGGGGCAACGACGGGCTTCCCCAAGGTGTCGGCCGCTGTTCCGCGGACACCGTAGCTGAACCAGACATGATCGAATTCGATCCTTCCCGGCCCTACGGGCCTCTTGGTAACCGCCGGAGATTCGATATCGACCGGCGTGTCGAGCAGTTTGAAGATGCGTTCGCTGGAGGCCATTGCCGATTGCAGAATGTTGTACTTGTCGCTGAGGTCCTGGATGGGCCGGAAGAAGCGCAGAGAATACTGCGTGAAGGCGACCAGCACGCCGATCGTAGCCACGTTGCGGACCCAATGGAAGGGAACGAGTTTCTCGCGGCCGAAATCGAGGATCACGCTGAGTGCGGGGATGTGTTGGATGACGTCCCGCCCACCGGCCCACACGATGGCGGCGATGGCGATCATCGAAAGAACTTCCACCACCGGGTAGTACACGGCGTACGCCATAATCGCGTCTTTGAACGCTTCCATATGCGACGCGTTGATTTCGGAAAATCTGCGGAAGGCCTTCTTCTCGCGATTGAACAGCTGCAGCACCAGCATGCCGGTGACCGCTTCCTGCAAATACGAGTTGATGCGCGCAATCGCCACACGAATGCGGCGATAGGAATCGCGAACCTTGACCCGGAAAATCATGGTCGCCCAGGTAATGAAAGGCAGCACGGCAAAAGTCATGAGGGCCAGCTTCCAATTCATGGTCATCATGATGAGGATGATGCCGAGCAGGACAAAGACGTCCTCGAAGATCGACACCACGCCGGCAGTGAACATCTCATTCAGCGCGTCGACATCAGTGGTGACTCGAGTGACCAGGCGGCCGACCGGGTTTTTGTCATAGAAGCCGATATGCATCCGCTGCAGGTGCCGGAAAATCTGGCTGCGTAGATCAAACATCACCATCTGGCCGGTCCACTGGATGTAATAGGTCGTCAGGAACTCAAAAAAGAAGGTAAACAGCAGGGAGCCGACATACAAAGCGGCGAGTTGCGCGATGCCCCGCAGCGGTACCGAGCTCAGCCAGCGGTCGAGCACGGAATGTGCCCCGGGGTTATTCGCCAGGTATTTATCGATGGCAATCTTGGTGAAAAATGGGGGCAGGACGTCCAGGCCGGCCTTCAGGGCAATGGAGATCAACGCCACCCCCACCTGCCAGGAATAGGGGCGAAGATAAGTGATCAGCCGCCGCATCAGGCGGCCGTCATACGCTTTTCCCAGTACTTCTTCTTCCTGATTGGCCATACAGACGCTTGATCAAGAGTAATAGATGGCCCGGGCCAGGGCAAAGATGGAAAAACAGGTCACACAGGTCACGGGTCACAGGAAGGGCGTGAGCTATGAGCTATGAGCTTTAGGCTGCGAGCCCCTCTCGTCATCCGGGCTGGCTCGTAGCTCGTAGTCGTGGCGAAAATCACTTCCTTGTCTTCAGCTCCAGTTTGGGCGGCGGCAGGCAGTTGTTCCGGGCTTCCTCTTCCCGCAACCTCACTCGATTCTTGACCTTGCGCATCTCCTCCAGCCACTGCACCAGGGGCACGACGCTCTCGTGAAAGGGCTCCCACGACGAGGAATGGGGAAACGTCAGGTTCTGCCAGTATCCGGGGCGATGCACGCTGAGGATAAGTTGCACATCGTGGGCGTTGGCTTCGGGCCGGACGATCTTGTCGTCGGTCAGGTCAAAGAGCTCGTTTTGCGACAGCCAGTGTTCGATGTGCTGGAATTCCGAAGAGGTCAGCGTTCCTTCAAAGATTTCGGTTTTTGCCGCGGTTTCGCGTTCCAGATGGTATTGGCCATCGCCGCGCACCAGCACGCAAACATTCTCGTAAGTGTGCGCGTGCACCAGGCGCAGGAGGTAGGAAGGCGGCGGCGACACTTCAGTTGGGCCTTGCGCATAGCCAAAACTAACCAGCGCAAGAACCGCAGCGAAGGTCAGAACGCGGGTCCCCACAATGGCGAATTTTAGCGAGGAGCGAGGCGGGTTGCCACAGCTTTCTATCGGCCGTTGGGTAACCGGCGTAACACCAGTGCCGAATTTTTTGACCCGAACCCCACGCAGTTGCAGATGGCGTTGTCGATCTGCGCCCTCCGCCCAGCCTCGGGGACATAGTCAAGATCACAGCGTGGGTCCTCGACGTCGAGGTTGATGGTTGGGGGAATCTGGCCGGTTTGCATCGCCACCAGGGTCGCCGCCAGGCCGGCGGCACCGCACGCCCCCTGCGCGTGTCCGATTTGCGACTTCAGCCCCGACATCGGTACCTTTTTCGCCCGCCCGCCGAGGGCGAGTTTCAGCGCACACGTCTCGACGCGGTCGTTCATTTCTGTCGAGGTACCGTGCAGATTCACGTAATGAATGTCTTCGGGAGCCAGGTCCGCTTCCTGCATCGCCAGGGTAATGGCGCGTGCGGGCTCCTCCGGCGAATCACTCATGCGCACCCGGTGGAATGCCTCGCAGGTGGAGGCGTAGCCTGCCACTTCGGCGTAGATTCGCACGCCGCGAGCCTTGGCATGGCCGTACTCCTCGAGCACGAACATCCACGATCCTTCGGCCAGCACGAACCCATCACGATCGGCGGAGAACGGCCGCGATGCCCGCTCCGGCTCGTCATTCCACGATTGCGTTAAGGCATGCAGCAGCGAATAGCCCTTGACGATGCCGGGCGTAATGGGCGCATCGACGCCACCCACGAGAAACATCGGCTGCACGCCGGCTTGAATATGCTGGTACGCGTAGCCAAGGGCATCGCTCGAAGACGTGCATCCGGCCGTCACCACGTGGCTGTATCCGCGGAACCCGAAACGCATCGAGACTTCGCTGGAAATCGTGCCCATGGTTCCGCTCGGAATGCAGAACAAGCTGACTTGCTTGACGTGTCCGGAGTGCCAGAGACGGTATTGTTCTTCGGAAAACTCCTGCGCGCCTCCGCCCGAGCCGAGAATCACGCCGATCTGGCGCTGCTCCGCGAGCGACATGGTGGAGTGGTCGAGCCCCGCATCTTCGAGCGCCTCGGCCGAGGCGGCGACGGCCAGCGGCACTACGCGGGAAACGTGCTTGCGTTCGCGCGCATCGACCCAGGCGAGTTCCTCGAAATCGGGAATCTCGCCCGCGATCTTGACCGGCAGGCAGCACGGGTCGAACCGGCTGATCCGCTTGACGCCCGATTTTCCTGCGAGAATCGCCTGGGAAAAGGCGGTGTTGCCAATGCCATTGGGGCTGACAACGCCCATGCCGGTGATGACGACGCGTGGAAGCATGCGAGCTTTAATCTGATTCCCGTGCGGGCCGATACGTTGCAAGCCAACTGAGCGAGCAGTGCGGAAATGGGATAATCAAGCGGAATGCCCCTGGGCCTCTATCTGTCGGTTCCGTTTTGCCGCACGAAGTGCAGCTATTGCAACTTCGCATCGGACGTTTTCTCGCGCGCGGTCTTTGCACGTTACGTCGATCGCGTATGCGCGGACATACATACTACGCCAAAAACCGCAGAGCAAATGGGCGGCCGCTTCGAACCCGAGGCAAACTCCCTTTACCTCGGCGGCGGCACGCCCACGGTTTTAGATTCTCCACAACTGGAGCGCCTGTTTGTCACCGTGAGGCAAGAATTTCATCTGCATCCGGAGACCGAGGTTACGGTGGAGTGCGCCCCGGGCACGCTGACACCCGCCGTCGTCGAAACACTGCTTCGCTGTGGGGTGAATCGAGTAAGCCTGGGCGTGCAGTCGTTCGTGGATCAGGAAGCGGCGGCGGTGGGACGACTGCATCGGCGCGAGACCGTTCTGGACGATATCGCGCGCCTCCGCCAGGCGGGGATATCGAACATCAGTATTGATCTCATCGCTGGCCTGCCACATCAGACGGCGGAAAGTTGGCGTGAGTCCGTGGAGTCCGCGATTTCACTGGACGTTCCGCATGTGAGCGTTTACATGCTCGAGGTGGATGAGGAGTCGCGGCTGGGGCGTGAACTGATCGCGGGCGGCGCCAGGTATCATGCGCACTTTGTTCCCGACGAAAACCTCACTGCAGATTTTTATGAGAGCGCCTGCGAGTGGCTGAATGCCGCGGGTGTTTGTCAGTACGAGATTTCAAACTTTGCGCGTGAGGGATGGGAATCGCGCCACAACCTGAAATACTGGACGCGGCAGCCGTATCTGGGCTTCGGAGTGGACGCGCACTCGATGCTGCTGGCGGCTGGCGATGCTTGGGAAGCCGTGCGCTTCTCGACTTCCGATGTGCTCGATCAGTACGTGGGCGGGGCGCCAGTGAATCGCGTGGAGATTTCACCGCAGGCCGCGCTCGAGGAAGCGTTCTTCCTGGGCCTGCGGCTGAACCGAGGCGTGAACCTGGAACCGGTGCGTGCGGCATTCGGGCCGTTCGTCGCGACGCAACTCAGCCCGCTGCTGGTGGAACTCGCTGCGGCTGGCCTCATCGACTGGGAAGGCGACCAAGTGAGCCTCACTCCTCGCGGTCGCTTGCTCTCGAACGAAGTGTTTGAGAGGTTCTTAGAGTGTGGAACAGGCACACCTGCCCGCTAGAAATATCGAACTTCGCAACCCACCAGAACACAAGGAATCGAGTCGCGGAGCGACTCGCGAAAGTAGCCCGGCGCTTCAGCGCCGGGAACGGCCGCTTGCAACACGCGCGTCCCGGCAGGGACGCCTGAAAGTTTCTGCAGATCATTTCAACCGCGTCTACGGCGCGGGTCTTTTGCCCATAGCACCAACTTGCTAGTAAGGCCGCCGTGTCTCTTGAGTTGCTGGGTCGGGAAAAGCGTTTAACGCAGAGGACGCGGAGAACATCCGCGGAGGCGCAGAGAAAAAGCGAAGGCAGTCCACCACCAAGGGCACGAAGGTCCACTAAGGGAGCTTAAGCAACAGAATCTTTCACCATAGCTCGTGTCCTTGAAGGGCCTCAATGGTTGATATTCCTCGAAGGCAGCGTCAGGGCAAAATGCCCTGGTGACGGCCAGCGGGACGCCGGCGCTACTTCTCCGGCTTTTCCTCTAACCGTTCGGTCGGTTGGACCTGGCTGCTCGATCCCCCGCAAACCCGCTATCCATGCGGTCTGCAGCGATTTCTCGATTTCCTGCGCAAGGTAACTTTTCTCGGTTGCGTGCTGCATGGTCTAATCGAAATGTTGGTGCTGCGCGCGGCGTCGTCACTCCCACCCGATTCGCAGCTTCCCGAAATCAAGGCTGAGCGAGTCGCGGAGGCATTTTGGATTTCCAGCTGAACGAAGAACAGGTCCAACTCAAAAAGAGCGTGCGGGGGTTTTCTGAGCGCGAAATTCTGCCCAACGTCATGAAGTGGGACGAGGCCGGCGAGTTCCCGCTGTGCACCATCAAGGAACTCGGCAAACTGGGCATGCTCGGCACGATTTTTCCGGTCGAGTACGGCGGCGCCGGCATGGGCTACGTCGAGTACGTCACGGTGATCGAAGAACTCTCGCGCGTCGATGGGTCGGTCGGCATCATTGTGGCAGCGCACACTTCGCTGTGCTCGAATCACATCTTCCAGGCTGGAAATGAAGCGCAGAAGAAGAAATACATCCCGAAGCTGGCGACCGGAGAATTCATCGGCGCCTGGGGACTGACGGAACCGTCTTCCGGGTCGGACGCCGGCAGCGCGCGCATGACCGCCTCCAAAACCAAGGGCGGCTGGATTCTCAACGGCACGAAAACATTCTGCACCAATGGGCACTACGCCGATGTGCTGGTCGTGATCGCGGTCAGCGATCGGGCCGCGCACACCCACGGTCTTTCGGCGTTCATCGTGGAAAAGGACGCGAAGGGGTTCCGTCCCGGCAAGAAAGAAAACAAGCTGGGCCTGCGCGCCAGTGACACGGCGGAACTCATCTTCGAAGACTGTTTTGTGCCCACTGAAAACTTGCTCGGCCACGAGGGTGATGGCTTCATCGATGCCATGCGCATCCTCGACGGCGGCCGCATCTCGATTGCCGCGCTTTCGCTGGGCATGGCTGAAGGCGCCTACGAAGCTGCGCTGCACTATTCAAAAGAGCGCAAACAATTCGGGAAGGCGATCAGCGATTTTCAGGCGATCCAATGGAAGCTGGCCGACATGGCGACGGAGATCGACGCTGCCAGGCTGCTCACGATGCGCTCGGCCTCCATGAAAGACGCCGGGATGAAGACGACGCTCGAGTCGTCGATGGCGAAACTTTACGCCAGCGAAGTCGCTGTCCGCTGCGCCAACGAAGGCGTGCAGATTCACGGCGGGTATGGGTTCATCAAGGATTATCCGGCGGAGAAGTTTTACCGGGACGTGAAGTTGTGCACGATTGGCGAGGGGACGAGCGAGATCCAGAGGCTGGTGATTGCGAGACAGTTGCTGAAGGACTAGGTGACAGGTTACTGGTCACAGGAAAAGCAGGTCCTTCGCTTGGCTCAGGATGACAAACTGGTGGGAATTCTGGGCTGCAGGCTCTGGGCTTTAGGTTCGCGAATTTACCGGCGACTAGCGACTGACGACTGGTGAGTGCTATTCATAGCGCAACGCCTCGATCGGATCCAGTCTTGCCGCCTTGATCGCTGGTAGCATGCCGCTCACGATGCCAACGACGCTCAGGATTACGGTGGACGCAATCAGCGTGCCGAGTTCGATTTTTAGGTGAATGTCGCCTTCACTCGCGTCGGTCTCAAACGCGCTCCATAAAGTCAGCGAACCAACCGTCCACGACACCAGATAGGCCAGCGCCACGCCCGCCAACCCGCCTAGAAAAGTGATGACCAGTGCTTCCGACAGGAACTGGAACAGGATGTGCCATCTGCGAGCGCCCAGCGCTTTTTCCACACCGATCTCGCGCGTGCGCTGCGTCACCGAGACCAGCATGATGTTCATGAGGCCGACGCCGCCGATGCCGAGCGTCAGCAGGCCGATGAATCCCAGCAGAATCTTGATGCCGGTGGTGATCACGCGCAAATCGAGCAGATCGGCAAAAACGTCGAAGACGAACACGGCTCGCTTGTCCTTGGGATCGTAGTTGTGATGAAACGCCAGCGAGTCCCGCAGAACTTTGACCACCTTGGCGTGGTCGCCTTCGTACTCCATGACGATCGAGCTGAGGTACTGCGTGTTCTTGATGTCGCTGACGCCGCTGAAGGGCACGTAGACGTGGCCGTTCAGGTTGTCGTCGCTGTTGTTGATGACATGCTTGAGCACACCCACGATCTGGTAAGAGATTCCATCGATGCGGATGCTTTCGCCAATCGCGTTCAGGCCTGAGAATAATTTTTGCTTGAGATCGGCGCCAATGAAGGCAACACGCGCGTGGGTGTAGTCGTCGGCCTCGCTGAATGAACTGCCGTCGGCGAACTCCATGCGGCGCATCTTCGGATAATTGGCGTAGACGCCGCTGACCGCGTAGGTCCCGCTGCGCGTCCCGTATGCCACGGTGCACTGCTTGAAGACTTCGGGCGACATTCGCTTGAGCAGCGGCACTTCGGCCTGGATGTGTTCGAAGTCTTTCATGGTCAGGCGGATTTCGCTGCCGGCTTTGGTGCCTCCGGCCTGCATTGAAGTGCGGCCGGGGAAGATGAAGATCAGATTCGTGCCAAACGACCGGAACGCCGACCACAAGCCGTGCTCGAACCCGGAACCATAGGCCAGCAACAGCACCACGGTCGCGATGCCCCAGGCCATGCCGAGCATGGTGAGGAAGCTGCGCCGGCGGTTGTACCGCAGCGCTTCGTAGGCCTGCAGGAAAAGGTTCGCGATCATATCTACTCTTGCCGCAGCGCTTCCACCGGAGGCAGAAGGGCCGCCTTGCGCGCGGGATAGAGCCCGGCGCTGATTCCAGCGATGGCGAGCGAACCGATGGCCGCGACCGCGGACAGGGGCACGATTCTCGGCGTGTCGAATCCCTCGGGCGCGGGCAGCATTGCCATCACGGTGACGAAGGCGACCGTAATCGCAAGTCCGATCCCGCCGCTCAACGCCGTGAGAAATGCGCCTTCGATGAAGAACTGCGTCAGGATGTTGCGATGAGTTGCGCCCAATGCCTTGCGCAGTCCGATTTCGCGGGTGCGCTCGGCGACCGAGACGAGCATGATGTTGACGATCCCGATCGCGCCCAGTCCGAGCGTCACCAGGCCCACGACTCCGAGGAAATAATCCATCGCATTGAAAATCTTGTCGACCTTCTGGGAGTTCTCGATGGTGTCCCAGTCTTCAAATGCGTCTTCCAGCCTGGGATTGAAGTTGTGGCGGTGCGCGATGATTTGGTGGACTTCGGCCTTCGAAGCGAGATGCTCGGCTTTATTCAGCGGCCGGTAGTTGATGAACGAAACAGCGTTCTCGACGTTGTCGCCCTTCAGCGGAAACAACTCGCGCATGGTTTCGATGGGCACGAAGATGCGCGCATTGGTGCCGTTGTTGCCATCCTGCCCGACTTTCGTCAGAACGCCGATGATGTCGAAGCGAGTGCCATTCAGCAGCATGCTGGCGCCCACGGCGGGCCGGCCGGGAAAAACATTTTTTAGCAACTCCCATCCGACGACTGCCAGGCGGCGATGTTCGGTGTTGTCCTGATCGTTAAACCAGCGCCCGGTGCCGACGGGAACGTTGCGGATCTGGCTGTATTCCGGAGCGATGCCGAACACCTGGCCGTTGGTCGATCCGTATTCGCTGACCGCGCGGATGTCTTCGCGGTTGATGACCGCCGAGACGGTCTTCAGCGTGCGGGCCTGGCTCTTCAACGCCACATAATCGTCGTAGGTGAAATGATATGTCTGACCGGATTGCAGGCTGCCTTCTACGGCGGGAATCCTGCCGGGAAAGCAGAACATGATGTCCTGACCAAGAGTGGCAAGTTGCTTGGCCTGCCCGCTACGAAACCCCTCACCGAGGCCCACCAGTAGAAGCAATGATCCCACGCCCCAGGCAATGCCGAACATGGTCAGGAACGAGCGGAGCTTGTGCGCCCACAAGGTCGCCAGCGATTGCCGGATGATGTCGAGGAGCATCTGCATGGCGCTCAGCCCCCAGGCGCCGGGCAGCGCCTGGGGGTCCCGGGTTCAAGGTTGGGCGGGGGGTCTCACGTCCCGCCCCTTGTCATCTGTTTGAGATACGACCTCGCAGGATGGAAAGTTCCCGCAATACGCACCTGTGGATACTTTACTTAGACTCTTCTGACAGGAAAAGGGTTAGCTGGCCCACAGCACCGGCGGATCGTTGCTCACCTTGCCGCACGGCCTGACGTCTAACCGTTCCGTAGCCACCCAGGGGCGCCGCTGTGATGGGACAGCTTTCGCCCGTTGCTTCCAATCAACGTCTGAGGAGGACTTCCCCGTGAACAAGCGATATTCGCTCATTCTGCCTGGATTGATCGTGCTGCTCGCCACCAGCCTCGCAACGGCGCAGTCAACGCAGCTCAACCTGCCCCGTGACAGTCAGCGCGCCTCGGTCACCCAGCGGATCGGCATCACCGACATCACCGTCAAATATCACCGCCCGCTCGTCAAAGGCCGCACCATCTGGGGCAAGGTCGTTCCCTACGGGCAGGTCTGGCGGGCGGGCGCTAACGAGAACACCACCATCACGTTTACCGATCCGGTCACCATCGAAGGCAAGTCGATCGACAAGGGCACTTATGGTCTGCACATGATCCCGAACCAGGACGAGTGGATCATTGCCTTCTCCAAGGTAAACACCGCCTGGGGAAGCTTCACGTATAAAGAATCCGAAGACGCGCTGCGCGTCAGCGTAAAGCCGCAGGCCACTGATTTCCATGAAGCCCTCAGCTACGACATCGATCCCACCAGCGCCACTGCCGCCCTCGTAACCATGCGCTGGGAAAAGGTCGCGGTCCCCGTTAAGGTCTCGGTCAATGTGAATGACATCGTGGAAGCCAGCCTGCGCCAGCAGATGCGCGGCCTTCCCCAGTACACCTGGGACGGCTGGGACGATGCGGCCAATTACCTGCTCGCCCAGAAAGTCGACCTTGATGAAGCGCTCGAATACGAAAACCGCTCCATCGGTTCCGAGCCGCGCTATGACAACTACATGACCAAGTCGCAGATCCTCGATGCCATGGGCAAGAAAGATGAGTCCAAGGTGGCGCACGAGAAGGCCCTGGCCATCGCCACGCCGCAGCAATTGCATACGTACGCGTTCCAGCTCAAAGGTGAGAAGAAAGATCAGGAAGCTTACGACGTCTGGAAGAAGAACGTGAAGGACCATCCCGATCTCTGGTTCACGCATTCCGGTATGGCGCGCGTGTACTCGGCGCAAGGGGATTTCGACAATGCGGTAAAGGAAATGAAGCTCGCTGAAGCCGGCGCTCCGGAACAGAACAAAGTGTTCATCGACGCGGCGATCAAGCGGCTCGAGGCCAAGGACGACATCAACAAGTAGTGAGCCGGTTTTCCGGAGGTGAGTGGCGGCCTGCTGCCGAGAGGCCGCCCATTTTTTTGAGCGGGAGCTTCTCAGCGAGAATCGTTTCCTCACGCGATCAACAGGTCAAAAGCGATCGGCGCGTCTGAAGGCACGCCCTGATACGAACCTGCACGGCGAGGGCAAGATGCCCTCACGACAGCGGTGGGACCCTTCAGCTTCGTTCAGGGCAGGCTGCCGGCGCTACAGGCGTTTTGCCGCAGCCTGTTTAGCCGCTGGATCATCGACTTCGACTACACTGCCTCGCATGCGGATGGAGTTGGACCATCTGTTCGTCTGCACAGCTGTCGGCGCTCCCGAGGCGGAAGCCCTGGTCAATTTCGGACTGCGTGAGGGGCCACCCAACCAGCATCCCGGTCAAGGGACGTCCAGCCGCCGTTTTTCCTTCGCCAACGCCATGATCGAATTGGTTTGGGTGCACGATCCGTCGGAGGCTCAGAGTCCATCGACAAGGCGCACGTTGCTTTGGGAACGATGGTCGGGCCGGGAAGAAAGCGCCTGTTCTTTCGGAATCTGTCTGAGGCCCATCGGTTCTCCAGATACAGCGCCTCCATTTGCGGCGTGGGAGTATCACCCAGCGTATTTGCCGGCCCCGCTTTGCCTGCACATTGGCGAGGCCGGCGTGGAAGAACCTATGTGGGTCTATCTGAGCTTTATGCAGCGTAAGCAGCGCGAACAATGGTTCGTGGAGCACCCGGCGGGCATTCGGGAAATCACCGGCCTGACTCTGACGATTCCCGTGCCGCTCCGCTCGGACGCTTCCCAAAAAATCATAGCGAGCAGAATTCTTAATGCCCGCGCGGGAGCGACATCTCTGCTCGAAGTTGAATTTGATAGGCGCCGACGAGGGAAGACTGTCGATTTTCGGCCACAACTGCCAATCGTTTTTCTGATGTAGGTGGACCGGATCTAAAATGCGAAAACGGCTACGACGGCGCTCTACCGTTTGTTCGTGGCAAACGCGGTAATCGACCTCATTCTGAGATTTCGCCCATTGTCGTTCGACATGCTACGCTTCGTGCGCGATGACACGGGAACAAAAGACCTTTCTCAATCGCCGATTTCGGGATGCAGCGAGCAAGCAACCAGAATTGAAACGCCTTAAAGCGCTGCTGCTGCGACTAGGCGGCGATTTCGTCGTCGCTCCACCAAGACAACCAGATCAACACGTTCCGAGTCTATTGGAACAGGGATTCCTGACATCCGGTCCCATCACGTTAAGTGTCATGAAATCCAGTTCGTGCCATGAAAATGTGGCTTCAGTATGGACTAAAGGAAGATTCGGAATTGTTGGCATCGCAACCGGATACGCGCTGAGTCGTGACGGGCTGTGGCGACAACATTCCTGGGGCATCCTGCGTGAGGGAATTCTCGAAACGACGGAGACCCGGGTGAAATACTTCGGCATCGTACTCCAAGGGGAAAATGCAGATTTCTTCGCGTCCAGCAATTCCAGATAACTTTTGTCATGCCGCCGATTACACTCACCGACTGGGATCGGCCAGAGAATCCTTCCGCATGTTTCTGAGTTGCTATAAACGGTATCTTTAACTACCGCGCCCCGACCGGCGTTTCCGCTGCCTTCTGCTCCGGATACTCAAATACCCCCCGTCCTGCCTTTCGCCCCAGCCGTCCGGCCTTCACATACTGCACCAGCAGCGGCGCGGGACGGAATTTCTCGCCCAGAGTTTTGTGCAGATATTCAAGGATGTGCAGCCGCGTATCCAGGCCCACCAGATCGACCAACTCAAACGGGCCCATGGGATGGTTCAATCCCAGCTTGAGCGCTTTATCGATATCTTCTGCGCTGGCGACGCCTTCCTGCAGCATATAGAACGCTTCGTTGCCGATCATCGCGTTGATGCGGCTGGTCACAAAGCCGGGCGACTCCCGGATCACCACCACTTCCTTGCCCATGCGCCGGCCGACCTCGACCGCGGCGGCGAGCGTTTCTTCGTCGGTCTCGAGTGCGCGCACGATCTCTAGGAGCTTCATCTTGTGCACGGGATTAAAGAAGTGCATGCCCACGATCTTCTTCGCGCGATAAGTAACGCTGGCAATCTCGGTGAGACTTAGCGAACTAGTGTTCGAGGCGAGGATGGTGGTCGGCCGGCAGATCTTGTCGAGCAGGGTGAAGATCTCAATCTTCGACTCGAGTTCTTCCGGCACCGCTTCGATCACAAGATCGGCTTGCCGCGCCGCCTCGTCGACCGAGCCGGCATATTCCAACCGCTCGAAGGCTGCGTCGGCATCGCCCGCCGTGACCTTGCCGAGCTCAACGGCTTTATCTAGGTTCGCCCGAATCTCGGTTTCCGCGCGGCGCAATGCATTCGGCAGGATGTCTTCGAGGATGGTGCGGTAGCCGCCAAGCGCGGCCGCATGCGCAATGCCGCGGCCCATGGTGCCCGCGCCGATCACTGCGATGGTCTGGACCTGCGCCACTACCGCGCAGCCTTTTCGAGTTGCTGAAGTACATCCTTGAGCCCGGTGGCTACCGAGCCCATGTACTCGGAAAGGCGCTTGCGCTCTTCGTCGGTCAACGTACCGATGGTGAAGGTGATCTTGCGCAAGGTGGCGTTGATGTCGTCGACGTAGTTCATGAGGCGGATGAGTTCGCCGGTTGCTGGCATATGAAGGCTCCTCGGCCCGCGGCCCAGACTTTGGCTGCGACGTAGCGAGAAGCTACGGACGACAGCATGGGCTGCACGCGAACTTTCCATTCTCAAGGGTGAAAGGAAATTAGTAAAGCGCGAGCCTGGATTTTGCGTCGACTTTCAGGATGCCGCGTAGAATAACGGGCCTCAGGAGACAGCATGGTGATCCAGATGGCAACCGACGAGCGAGTTTCGCCGCTGCACATCGCACGCACCACCCTGGCAGCCGTGGTCTCGCTCGTGGTGGCCCGTGTTCTCCGCATGCCCGAGCCGTATTGGGCCACGATCACGACCATCGTCGTGATGCAATCCACCCTGGGGGGAGCCTGGAAGGCATCGCGCCAACGCTTCGCCGGAACCGCCATGGGCGCGGTGGCCGGAGGGCTGGCGGCATCCTATTTCGGACCGAATTTGCCGGCCTATGCGGTTGCGATCGCGGCTACGGGCTTCGTCTGCCTCGCCCTGCACCTTGACCGGACGGCTTACCG
>Ga0307478_10001024_pt1 | contig 25720 bp, 36 predicted proteins | sample atmos_gasesECM4C_2_FD_203713 | JGI IMG/M metagenome (GOLD analysis project Ga0307478, IMG submission 203713) | Hardwood forest soil microbial communities from Morgan-Monroe State Forest, Indiana, United States - atmos_gasesECM4C_05 | ecosystem: Environmental > Terrestrial > Soil > Temperate...
TTCTCTCGAGCTAGGGTTCGATATACAGTCTTGACAGATCCAGGGACGGTGACAGCCGTGCGTTAGTAGCCATCGCCATCGTCCGCATTCAAAACAGAAATGGTACATTGGATACCTGCCTTCGTCTACCAGGAGGTTTCCAGGCGGATTCGTTCAAATACCGGCTATAATCTGATATCATCGTCCTTAGACCTCCTCCTCTCGCGGTTAATCTAATTTTATCATAGATCCAACTGATTTTCCAGCGTGTATAGCGATAAAGATCAAGAAATTTTTGCGGATGGGACCGTTTTTACGCTAAGTCACCAACTTTGATCCCAGGCCTCTCGCTTGTAGTGGTACTCTCCGCGGCATCCATAGCCGTCATGAGCGCAGTCGTGATAGCCCCCATCGAAGCGGAGCACCTTTGGCGCGTCAAATTGCTCGAATGTATTCCAGTCGGTCGTTGGCATCGTAACGCTAACCTCGAGTGGATGCTCGCGCACGGCGTCCCAGTCGATATTATAGCCACAGTCTCGGGTCTTCAGATTAGTCTTGAAGACGTTAGTCTGGGCTATGAGTAGGTAATCGTGTACCGTATGCTTCCACTGTCCAAGATTGTCACCGATATCGAGCTCGGAGGCAATATCGACATTCGTGAAGAAACCATCGGTATTCCAGCGATACACGGTACCGTAGGAGGCAACGGCCCGCTCCATGGCTGCGATGAGTAGAGCGCGAGTATTTCCTCGAATGTAAGTTCCCAAGTCTGGACGGAACGTTGGTAGCTTAGGTGATAGAAACTTTCCAGGCAGGACACTTTGTGTTACCTTCAATACTCGAGCGGTTGGTTTACCTTCTAGGCTCTTGCGGGCTGAGTCAAGCGCCTGGGCGAACTCTCCGAGTTGTGGGAACTCGAGCATTGAAGATGCATAGGCGCTGACCATATCGAATTCGTGAATCGGTCCAGGAATGTAGCCGCAGGCGACTGATGCTGCTTCAGTGGTCGGGATGAGATTATGCTGGACGAGCGGAATGTTATCGAGGTCGATCTTCATTTCACGGAATAGGAAGTCGGCGATTGATGAATTGCGGAACCAGCGATTCTGGTATGCGCGCAGACCTACGCTAGCTAGTTCTACTCTGGCTTGCTCCATTATGACTGGAATGTCTTCGGTTCCGTATAGGCTACTCGTTTTGGCCATAGACTGCATAAAGAAAGGCCGCACGTCGAAGATATGGTTAGTCTGCTTGCCGGAACTGACCTGATACCAGAGCTCGCCGCCCGTTACGTGGGTGCCTTCCTTATATACGCGCAGGCAAACCTTGCCCCAAGGTGTTGGGACCGGAATGCCTTCGCTGAACAGAATACGGCGATCCTTATCAGAAAAGGTTCTGGCGACCCGTTCGGCAATGCGATGCAGTTGACCGTAGCAGACTTGGGTTGCGTCTTGGTCCTCAAAGTGTGAAGCCATAGGCGCGAATTCTTTACGACGCCTAGCGGCATCCTGTTCACGCCACTGTCTACGGCGTTCTTCAGGCGACTTGGTAGAAGCTCTGCGCTTAGGCTCGTGCTTAATGAGATCGCTATCGGACCAGTTGTCGAACTTCTGCATCAGGTATCACCGACATGAGACCAAGTACGGCGTGCTACAATGTTACCGATCGCAGTAGCGGACATATCGTACTTGACGGCTAGCACAGACTTTTGCCAACCTTGAGCGGCTAGTCTGCGGATTTCCCGGATCTCGTCTTCGGTCCGCTTATGGCTACCTTGGCGTTCGCCGCGATTCGACGTTCCGTCTCGGTCTCGGTCGCGCTGGTTCTTTGCAGGAGTGTCCCATGATAGGTTATCTATTGCATTGTCTAGGAACCCTGCAGGACCATGGCATGCCTCCATACCTGGAGGACATGGCTTGTCGAAGGTCTCCAAGACTAGCTGCGCGACTGACCGACGTCTTACGTTGCCGAAGCTGTCGGTTAGGTTAACACAGACCTGATCGTTAAGACGGTTTACCTGAAGTCGCATGACGCGATCGGTCTGGTAGCTATATATGCGCCCTAGACTAGAGATTGCGTAACGCTCTTCGTAGGCTGTTAGTTGGCACCATTCTTCGATCCGGGGCCTAGGTATCGCCATACTCCACCTCCTGCGGAGACAATGGGCGGCCCATAGTTCGGTTCCAGCGTTGTCGCCACCTTGCGCGATTCTGGACTCCGCGAGCGTAGTAGGCATTCCAGAGTGTATTGCGGTTTTCGGCGGGGTCGTCGGCGATCTCTGGATTTTCGCGTTCCAATCGCATCCATTCGAGCTCGAAGTAAGGATCGTTATACTTTACGTCACCATCGACTTCGCGGACACGCTCACGGACGATCGTGCGAGCTCGAACTTGTTCTGCATCTGCTACAGGACTACTCGGCAGGCCGATATTGAATAGACGACGCATTTCTGATTCGGAGCGGTTAACCATGCGGCCGCGCTCATTTACACGTCCGCCTCGCAAACCTTCGAACTTGGACTTCAGAGTTTCCCAGTCCTCGTTACTAACCGTCAACCAAACCACTCCTAGCCGCCTCTGTGAAACTGAAACCAGACAATCTGGCCTCGTACATGGATCTCAACCGGGATCTGCCGTTTGCGCGCTTGGTAACGTAGTAGTGACTTGAATCCGGAAGTCGTAGTCTCGAAATCTTCGCCTTGTTGTGCTTTCCAGACGCTGCCGTCGGCTAGTTCGTCCCACTGGTATTTAGGAGGTCGGCCAATTCTTGGGGCCATGTCATCGCGATAGCGCCATAGCACATACGCTGTATGCAGTGAAGTGATAATGGTTCGGATTACCCGAATTCAAGGGTGGGATCGGGAAGGAATGAGCCCAGCCGTTCGGGTCGTCGGTCCAGCCTGCGTCAAGGACTGGCGATTGACAGATTGGGCACCAACCGATCTTATGGCGGATGTAGACTATAGTATTGATGGTGTCCTCGACAATCTATGCGTTCGCTGATCAAAGAAGACCGGAAACTCTTCCATGTCCGATTCTAGTCGGCCAGTTGCGGAAAAATAGCGGATCCCTTTTTCATCTTGGTCAAATTCTTCATCGCTTTCGCCGCCTTGACCTCCGATTCGGTAAGACCATAGTGCGTCAGCAGCGTCTCCGAATACCGAGCCACCTCTAGCTCGCCGTTGGGCCCCATGACCTGTGTGATGAACCAGAAGGATGTCGATGTCACCTGCTTCATGTGCGAGCTCATTGAATCCTTCAACTAGAGCGCCTCCTCCGTCTGATGAGTTGCTGTTCTCATTAAGGTTGAATACACGGATTAGCGGCCCGATAGGGTCGATAACGAGTACCTTGACGTTCATGTCGCGCAGCATGTCAGCGATGCGCGTACGGATGACGTCACTGATCACGTTGAATGTCTTGGCTTGGCCGCGCAGGTTGAGTACAGCTGCGTTCGCAGGGAGATCAAACGGCCGCGCGTAGTGTTGCTGAGTGCGCTCGTCGACCTCGAGGTTCACATCGAGGATTAGCTCATCTGGCTTTATGCGGACAACTGACTGGCCTAGGAAGTCGCGACCAGTTGCTAGGCTACTGATCAGGTTGAGCTTCAACGTACTCTTGCCAGACTTGTAGCGAGCTGCGAGCAGAACCGTTCCGCCGAATGGCCAGAGCTTGTCTATACGATAGCGGGGCGCATGGTATTCGATAGCCAGGAAGTCTGGATAGAGCTGTGGGATTGGAAGCGAGAATTCCGCATCGGCAATCATTTCAATGAGCTGATGACGGCCCTTTTGGTCGCCAAGGTTCTGTTCTAGAAACATCTTGGCTCGGTTCTGAATAGCCTTGATGTTAGGTGCTGGGACTGAAAGGTCGTCAAGGTCAAGTTGGCTCACCGACAGCGACCTTCGCCTGGACAGTGTTCGTCGCGCGAGCAACCTGATAGGTGGCCGTCTGCTTCGACCTTCTTCGTGAATTGGAACTCGACAATGCCAGGCTCTGGACTACCTGTAGCGACTTCTAGGCCTTCTTGTCGAGCTCGTATATGCAATGCGGTCTGAAAACTGGAAGGAGAACAGGTGAAGTCTTCGCCTTCCTTAGCCCTCCAGACGGAGCCGTCGGTCCATTCGGTCCAAGGGTACCACCGACGCCGCTTTGGCTCCGTGGCACCCTCGATACGCTCAGCCATTATGACCCTTTCTGTCCAAGCGAATTTGTCTATACTAAAAGTATATCATAGGCCCACACGTTCAGTCAAGATGCTTCACTGGAGTTTTTTCGAAATTTCGTAGTGCGGACCTCTGCTATCTGGGATATACTTAGAGTAAGAGGTAGGGAGTCGAGATGGCGATCACGAACGGCCTTGTATCGGTGGGAACTTCGCCGACACTGATCTGCGCTGCGAGCGCAGGAGCGCTCCTCCAGAACCTCGGCACGGTAGCAGTGACTATCGGCGGGCCAAGCGTCGCGGTCGGCCATGGACCGACACTGCCGCCGAGCATGACGCAGCCAATTCTAGTCCCGGAAGTGAATAACAGCGCCGGAGATGACTACGGCATCTACGGAGTTTCGGGCACCGGGGGTCAGGGCGTTGTGTATCTAGCGGCCTCGTTTGGAGGATGACGTGTCTAACGCGCATGCACAGCAGTACTACTTCGGTCCGGGTACTGAAACGACTCAAGGGTCGGGCAGTATCGATACGTACGACGTGTCGCAGACGGCCCCTGAAGCGATGACTACCGAGCCCGGTACTTATCAGACTCCGCAGCCCGGCCTCAATGCGCCGATCGCACAAGACAAGCGGCGCGGCTCTTCATGAGCGACCAGCACGCGATCGGCTATTATGCGGCTCCAGGTCGCGAATCTGCGACGCAAGCAGGTCCAGTCGAGAACTGGACGATCCCAGCCGATACGATCTCCGGCCCGATCGGCGGGGCGTTTGGAGGACCGAGTGGCGGCGTCGGGACTAACGCGGTTAACATGGCAGGCCTGAGCTCAATGAATCCGAGTGAGGTTGCCAACTCGAACACCGGCCCGATTCCTCCGGGCACAGGTGTAATCGCAACGGTTTAGGAGGCAGTAGTGGCTGATAATCATGGAGCGGCTTACAACCGTTCGCTTGAGGTCAATGGACAGTGTGGCGACCTGCCCTGGCAGGGTTCGGACGACTCTAACGGTTTTGTCGGTATTGGCGGCTATGAGTCGCGCAATGACGGCGACAATGATAGCGACGACATCGGTACCTACGGTCCGATTCCACGGCCTACTGAGAATCAACCATTTCGCAATCCGCTAACCGACCCTCAGCGGGCTGACAACGGCGCGGTCTGGAGCTGAACACGTGTCATTCTCATTCAAGGTAGTCAAGAAGGATGGCGAGCTGACTGTCGATGACCTCGGAATGCTAGCGCACATTCCGGACGGGACGTTTCAGGTCGGCGGCCATTCGGACGACGGCGCGAACGAGGCACTCCACGTGACGCTAACCGGTCCGGAAGGACAGATGGTAGCGCAGGCTACTAGCTGGCACAAGTAGGGGCGATGGAACGGTCGGGGTACTTCTTCGAAGGCGATCCGGGTTATGAAGGTGATACTGACCCGGTTGAATTCGAGTACCCTGACTTCCTGCTACGCCTGATCGATAATCCTCAAGGACCGAAGTGGTTTCAGGAGTATCTGCTGTCCTTGGATCGGAAGACGCTAGCGGGCGACAGCGCAGTTGCGCGTGCGGCGCTCACGAAGGACGACCCGCTACTCTTCGCGCTTGTATACTTGTCGCACCACTTGTACTCCGTCGAGACCGGCGACAAGCTGTCATTTGCGGAGTTTCACCTGGACCTGCTGGAACATGCTAAGACTTGGACTGCGAAGCCGCATAAACCGCGCGAGCACCGCGATGCATATGTTGCGCCGCGCGGTTGCGGTAAGAGTACTTGGCTGTTCCTACTGCTTCCTGTCTGGGCTGCCGCGCATAAGCATGTGAAGTTTATCGTCGCGTTCTCTGACTCGGCAGACCAGTCCAAGAACCATCTAGCGACGATCCGCGGCGAGTTTGACACGAATGACTTGCTCCAGCAGGACTTTTCGGATCTCTGTGAGCCTAAGGTGAGGCGGCCGGGCGGCCCGGTAGGCAAGAAGCTGGTTGCGAGTCGCACGGACATGATCGAGCAGGCCAATGGTTTCATCATGGTGGCTAAGGGTTCTGGGACGGCAGCTCGTGGCCTGAAGGTAGGCAAGTTGCGTCCTGATCTGATCGTTCTTGATGATATTGAGCCGGGCGAGGAGCAATATAGCCCGACGATCATGCGGCATCGGTTGCGCTGGATGCTCGAGACTGTGTTTCACCTGAATGAGTTTGCACGAGTTGTCATTGTTGGAACGGTAACAGCTCCAGGTTCGATTATGCATCAGTTGGTTGAATCGGAGCTGCATCCAGAAGATGATGAGGCGATGTGGATTGATGATCAGGAGATCGCGGTCCATTACTACGAACCGATCATTCTAAATGAAGACGGCACGGAGCGATCGTGCTGGCCAGGCAAGTGGCCACTAGCGTATCTTAAGAAGCACGAGCATACAAAGGAATACAAGAAGGAGTTCCTGAATCAGCCGGTCTCGCTAAATGGGACGTACTGGTCTCAGGAAGACTACGTTTACGCAGACCTGCCCTGCGTTCGCACAGTGCTTGCGATCGACCCTGCGGTTACTTCACATGAGACGTCACACGATACCGGTATTGGCATTGTTGGCCTTTGGCATCCGAAAGCCGGCTTGGAGCTACCGGAGACGCTTCCAGAGCGGCTACTTGGCCAGATGCTACAGCCGAAGGTCGTTGTCAAGTTTGCAACGATCGTGAAGCTGCCTCCAAAGCAATTGCGTGAGTCGATCCTCTGGTACTTGGAGCAGTGGCCCGAGATCGGTGAAGTTGTCGTTGAGTCGAACCAAGGCGGTGACACTTGGACTATGGTATTCCATCACATGCCGGTCCGAGTTAAACTGCTCTGGAGTGCCTTGAAAAAGGCGGTTCGGCAAACGCGCTTGCTTAACCTATATCAACGAGGCCGTGTGGTTCACGCTCGGCCGATTCCGCGCCTCGAGCAGCAGCAGTGCGCCTATGATGGAGCAGATGATAAGGACATCATGGATGCTGTCGAGATCGGCGTGCGACATTTCTTGACTGTTCCGAAGAAGCTCAGCGGCGGGACTTATAGCTACGGCCGTAGAACGCCTGTGGGGGTGATGAGCGAAGATGGATAGTCTCGCGATGAACGGCACGATGATGCCGGGCAACACCTTCCTCGGCATGGCGATCCCGCGGCCGGCGCCCGAGCCTTATGACCTGCCTGGCGCTGATTTGAAGAATGGAATTTTGAGTCTCGACGAATCCCAGATGGGCTACGTTAAGGCGATCCAGTATTACAATGGAACGATGCCAGAGTTCTTTGCATCATTGCGGCTTAGGATCGCGATGGGCGCGACCGGTGTCGTGTTTAACTTCAACTTTGCGAAACTGCCTGTAGATGCGGTGGCCGAGCGTCTTGAGGTCGCTGCAATCTTCGCTTCGGACATTAATTCGAAGTCCACTATTCAGCAGGCCTGGAAAGATAATAATCTCGACCTAAACGCGCCTGACGTGATGAAGAAGGCGTGCAAGCTAGGGGATGCGTACGTATTGGTCTGGCCGAATACTGACGGCGAGACTGATTCGGAAGGCAACCCACTTTCAGTCGACATCTTTTATCAATCGCCCCGCGTCATGCGCGTGTTCTATGACGATGAAAACGAGAACCGGAAGCGCTATGCGATCAAGCGGTGGGAAGACTCGAACTCCGGTTACACATTCGCGAACTTGTATTATCCTGATCGTATTGAGAAGTACATGCTTGCGCCGCAGCCTGAATCCGGCGAGAAGCCGAAGTGGGAGAAGCGCCTCGATGATGGCGATGACGGAGAATGGCCGCTACCGAATCCGTACGGTGAGGTTCCGGTCTTCCACTTTCGCAATGAGTTCCCGTATGGGAATCCGGAGCATGTCAATGGCTATGGTCCACAGGATGCGATCCATAAGCTTGTAGTTAGCCACATGGCGTCAGTTGACTATAACGCGTTTCCGCAGCGTTGGGCGATCATGGATCCGGCGTATGATACCTCTGAAGCCGCAATGGGCGATGAGGGCGAGTACGCGTTCTCGATCGATACGGGTGCGACGCTCGATCAGGGTATGGACCCCAAGTCACAGCTAACGGCTGATCCAGCCTCGGTATGGTTCATGAAGGGGATTACGTCCTATGGACAGTTCCCAGTCGGTGACCCAACAGCATTCCTGACACCGTTTACAGCGTACGTGCATGCGCTAGCGGTAATCACACAGACTCCGATGCATTTCATGGACCCAATCGTGTCCAATGTGTCGGGCGAATCCCTGAGGGTAATCGAAGCGCCCTTCGCGAAGAAGGTGCGCAACCGTCAATTGTCGTTTGGATCGACATGGCGGGACGTGTTCAGGTTCGTTCTGAAGATAAAGGGGCAGAGTAAACCAGCGGATGTGCAAATCCACTGGGTCCCCGCAGCGACAGTTAACGACTTGAGTACCTTGCAGGGGCAGGCAATTAAGGAACAAATTGGCGTGCCGCCGCGACAGCTCCTTGAGGAGCAGGGCTACACGCCGGAGCAGCTCGACTCGTGGGGAGTCACGATCGAGTATAGGAACCTAGGTGTCGGTCAAGGCGCATACTTTGACACTGAAGAGGGCGATGGGGCCGAACCTGGGACGAGCGAAGAGGTATGACCGCGATGGTGATACTTCTCAAGCAAGGAGTTGGGCGAGATGCCTAAGGACACTGACGACGTTACCGACGACGTTAATAGTGACGTCACCGATGACGCGACCGATGATGTCGATGCTAGCGACGTTACCGACGACGGTGCGGACGACGTTACCGACGATGCTACGGACGACAAGAAGGATGGTCAGGGTGGGAAGCCTGGATCTAAGCCTTCGACGCGTCCGACGCCTCCGAAGGATGATGACGATCCGAACGCAGGCCTAAAGTCGGCGCTAGCTAAGGAGCGTGCAGCGCGCCGAGCGGCCGACAAGGAACTGAAGGATCTTCGGCTTAGGCATGCGTCGGCCGAAGAGCGGCAGTTGATAGAGGCGAAGGAACTAGCGGCGACGGAAGCTAGAGCAGCTACGAGGGCTCCACTAGTCAAGGCGCTAGCGGTTGCTAAGCTTGAAGCTGCAGGTGTCCAGACAGGCACAGCCAAACTAGTTGGACTGCTCGATCTGGACAAGGTCGAGTTGGACGACGACGGCGAGATCCTCGGCCTGGAAGAGCAGATCGAGGAGCTCAAGACCGATTTTCCAAATCTGTTTGTTGCGTCTGGCGGGAGCGTAAGGCCGCCAAATATCAATGGCGGCTCTGGGAACGGGCGTAAGAAGGACAAGGAAGATAGGCAGGAGCCGAAGGGCTTCGCACAGCTCCTTGCAGACCAGGTCACGGGGGCAGCTCCGCCGGGACAGGGAATGGTAATGAGGTAAGTCGGCCGCCGCAGGGTGACGACTTCGGACTAAGGAGGTGAAACGTGGCTCAGTCCACGTTTACCAACTGGATCCCGGTTGAATACGGGGCTCAAGTGATCCAGAAGGTCACCCAGCACTCCGCTGTGGAGACTTTCGGCCAGGAACTCATGATGACGTCCAACTCGCGGTACGTGTCGCGAGACCAGGGTGTCCAGGCGGGCCTGGTTGCGAAGGGCTCGACCTATGCGGTCGGTTCTGGCGGTCAGGGCTTCGGCTCCAACGACGGTACTGAGGACGCTGTCCTGCTGACCGCCGGCAAGTGGGGCACGGAGATCGACATCGCTGAAGAGGACATCATGGACTCTCTGGCGGACATCATCAACAGCAAGTCCAATGCGATTGGCACTGCGCTTGCGAAGGTCTACGATAACGTGTCAATCGGGCTGAACGCGGCTCCGGGTGCCACGAACGCGCAGACCACTTCGGTATACTACGGCCTGACGCACACCGATGCGAGTACCGGGTACACGGCGCCGACAGGTAGCGGCACTACGCTTGCTGGCGGCAACTATGTCCAGACCGGAACGGGCTCGTTCGGCAAGCCGACATATACGAACCTGTCAGTGGCCCTCGGGAACGTTGAAGTCGGTGACTACTTCAATGAGGAGGACATGATCTGCATCGCCCATCCATACTTCAGGCAGGCGCTGCGAGGGATTGTAGACGGCCAGAATCGGCCGATCTTTCAGGAGTCGTCCGGCGGGTTCCCCGGCGGCGGCCAGGGTGCGACTCCGGATCTGATCTTTCGGGTCCCCGTGTTCTGGAGCCTCGGTTCGACGGTCACGACTCCGACTCCGACTAGCCAGTTCGTGGCGCCGAACTATGCCACCTCAGGTTCAGCTGTCGCAGGCACGGCAGGCAACAGGCTCCTGGTCTTCTGCAACCGGCTGTATCTCCTGGCCGGCAAGCGGACCACGAACCCGAACAACCCTGCCGGAACTCCCGAGTTCCAGATCGTGCCGCCTATGTACAGCGGCACGGACACGACCATCCTCCGCGGCCGCATGAGGCGGGCGTTCTCGATGGGCACGGAGTTCGCGTTCTCGATCCTCGAGGCTACATGCTGATAAGTCGAGTTTAGGCGGAGCGGCTTAGGCCGCTCCGCCTCCTCGAGGAAGGGAATTCATTATGGGACACGGTCCTCTTACGTCACTAAGCGGAGTGTCGAGCGTCGGTGCCGGCAGCACGTGCGACCTGACTGGGGTGGCGGATTCGCATACGATTGTTGTAGCAGTCAGCTGGACCTCGATTACTAGCGGCTCTCCCAGCGTATCAGTCGATCTAGAAGGATCGCACGATGGCCTGAATTGGGTGACGCTAGGCAACTGCGGCGTGGCGCTCTCAGGCGCCGGCGGCGGCTCGGCCGCGAACTTCGCTTCCGCATCTGGGATCGTTCGCTACGTGCGAGCGAACTTTATCCAGTTCATAGGATCAGCTGATGTCACTGGCGCTTCGATCACGGCAACGATTGCGAGTCTGTGATGGCTGAAGAAGAAGAAGAGGCCAAGGCCGGCCTAGTCGATAAGGGCAAGGACTACCCGAAGACGACCGCGAAGGCTGCGTCTACCGCAGAGTACTCAAAGACGTATCGACTCTACGTCTGGCCACCAGTGTTGAGCGAGGAAGACTTGGCTGCGCATGCTACGCAGCTACAAGCGGACGCGCGCGCTGAGGGTCTCGTTCCGGCTCGGACGGTCGACGTGATTGTCGAAGGCGAAGGCGGACTTACGTTCGTTACTTGCACGACTCGTGTCAAGAAGGCTAAGGAGTCACTGTGACCATCCTCCTTTCGACAACCTTCACAGACTTGCTACTCGGCTATGAGTCGAGCGCACATACTGCTTCGGTTGCCGACCAGTTCGGCGGCGGCACGCTTGTTGTCTATAGCGGCACGGCGCCGACCGGTCCGAATGAGGCGCTGTCAGGTAACACGGCTCTGGCAACCTGGACGTTTGCGGCTGCCTCGTCTTGGTCTGCCTCCGCAGGCGGCTCGCAGAACCTTGACATCCCAACACTGACGGTAACGGCTGCAGCGACTGGGACGGCGACGTTCTTCCGAGTGCTCAACTCTGGCGGCACGGCGCTCATTCAAGGGACGGTAGCTACATCGGGCGGCGACTTCAACCTGTCGTCGACTTCGATCACGTCCGGCGATAACGTCACAATCACCGGCACGCCAAGTATCGCTTGGACGGTGACGTAGTGTCCGGTTACACCATGACGCAGCCGGAGCTGTATTATGCGCTCCCGGCTGCAATCACGAAGAACACTTATACGTCGCAGGCTCCAATCTCGGCGATCGCATCTTCGTCCGTACCTCGATGCGTAGTCCCAGCACTGTATTTCAACCAGGTCGGTAAGGCAGCTCATGTTAAGGCCTGGGGGACGATCGCTAATGCCTCAGCCGCGACGTTTATCTTTGCTGCCGGCCTTGACGCCGCCGCGGGAACGATCGGCGGAACTGGCGGTGCGACGCTATTCACTACGGCGGCCCTGACGCCGACAGCCTCAGTTACCGCACCATGGTTCCTGGATATGGACATTACCTGCCAGGCTGTCGGCAACCTGGGCACCACCTTGCAGGTGAACGCGGATCTTACCGTTAACAATGTCGCGTCATCTGGAGCATGGGGTACCGGCTCGCAGGAGACGATGTGCGCGAACACATTGACAGGCCTTAACAATGAGATTGCGCTGTGGCTGGAGCTGTTCGGTACGTGGTCGGCTTCGTCAGCGAGCAACACGACTACGCTACAACAGTTCAAGGTCTACCTGGAGAACTAGTAGTGCCTAGAAGGCGGTGACAGCGTGGCGACCTATAGCCTTTATTCAGGCAGCGGGCCTGCGCTCACCTCCTACGGCGGACCCTTTCAGTCTGGTATCGCATTTCAGGTTACCGAAGGCGGTTGTTGGTTTCTCGGTTATCGCTGGTGGGTGCCTTCAGGCGGAGATACGACGGCGCAGAAGTTCGCGCTATGGTGTATTACAGTCAACTCCGCGACCGGCAACGCGCTGGTATCTGGATCAGTGATCACCTCCGGTGCATTGACCGCGAACGCGTGGAACGTCATTACACTGCCGACGCCGCTCCAACTGGCTCCCGGCGCGGCGTATATTGCGTGTACCGGCTGGACGGCAGTCAATGGGTTCCCCGATACCAATAACGTGTTCGGCTCTGGGGATCCAGACTCGGCCGGCATCACTAATGGGCCACTGTTCGCTTACTCCGACGTTGCCAACGGCGGATCAGGTACGGCTATCCCGGTCGGCATCGGCGCGCAAGGACAGTTTTCTGCTAACTCTGGAGCTACCGATCCGTCTATCTATATGCCAATAGGGTCGTCGAACTCGGCGAACTTTGGCATGGACGTGATAATTTCCGATACTGCGCCGTCCGGCTACTCAGGCTCCTACCGGATGTGGCCCAATTTTGCAGGCGTTAGTCAGCAGAACAACAATATGGTAGACTTGAATGACGCCTATATCCTAGGCACTGAGTTTACCCTGTCGGCATCATGCACGCTAAACAACATTTGGTTCTACAGTCCGCCGACCGCGGCACAGCTGCCAACGCAGTGCGCTATCTGGAACGTCGGCACCCAGACTATGGTATCTGGGACACTAAATACTTCGCCGTCATGGTCAGGTGCTGCTGCCTCGGGATGGGTGTCCTGCGCGTACAGCGGCGTGACACTGCCGGCAGGTGATTATAAAGTCAGTGTTTGGAATGCTTCGGCTTCTGGTACTGGTACTGGCTGGAATGCATACACTCCAAGTTATTGGACAACGGGTGCAGGCGCGAGCAATCTAGTCTCTGGGCCGATTACGATGCCCAATGAGACAAACGCGACTAGCCCTGGCCAGAGCACTTATCAGACTAGCAGTAGCACGTTTCTGTATCCTAATACATATGCTAGCGGCACGCCCGGTCAGAACTATTGGGTCGACATTGAGGTAACTCCGCCGTCTGCTGGAAGCGCGCTATACCAACCGCAGCAGCATGGTAGCCGCCTTTATCATAAGCGGCATACACGCTTTCAGCGAATGCCTTCGATACCTGGCCTGAATACGGAGCTGGGGCCACTATCGCTAGTATTGATGACACTGCAGACAAGTCTCAGCGGCCATGTCGTGGAGTTCGGCGGACTTATAATTCCGCTTCCGACATTGGTTACTAGCTTGAGCGGTACGGCCCAGCATACAGAGAGCGGTTCGCTAGCAATCCCGCTCCCGACACTAACTGTAAGCCTTAATGGCCACGTTGTGGAATCGGGCGGGCTCGCAATTCCGCTACCGACACTGCATGCGAGCCTCAGCGGAACTGCGCAGCATACGGAGAGCGGCGCGCTAGCGATCCCGTTGCCGACATTGACTGTAACCTTGGCAGGCAGTGTTATTGGTGGAGAGTCTGGAGCATTCGCGCCGGTTCTACCGAAGCCTGTAGCGAATCTCAGCGGCACTATAACACATCAAGGCGCGTTTGCAGTTCCCCTACTGACGCTGCTTACAAGTTTGAGCGGCACCGCGCAGCACACGGAGAGTGGAGCGCTTGCGGTTCCGCTCCCAACATTGACTGCGACGCTAACGGGTAAGGTCGGGCATGCCGGTGCACTAGCGGTGCCGCTAACGACACTGCGTGCGAGCCTCAGTGGAACTGCGCAACATACGGAAAGCGGCGCGCTAGCGATCCCGTTGCCGACAGCGGCTGCTACGCTGGCTGGCCTTATTGCGCATAAGGGCTCGTTCGCAATAACGTTGCCGGCGATTCAGACGGCGATCGCAGGTAGCCCGGGCGGGAATGTCACCGGCTCGTTTGTTATTATCTTGCCGCCTGGACAGCGATTTCAGCTTGAGGCTGGCAGCTTTAATCCAGTCCTACCAACGCTAGCCACTTCGATTACGGGTCGGCGAACGGGTGAAGCCGGCAGCTTCAATTTGGCCTTGCCGCTATTGTATACTGTGCTTGCCGGAATTGCGCAGCAGTCAATTTCTGGCAATCTAAACTTGGTCTTGCCGATATCCGCCGTTGGCGGACTAGTCGCACGCGTTGGGCATGAGAACGGTCAGCTAACGATTGCGCTTGCGACTATTCAGGTGTCACTGACTGGCGTGCTAGTGCATGTAGGCGTACTTAATCCAAATTTGGGCATTGGAATGCAGCTAACGCGCTACGAGATGTTCGGAAGCGAGTCGCGAGCTGAGATTGCAATGCTTATGACAGAGCCGACACTAGACCTAGCGGCGCGGATAGAGAAGGAGAAGACTCCTTCGTTGGCAGGCTTCTTTAGGGCTAAGCAAGTCCGAACGCAGCGACGCCATCAGTTGCGAGAAGCTCGTAGGCGGGCAGGGCATGAGAGACCGAGGCGCGCAGGAGAGGAAGAGTTATGGCAAATGCGTCTAACACTTGGGCGATGCCAGCTGATGTGCTGAATGCTACAGGGCAGACGGTAACGCTAGCCCAAGTGCAATATGCAGGCAGCATCATTGATCTGTTTACTGGACGGCCCTATGCATTCAGTTGGACAGATCCGAGCTCTCAGGAGACGATCCAGTATAACTGGTTCGAGAATGTGGGCGCGTCGGATTCATATTACTTGAATCTCGCTGTCATATATCAGGTGCTCTGGATGCAGCAGCAGCCGGACATCTTCACGAGACTTGAACTGGACTCGATTCAGACTATGCGTGCGCCGATTAAGCTGAACAATGACAATGCCTTGATGATCGGGCCGCTAGTGCGTAAGGCGTTGTCACGAGTTTCATGGCTACGCAGCCGTGCCCTCCATGTTCGGTCTCCCTTCGAGGATCTATACGCAGCGAATAGCGTCAACTTCGGCGAGTTCATCTTTCCGTGGAGTCCCATCGGCGGCTATGGCGGAGCTCCGAGCGGTCCTGATTACTGATCGAAAGGAGGATCGATATGTTCACTCATTGGAATTGGGGATGGCACGGCGGCGATGTTTACATGCGCGGCTGGGGCCTAGTAGTCGTACTCGGGGCAGCTGTAGTTCTACTAGGTAGCATGGGATGGTACTCCAGAAAGCAGCATAGGAGGTAGCATGTATGCCATCGCGAACACCCTAGTTACGATTCTACGAGGAACGACAGTAGACTCGTTTGGGGATGTCATCGATGCTCCGACCGCGATCTACACGAACATTATCGCGTTTATCAGCTATCCGACAATGAGCCCATTGCGTCCCATCGTGCTAGGAAGCACTGTCGTTGAGCCTGCTGGGCCAGAACCGAGTACGACGAGACTGGCAGCTTGTACGCTACCTTCCGGGACTGATATAAGGAACTCGGATCAGTTGCTTGACCAATACACTTCCCTACTATATGAAGTCTATCAAGTGACGCAGCTAGGCCGTGCAGGCGCGGTACCAGACGTCATTGTGAGCCTGAAGCGCGTTACGACAACTGAACAAGCCTAGGAGTGCCACGTGATTGCTGCGCTTGCGGTTGTTAGTGCGATAGCTGCGATACTAGGGACAGTAGTCATTTGGCTAGGGTACCGTGATAGCCGCAGGAACAATGCACGGAAGCAGAGCGTCGAAGAGATTAAGGCTATTGTCCATGAAGAGATTAAGGCGTTCGTAGATAAGCAGCAAGAGCAGGGCACCCGGGTGGATGGGGTGATCACGCGGCAGCAAGAAACAACAGGGGATCTCCATGAGCTGGCGGACAAGATGGGGAGGGTTCTTGACCGCCTAGCAGTCATGGAAACTAAAATCGAGGTCTTCTGGAGATCTGTAGCTATGGACGCTGCAAAAATCATTCACAGTCCGGACCCGAGACGAGCACATATAGACGAGCTCCTAGATGCCTTCATGGGCGGCTCGCTAACAACTGAACAGGCGGCCGAACTCCGTAAGATCCTAGTGTTCCTACGCGATTGGGAGCCGGGCAAGCCTGCTAACTTCCCTGTATACCCAGGGGAGCAGGTTGCAGCAGCGATTCTGCTGCGTACTATGGACCATGCACTAGCAAGTGGGAGCAAGCATGGATGAAGTTGCCGACTCAAGTGTAATGAAGGCGGCCGAGGCTCAGATCGATCGGCTGGTTAGAGCGAATAGGTGGCAGAAGGTTAGCATCATCGTCGGTGCGGTCTTGATCTTGCTGCTCGGCTGGGTGGTCTGGAACCAGCACCAACAAGCAATCACGTCGTGTCAAGCCGGTAACGACTATAGGGCTTCCCAGACGCAGATCTGGGATGAACTGTTTACGCTATCGTTCGGATACAAGCCGCCGGACAAGAACTCAGAGGCGTATAAGCTAGACGAGACGTTCCTGGCATATGTGCATAAGACTAATGCTCCGCGGAGCTGCGCGAGCTCTTGGGACGTCTTGAGCGCGGGCGCTCAAGGCTAGAGAGGAAACGGCTATGGAGGCAAAAATCGGATCGATGGTCCTCACTGCGATAGCAGTCGCAGTCGGCGTCGGTGTCGGCATTCTGTTTGGAGCCTGGTTGATTCAGCAGGCGTACGGAGTGCTCCTGTAGTGAGACTATTGGATCGTGTAGCGGCGCATGTTCAAGCGATTACGCGCCGCTACACTCTGCATTACCCGGCGCATGGGGGTCGCCAAGAAGACCCTTGGCATGCAGACTTTGAAGAGTTCAAGGTTCGCCGCGTAATTAGCGGTACGCATTATTGTGACTTTGGTCATACATATCGCGGCGGCGATACTTCAGAATGCGACCTATCGAAGCCGCTAGAAGCGCATCACTCGATCATCGAGTTTGCGCTCCAGAATGGCGTCGACATTAAGCTCCTGGAGCAATTCTATCCAGGTGTCTCTACCATGGGAGTCGGCAAGTGGATCGACTCTGACCAGAACCTGACGCTGCTTTGCGTTTGGCATCATCGCGGACATGGAGGAGTCCATATCGCGAGCGCGTCTGACTGGGAAGCCTACCAGTTCGTGAAAGGACTGATCTCGTAATGTATGACGGTATTACGCCGACCAAGTTCGGGCGCTACAAGATCGCGGAAGAACTAGTTGCAGAGCGTGCGCTCTTTCACTCCAATGAGGAGCTGAAGGAAGTCAGCTGGGACATCCCGATTCCTGTTCTCGACCAAGAGGACCTGTTCGCGCAGGGCATCAACACAGAGACCATGATCCCCGGGTCGCCGGCGGTCGACGCTCTCGGATCTTGTACGGCGAACGCGTCTACAGAGCACATCGCGCAACTGTCGGTTGCGGCCGGCAAGAACCTCGAGGATCTGGAGATCGGCTTCGGAGGCAAGACCTGGCGTATGGCGCCGGCTTCGGCGACGGGCTCGGCGGTCATCAATGAGCAGTGGGCAATCGTATTCTACCACCTTGACACTGATCAGACCAAGGTATCGTCTCAGGAATGGCCGCCGACTGACTGCGGCTCGACTGGCCAGTACTGCTGCGAGTTCGCGATTGGCGCCGGCCTAGCAAAGGACTACATCGTCCCTCACAATATCCAAGGAGCGCTCCTAGCGCTTCAGGCGGGAACCGTGATTCAAGGCGCGCCTTGGTTCAACGCTTGGATGCAGCCCGACTCAAACGGCTTCGTTGACGGCGACGGTTCGGTTGAGGCGCTCGAGGCGGCAATCCAGTCTGGGATCGCCGGAGGCCACGAGACCTGCCAGCGCGCGATCAAGCAGCTCGCTCAGATTAAGGGCGGCGCGATCGATCTCCAGAATACGGTTATCGAAATCCGGAACTCCTGGAGCCAGCAGTTCGGCCTCGACGGTGACTATCTAATCCACGCGTCGACGCTCGACCTTCTCGGGTCGCACGTCGACTACAAGCAGCTTGTGCTCTGACATGCCTCGTTGGCGCCTGCTCCTACGATGGCTAGGGGACGAGATCTATGGTCTATGGATCTCGATCTTTCCGCCGAAAGGTACAGACGGTGATAACAAGTCCAGCTCGTCGAGTATCGACATTCGATGATCTGGAGCGGGCCGGTGATTACACCGGCCCGCACGTCATCGAATTGGACCCAGGCAATGAGAGTCTGGTTGTCTGGTTCCTACTGCCTATCCATGAAGGTGTAGACAAGTTCGACCATTCGGGACAGGGTAATGGCGTTCATGGGGTCTATGAGCCGCCTTGGACGTTTCGTGAGTGCGCAGACGGCTCGCTAGAAATTCGCGCCTCGATAGGTTGTGGTCCTCAGCCTTATTATTGGCATGGGTACTTGGATGAAGGGAACGTCTGGCGACAAGTGTAGCAGGTATGAAGTTTTTTAGTATCGTTCAATAGTTAGCGGGAGACCCTAGCTTTTTCTGAACGGCCTGTTATAGACTTAGAAGTAAGAGCAAGCGAGCTCGGTGGTAGACACTAAGGGCTCGGTTGGGCCACTGACGTAGAGGATGTGGCGAGTGCGGGTTTATATTGACGCTAACGCGATCGGGCATGTTGAAGCCGACGTCGAGGATTTCCTCGGTACTGAGCTTGGGCCCTTGATCACTGCGGATGCGATTCGGTATGCGCCTAAGCGTACTGGGCACCTCGCCGCCGGCATTAGTTACTACACCGACGGAACGTCGCTTATTGTGTTCTCGGATGCGGACTATACGCTGGATGTTGAATTCGGCCATCGAGTCTATCATCGGTTCACGCGGCGGGTTGGCCCTGAGATAGTTCCGGAGCAGCCGTTTTTGCGGCCCGCACTTTACAAGTATCGTTCGCCAGAGGATGTCGAAGGCACGCCGCCGCTAGTTGCTCCAGGAGTACAGCGCACCGGTCAATCAGTCACGCTAGAGGAATGGGTTCTTAGACATCAGCGTCGCGGGCGTGTCCGTAGGCCAGGAAAGCGAATTGGCTGATGGCACCGCACCCGAACAGTGAGCTCGTAGCGATGGCTTGGATTGCGAGTATCCCTGCGCCGTTCGGCCCATTCTCGGCCAATATGGTAGCTACACAGCCGCCAGCCGAACAGAGCTGGCCGCTTAATCAGGATGGGATCGCGAACTTTATCACGGTAACGATCGTCGGCGGGACGCCGCTATTGGGAGTGCCGATCGCTCAGCCGATAGTTGAGGTTAAGGCGTACGCGACTAAGCCCGGCTCCAACAAGCCTCCGTGGTTCGCGGCTAATGATGTACTACAGCGTATCTGGCTCTCGACGATAAGCAAGCTACCGGGAGTCTTTGGACGAGCGCTGACGATCACGTCAAACGGTGTTGTATATGCCCCTGCATCCTGCATTGAGGCGACCGTACATACTGAGCCGCGGCGTATCTATAGCGACACGCGAAACTGGGCGGCTTACATGATGGACATGTCGCTATCCTGGCGGGAGGCTGGACTGGTAGTACAATGACCCTATAGTCTTGGCGGACGCAAGGGGAGAATAGAAGGAGGTAACGACGATGGCGCGCAAGATGAAGATCGTGATTAAGCATCCAGGAGCACTAACCCGAAAGGCGAAGGCCGCCGGGATGTCTCCTCGCGCGTTCGCGACTAAGGTTATGTCTGCCAAGAAGGGGACGTATTCAGCTCAGACGCGTCGGCAGGCGAACTTTGCGAAGGTCGCGGCCACTTGGAACAAGCCAAAGGCGGGCTCCGCTAAGGCCAAGGCAGCCGGCCGGAAGGCCGCAGCAACTCGCAGGAGGCGAGGATGACACTTCTTGCGCTTGGTCCCGGCGTTTCGCCTGGATATCAAGGGCTCGTGGGAAACGGCGTTGTCAATCTAACGACCCTGTCGCTAGCCACACTTGGCGGGAACACGGGAATCACTTTCCCGAACATTCCAGGACTGACGCTAATCCTGACCAAGACTGTTACAGGCGATCCTGGCGCGACAATCACGCCAGGCGCGACGATCCTCGGCCAGAGCGTTCCGGCGATTCCGTTCGCCGAAGCAGTAGCGGGTGATCTATACCTGATGGGGCCATTCTTCACGCTCGATGCGAACGTGGGCGGCAATTTGGTCCAGATGAACTTTGCGACACCGGCAGACCTAGCCGGCGTCTGCGTCCTTCAATCTGGCGGCGTTTACTAGGAGGTGTGAGGCATGACAGGCTACGTAGGAGTCACTCCTGGAAACGTCGTCCAGGGGCCTGCAACGATCTACAACGGGCTCTTCGGGTCGGTTACCGAGCCGCCCGTGACCAACACGGCGATCAAGACCGACCCAGTCTCTGCGGGCGGCGCTGGCTGGACTGACTACGGCGGCACGAGTGGCGGTGTCCAGTGGGACACGGCTTACACCTACGGGCAAATCAAGGCGGACCAGATTGTCGACCCTATCGGGGCGCGACTGACCGGCCGCACGATCACGGTAACCACGTCGCTTCTTGAGGCGACGCTGGTCAACCTGCAGTCGGCGATGAACAACTCAGCGACGATCACCCCCGGCACCGGCATTACAACGTTCGATCCAGGCGGTGCAGTAGCCGCTCCCGGCACGAACACTCCGACACTGACCCAGCCGACATACAGCGCGTTGCTCATCGACGGTTGGGCGCCTGCTCTGACCTCTGGAGCAGCAGCGCGTCGCAGATTCATTCTGCGTAAGGTGCTGAACGACGTCAAGGCCACGGCGAAGTACGACCTGACTACCCAGTCGATGTGGGCCTGTACGTTCACATGCTATTACGTGAGCGCCGCGATCTCACCATTCGTTGTCTACGACCAGACCGCATAGGAAGGAACTGCCATGGCGGACACCAAGCAGTCCACCGACTCGTCGGGAGTGATCGATATCGCTCCCGGCGACGTCGAAATTCTGCGCCTCTCATCGAAGGATGAGAGCGAGGAGATCGAATACGTTACGCTCTTTGAGCTTGATGACGCGCCTTTTCGGGTCCCGAAGAATCCGTCGCCGACAGTCGGACTGCGCTACTTGCATATCCTGAAGCATGAGGGGGAAGGACAGGCGGCGTACTTCATCCTGTCCAACATGCTCGGCGAGCAGGGCTATGAGGCCCTCATGAACTATACGCAACTTACCCAGGACCAGTACGACTTCATCTTGACTGCCGCGATTCGGATCTCGACAGGTAAGACAGAGCGCCCAAAAGGGAACCAGCGGAACCGCCAGCCTGGGCCGTCCGGACGGCGCAAATAATATGGATCGTGGATTGTCTCGACAGTGTGTGCAGCGATATGAGCGCGCTGCATCATATCAGAGACATCACCGAACTCGACGGTCCAACGTTTTTTCGTATTGCGTATCGACTACCGGCGTACGAAGGGGCTGCTCGAGTAGACCTCGAGGGTTGGCTAGAAGAGGTACAGGAGCAGGAACGACAGTTTATCGAACAACGGGATAACGAAGGGCGTCCGCCGCGTTACATCTACGACGAAGAGGATATGCGGCGCGAGAAGGAGGGTCGAGTGAACATGTCGACACCTGCGGGAGAGGATCGAGCGGCAACGCTCGAGGAGCTCGCTCAAGCCGGCGTCGCAATGCCTCAGATCGGACAAATCGCGCCCATCTTCGAGATGCCGACAGTGGCGGACTGAGCTATGACTACTGGGTTCAAGGTTGCGCAGGGCTACCTCGAGGTCGACGTAGATTACGCGACCCTCGATGCGGGTATCGCAGGGATCGAATCCCGTCTCGCGGCAATTAAGAACCTGGCGATCGATGCAAACCTGCCTACGGGTCAAGTGGATGCAGCTATCGCCGACATTACAGCCAAGCTGGCTACACTCAAGCTGAAGACTTTGGCTATCGGCGGTATTGATCAGACTGAGCTGAACACCTCACTGCTAGAGATTCGGGCTAAGCTAGAGGCGTTCAGCGCGTCTACGGGTCTAAGCCTTAAGACGACAGGAATTAGCGACGCTATCGGTAAGCTGATGGCGCTCAGGGTTGCGACCGATGCCGCGACCGGCACCGGAGGCGGTGCAGGCGGGGGCGGCGGAGGCTTCCTAGGATTGACAGGCGCAGCTTTTGGCTTTTGGGGAATTCTCGGGCAGCTAAATACACAGATTCCATTGTTCGGCGGCCTCCTGAGCGGCGTTCCTCTTCTACGTACGGTTGGCGGCCTGCATCTTCTGGCGGACTCTATCCTGGAAGTGGCGGCGGAGCTAGTCCCAGCAGCGATTGCCTTGGCGGCCTTTGGAGCCGCTTCTGCCGGCACTGTCGGTGATATTGTGCGTCAGGAACAGGCGTACATTACAATGCAACAGGCGCTAGGGACTGCTCTCCCAGGACTGACTAAGGGCCTGCAGGATTTTCAGGATTCCGTTAAGCCTGGAGTCTATGTACTGTTCGGCGAAGCTCTGCAGGTCATTAACGATCATACGGGAACGTTCCAGCAGCTGGCGACAGGCGCAGGGCATGTGCTGGATAATCTCGGAGCTAGAGCGGCGCTTGCGCTAGGTGGCAGCGGCCTAGAGGGTTTTGTTTCTAAAGGTGTTAACGATCTACAGACGCTAGGTAACATTATTGGGAACGTCTTCGGCATTTTTGGCAACATACTTCATACCCTACCTGGGTATGCGCAATTGTTGTTCACTGCGTTGCAGGATGTCACTGGAGCTCTCGAGGCTATTACAGGCAATTCGATCGTACAAGGCCTCCTTAATATTGGGCTGTATATGCATGGCGCTATCCTGTGGGGCGGCCTTGCGGTAACTGCTATTATGCAACTGCAGGGGCCGCTAACGGCTGTTGTGGGATGGGTCGGCGGCGCCGTTAACGCTATGGTCAAGTTCGGCGTTATGTTTAGCATTATTGCCGCCCAAGAGGGTGTCCTAGCGGCTGCGACTGCAACGCTCGAAGGCATCATGACTGCGCTAGCTGCCGTGAATCCATTCGTGTGGGTCGCAATAGGTATCGGAGCGCTAACCGCACTGGTCGTATGGCTAGGGAATACGAAGAGTGCTGCACAAGAAGCTTATGGAGCACTAGAACAGCAGGTAAACGCGGCTACTACTTTTGTACAGGCGCAGACAATTTTGGCCCAGGGGATTCAGACTACTAATACGCAACTGGCGCAGACTCCTAAATATGTCTCAGAGACCATTGTCGGCATTCATGGGCTTTCGCAGACTATAATGGTGCTGAATCCGCAGTGGCAGGGATTGTCCTCGAACACTAAAGCTTACAGCGCGCAGCAAGCGATCCTGACGACACGTATGGATGCGCTTAATAAGATCACGGGGAGTCAAGCTGCCTCCTTGTCCGACTTGAACTCGCTAGGCGTTAAGGCTGGCAGTATTGCGACTGAGAGCGCTTCGGCTTTCGCGAATCAAGTGGAGCAGATTAAAGCGCTCACAGCTGCCACTGTGCAGCTAGCGGGGTATCAGACAGGGCAGGCCGCGGCGGCCCAGAACGCGCTAACGAATCTGTATATGCAGGAAACGCTTCCTGCGATTCAGAAGGTCACGCAGGCTGAAACGAACCTGATGAATGTGATCACTGGTGGACAGTCAGCCTATGACACCTTTGAGCTCGGCATGGCGACGATGAATGCTAACTTGAGCGCGGCTGAAGCGCCTCTAAGTACGGCTACCCATTCACTCGACGGCCTAACTTCTAAGGTATCTCTAGCCGGAGCTGCTATGGCCGGTACGTCACAGGCGAGCTACACGTTGAATCAGGCGTTCTACTCGCAGGTCACGGCGGCCCAGAGTACGATCAGCGCGCTTATGGCTCAGAGTATTTCACAAGGCGATCTGACTAAGGTGGTTTCCACTTCCGTCGAGCAGATGCTACAGTATGCAGGCAGTAATACGGCGGCTCGCTCGACGTTGGTAGACCTAATTAATAACGCCCTTGGGCCAGGGACCGTAACGCTCAAATCGTTGAACCAATGGGTCGGGACGAACTCTACGTCGCTAGGCAATATGAATAACATTATTGGACAGTCGACGGTTAAGGCTGGAGGCCTTAACTCAGTCCTATCTTCGACTTTGTCGAACATGGAAGCGGTCGCGACTTTTCAGGCTCACGGTGGACAGCAGGCATGGAACACCTTTGCAACGGACATTGAAAAGGGTACGACGAACAGCAACAGCTTCAAGACGGCCACCCAGGATGTCATGGCACAGCTATTGATTCAGTCGAACAATAGCTTGCCGGCAGCGCAGCGGGCTTTTATAAATTATGCGACACAAGGCTTGGGCCTGACAAAGTCTCAGGCAGACGCTCTCTGGAAGCAGGACCTACCCGGACTGCAGAACGAGATCAATAGTATGCATGGGAAGAATATCCCAATTACGGTAACAGGCTCAGGTTCGGGAGGCTTGTCGATTAGTGCGACTGGACAGCCGACCGAGACGATTGGCATCGCATCTTTGGCTGGAATTAAAGCGGCTGAGAATATCATTGGGCTAGCTGCCGGCGGCCGAATTCCAGGATACGGCGGCGGAGACAAGCATCCTGCATTGCTCGAGAGCGGCGAGACGGTCGTTAGTAAAGAGGACAGCCTGCTGCTAGCTAACGTCTTTAGGGCTATGGGCGTTCCAGGCTATACGAGCGGCGGCCTTGCAGGAAGCCTCAGTGCACTATCTCCGACGGCGGCGCAGGATACCGGCGCCGACGCGATGCAACTTATGAAGACGGTACTTACTGGGGCGGTCGGTAAGATGGCGCAGGCTGTCGCCGCTGCAATGCAAGTCGCGAACGTCGGTTCTGGAGTGTCGCGCTGGACGAGCCTGGTAGACCAGGCGCTCACTATGGAAGGCTTGCCGCTGTCTTTGGCTTCCAAGGTTCTGTCGCAGATGCAGACGGAGTCGGGCGGTAACCCGAACGCGATTAACCTAACGGACATCAACGCACAGATGGGCGACCCGAGTCGCGGGCTGCTTCAGGTTATTATGTCGACCTTTGACATGTATCACTGGCCTGGGACCAGCATGAACATCTATGATCCGTTGGCTAACATTGCGGCGGCGATTAACTACGCGCGAGCGGTATATGGGCCATCATTGTCTGACCAGTATGGCGGCATGGGTTCTGGTCACGGCTATGCTGGCGGCGGATTCATGCCCGCCGGCCGATGGGGCTATGTCGGTGAGCAGGGTGCAGAGATTGCGCGCGCACGTCCCGGCGGCGGCGTCGATATCGTGCCGCTAGGTGGGCCTGCGCACGGTGGCCAAACGATCAACCTGAACTACTTCGGGACGCAGTATCCGACGCCGGAGCAGCAGATGCATCAGCGTATTGATCTAGCATTGGCCTTGGGGGTGGCGCCATGACATATACTGGAACGAATCCAGTTTC
>Ga0307478_10001025_pt1 | contig 25710 bp, 23 predicted proteins | sample atmos_gasesECM4C_2_FD_203713 | JGI IMG/M metagenome (GOLD analysis project Ga0307478, IMG submission 203713) | Hardwood forest soil microbial communities from Morgan-Monroe State Forest, Indiana, United States - atmos_gasesECM4C_05 | ecosystem: Environmental > Terrestrial > Soil > Temperate...
AGGCGCACGAAGCCCTCCCGAGCCGATGTTTTCTGAGCTAGCCTTCTTGGATTTACGCTCTTCCATAGGATTACTAAACTTGGAATTAACGCGCGCTGATCTTCCCCAGGATTGAGGACGACAGGCCCACTTCAGGGAAGTATATACTGTCGAAATTTCAGCTGGAATATTTGTTTCGCCATCGCGTTCAATCTGAGAACTGCAGAGTGTATGTTTATCTCTTCTTTAGCGCCGCTATGCATTCGGCGAGGCGCAGGTGTTCAAGGGCGTGGCATCGCAGTTCAATGAGGAACCGTGGCAATTCGTTTTTCCCGGGGGATAACTACCGAGTTCGATCCCAGCCAGCCGCTCCCTTTGTCTCGCCAAGTTTTCCTCAGGTTTGCGAATTCCGCATGGTATGCTCCCCCCGTTCCCGTTAGAATCAGCGCGTCCCATTGTTGCTTTCATACTGTTGCTTTCATGAAGAAGATCATCGTTGCCGTTGGCAGCACTCGCAAGCCAAAGCTCCGGGCGGTTACGGAAGCTCTGAACGCGTTTGCGCCGAAACTCGTTCCGGACGGCGATTTTGAAGTCGTGGGGATGGAAGTTGAAAGCGGGGTAAGCCCGACTCCCACTTCCTGTGAAGAGTTGATGCGCGGAGCCCGCCAACGTGTCGATGCGCTCGTGCGCATGGCCCGGGAAGCTGGCAAGTGCTGGCGCTACTTTGTCGGCCTCGAAGGCGGCCTCGAGGTTTTGCAGGACGACAGAAGCCGTCGCGTCTTCTTGGAGAGCTGGGCCTACGTGAGCGACGGCGCGCGGGGTTTCTATGGCCGCTCTGGCGGCATCGAATTACCAGAGGAACTGGCCCACGAAGTTCTTGAGCGCGGCTTCGATCTATCGGATGCCATCGACCGTTTTGCAGGCGCGGTCGGCATTCGCGACGAGCAGGGCGCTTGGGGCGTTCTCTCGGGAGATTTGATCCATCGGGACGACTCTTTCCGCATCGCTGTCATCACGGCGTTCGCGCCGTTCTATAATGCGAAGATGTATGGCAGGGCCGCGCGCACCGCGGGTTAGAATTCACAGCAGCCAGTCAGGAGCGACCAGAGTGGACATTGTCAAAGGCAATATGGGCTGGATCGAAGTGGTCGTCGGCCCGATGTTTTCCGGCAAGAGTGAAGAGTTGATCCGCCGGCTGCGCCGCGCCGAGATTGCGCGGCAGCGCGTGCAGATTTTCAAGCCCGCGATTGACGAACGCTACACGGCCAACGAAATCGTTTCGCATTCGGGGCTTGGCATTCCTTCGGATAATGTCACCAAAGCCTCCGAAATTATGGATAAGTTGTCGCCTCGCACCGAAGTCATTGGCATCGACGAGGCGCAATTTTTGGGCGAGGAGATCGTGGACGTTTGTACCAAGCTCGCCAATCTCGGAAAGCGCGTCATCGTAGCCGGACTCGACACCGACTATCGCGGCCGCCCGTTCGAACCCATGCCACGGCTTCTCGCCATCGCTGAAGAAATCACCAAGTTGCTCGCCATTTGCATGCGCTGCGGCAATCCAGCTGTGCACACGCAACGACTTGTGGAAAGCGAAGAGCTGATCGTCGTGGGCGCCGGCGGAATGTATGAAGCGCGGTGCCGCCGCTGCTTTGAACCCAACCCGGCTCTCGCCAAGGACAAGAAAGACGCGGGGCCGCAGCTCATGGTTCGAAACCGAACGGCGTCCGCAGGCGGGGCAGGGAGCTAGCGGTCCGCGCGCGACCAGTATCTGTTTGTCCTTTCTGAACGCCAACTCTGCTTGAGCTTGCTGGTTGATTCCTGCAAACTGGCTCGACTGACGGCATGCCAAAATCCACATAGTGGACACTCATGATCATTGAATCCAAGGCACCGACGCGCGTTGATTTTGCCGGAAGCACACTCGACATTTGGCCGCTCTACCTGTTTCATCCCGGCTCGGTTACGTTGAACGCGGCTATTTCGCGTTACGCCTCCTGCGTGATTCAAACGAATGCGCCCTGGGATGAACGCATCAAACTCGTTTCCCGCGACATCAAGCGGGAGGAGAGCTTTGCATCGTTTGCCGCGCTCGTGAAGACCAAGCGCTATAAGCTGCCGCTACTTGCGGAAATCGTTAAATTTTTTCAGCCGCAGGGCGGCTTCACGCTCACAACGGATTCGGAAGCGCCGAACGGAGCGGGCATCGGCGGATCGAGCGCCATGGCGGTAGCGATTTGCGCGGCGCTGGACCGCTACACCGGAGCAGGGAAGAGCAAGGTCGATTGGATTCACATCAGCCGCGATGCTGAGGCGATCGTCATCAACGTGCCCACAGGCACCCAGGATCATTACCCGCCGGCCTTTGGCGGCGCAGCGGCCATTGAGCTTCCGCCGGGAGGCGAGCACCGTGTCGAGCTGCGCGTTAATCTTGACGAGCTGGAGCGCCGCATCGTGGTGTGCTACACGGGCAAGCCGCGCCAGCACGGCATCAACAATTGGGAAGTGTTCAAAGCGCAGATCGGCGGCAAACGCGCCGTTCAGAATAGCCTGGAGCGAATCTCGGAAGTCGCCCAAAAGATGCGCTTCGCTATGGAGAAGCCGGACTGGCACGAAGCCGGACGCTTGATGCGGGAGGAGTGGTCTTTCCGCAAGAGGAATCTGCCGACCATTTCGACCAAGACGATAGACCGCGTCATCGAGGGTGCGCGGCGGAACGGCGGCCTCGCCGGAAAAGTTTGCGGCGCGGGCGGCGGTGGCTGCGTCGTCATGCTAATCGAGCCGGATGCGCGCACACGAGTGGAAGCGGCTATTGTCGAGGCTGGCGGGGAAGTTCTGCCCGTAACGATTGACCGCCAAGGCGTCCAGGTGATCTCCCGCTAGGCTATTCGCGCTTGCCTCACCCTGCCAGGACAGCCCTCCAAGCCTCGATGGCCAACTACCCAAGACCTCTCAGAATCCCTACCGGGTCGTAACCCCGGGGAGTTGGGGGCGGTCGTAATTCTCGTTTCCCGCATCATAGGATGTGGGGATAATTTCGTAATATAATGGGGACGCTGGCCCCAAGGCGGCTGGCCAACATTAGTCATGGCTACTCGGCTCATTCTCAGCTTGACTCTCTTCCTGACGGCTGACGCAGACATTCCCCGCGTCAACAGTCTTCGTCCGCCTGCTCAGCCCAACGTTGTTTTTCCGTCTGGAGAGGAAATTTCTCTTTTCCCAGACACCGCGCTCGATGGACAGGGCGATTCCCAAACGTCGGCCAAGCCGAAGAGCGCAACACTGCAGGAGTCCTCGAAACTCGAACTCATTCGTTACGTTTCCGGCGAGTTCGCCAAGGCCACGAAATCGCTTCCTGCTGGCAAGGAGGGCTTGATCGTTTATGTGGGCAAGCCGCTCCAGATGGAATTGCTCGAACGCGCCCTTGCTACTCACGGCGCTGCCGTCAACAATGGTGACAAAGTACAAATCACCAAACTCGATTTTCGCGACCATCAAATCATTGTGGACTTGAACGGCGGCGGACGCGGCAAAAAGCGCCTGCGGGACCGCCTCCACATTGAAATGGCCGGCATTCCGACTGCTCGAACGACTACCGAGCAGGAAGAGACCGGCCCACCCGGGCTTCAGCCTGGGCAGGGCAGCACCATTTATCTCGATTTCAGCAAGCCGGTCCCGGATCTAAGCCCGAACGACTTGATGCAACTGCTGGCACCGTTCCTTGATTTCTCAAGACAGCGCTCCGCCTCGGTTCAGTGGGTCGATACGCTGCCTCCGGAGATGCGGAAAGCCATTCAGGAGCGCCGGCCGATAGTCGGCATGGACCGCGAGCAAGTGGTAGCCGCCATCGGCAAGCCCGACCACAAAATTCGCGAACGCGACAACGAAGGCAACGACATCGAGGACTGGATCTACGGCCAGCCGCCGTCGAAAACCGTATTCGTCCGATTCAACGGCGACCGCGTAACCAACATAAAGCAATACCCGCAATAGAACTTCGCCTTACTTGCACCGCAAGATCGCGAGATTCGCAGTGGAAATCGACCCTCTCGCTTCGCGTTGACTTTTCTTTACGCAGCCCATAGCATTTTGGGTTCGGCATTGCGGTTGTTTCTCGCTCGAGAGCCCGCCGCTGTCTCACAAATCCCATCGGAGGAAGTATGCCCATCAAGGTCGGCATCAACGGCTTCGGCCGCATCGGACGGAACATCATGCGCACCGCGCTTGATGACAAGGCCATCCAGTTCGTCGCCGTCAACGACGTCACCGACGCCAAGACCCTCGCACACCTGCTAAAATACGATTCCATCCTTGGCAATCTCCCGCATAACGTTACGCACACGGATGATTCGATTTCCGTCGAAGGCAAGTCTTTCAAGGTTTTCAAGGTAAAAGATCCAGGCGAAATCGATTGGGCCAGTGTCGGCGCGGACATCGTCGTCGAGTCCACCGGTCTTTTCACCAAGGGCGCCGACGCAAAAAAGCATCTCCGCGGCCCAGTCAAGAAAGTCATTATCTCCGCGCCGGCCGACGGCCCCGATGCGACGCTCGTTCTCGGCGTCAACGACAAGACTTACGATCCCGCGAAGCATCACGTGGTTTCCAACGCCTCCTGCACCACGAATTGCCTGGCTCCGGTCGCCAAAGTTCTCCAAGACACCTTCGGCATTCACAGCGGCACCATGACTACCATCCACTCTTATACGAACGATCAGAAGCTTCTCGATCTGCCGCACAAGGATCTGCGCCGCGCGCGCGCCGCTGCCATCAACATGATCCCCAGCTCGACTGGTGCAGCCAAAGCCCTCCATCTCGCCATTCCAGAGCTGAAAGGCAAGCTCGATGGCTACGCCATGCGGGTGCCCACGCCGAACGTCAGCGTCGTCGACCTCACCGTTTTTGTGGAGAAGCCCGCGACCGTCGAGACCGTCAACGCCGCTCTGAAAGCCGCGGCCCACGGTCCCATGAAAGGCGTGCTCGCTTACACGGAGGAAGAACTCGTCTCCGCCGATTTCAAAGGCAACCCCAACTCTTCCATCGTCGATGCCGGCTATACGAAAGTCGTCGGCGATCGTTGCGTAAAGGTTCTGGCCTGGTACGACAACGAGTGGGGCTATTCCTGCCGTTGCCGCGATCTCATCAAATTCATGGCGGCGAAATTCTAGCCCGCCCATCGGCTATTTGTGCGCGGGGATTCTTTATTTTGTAAGGGCGCCGCCCGTCTGTCTCACGAATCAAAAATAACGAATCACGAGTCACGAATTCATGAATAAACTCACCATCAACGACCTCAATCTCCGCGGCAAACGCGTTTTCATCCGCGTGGACTTCAACGTCCCTCTCAAGGACGGTGTCGTCTCCGATGACACACGTATACGCGAAACACTTCCCACGCTTCAACTCGCCGTTAAAAAAGGCGGCCGCCTGATACTCGCTTCACACCTCGGCCGTCCCAAAGGCGGTCCCGATTCCAAATTTTCTCTTTTTCCGGTCGCAAAAAAACTCGAATCGCTCATCGGCAAACCGGTTCGCTTTGCCTCCGATTGCGTGGGTGCGGTCCCCGAATCCAAGAGCAAGACTCTCGGCGACGGCGAAATTCTTCTTCTCGAAAACGTGCGCTTCCACCCCGAAGAAGAGAAAAACGACGAAGCATTCTCAAAGCAGCTCGCCTCCCTCTGCGATGGGCTCTTTATTTGCGACGCGTTCGGCTCCGCGCATCGCGCCCATGCTTCCGTCGTGGGCATCACGCGCTTCGTGAAGCAGTCCGCCGCCGGCCTGCTCATGGAGAAAGAGCTCAACTATCTCGGCAAAGCCCTCAGCAGTCCCACGCGCCCTTTCGTTGCGATTCTTGGCGGCGCAAAAGTCAGCGACAAAATCGAAGTGGTCGAAAATCTCATGAAAATTGCCGACGCCACGCTCATCGGCGGCGGAATGGCCTACACATTTTTCAAAGCACAGGGCTTGCCCATCGGAAAATCTCTGGTCGAAGACGACAAGCTCGATCTCGCCCGCAAACTTCTCGCTGACGCCAAGCAGAATAATCTCAAGCTGCTGCTGCCAGTCGACCATGTCATCGCTCCCGAATTTAAAGCCACCGCGCCCGCATCCACGGTCGATATCTCCGCCACGCCCGCCGAGCAGATGGGTCTCGATATCGGACCAAAAACCGCTGCTGCCTTCGCCGCGGAAATTTCGAGAGCCAAGACCATCGTCTGGAACGGCCCGATGGGCGTCTTCGAAATGCCCGCCTTCGCAAATGGAACGCTCGAAGTCGCCAGAGCCGTCGCGGCCGCCACCAGCGCGGGTGCGACATCCATCGTTGGCGGGGGCGATTCCGTCGCAGCCGTCCACCAGTCCGGCGTCGCCGACAGAATTTCTCACATCTCCACCGGAGGCGGCGCTTCGCTCGAATTTCTGGCCGGCGCCAAACTTCCCGGCGTCGAAGCTTTGACCGATAACCCCGCTGAGGAAGTGACCATCGCGGCCGGCAAGCTAACCCGCCGCCGCGTCATTGCCGGAAATTGGAAGATGCACAAAACGCAAACGGAAGCTCAGGTCTTTTTCTCCGCCTTCTCCATGCTCGTTGACGGCATTAAGCAGTGCGACATCGTCATTGCTCCGCCCTTCACGGCCCTTCATGCCGCCGTCGAAGCCGCGCGCGGCACGCAGATCGCCATTGCTGCACAAAACGTCTTCTGGGAAAAAGAAGGCGCCTTCACCGGCGAAATTTCACCTGAAATGCTCGTTGAAGTCGGCTGCAGCTACGTCATCATTGGCCATTCGGAAAGGCGACAGTTCTTCGGCGAAACCGACGAAACCGTCGCCAAGAAGACCAAAACCGCCCTTGCCGCCGGCCTTACTCCTATCGTGTGCATCGGCGAAATGCTGCATGATCGCGAGGCTGGCGCAACGGAACAAGTTTGCAGAACTCAGTTCCTCAATGGTCCCGGTTCGTTGACCCCCGATGAATTCTCCCGTATTCTGTTAGCGTACGAACCAGTGTGGGCCATCGGGACCGGCAAGACGGCCACTCCGGAAATTGCCGCGGAGACTCACCGCCTCATCCGTAAATGCGCCGAGGAAAAATTTTCTGCTGCTCACGCCTCCGCATTGCGGATTCTCTATGGCGGCAGCGTCAAGCCTGACAATATTCAGGGATTGATGGCGCAGGAAGAACTCGATGGCGCGCTGGTAGGCGGGGCGAGCCTCGACGCCAAATCGTTCGCAAGCATCGTACGAGATTGCGCAGGGAGATAGAAATGCCAGGTTGGATGAAGTGGACTATCGCTATTCTGATTGGTTTGGCAATTGTTGTCGTCGGTTTCCGCTGGGCGGGCCCGCTGCTCACCATTTTCTACGTGATGAACTGCCTCGTCTTGATCATCGTCGTTCTTCTCCAGAGCGGCAAAGCCGCTGACCTCGCTGGCGCGTTCGGCGGCGCAGGCAGCCAGACCGCTTTCGGTCCTCGCGGAGCCGCCACGATTCTTTCGCAGGCCACCACGTGGTGCGCCATCATGTTCATGATTTGTGCGCTGGCTCTCGTGTTGCGCACGGACAAAGCGGTCGAGCAAGGCGGCTCGGTGCTGCGTCAAGTCTCCAAGCCTGCCCCCGTGAAGACGCCCGCAACAACTCCGGCCACGCCAACGCCCGTGCCGCAAACGCCTGCTCCCCAGAGCAATCCACCTGCTTCGAGCACCGCGCCCGCTTCGTCGCAACCTGCTCCTTCGCAGCCGGCCACAACACCGCCGAAGAAACCGTAGCTCTCGCGATAGCTGCGCGCCCTATTATTGCGCGCTCGCCAGTTCTGTGTTGAACCTACCTCGCCGTCGTTGCCTTATTGACTTCACGAATGATCGGGATTACTCTCCACGCTAATTTCCCTCGGCTCCCAAAACTCATTCTAAGGAGAGACGCATGAGCGGTGATTCCCGTGTTCGTTTACTTCGCTATGTCCTGATCCTTACTGGCTTGATCTTCATATTCGGGGTCTACCCCTTGATGATGTCCTTGTGGCCGTCGGGCTGGCGGTGGCAACCCAACCAACCCGAGTACGAACAAATGATCCTCGGTGTTTACGCCACTCTCGGGATATTCCTGCTCATTGCGTCTCGCAATCCTTTGCAACACCGCAGCCTGATTTGGTTCACAGTCTGGTCGAGCCTCGTTCATGCGGGAATCATGGCCGTCCAGGCTTTCAAGGCGCCCTCCGAGCACGGGCATCTACTCGGCGATGTTCCCGCCTTGGCAATTGTGGCCATCCTGTTGGCAGTTCTCACTCCTCGCGGAACGGCTGTCCCGGAAGCGAGAACTGCTTCCTAATTGGTTTGAGTGGACTTTAGAGACGGGCTTGCTGCCAGCGTTCTCTGGCTGGGCTTGCAGCCTTTCTCACTGGCAGTTAAACTGTCTATCTCACCTCTGTGCGGTCGTGGCGGAACTGGCAGACGCACCAGCTTGAGGGGCTGGCGGTAGCAATACCGTGGTGGTTCGAATCCACTCGACCGCACCAAATTTTTCAGCGAGGAATCTTAACTTTTGCTGTTCGAATGGCTCGAACTGCGCTCGCTCTTGTCCACCATTTCGCATGCCCGATCAGAGTTCAGCGCCGTGGCGCACCAGAACATCCTTGGCCCTCGACGGCAGGCTTGGAACAAGCCAACGAAACAGAAAGGTTGCCGCGATTCCTCCCGCAAATTGGGCCACCACGAATAGAGGAACATCGGCAGGCCGAATCCCCGCGAACGTGTCGCTCAGACATCTCGCGATCGTCACCGCAGGATTGGCGAATGACGTCGAGGACGTAAACCAATACGCAGACGTGATGTAGCTCCCGACCGCGAACGGCACCACGTTCGAGCGAGATCTCGAACATCCCCAAATCACGCATAGAAGGCCGAAACTCGCGATAAACTCGCTCAAAATTTGGGCTGGTCCGCTACGCACATGACGGGACAGAGTAACCAAGGGAAGGCCAAACATGGCGTGCGCTGCAATCGTTCCACAAACCCCGCCGAAGACCTGGGCGGCAACGTAGGGAAGCGTCTCGGGCCAAGCCAAACCGCCTTCCATCGCGTCCGCCACGGAAACGACCGGATTCAGGTGCGCGCCAGATATCGGCCCGAACGCCAATATTAATGCGACAAGCGCCGCGCCAGTGGCGATCGTATTGGCCAGCAGAGCTAGAGCAGCGTTTCCGCTGGCGAGCCGCTCCGCCATAATTCCTGAACCAACAACCGCAGCCACGAGAAACGCTGTTCCCAGGAATTCCGCGACGATTCGGGCACGCAGATTTGATTTCATTGTTTCCCGATGCGGTCAACTTCGGTTTGGATCGTCAGTTTGTCGAGACTTTGGAAAGGCAATGAGAGAAAGAGACTGATCCTGCGGTCAAGAAGGAGGAATGCATCCCGAAAAGCCCGCGCGATTTGCTCCGGTGTGCCTTTCACCTCTGTCGGGTCGGCAACGCCCCAATGCGCCGTCATCGGCTGGCCCGGCCAGATTGGGCAGACTTCCTTTGCGGCGTTGTCGCAAACGGTGAAGACGAAGTTCATCCTCGGCGCTCCAGGTTTTGCGAATTCGTCCCAGTTTTTGCTGCGCAGGCTGTCGGTAGGCAATCCCGAAGTCTCTAGCTGCTTGAGCGCCTCGGGGCGCACAATTCCCGAAGCGTGGCTGCCCGCGCTGTAGGCTGCGAAGTTAGGCCTACCCTTATGATTGAGAATGGCTTCGGCCATGATGGAACGAGCCGAATTTCCGGTGCAAAGGAAAAGTACGTTGTAGAGCGCCGGCATGGCATTACTCCCGCGATTCGAATAATGAAGCCAGAGACATTACTTGCAGCACGCTGGGCCGCAGCAACTCTCCGTTGTTTTCACTGACACCGGCTTTACGGCTCTCACGAACGCGCTTAAGAATTTGCCATCCACCTGTGGCGCGAGTGAGTCCACATCCAGTCCTTTCTCCGACAGAAATTCGCGCGCATCTTCGATGCGGTAAATTCGCGTCGGTTCCATCTCAATCTGCTCGAATCCGGCAGCTCCAAGCTTGTCGCGGTATTCCCGTTCTTCCAGCGCCCCCGCGACGCACCCAACCCACAAAAGCATGCTCTGCCGAATCTGCGGAGAAATCTCGCCTCGCGTAACCACATCCGATACCGCAAAACGCCCGCCCGGCTTCAGAACCCGAAACGCCTCTCGCAACACGCTGTCTTTATCCGCGGAAAGATTGATCACGCAATTCGAAATGATTACATCCACGGAATTGTCGGGAAGCGGAATGTGCTCGATCTCTCCGCGAAGGAATTCCACATTTTCAGCTCCGGCTTTGCGTTTGTTCGCGTTCGCAAGGGCCAGCATCTCGTCCGTCATATCGAGGCCATAGGCCTTGCCCGTCGGCCCCACTCGCCGCGCCGAAAGCAAAACGTCAATCCCGCCTCCCGATCCAAGGTCGAGCACGACCTCTCCCGCATTCAATTTCGCCAGTGCCGTCGGATTGCCGCAGCCGAGCGAAGCTTGCAGCGCCTGCTCCGGCACCTGCTCCATTTGCGCGGCGTCATACAAATTTGAAGTAATCGGATCGCACGCGGCTCCCGTCGCTGGTGCCGCGCCGCAGCACGAACTCCCGCGCGCCCCGGCGCGCCGCGCCGCCTGCCCGTATTTCTCCCGTACCATTTCCTTTATGTCTGCGTTTCCGAGATTTGCGTTATCCATCGCGCTCTCCTAACGGCAGATTTCGATAATGTCCCTAGGCCGCAGCGCCTTGTTCCGCGTGCAGCACTCCGAATAAAGAAACTGCATCAACTCCTGAAGCGCTTCCGTGTTGGCCGTATATCGCAAAAAGGTGCTCTCTCGCTTCACTTGCACCAGGTTTTCATTTTTCAATTTGTCCAAATGGTGGGAGAGCGTCGAATTCGGAATTTCCAATTCTTCTTGAATGTTGCCTACCACGAGCCCTTCCGGGTGCGCGGATAGCAGTAGTTGCATGATGCGCAGCCGCGGTTCCGTACCCATGGCCGACAACATGTCGGCGAACTTCGTCACCTGCTCCGTGCTTTTCTTCGTATGGGTGGCAACCATATTTCGATATTTGCAGAAATATGGTCCTTTGTCAACCTGCAACAAAATGTCTCTTCCAAGCTTCGCGCCATAACGGGTTCCTCGATTGACTTCCTCGGCTGCTTACTCCGCTCTCCTCCGTGCGCCCGCCGTTTGCTCTACAGTTCCTCACTCGCCTGCGGTATTATTGTTTCTCGATTCAACCTAATCTGAATACTGGGGTGGAGGCTTCTCATGTTTAAACATTCGCTTCGTTTTCTTGCCGTTGCTTCTCTCTTCCTTTTGCCCGCGCGCGCGGATGAGGCTGTGGTGTCTGCCGTTCACGGCACGATCACCAAGGTCGATGAAGCAACCAAAACCATCGTCGTCAAAACCGCCGACGGCACCGAACACACTTTTCATTTCGTCGCCAAGACCACTGTCCGCGGCGCCCAAGCCACTGTCACCGGCGCGAAAGATTCCTTCCACGGACTCACGGAAGGCTCTGAAGTTGTCGCTCATTACACCGCGAAAGGCGGGGAAGAAACGGCTGTCGAAGTTGAGAAAGTCGGCAAGGGCGGCCTGCACGCTGTCGACGGCACGGTCACTCACGTGAGTGAAGATGGCAAGACGGTTGTGGTGAAGGCCGCGGATGGGACTGAGCACACCTTCCAAGTCGTAGGCCACGACACGATCGTTTCCGCCAAGGACGTCGGCAAGGGCACGGAAAAAGGCGCCAAAGTTACCGTCTACTACACCGAATCCGCCGGCAAAAAAGTCGCCCACTTCTTCCAGAAACTCTAGCGTTTACCGCTTTCGTAAATCGATCCGCGCACAACTGGATGCCACTTGGCGCATTGCCGTTGGCGAGGAAACACTTAGGGTGTCCCTGCCCAAGTTAAATGCAGGAGTGATATTATCCCCGGCATCATGAAATCAAAATCCGCACTCTTCGCACCGTTCTGTGTCGTTTTCCTGGCTTGCATTTTTTTGTCGACCGCCTTCGCCCAATCTCCGTCGTCTCCGGCCAAGCATGCGGTTGTACTGCACGCCGCGCGCCTCCTCGACATCGAGACTGGGAAAATGATCACACCCGGCGAAGTTCTCGTTCAAGGCGAGCGCGTCGTCGAGGTTGGTTCGGCCGTCAATCGTCCGCAAGGTGCCGAAGTCATCGATCTAGGCGACACGACTCTCATGCCCGGCCTCATAGACGCTCACGTTCACCTCTTCCTCCATCCCGGCGCGGAAGATCTGCAAACCGTCGAGGAATCCGTGCCCGAGCGCACGATCTCAGCGCTTCTCGCCGCTCGCGATGACTTGATGGCTGGCTTCACCGCCGAGCGCGACATGGGCACCGAAGGCGCGGGCTCGGCCGATACCGCCGTTCGCAATGCCATCAATCACGGCGCAATCCCCGGTCCTCGCCTGCGCATCAGCGGCAATGCCGTTGACATTCTCGGCGGGCATGAAGACGCCATCCGCTACAATCCTGAGCAGCACGTCCTCTCCAACGCCACTTACGCGAACAACGCCGCCGAACTCGTCACCGTCATCCGCCAGCAAGTAAAAGAAGGCGCCGATTTCATAAAGGTCTACGAAACCGGCCCCGACTCGCTTCACGATAGCCGCTTCTCCACGCCTTTCCAGTACACCGAAGCTGAACTCCGCGTCGCCGTCGAAGAAGCCGCCCGCACCGGCAAGCACGTCGCCGTCCACGCCACCGGTGAACCCGGCACTCTGTACGCCGCTCGCGCCGGAGTTGTCTCCATCGACCACGCCTACCAACTTAGCGACGAAACCATGCGCCTCATGCGTGAAAAGCAAATCTTCGCCGTTCCAACTTTCGCGATCGCCGAATATTTCGCCGAGCACGCCGCCACCCCCGCGCAAGCCGAACGCGAACACCGCATGCAAGATTTCCACGCCCAGGAATTTCGCAAGCAGCTTGCTGCTGGCGTCCCAATGGCCGTCGGCTCCGACGTCGGCCCCTTTCCCCACGGCACGCAGGCTCGCGAATTCAACCTCATGGTTAAATACGGCATGACCCCGCTCGCCGCTCTCCAGGCCGATCTTCTCAACGGCGCCAAACTGCTCGGCTGGCAAGACCAAATCGGCGCTCTCAAGCCCGGCTATCTCGCGGATATCATTGCTGTTCCCGGCGATCCCCTCGCCGACATCAGCGTCCTGCAAAAAGTCAGCTTCGTGATGAAAGGCGGCGCAGTGTACCGCCGCGATCATCCATAAAATCATCAACACGATGTCTATCGATCCTCGGAAGCGTGGCATGCTGTGAAGCTGCTAATTTTCTCTCTTCCCGATTCCCAAAATGGAACAGCGCTCAGTGCGTAATCGTTTCCGCAATGGCCCAACAGAAACTCTGTCGAAATGTGAACAGCCACACGTGCGAATGAGCGTAAACTAAGTTTGCTATGGAAAAACTCAAAGCATTTCAAGACATCGCTCGCACCAACGGCTTCGTTGACGTGGAAGAAACAGACGACGGAACCGTACTTTGGTTGAAGAAGCCCACGGAGAACGCTGAAGACCGCATGTGTTTCGACAGCCTCACCAATAGTGTCACCGTTTTCTGGGCCACCCTGCCTTGGAAAATAAACTCCAAAACCTTCCGCGTCGTATCCGCACTTCAAGAGTGGTTCGCTCAAACGCCCCGATAAGCCTGTTGAAAGTTGATCCTCGCCTAATCGAGCGGTCTGGATCCACCCAGCCCAAATGTTATGCCACGACAAAACAGCCCGTGGTATTGTGCGTCCCAGCAAATTCATCCGGCGGAGGCAAACCCATGCAGAGGCGCACCTTCATGAACCTCACGGCCAGCGCTGCGACAGCACTGGCGTTTCATCCACTCGCGCGTGCCGCCGAGCAAGCACAAAAAACTCCCATCCTCTATCCCGATCCCGCCGTCGAAGTCGTTGACCCTCGCTTCGCAAAATACAAAGTAGGCAACGCGGCTGTCGAGCGCCTCTACACCGGCACGCGCTGGGCCGAAGGCCCCGTCTGGTTTGGCGATGGCCGCTATCTCCTCTTCAGCGACATCCCCAACAACCGCATGCTGCGATGGCTCGAGGACACCGGCGAAGTCAGCGTGTTCCGCAGTCCTTCGAATTACAGCAACGGCAACTTTCGCGATCGCCAGGGCCGCCTGCTCACCTGTGAGCACGACTCGCGCCGCTTAACGCGCACCGAATACGACGGCGCCATCACCGTTCTGATGGACGGCTATCAAGGCAAAAAGCTCAACGCTCCAAATGATCTTGCCGTGCATTCCGATGGCGCCATCTGGTTCACCGATCCCGGATACGGCATCATGTCGAATTACGAAGGCCACAGGGCTCCCTTCGAACTCCCCGCCAACGTTTACCGTCTCGATCCGAAAACGCGCGAAGTCACCGTCGTTGCCACCGACATGGATAAACCCAACGGTATCTGTTTCTCTCCCGACGAAAAACTTCTCTACATCGTCGACACCGGCGTTCCAAAACATCCCGCCGACCCGCACCAGATCCGCGCCTATGACGTTGTTGACGGTGTGCGCCTAAAGAATGGCCGCATGTTTGTGAATATGGCGCCAGGCTCATCCGATGGCATTCGTTGCGATGTCGATGGCAACGTCTGGTCCGCCGCCGGATGGGGCGACCAAACCTACAACGGCGTCCGCGTCTTCGCGCCTGACGGCACGCTCATCGGCAAGATTCATCTTCCGGAAACTTGCGCAAACCTCTGCTTCGGCGGTGCCAAGAAAAACCGCCTCTTCATGGCCGCCAGCCAGTCTCTCTACGCCGTGTATGTGGGGACCGAAGGCGCGCAGTTGCCCTGACCGCGCTATCGTGGGACGTAAGTTGCCTGCATGAGTCTTTTCAATCGTGGAAGATCTTGCGAAATAAACGAATCATCTCCGCGAACGCCAAGTCCGTCGCTTCCGGATCGAACCTCGGCCCTTCATCCCGCGTGAACGCATGCTCCGCGGAATACAGCAACGTGTTATAGCGCGCACCCGATTCTCGCAGCCCCCGATCAATCGTTTCGCGTCCCGCGTCGGGCACGTGCGGGTCCTTCGTCCCAAAGATCATCAGAAGTTCGCCCCGGATTTCTTTTGCGCGCGCCAGCGATCCTGCATCGGCGTCCTTGCCGAGCTTCCCATCATGGATGCCTGTTCCGTAGTAACACACCGTTGCCAGCACGTCGCGCTGAAACGCAGCACGGAACGCAAGATGCCCGCCGATGCAGTAACCCACCACGCCGATTTTTCCGCGCGCCACTTTCGGATGCTTCGAAAGCCAGTCCAGACCAGCCCGGCAATCGGCATCAAAATCCGCCACGGGAGTTTTTGCCGCGTCTTGCTGGCCGCGTGTGCGCCCGGCGTCATCAAAGGGGATCACTGTTCCCGGCGGTTCGATGCGGCGATAAATTTCCAGCGCCGCCGTAACAAATCCGTACCCAGCCAGCCGCACGCAAGTGCGCAACAGCGGCGGCGTAAGCTGAAAAATGTCCGAATAGCACCAGATCCCAGGATATTGACCTTCGGCCCTCGGGGCGGCGACAAACGTTCGCATCGGCGAACCCGTCAAAGCAATATCCACATACTCGGTATTCACAACCATGTATTCGTCCTCAGCTGAGGTAGGTTTTCATACGAGCAAACTCTACACCGTAGCGACCGCGAATTATAGGACCTCCCGAATTCCCCCTAATTCAGCGTCGCCGTTCAATCCCGCAAAATTGCCGTTCAACCCCCAATTTCGACCATTCCCTGTAAAACACTTTACCTTTCCGGAAACGGGATGCTACCATTGCCCAGGTTCTTTACCCTTACCCTCGAAGGGTTTTACGCGGAGCCAGGAAGGGCCGCCTCTTCACGCCGAGCCACGAGGGGCCACGTCACGAATCGCTCCCCTCTCGCCATCGTGTCCGTCGTCAGTCATCATTATCCAGTCACGGCCTCGACTCAATCGCTTCCATCAGTCACGAGTCACCAAATCACTAAGTCCTTTACAATCGACACTTACGAAAAACACAGCCGTAACTCCCGTAGAATCCGCACTTCCAAAACGCAGGACTTAAAACTCTTTAGAATCAACACTTACAAAAAAACCGAGGGGGGCCCCACCCAAAATTTCGCCTATCCGACCTCTTGGCCGGCCGAAGCCTGATTTGTCCCAAGCCACCGCGATCTGCCAGGCCAAAGGATCATTCCCCCCCTCCTCGCCATCAGCCAACGGTCGCGGCTTACAGATCCCTCCTGGCGGCTTTCCGCATCCAGCAAGCAGGGGTATAGTGGCTCTCTGCATGGTCACCTACGACAGCAGCGCGGCTCCCGATATGCCCGCTCCCGGTTTTCTCGCCCGCACCATTTTCAACAGCGGCCACAAGGTGATCGGTTTGCGTTACCTCTGGCTCGCTCTGGGCAGTGTCCTCCTCGGAATGCTTCTCTCCCTCCTGATGCGCATTCATCTCATCTGGCCAGCGGCGCCAATTCCGTTTCTTTCAGGATTCGGCGGCACGCCGGAGCGCTACGCCGCGCTTACCATGCTTCACGGCTCCTTGATGGTTTTCCTGGTGCTCACCACCGCCCCGCAAGCCGGCTTCGGCAACTATTTCTTGCCGCTGCAAATCGGCGCGCGCGAGATGGCGTTCCCTGCCATGAATCTGTTTTCGTTTTGGGCCACCGTCGCCTCGTTCGCTGGTATGACCGCGGCCTTTTTCGTGCGCCCCGATGCGGGCCTCACGATCTGGACCGCCAGCGTCGCGCTCTTCTGCCTCGCTGCTTTGCTCACGGGGCTCAATTTCACCGTCACCACGCTCGACCTTCGTGCCAAGGGCATGACTTTGCCGCGCATGCCGCTCACCGTTTGGGCCTGGTTCATCAACGCCATCCTCAGCATGTTGATTTTCAGCATTCTCCTCGCCGCTTGCGTTTTTCTCCTGTCGGACCGTCTCCTCGCCTCGCAATTTTTCTCGCCGCTGACTTTTCTTTCCCAGCAGCCCGCGTCCGTCGCGCAGTCCACGTTGCTTTCTCTCTGGCAGCGCCTCTTTTGGTTTTTCGCGCAAGCCGAAGTTTACGTCGCCATGCTCCCGTGTTTCGGTATCGTCTCGCATCTGCTCTCCACTTTTTCGCGCAAGCCCGTGTGGGGGGAACGCACCGCGGTCCTCGCTCTCTGCGGCGTGGGACTCTTCGGTTTCTTCGTTTGGGGCCAGCACATGTTTTCAAGCGGCCTCAATCCCTGGTCTCCACTGGTTTTTTCGTTGCTGGCATCCTCTCTCGGTTTGCCGGCCTCCCTTCTTCTGCTCAGTTGGTTCGGCACCCTCTGGAACGCCAAAACGCAACTCAATACCGCTATGCTCTTTGCGCTGGGTTTCGTTTCTCTTTTTCTGGCAGGCGGCGTCTCCGGACTCTTTCTGGCGGGAAATGATCTTGCTGGCGCTTCTGTGAACGACGACTTCGTCACCGGCCACTTTCATTTGGTCATGGGCGTCGCCGCCACTTTCGCAATTCTTGCCGCCCTTTTTTTCTGGTTCCCCAAAATGTTCGGGCACCGTCTCAACGAGCCTCTCGGCAAGCTGCACTTCTGGCTCACTTTCGCTGGAGTCTATTGCGTCTTCATGCCCATGCATTGGCTCGGGCTCATGGCTCACTCTCGCGCAGCGAGCAGCGGCTCTGCGACGATCGCCTCCTTTGGCACAACGTTTGGAACTTCGCTTGGCGCGTCGCAGGGTGCGTCGCTTCGCACGTTTGTCACCGTCGCCACGATTCTCACTGTCGCGGCGCAAGCTCTTTTTCTTTTCAATTTTGTCTGGAGCCTCTGGCGCGGCGAAAAGACGGAGGACCGCAATCCGTGGCGTGCCACTACACTCGAATGGACCGTTTTATCGCCAGCACCCATCGACAATTTTAGCGCGGTCGAACCCATGGTCTATCGCGGGGCATACGAATTCAGCCCTCAAGGCACCCCACAAGACTTCGCAGCGCAAAATGTTGCGCCCGAACCGTCGGAGCCTTCGCTGCAAACGAGGCAGTCAGCTAACACCAGCGCGAAGGAGAATTAAGAAAGTTTCATGCCAGGCTCAACCATCGTCGAGGACATCGAGCTCATCATCGAAGATATCGGTGGCGGCGGAGGAAAACTTCCGCCCGCAGGTGGAGATGACGACGGCGATAGCGGCAGACGCCGCAGGCCTCCACTGCCATCTTCGAGGCGCTACGCCACGGCGATCGTCATTGCTATCGTCTCCATCGTCATGTTTTTCATGGCCATGGCCAGCGCCTACATCTATCTCCGTGCCAACAGCAACCGCTGGGTGCCGTTGCATCTTCCGTGGATCGTTTGGGTCAACACGGCGCTCCTCCTGCTAAGCAGTGGGGCGATCGAGTTAGCGCGGCGGCGGCTCGCGCTCGCGGACGTCGCTCAGTTTCGGAAACTCTGGTCGATTGCCGCATCTCTCGGAGTACTATTTCTGATCGGCCAGCTCGCCGCGTGGCGCCAATTCGTTCTCGCCGGTTTTTACGTGGCCACCAATCAGGCCAGCAGCTTTTTTTATATTTTTACAGGCCTGCACGGCCTGCATCTTCTCGGCGGAATCTGCGCGCTGCTTTACGTTTCCTTCCGCAAATTTGAAAAAGCGAAAGTGTCACGCTCCATCGCCGCCGAAGTCGCTTCTTACTATTGGCACTTCATGGACGGCCTCTGGATTTTCCTGCTCGCCCTCTTGTATCTCGGCAAATGAATGGACGATTCTGATCGATGAGCGAGCGAACCCAGGCCACCTCCCCGTTCCACGTCGTGCCGCAACTCGATCTCGCCGCGCAGTACGCGGCCATCGGCGGGGAAATCCGCGCGGCGATAGAAAAGGTTTTGGCGTCGCAGCAATTTATTTTGGGAAGCGAAGGCGCCGCGCTGGAAACGGAAATCGCGCATCTCTGCGGCGCGGCTCACGGAATCGGCGTCGCTAGCGGAACGGATGCGCTGATCCTGTCTCTGCGGGCGTGCGGCGTTCACACGGGCGACGAAGTCATCATTCCGCCGTTCACCTTTGTCGCCACCGCCAGCGCGGTCAACGCCATCGGCGCAAAGCCCGTTTTCGCCGACATTCGTCCGGACACCTACAACATCGATCCTTCTGATTTGGCGCGCCGCATGACGCGGAAAACGAAAGCGATCATTGCCGTGCATTTGTACGGACTCTCGGCGGACATGGATCCGATTTTAGAGTTCGCGCGCGCGAACCATTTGCGCGTGATTGAAGACAATGCGCAGTCTCTCGGCGCAACTTATAAAGGGCGCCGTACGGGCTCGATGAGCGACGCGGCCTGCATAAGTTTCTACCCGACGAAAAACCTGGGCGCGTACGGCGATGCCGGGATGATCGTCACGAATTCGAGCGAGGCTGCGGCGCGGTTGCGAGCGCTGCGCAATCACGGGCAGTCCGCCAAATACGTGAGCAGCGAAGCGGGATGGAACAGCCGGCTGGATGAAATTCAGGCGGCGATTCTTCGCGTGAAGCTACTCCACTTGCCGGAGTGGCAGAGAGCGCGCCAGGCGCACGCGGCGGCGTATTCAAAATTACTGCTGGGCGTTCCTGGAATTGCGCCCCCGCTCGTTCCGGAAAATTACGGGCACGCTTTTCACCAGTACACGATTCGCGTCGAGCGGCGCGACGCGCTGCAGCAATTCCTGAACGAACGAAACATTGGCAGCGCGGTTTACTATCCCGTGCCGCTGCACCTGCAGCCGCTGTACAGCTTGCTTGGCCACAAGGCCGGCGATTTTCCTCACGCGGAGCACGCAACGAAGGAAGCGATTTCGTTGCCAATGTATCCGGAACTGCTTCCCGAGCAAATTGCGCGCGTCGCAGAAGCCGTCACCGAATTCGTCGCCAAATAGCTCTTGTTAACGATCCCGCGGAAAAAATGTTTGCGAAACGGACAAATTGGAATCTGGAGACGAACCGCCTGAGCGAGGCGCTGGCGGCGCATCGCGCGGCAGGGAAACCGTTGATCGATTTGACGGTTTCGAATCCGACAGAGTGCGGGTTTCAGTATGACGAGGAGGCGATTCTAGACGCGCTGCGGAATCCTATGGCGCTGAAATATGAGCCGGACCCGCGGGGGCTTGCGGTGGCGCGGGACGCGGTTGCGCAATATTACGCGGAGTGCGGCGCGGTTGTTTCAACTGATGACATTTTTCTGACAACGAGCACCAGTGAAGCGTATTCCTACGTATTTCGAATGCTGTGCAATCCAGATGATGAAGTTTTAATTCCAGAGCCGAGCTATCCCCTTTTCGAATTTCTGGCGGATATTCAGGATGTGCGGCTGGTGCGCTATCCGCTGATCTACGACCATGGATGGCAGATCGATTTTCACGCGCTGGAGCAGGCGATTACGCCGCGGACGCGGGGAGCGATCGTGGTGCACCCGAATAATCCGACGGGACATTTCTTGAAGCTGGAGGAGATGCGGAAGTTGAACGAGGTTTGCGCCGCGCGGGGGATTGCGATTATAGCTGATGAAGTGTTTCTGGATTTTGCTCTCGGCGACAAGCGCCACGCCACGTTTGCGGCGAATTCCGCAGCTCTCACATTTACGATGAGCGGTTTGTCGAAGATTTGCGGCCTGCCGCAAATGAAGGCGGCATGGCTGATTGTGGGCGGGCCGGAGCCATCCAAAGAGCAGGCGCTTTCGCGTCTTGAGGTTATTGCGGATACCTATCTCTCGATGAATGCGCCAATTCAGTGGGCGTTGCCGACGCTACTGGGCTTACGGCAGCAGTTTCAGCGGCAATTGATGGCGCACGTAAGGGAAAACCTTGCCGAACTCGACAGACAATTGGCGGGACAGAAGGCCTGCAGCCGGTTAGAAGTCGAAGGTGGGTGGAATGCAGTGATACGCGTGCCTGCGACACGCTCGGATGAAGAGCTTGCGCTCGAAGTTCTCGCGGCTAAGGGAGTGTACGTTCATCCTGGCCACTTCTATGACTTTGCAGCCCATGGATACCTTGTGGTCAGTTTGATCGGTCATGGAGAGGTATTCGCCGAGGGCGTCCGGAGGATCCTTTCCTTGTTCTGAACTGCCAGTTCGCTCAGGCATTGTGGCCCGTGAACTGTCTTCTGAAAGCCACCTACCCCGTCGATCCTCTTACGTAAAAGTGCAACGCTTGATATCTTCTTGATATTTTCTTGAGATGATACCTGCTGGTTATAAATCGGAAATGGGATTGTCGAGGAGAAACGAAAGCTCGGCTGTCGAATAGGTTGCTATTTGCTTTATTGTAGTCTCACGGCTTCGAAATACAAAGATATGGATATGGATGGGAGATTTAGAATCATCTATTTCTAACAAGTCGATGAGAATAAAGACGTTACATGAGAATAGAGAAGAATCGAACTAAAGCAAGAAATGGGCTTCTTCTTGCAATCTAAAGCGCGGGGTTTGGGTGTCATACGCAGTTCTAACGCTTAGAAATCAAAGACTTATAGGAGCAGGAAGACATGAAAGATTTTGAGTGGAGAGGTATAGGCTTGTCTCGGTTGTTGGGGTTGACTCTGGGGTTAGCACTAGCTCTGTTGGGTTTAGGAGTGGTGGCCGGATACGCGCAAACGAGCAACGGCGCGATTGCCGGAACTATCGTAGACAAGACGGGAGCGGCGGTCATCGATGCCGAAGTAACAGTCACCAGCGATGATCGCGGCGGAGAACCCCGCGTGATGAACACGGATGCTTCCGGATCTTTCCGCGTGGAAGCTCTGACTCCGGGTAAGTTTACGATTGCTGTTAAAAAGGCGGGTTTCTCGGACCTGAAGATTTCCGGAATTGACGTAAGGGCTTCGCTGACGTCGACCGCGAGCGGGGTTTTGGAAGTGGCGGGTCAGAATGCCACGATCCTTGTGGAGGCTACCAATGCTCAGGAGTTGCAAACGCAGTCTGGCGACTTGAGCGCTAACCTCACAAGCACGGATGTTCACGAATTGCCCATCAACAGCTTGAACCCGATCTCTTTGGTGCTGACAGAGCCAGGCGTTCAGGACGGCAACGGTCGCGGTATCAGCAACGGAGTCAATTTTTCCGTCAACGGCGCACGTCCCCGGGCAAACAACTTCTTGATTGACGGGCAAGACGACAACGACAACTCGATTGCTGGACAGGCTTTCCAGCCGTCAAACCTGGAAGCGATCGGTGAAGTTACGATTCTGACAAATTCCTACTCCGCGCAATACGGACGCGGCGGCGGTTCGGTGACGAACGTGATTTATAAGGGCGGGACGAACGATTTTCACGGTTCGGCCTGGGAGTTAGCAACCAACTCAGCGCTGGCGTCCGCTGCACACGAAAATATATTGGCGGGCTGCGAGCAATCGGGAACGTGCCATCCCGTTAGCGTGGATAACACTTTCGGATTCGCGTTTGGTGGGCCGATCAAGCATAACAAGCTGTTCGTCTTCGGGTCGTCGCAGTGGGACCGCACACGTTCCACGAACAACGGCGGGACGATATTTGCACCAACAACCACGGGTCTCGGCCAATTGCAGGCTCTCGAACCCAACCCGAACGTGGCCTACCTGATCGCGGCCTACGGCGGGCTTACGGCACCTAATTCAGCACCGATTATCAAGAACGTCGCTCTCGGAAGCGCGACGGTAGGAGGACCTGATCGCGGGTCTGTTCAGTTTGGCTCCATCCAGCGCTCCGGAATCGGGGAAATATCAAATGATCGCCAGTGGGATATCCGCCTGGATTACAACGCTACGGACAAAGACTTGTTGACCGCACGGTACTTTCGCGACGACTCCTCGCTTTCGCCAGATTTGTTCAACTTCCCCGACCAGTTGCAGCCGTTCGATTCTCTGCAGGGAGGCCCTTCGCAGAGCATCGCGGTGATGTGGACGCACACGGTGTCCACGAGGGCCCTAAATGAATTGAGGGGATCCTATACCAACATCGGGTTTATCTTTGGGCCGACCGCGGCAACGACTGCCAATCCACTGTCACAAGACCCGGCGGTGAGCATCGCGAATATCAGTGGCGGCGGCGCGGCGTTTCCAACACTCGGTTTTCCGTCCAACTTGCCACAAGGGCGGGCGCATAAGTCGTACCAGTATCAGGATATGGTCAGCATCACCGCCGGACGGCACACGATTAAGTTCGGTGCCGACATAAACCATCTGTCGGTTGTCGATTCCATCCCGTTCAACTCACGGGGAACCATTTCTTATCAGGGTGGTTCTGCTTCGGATGCCAACACCTGCGGCTTGGCCACAGGCTGCACAGCCTTAGCGAATTTCGTCGACAATTTCACCGGGGCGAGCGGAGCGGTTTCCAAAGTTTTCGGAAGCCCGATTCTGCAGCCTTTTGTAACTACCTTTGCGCCCTTCGCCGAAGATGTATTTAAGATAAAGGACAACTTCACGGCAACTCTGGGACTGCGATATGAATATACCGGCACTCCTGAGAACGTGGTGTTATTTCCGGCCGTCCAGCCTGGACTGGGATTCGGACTGGTAGGGGGGACGTTCCCGAACGAATTTTCCGCTAAACAGCAGCCCGACCGAAACAATTTCGCGCCGCGAATCGGTTTCGCCTATACGCCGCATTTTGGCGGGCGGTTCCTCGGTGACGGCAAAACCGTCATTCGAGGCGGCTATGGGATCTTCTACGACTCGCTGTTCACCAACATTTTGGATAACACGGGCGGAACCTCACCAAACGCCGTCGGCGGAACGCTGACGGGCTCGGCTACGCAGAACGGCGGCCGAGGGTTGGCGAATGCAAGCGGATTGCTGAATTCCGTGACGGCGGCTTTGAACCCGCTGGCTACGGTTGATTCGATCTCCAGCGATCTCAGGAACCCACTCACGAGCCAGTGGAACCTCAACGTACAGCGAGAGCTGCCTGGCAACTTCATCTTTACAGCGGCCTATGTAGGCACACGTGGAGAACATCTCTACGTCAATCAACAGTTCAATCCTGGCGTGGACGGCACGAGAATCATTCCGACGCAAGGGTCCATCATCGTGCGCACGAACGGCGCGGATTCGATCTACCATGGCGGCCAGTTCTCGGTGGAACGCAGATTCAGCCACGGGCTCTCGCTGCGCGCGGCGTATACCTACTCAAAGTTGATAGACGACGGATCGGAAGTGTTTACCCTGGCCGGACAACTGACGTCGACTTCGGCGAATCCGTTCAGCCAAGCCAGCGATCGCGGCCTTTCGGAATTTGACCGGCGGCAGCGGTTTGTTATGGCCTACGTTTGGCAGACCCCCTCCATCCAAGGCGATAGCATGGGAATGAAGGCGCTTCGAGCTGTGACAGGACACTGGGAATGGTCAGGAATTTTGACCGCTCAAAGCGGCATTCCGGAAACCATTTATACGGGCACTGACACTAACGAAGACCTGAACTCTGGCGATGATCGTCCGAACGTCGTGAACGCAAGCCTCCCAGTGGGCGATTTCGCTCGCTATGCGCCCGCGGCAAAAGGTACGCTCGGCAACGTGGGACGCAATACGTATATCACCCCGGGCGATTGGTTCTATGACACGTCCGTATCGCGCGTGTTCCCGATCCCCTTCAAGAAGCTGGAGCACCAACAGTTGACGGTGCGCGGGGAATTCTACAACGCATTTAACCATGGTAACCAAAACGCGCCCAGCCTAGACCTGGCGGCCGGACCGTCCAAGACTCCTGGAGATGGCGGCTTTGGCGACCTATTTTCGACAGTTACGGGTCAACGCCAGATCAAAATCTACCTGAAGTATTCGTTCTAACTAAGAAAGTCCGAACGAGGAAAGGGAGGCCGCTTGTGCGGCCTCCCTTTTTTTTGGAGTGCGCTTCGTCCCCCAAAAAACCGGGCATTCTCCGAATGGTGAGGGTGCACGGTTTTTGTCGTTGATGCTGGTTGAGGGCTATAGGTTCTTCAAGTGGGCGAGGCGGAAGGGGGAGCCTAGGTGTTCGCGGAGGTCGATCCAGTACTCTTCTGGGATGGTGGAAAAGACTTCGACGACCTTGGGATCGAATTGCGTGCCGGAGCAGCGGCGAATTTCTTCGCGGGCGCGGCTCTATGGGCAGAGCTTTGCGGTAAGGGCGGTTGCTTATCATGGCGTCGAGAGAATCAGCGATGGGGCAAAAGTGGGTGCCGCGACGGCTGACAACGTTGAGATAGCGGATGCCTCCGCGGGTCTATGTAAATCCGTAAATGAATGACAGGTAGGCGCGGGCGCTGTAGGGCTTGTAGTGGGTTATTGGCGTTTTGAGAGAACCACAAGATTCACTTTATCGGAGATCACGGCTGCGGCGCCTACAAAATTTGGAATCCGGAAATATCAAGAAAATCTAAATCGTACTAGTACGCGACTGGAAATAAAAGAGTTAGCGGCGTTTTATATGGCGTTTAGATAAAGCAAAGATTTGGACGGAGCCGTGCCTATTAAAAAGTACAGGTCGTGGTGGGGTCAAGTGTTCGCATTCCAAAGAATATGAGATTTTACGGGGGGATGGATATGAAGCGTGTCTTAAGGAGCGGCGCGATTGCGCCCTTTGTACTGTCGATCGCAGTTGCGGTGGCCTTGTTTTTCAGTCAGCTTGGCGTCCAGTCAGCAAGAGCGGACAACCTGTATGCAAAGATACAAGGGACAGTGACGGATCCAACGGGTGCAGCATTGGGCGGGGCGAAGCTTACTGCGACCAACGTCG
>Ga0307478_10001026_pt1 | contig 25710 bp, 23 predicted proteins | sample atmos_gasesECM4C_2_FD_203713 | JGI IMG/M metagenome (GOLD analysis project Ga0307478, IMG submission 203713) | Hardwood forest soil microbial communities from Morgan-Monroe State Forest, Indiana, United States - atmos_gasesECM4C_05 | ecosystem: Environmental > Terrestrial > Soil > Temperate...
GTGGAGGGTGAATCGCTGCTCATGGGAATTAACGATGTGGCAGTTTCCAGTGGATCGGCATGCACCTCCGCGACGCTTGAGCCATCTTATGTATTGAAGGCTCTGGGCACCGGCGACGACCTGGCGCACAGTTCCATCCGCTTCGGGATCGGCCGCTTCAATACCGAGGCCGAAGTCGACTACGTAGCCGACCGGGTGTGCGAGACGGTGGAACGCTTGCGCGAACTTTCTCCGCTGTACGAAATGGCGAAGGAAGGCATCAATTTGAAAGATGTGAAGTGGGCAGGAGAGTAAAGCCGGTTTCAGGTTTCAAGTTTCTAGAAATTAGGAGATAGGACAAATGGCATATAGCGACAAAGTTCTCGATCACTATTCCAATCCGCGCAACGTCGGCTCGCTCGACAAGAACAGCCAGGAAGTTGGTACCGGACTGGTGGGAGCGCCGGAATGCGGCGACGTGATGAAGCTGCAGATCAAGGTGAACCCGGAGACCCAGGTCATCGAAGACGCGAAGTTCAAAACCTTCGGTTGTGGATCGGCGATTGCCTCGTCTTCGTTGGCGACCGAGTGGGTGAAGGGCAAGACGGTAGAGGAAGCGCTGCAGATCAAGAACACTGAGATCGTGAAAGAGCTGTCCCTGCCGCCCGTGAAGATTCACTGCTCCGTGCTGGCGGAAGACGCGATCCGGGCGGCGATTCACGACTGGAAAAAGAAGAACGGCGCGGCTGAGGCGAGTGCGCCGGTGTCCGCGAGCAGCCAGGCGAGCCACTAGAATCGGGCTTTGTCTCCGATTCGGATGTTCACGAATCACCGACGGGCCGGTGCGACTCGGCTAGGCTATGGGCATCATGGCAGAAGAAACGACGAAGACGATGACTCCTCCGGCTCCTGCTGCCCCGATTAAGGGCATTCAGGTGACGGAGAAGGCAATCGCGAAAATTCGCGGCGCGATGGAGAAGGAAGGTATTTCGCCCACCGAGGGCGGCCTTCGTCTGGGCGTGCAGGGCGGCGGTTGCTCCGGATTAAGCTACAACATCCGCTTCGACACGCAGCCCCGCGAGCGTGATCGGATTTTTCAGTTCGGAGACGTGCGCGTGTTCGTGGATCCGAAGTCATTCATCTACCTGCATGGCATGATCCTAGATTACCAGGAAACTCTGATGCAGCAGGGGTTCGTCTTCGTGAACCCGAACTCGACCAAGTCGTGCGGTTGCGGAAGCTCGTTTACCGCGTAGATGTGGCGGCGGACAATTTTGTCCTCGAGCCGTCGGAGGTAATCCCAGGGGTTCTTCACACCACGGCGCCATTTGCTCGCACCGGGCGAAGGTATTCGGCGGCGCGACTGAAGAGCGCTCGTGGTGAATTTGTCTATGGCAAATCCAGAGTCCAAATCGGGTTCGTCGCTGATCATGCCGGGCGATGCAACGTCCACGTGCTGGTCATGCGGAACGATGCGGGCGGAGCACTTCTGCAGCGCCTGCGGCAAGGTACAGCCACCTTTTCCGGTGGACTACTTCACGTTTTTCGGATTGCCGCGCAAGTTGAACGTCGATGTAGCAACCCTGGAGCGGGAATTCTATCAACTGAGCCGCAAGCTCCATCCGGATTTGTATTCGGTCGCCGACAAACGTGAGCAGGAATGGAGCCTGGAGCAAAGCTCTCAGTTGAACGATGCGTACCGGACTTTGAAGGATCCGATCAAGCGCACCGAGTACCTTCTGCGCCTGGAAGGCGTGGAACTGGAAGAGCAGTCAAAGAGTGCCACGGAACAGGCTCGCGCTAGCGGCCAGGTGAAAAAGCAAGTCGTGCCTCCGGATCTGCTGGAGGAGGTTTTCGACCTCAACATGCAGCTGGAAGAATTGCGCATGCAGAAGAAAATGGGCGAGGACGATCCTGCACTGATTGAGGAGATCGGTCGCCAAAAGCTGGAACTCGAAGAAAAGCACGAGGCGCTGCTTGAAGAATTGAAACGCGGGTGGAGCGAGTGGGACCAGGCGGTCGACAGCGGCACAGAGCCCGATCGGCTCAATATCCGCGACAAGATGGTCGACGTGCTAAACCGACGGAATTATCTGAGGAATTTGGTAAGGGATGTGAACGAGGTGCTGGAAACTTAGCAATCAGCACTCAACCAGCACAAGGGTTTGCCAGGTCACAACGGTCCGGTAACTGAGTGCTGAGAAGCTATCTCATAAATCGGCTTTGAAAGGGCGCGGCTTCAGCCGCGCCGTCCAGAGCCGCATAAAAGTTGGGGCTTTAGCCCCTGAGGAGACCGAAGCTTACACGTTTTGTGAGGTAGCTTCTGAATGCTGAATGCGAGCTTTTAACAGATTCGCACCGATTGCATAGACTTCATGGCTAACGAACGTATAGTCGGAATCGATCTCGGGACCACCAACTCGCTGGTGGCGTTCATGCAGGGGGATACCCCTGTCGTGATTCCGGGCGAAGACGGATTGAACCTGGTGCCGTCGGTGGTGGCGCTGGGTGAGAACGACCAGATTATTGTAGGAAGCGGGGCACGCAAATACCTCGTTGAGACTCCCGAGCGAGCGGTTTACTCGATCAAGCGCCTGATGGGGCGCGGTGTGGAGGACATCCAGGAGGAGTTGAAGTTCTTTCCGTTTCGTCTCGCGGACGATCTGCAACCCGGTGAAGTCCTGCGCATCAAGCTCGGCGACAAGACCTATACTCCGCCCGAAATTTCAGCATTCATCCTGCGCCAACTGAAGCGCAATGCGGAACGCTTTTTCGGCGGCCCAGTCACGAAGGCGGTCATCACCGTGCCGGCCTACTTCAACGATGCGCAACGGCAGGCCACAAAAGACGCCGGCCGCATCGCCGGGTTAGACGTGTTGCGCCTGGTCAACGAACCGACCGCTGCGTCGCTCGCCTACGGACTCGATAAAAAGAAGAACGGGATCGTCGCGGTTTACGATCTGGGCGGCGGCACGTTTGATATCTCGATTCTGAAACTGCACGATGGCATCTTTGAGGTGATCGCCACCAACGGCGACACTCATCTTGGCGGCGACGATATCGACAACCTGCTCATCACGATCGCGCTCGATGACATTCGCGGCGATATGGGGGTTGATCTCCGCCGCAGCGGCGAGGCGGTGCAGACCATCCGCAAGGCGGTGATCGAGGCGAAGATCGCGCTCTCCGCACAGGACTCGACCAAGCTCGACATTGAACTAGGCGGCGGGAAGCGATACCAGCGCGAGATTACCCGCGAGCAATTTGAACAGCTGATTGATCCCCCCAACTATCCGCAGGCATCGATTTTGCACCGCACTATCGGACCATGCAGACAGGCGCTGAAGGACTCGGGCCTGAAGCCCGAACAGATCGACGAAGTCGTGCTGGTGGGCGGATCGACGCGCATTCCCAAGGTTCGCGCATTAGTAAAGGACCTGTTCAAGCGCACCCCGCACACCGATCTGAATCCCGACGAGGTGGTCGCGCTGGGCGCGGCGGTGCAGGCGAATATTCTTGGCGGCGGTTCGGAAGCGACCAGGGAGATGCTGTTGCTCGACGTCACGCCGCTCTCGCTCGGTATCGAAGTCGCGGGCGGCGTCACCGACAAAATCATCCTGCGCAACTCGACCATTCCCGCTTCTGCCACGCAGTTCTACACCACCCAGGTCGATGGCCAGACCAACGTCGCCATTCACGTTCTGCAGGGAGAACGCGAACTGGCTAAGGATTGCCGCTCGCTGGCGCGCTTTGATCTCAAGGGTGTGCCGCCGATGACCGCTGGCATGCCCCGCATCGAGGTCCGGTTTCTGATCGACGCCAATGGCATCCTGCATGTCTCCGCGCGCGAGCAGCGCAGCGGCAAGGAAGCCGAAATCGAGGTGCAGCCCAGCTACGGCCTTACCGACGAGCAGGTCGAGAGCATGCTGCTGGAGTCGTTCGACTACGCCGAGGAAGACTTCCGGCAGCGCCAGGTCATCGAAGCCCGCAACGAGGCGGAGACGATCGTTACGGCGTTGGGCAAGGGCCGTAGCAGTCCGGCATGGAAGCAGCTCACGCCCGCGGAACAACGGCGCATTGCAAAACTCGAAAAATCTTTGAACCAAGTAAAGCAGGGCGAAGATTATCAGACGATCCGCAAAGCCATCGACGAACTCAACCAGGCAACGACACACCTTGCCGAGTTGATGATGGACAGCGCGGTCACAACCGCCCTGAAAGGCAAGACCATGGAGCAGGCCGACCTGGGGGAAGGCCCGGCGGCCCCGCATCCGGTGGCGAAGGCTGAATTTGAATAAAGAAAGTTTCAAGTTTCAAGGTTTCAACGACAAAAGCGGGCAGTCGCGTGACGCTGAAACCTTGAAACTTTGAATCCTGGAGTTCTTATGTCTGACAAAAAAACTCAGAGCACTGCCGCGACGCTCGACGCTCCCGGCGAAAATACCGTGCAGGTTACATTTCTTCCGGAAGGCAAAGTGGTGCAGTTCGAGCACGGCAAGCTGCCCTACAAGGACCATGGCAAAGAGCAGTCGCTGCTCGACGTTGCGCTGAACAACGGCATTCGCCTGGATCACGCTTGCGGCGGCAATTGCGCGTGCACCACCTGCCACGTCTGGGTGAAAGAAGGCGCCGACAATTTATCGGAAATGGAAGACGATGAGGCCGACCGCCTCGACATGGCAGCCGATCTCCAATTAGACTCCCGACTCGGATGCCAGGCGGTGATTACCAAGCCGGGCAAAGTGGTGGTGGAGATTCCGGCGTGGAATCGCAACTATGTGTCAGAAGAGCACTAAACTCAAGTTTCAAGGTTTCGAGTTTCAAGGGTTCAAAGTTTAAGGCCTCGACGTTTCAAGTCAGCGACGATGGAATCTCTGGCAAACCTGAAACTTTGAAACTTATCCCGGAGACCTTTCATGCCCAAAGATCTGAGCTGGAACGATGCGGAAGACATCGGCATTCTTCTTTCTGAAAGGCATGCCGAGGTCGATCCACTGGCGGTGCGCTTCACCGACCTGCATCGCTATGTGACGGAGCTTCCGGAATTCAAGGACGATCCGCAGAAGTCGAACGAAGCGAAACTGGAAGCAATCCAGATGGCCTGGCACGAGGAGTTCCTGGACCGGACCCAGGGGTAGGCAGCCCAAAGCGGCTCCCAGCGCGGGAATCCGGCCAGACCCGAGCTGACTACTTGGGAGCACCTGTTCAAATTTTTCAAGCTTTTCACAACCCCTTTACAAATCCATGACAACTCGTGCAATGAGGCGCTCTAGACTGCCTGCGAACTTGGACGCTTGTTGCACAGGCGGCCAACCAGCGAGCAGGGGCCTGCTTGCGACCATCCGTCGCCTGTGCAACGGGCTGCATTTCGAGTTCTCTCTCACAAAGCTGGAAGGGCACGCTCCTCGGGGGAGACGTGCCCTGTTTTTATCGCCGATGCTTATGCCGATGGGCTAGCCCACGCTCGCGGTAGCCGGCTCTTCGACACCCGCCTCACGCAGGAACCGCGCCGCTTCCTCAGGGGGCGTGGGATTGATATAGAAGCCCGTTCCCCACTCGAATCCTGCCGTCTTGGTCAACTTGGGCATGAACTCGATGTGCCAGTGGTAGTGGTCGTTGGTTGAATCCTGCACCGGCGAGCTATGGATCACGAGATTGTAGGGCGGATTGTCGAGAACACGGTCCGCCTTGAGCAGCAGGGTCTTCAGCGCCTTCGCCAGGTTCTGAAACATGTGCGAGGACGAGTTCTCAAAGGCGGACTCGTGCTCCTTGGGAAGAATCCAGGTTTCAAAGGGAAACCGGGGCGCGTACGGCGCCAGCGTGATGAAGTCATCGTTTTCCGAGACCACGCGGCTGGCGGTCTCTGATTCCTGGCGAATCAGATCGCAAAAGACGCAGCGTTCTTTGTAGATGTAATACTGCTTCGCCCCCTCAATTTCCTCGACCACGTAGATGGGCAGAATGGGCAGCGCAATCAACTGGCAATGACCGTGTTCGAGCGAAGCGCCTGCGGGTTCGCCGTGGTTTTTGAAAATAAGGATGTATTTGAAACGACGATCCTTCTTGAGATCAAGAATGCGATCCCGAAAGGTCCACAGCATGTCTTCAATGCGTTTGGGAGACATGGTAGCCAGAGTGGCGTCATGCTCAGGCGTCTCAATGATGACCTCGTGGGCGCCGATGCCATTCATTCTGTCGAACATGCCTTCGGCCTGGCGATTCAGGTTTCCTTCAATCCCGAGGGCGGGGAACTTGTTGGGGACTACGCGCACGGTCCATCCGGGGGTATCGCGCAGCGGTGGCGGGCCGCCGTTCGGGTTCGGCCGGTAGGCCTGGATTTCGGGAGGAGTTTTGTTCTCGTTCCCTGGGCAGAAGGGGCAGAAACCGCCTTTAATGCGCACCCCTTCGCGTACAAAATCTGTGGGACGCTTGGCGCGATCGGTGGAGATGATCACCCACCGGCCCACGATTGGGTCTTTCCTGAGTTCGGGCAATTATTAAATCCTTTCACTATGAACCGCTACGAAGCTGCCGAATCGTTTATTTTACGATAATTGGAAGGCATTTTTGAACAACTCAATGCGTGGGGGCGCCGGCGGAGTTTCATAGTATACGCTGACCACGTCGAAACGCCATGGCACCTCCGGCAGGCGGCGAAGGTACGCGCGCGCCATGCCTGCCAACTCCCGCCGCTTCTCGTGGTCGACGGCAGCCTCGGCGGGTTTCACATCGTAGGACGTCCGGGTTTTTACCTCGATGAAACAAAGAATATCGCCATCCCAGCCGATCAGGTCGATCTCCCCACGCCGGCCAGCAGAACGATAGTTGCGTCCCACCATCACGTAGCCAAGCTTTCTCAGGTAGAAGTAGGCATCCTCTTCGCCCTGGCGGCCGACTTGCTGGTGGACAGGCAAATGCTTCTGGCTACGTCGCTTTGCGCCCAAACGATCGAGAACACGAAGCGTGGTTTGCGTCACTGAGGCGAGGACGTCCAAAGCGTGAGGTAACGCTGAGGCGATCATAACTTCATCCCACGGAAGCAGAGGTGATGGTGCGCACAAGCGCAGGTTCAACGTGACACCGGGTTCGGTAGTCTCTGGCCAGAGACCCCAATACTGTAAGATTGCACTTACCCCTCATGGACGCCGGCGCTGAGGCATTTTCAGGGCAGAGCCCCAGCCATGTTGCTGTCTGATCGGGCATTGGCGACGGTATGGATATTGCTGACTGGCGCAAGAAGATCGATGAAATCGACCAGCAACTGGTCGACATCTTGAACCAGCGCGCGCAAGCCGCACAGGAAATCGGCCGTCTCAAGCGCCAGACCAGCCTTCCTATATACGAACCTGACCGTGAGCGCATCGTGCTCGAACAGGTTCAACAGCAGAACCGGGGCCCCTTGCAGCATCGTCATCTGGTTCAGATCTACGAGCGCATCATGGATGTCATGCGGAACGTTCAGAGAGACGAGATTGTGGAGGAAGCTCCTCCACTGGGAGAGACCGAGTTTGACCGGGATCTAAAAGACTAAGGCGTGACAAATTGTTTTTCACATTCAGCCATAATGGAGCGAGTTCCATCCGTTGGTGTTCACGAAAATCGTGAGTTGAAAGCCAAGAGCCAATAGCCAGAAGCTGGTAGCTGCCTTTCTATGATCGTAGCCATGCAAGACGTAGCGACGGAAGACCAGATTCAGGCGGTCATCGACCACCTCGTGCAACTGGGCTTCGAGGTCCATCGCTCGACCGGAGCGCGCCAGACTGTGCTGGGTGCCGTCGGCGCACGGCCGGAAGTCGACATCGCGATATTCGAGGTGCTTCCGGGTGTGCAGGAGGTGCACCGCATCTCGTCGCCATACAAGCTGGCGGGGAAATCCTTTCGACCCGAGGGCACGACGGTGCGTCTCCGCAACGGCGTCGAAATCGGCGGCAAGGAAGTGGTGGTCATGGCCGGCCCCTGCTCGATCGAGTCGCGCGATCAGATTTTTCAGATCGCCGAACAAGTGGCCGAAGCCGGGGCGCGGGTGCTCCGCGGGGGCGCGTTCAAGCCGCGTTCCTCTCCCTATTCTTTTCAAGGCATGGGCGAAGAAGGCCTCAAGCTCATGCGTGAAGCCGCCGAGAAACACGGGTTGCTGGTCATCAGCGAGGTCATGGAAATTTCGCAGATCCCGCTCGTGATCCCCTATGTGGACATCCTGCAGGTCGGGGCGCGCAATATGCAGAACTTCAACCTGCTTCGCGAGTTGGGGAAGGGCCGCAAGCCGGTGCTGCTGAAGCGCGGCATCGCGGCCACGATCGAAGAGTTGCTGCTCTCGGCGGAATACATCATGAGCGGCGGCAACTATGAAGTCATTCTGTGCGAACGCGGTATCCGGACATTCGAAACCTACACACGCAATACGATGGACATCTCGGCCATCCCGATCGTGCACAAGCTCTCACACCTGCCGATGACGGCCGATCCATCCCACGGTACCGGGCGCCGCGACAAGGTGCCGCCCATGGCTCGTGCGTCAGTAGCGGCTGGTGCCGATGCCCTGCTCATTGAGGTCCACAGCAACCCCGACAAAGCTCTCTCGGATGGGGCGCAGTCGCTGTTTCCCGCGCAATTCACGACTCTGATGAATGAATTGCGGCTCATCGCTCCTGCGGTGGGTAGAACCATCCGTTAGCCAGCTCCCCAGCGGAAACAGGTTCTCAGCAACGAAACTCGCGGCCAGCCGATTTGACCGCTCTCCGGCTAGGCTGAACGTTGTATGATTAGCGCCTTTTAAATTCTCGGATACAACTCTATCGGTGGAGGTGCCATGGCACACGTGCTGGTAACGGGTTGCAGTTCAGGAATCGGGCTGGAGACGGCGCTGACGTTTGCCAGGTCCGGTCACAAGGTGTATGCGACGATGCGAAATCTCGACCGGGCGGGAGCATTGCGCGAGCGCGCAGAGAAGGAAAAATTGCCCATCGCGATTCTCGAGATGGATGTCGACTCAGACGGCTCTGTGGCAACGACCATCGCCAAGATCCAAGTCCAGGACGGCCCTGTCGATGTTCTGGTGAATAACGCTGGAATTGAACGTACGGGATCGATCGAGGAAGCGCCGTGGGAAGACTTTCGCGCCGTCATGGAGACGAACTACTTCGGGGCGCTGCGCTGCATTCGCGCGTGTATGCCCGAGATGCGGAAACGGCAAAGCGGCTGCATCATCAATGTCAGTTCCGTAGCCGGGCAGATTTCCGCCTCGCCGATGGCACCCTATACGGCCTCGAAGTTCGCCCTGGAGGCGATGAGCGAGGCGCTAGCGCAGGAGGGCAAACCATTCAACATCCGGGTGCTGATCGTGGAGCCGGGAATTATCGCGACGCCGATGTCACAGCGTATCGCGGATCCTCGCGAAAGATCGCCTTACCCACAGATCCATCGCTTCAGCCACCTGTTTGAAGCGTCGCTCGAAAATCCGACGCCACCGACGGTGGTGGCTGAAAAAATTCGGGAGATCTTCGAGAGCGGCACATGGCAGCTACGGCACGTGTCCGGGCCCACGGCACAGCCTTTTCTCGACTGGCGCAACTCGATGACGGATGAGCAGTGGGTTGAATGGGGAGCGCTGGACGACGATGCCTGGTACGAGCGGGTACGCGCCGATTTCGGCCTCGATGCCCGGCCGAAGACAGAGAAGGTTCCACAGAAAGACGCGTTAGCATCGTAGATTGTGGGCACGCTGCCGCCCGAGCTTCGACGGGCTTACGCCCGGGGCTAAAATCTGCCGTCCGCGCTGGACTAGTTCGGTGCAGTTGGTTAATAGCGAGGCGTTGTCTTCAATTGGAGGCCCATCCGCAATCTGAAATGATGCACATGGGTGGGATTGGCATCAGATTTCAGATTTAATACTCAATGACCCGCTCCTATGCCGCCCAAATCTGCAATCTCAAATCCGCAATCTGAAATCCCCTGATGCCGATCCGCCAAATCACCATCGTCGGCACTGGCCTCATCGGAGGCTCCCTCGCGCTTGCCCTCAGGAAACGCAAATTCTCGGGCCGCATCATCGGATGCGACCGCGCTCCCGTGCTGGAGCGTGCACAGGAGAAGGGTGCGATCGACGCCGGAATCACCAACCCAGCCGACGCCGTGCAGGGCAGTTCGGTGGTGGTGCTCGCAACTCCGGTGGTGGCCATCATCGATCTCATCGAGCGCCTGGGCCCGGCCCTTTCCGCCAAAGGCTTGTTGACCGACGTTGGCAGCACCAAGGGTGAAGTCGTGGCACGCGCGCAAAAGATTTTCGGCAAAGCCGCATCCCAGCGTTTTCTTGCAGGGCATCCCATGGCCGGCAAAGAACAGTCGGGCGTGGAGTTCGCCGATCCTGATCTCTTCCAAGGGGCGGCGTGGTTCGTTACGCCCTTGCCCGGACAGGACATCGACAGCGGACTGAGCGGCGAATTTCTGGAATGGGTGGAGAAGATTGGCGCCCGCATCGCGAACGTCCCCGCGACGGAGCATGATCAGCTGTGCGCCTGGATCAGCCATCTTCCCCAGATGATCTCGACCGCGCTTGCCGCCTCGCTGGTCGACGAGTTCGGCGATGCACCACTGCTCGAAGCTGGAGGCCGCGCTCTGCGCGAGATGACCCGCATTTCGTCGAGTCCTTACTCGATGTGGCGCGACATCGCCATCACGAACAAAGAAAATATCGCCGACGCGCTGCTGAAGCTCGAGCAGCGTCTGGCTCACATTCGGGAAAACCTGGAGTCGCGCGAACTGGCGGTCGAATTTGAGCGCGCTCACGAATTGAGGAAGGAGAAAGTAGCAAAAGCTATTTCACCACAGAGGCACAGAGGCACAGAGAAGACCAAGCCTTGAATACGTCATGTGGCATAACTAAGACCTGACCTTGCACACCATCCTGTTCCAGCAGCCCCGCCAAAACAGACCAGAACAAGCACATCAACGAGCCATTTGTGCAGGACTACAATGTCGAGATGTACCTGCGTTTTGTTTTCAGAAAAATTGCTTCTGTAACACTGCTAGGCGTGTTTTTACTCTCTTCAGGCTTGAGTTTGCCATCGAGGGAGAAGGCATACGTTCCAAGAAGCGAAGAAGAGGTGGAAGTTCTTTCTCTGGTTGTCGCTTCGGAAATTAAGGCGAACAATTTAACGAACAACGAGTTGATTTGTTTTTCGGTCGATGGATTAGATCCGGCGCCCAAGTTGGTGAGATCTCTTCGTCAACGACATTTGAACCTGCGTAGCTCGGCTGAGTGGACTAAGAAATTCAGCTGCAGCTTCGAGTTGCAACTTGAGTACAGCCAGTTTGACTTGTCGCAGAATATCAAAGTCCGCTCAAAGGTCGTGGACCTTCGTGAAATCAACAAGGGACAGGGTGACCTTGCGGTGCTAGACAGAGAAGGCGAGTACTCGTTGCAGAAAGTCGATGGGAAGTGGTTGATAAAAGAGTACGCAGCAAAACCACTCACGTCGCATTCTTCACTTTGAGGGTTGCTCGTAACCTGAGCTGACCAACAACCCGGCAACTGAGAGTCGCCTCAACTTTATCCTTGAAACCCTGAGACTTTGAAACTTCCCTCTTTCCAATTCTGCTCGCTGCTGACTTTGAAACTGTGTTCGCAGTCCTTTGCCGTTCTCTGTGCCTCTGTGTCTCTGTGGTGAATGGAACAGAACGTCAACTCAAAACCCGAAACTCGAAACTCGAAACTGATCTACAATTTCTCTCATGAACAAAGTCGTTGCCAGCGCCGAGCAGGCGATTCAGGACGTTTTCGACGGCGCCACCATCATGGTCGGCGGCTTCGGGCTGTGCGGCATGCCCGAGAACCTCATCCGCGCGCTCGCCCACAAAGGGGTCAAGAACCTCACCACCATCAGCAATAACGCGGGCGTCGACGGCTTCGGCATGGGACTTCTGCTCGCCAACGGCCAGATCAAACGGCACATCGGTACCTATGTTGGTGAGAACAAGCTCCTCGAAGAGATGGTCCTCAAGGGCAAGGTGCAGCTCGATCTCGTGCCCCAAGGGACTTTCTCGGAACGCATTCGGGCCGGCGGCGCGGGGATTCCGGCTTTCTTCACTCCGACGGGTGTGGGCACGATTGTCGCGGATGGCAAGGAGACTCGCGATTTCGACGGGCGCACGTATGTGATGGAGCGCGCGCTCAAGGCAGACTTCGCCTTCATCAAGGCGTGGAAGGGGGACCGCTGGGGCAACCTCGTCTATCGAAAGACTGCGCGCAACTTCAATCCCATGATGGCGACGGCTGCAACGATCACCATCGCCGAAGTCGAGCACCTGGTCGAAGTCGGCGAACTCGATCCCGACTCGGTTCACACGCCGAGCGTCTTCGTGAAACGCATCTTTCAGGGGGCGCAGTATGAGCGGCGGATCGAACGACGTACTGTGCGAAAAGCGGGCTAGTCGCCGGTCGTCGACCAGAACCCAGCTTGACGGGCGACACTGAAGATTCAGTTTGGCTACGAGCTACGAGCCACGAGCTACGAACAACAACACGAACGACCGAACTACCGAGGACCGAAGACTGACGAGCGACAACGAACACCATGCCGACGACCAACGACCAACGACCAACGACGAAGCTTCCCAAAGACACCGAAAAACGCGATCGCATCGTGAAGCGCATTGCGCGTGAATTGCGCGACGGCTTCTACGTCAACCTTGGGATCGGAATGCCCACGCTGGTGGCGAATTGCGTTCCGCCCGGAATGCATGTCGTGCTGCAGAGCGAGAATGGCATGCTCGGCATCGGCCCTTATCCCATCGAAGGGCAGGAAGACACCGACCTCATCAATGCGGGGAAGGAAACCGTAAGCGAGATCCCGGGCACGGCCTACTTCTCAAGCGCCGACTCGTTCGGCATGATCCGGGGCGGGCACATTGATCTCAGCGTGCTGGGCGCCATGGAAGTGGACGAGCAAGGCAACCTCGCCAACTGGATGATCCCGGGCAAGATGGTCAAGGGCATGGGTGGCGCCATGGACCTGGTTGCGGGCGCGCGGCGCGTGATCATTGCCATGGAGCACACCACGCGAGAAGGCCAGTCGAAGATTCTCCGGCGCTGCACGCTGCCGCTCACGGGAGTGAAAGTCGTCAACACCATCGTGACCGAGATGGCCTACATCGAGGTCACGCCGGAGGGTCTGCTGCTTGCGGAAATTGCTCCTGGGTTAACCGCCGAAGACGTACAGCGGGTGACAGAGGCACGGCTCATCGTGAGTCCCACGCTTCGGACGATGGAGGTCGTTTGTTAAGACACGGCGGACGACGAAATCGGTAGTCTGGGAACTTCATGTCAGCCACTACCTCTTCGAGTTCCATTGCTGGCATTTGAAAGGTGTACTAGCCTTTCTTCTTGATCAGCTCTAAATCAATCTGAATTTTAACGTTATCGCTTACGACCGCTTCTCCCGTTTTCAGGGCATGGTTGTAAGTCAGGCCAAAATCTTTGCGGTTGAGGGTGGTTGATGCGGAGAAACCTCGGCGTACGTTTCCCCAGGGGTCGTTCAGTTCGGGCGTTGGCCCGTCGACGTCGAGCGTGACCTCGCGGGTGGTGCCGTGCATCGTGAGGTCGCCGATCACTTGCAGCTTGCCTCCGGTGTTCAGGATGCGCTTCGATTTGAACTCGATAGTCGGGTACTTCTCGATGTCGAAGAAATTGGGGCTGCGCAGATCTTTGTCGCGATCGGGCACGCGTGTATCGACCGAGCTCACGTCGATGACGGCGCTCACCCTGGATTGGGTGATGTCTTTTTCGTTGAGATCGACGGTGCCGGTCACGCTTGTAAAGTTGCCGGTGACGTTCGAAATAGCCAGGTGTCGGACAGTGAACTGGGCGGTGGAATGTTGGGGGTCGATGGTCCAGGTGGATGTCTGCGCAGCGGAGAAAAGCCCGAGAAACAGCGTGAGGGCGACTAGAAAGACCGAAAAGCGAAAACGTGTCATTTTCACAGTTTCTGGGATAAATTATGTTAATTCAACAAGATAAACCAAATCAGCGGACGGAGAAAGGGGATCTCCAGAACCACTTGGATGTCGATTCGATAAAATCCCATGATTCAGGATGCATAAAGGCCAGTGACTTACCCAAGGATTTTCGAACGGCCGCGGTCGGCCCCGGAGTCACTGGCCGTGGGCTGGTTTATTCAGTATCATGAAGGCATCGGACAACATCTAAACGTTTGATCCGCGGGGCGGCAATTTCGATCAAGTTGTTCATTTAGAGAGGATAAGCGCAAAGCATGGGCGTACCTGTGTCGCAGATGTGGACGGTGGCGAGCTACGTCATCGGGCAGAAACTGCGGGGCCGCAAGCAGTATCCGGTGGTGCTGATGCTTGAGCCACTGCTGCGCTGCAACCTGGCCTGCGCGGGATGCGGCAAGATTCAGTATCCAGCCCACATCCTGAAGACAGACCTTACGCCGGAACAGTGCTTTGCGGCGGTGGAGGAGTGCGGAGCGCCGCTGGTGAGCATTCCGGGTGGCGAACCGCTGATGCATCCACAGATTGCCGAGATCGTGGAAGGCCTGGTGGCGCGCAAGAAGTACGTTTATCTTTGCACGAACGGCTTGCTGCTCAAGGAAAAAATCGATCAGTTCAAGCCCAGCAAGTACTTTTCTTTCGTGGTCCATATGGACGGACAGCGCGAGCATCATGACTTTGCCGTGTGCCGCGAAGGAACATACGACAAGGCGGTCGAAGGTATTCGCGAAGCGCTGAAACGCGGATTCCGGCTGACCACGAATACAACTTTATTCGATGGCGCCGATGCGAAGAGTACCCGCGCGTTTTTCGATGAGATGATGGAGTTCGGTGTTGAGGGCATGATGCTGTCGCCCGGGTACACCTATGACAAGGCCCCTGACCAGGACCACTTCCTGAGCAAGAAGAAGACGCGGCAGCTGTTTCGACGGATTTTGAGCAATCGCCGCAAGAGCTGGCGTTTCAACATGAGCCCGCTTTTTCTTGAGTACCTGATGGGACGGCGCGAGTACCGCTGCACTCCATGGGGCATGCCAACGTACAACATCTTCGGCTGGCAGAAGCCATGTTACCTGCTGCAGGACGGCTATGCCGACACGTTCCAAGAACTGCTGCAGGAAACGAAGTGGGAGCAGTACGGCACCGAGAGCGGCAACCCCAAGTGTGCCAACTGCATGGTGCATAGTGGCTACGAAGCCAGCGCGGTGAATGATACGTTCGGGTCGTTGCGCGGGTTTGCCGCGACCGTGCGGGCGACGATTTTTGACAAATACAACGATCCTGATGTGGACGACGACACTCCGATGACGCCTCGGCGAAGCGCCGGGCCGCTGGTGCAGATCGGCGCGGCTCCGGACGCGTAGACGCCTGCCAGCAAGCGCCACATGTTCGAGGGCGAGTGCTCCTCACAAATGACCGGGATTCCCGAAATGCTTGCAGAAACGAGATTCCTCGCTGCGCTCGGAATGACGAGCAGGATTCCAAATCCGAATAACAGCCAGTATCCCAAGTCGGAATGACAAGCAGGATTCCAAGGAAGAAAGACTAACCCCAATGCCAGAGCCAACATCGCGCGACCTGCTGCAGAACGCCGAAGAAGAGGACGAGAAGCTGGGCTTCGCCCACGAGAATCTGGAAGGCTGGATTCCGGCGCTTGCCAGCGAAGGCGAAATCCGCGAGGCGTTGGAGAAGGCATTCGATTATCGCGGAGATCTGACGGTCACTCTGAAGAACGGCGAGAGGCTGGAAGGATATCTATTCGATCGTCGCAACGATGGGGCGACGCTGGCCGAGTGCTATGCGCGCATGATTCCGAAGGGACGCCAGGAGAAAGTCCGCATTGCCTACTCCGACGTGGCGGCGCTGGCCTTTACCGGAAAAGATACGGCTGCGGGAAAAAGCTTCGCCGCGTGGGTGAAGAAGTACAACGAGAAGAAGGCCGCCGGCGAGAAAAATATCGGGATCGCATCGGAATCGCTGGACGAGGAATAGAGGGCATGCCTTCGCAGGCTGCGGAAAAAGTCTTTGCTCGTATCAGGGCATGCCTTCAGGCATGCCGTTGAGCAAGCTATTAAGAACCCGCTTTAGCGGCGGTTCTTTGCGACTAGGCATACCCTAGACCGCGCCTGAAGGCGGACCAGTGACGGGACGGTTACGGCATGCCTGAAGGCATGCCCTGATACGGGCAAAATCGTTGCAAGCAACAGCCCGATCATATCCCGCGCGATTGCGAGGTTTTTTTCGCAGCCTGTGAAGGCATGCCCTGATACCTGCAGAAGAGATCGCACACTTTTTCCGCAAGCTCTCAAAGGCGAGCGGCAGCCGCATTTCGAAATCGAATTTCATTTTCTTAAAGCTTAGTTTCGCGCCAGGATGCCCCAGGATCGTGCGACTCGGCCCGGATGACCTGGACCATCACCCCACCCTCGATGTGCGCCTATAAGCGATCTAAACGCAATTGGCGGGCATTCTGTGAAGCGTTGCCGGGGTGATTTGATCGCTCCCAGATCGTTCAAGGAGGGTATTTTCGGTTAGCCCAAAGATAACCTTATGAAAGCAGGCGGCTTGCGTCTTATTGCCGACAGCTCGGCAGCCGCAGCCAAAATGTTGCCCAGGTTTCGAACCCCAACTAGTCGCTCGCCCGGCTCACCACATCCTCGCCACGCACGAATGCGTGGCATTCGTTTTCCAGGAGCTCAAACAATTCCTGCATGTGTTCCTGGCGCGTGCGGAAATTCACCGGATTGATGCGGAACCAGGTCTTCCCTTTCAATTCCGTGGTTGACATCCAGAAGCGGCCGCTCTTTTCCACGCGCTGCGCGACCGCAGCGTGTAGTTTCTTGGAGTCCACTTCGTTCAGCGATCCGCCCGTGAATCGAATGCAAATGGCCGACATGGGCGGGCGGCTGGCGGGCTCGAACTCGGGATGTTTTTCCGCGAGCGAGTAGAGATAATTTGCCTGGCGGACATTGTTGTCGATCCACTCACCAATCTGGCGCGTGCCGTAGCGTTTGAAGCTCATCCAGACTTTGAGGCTGCGGAAGCGGCGCGATTGCTCGAATCCGTGGACGTAATACTGGTAGCGCTCGTTCTCCTGGTCGAGTTCGTCGGTCAGATACGACGGCTTGATCCCGAAGGATGCGGTGAGGCGGCGTTCATCCTTGACCAGGACGGCGCCGGCATCGAGAGGAGCATAGAACCACTTGTGAGGATCGATGGTGATCGAGTCGGCGAGTTCGAGGCCGCGATTGCGCACGGGCCACTCGTGCGACAGCAGCATGCCGCCTCCATAAGCAGCATCCGCGTGCAGCCACATGTGCTCGCGATCGGCGATGCGCCGCAGTTCGCGGATGTCGTCGACCGCGCCGGTGTTGGTGGTTCCAAATACGCCCACGATGCACATGGGACGAATGCCATCCTTCTTATCCTGGGCGATCGCATTCTCGAGAGCGTCGAGACGAACCTGGAAATCGGAGTCCGTGGGCAGCGGACGGAGTGCGTTTCGGCCCAGGCCGATGCAGTCGACGGCTTTGTCGATCGAGACGTGGCGTTCTTCAGAGGCGTAGACGGCCCAGCGTTCGTGGATGCCCTCGTGCTGCGCCTGATCGCGAGTGACGGCGTCGCGACCCAGTTTGAGTCCGATGAAGTTCGCCATCATGCCGCCGCTCGTGAGGTTTCCGCCGGCCTTGGCATCATAGCCGCACAGGTCGGTAAGCCAACGCACCACACGCCGCTCGAGAGCAACGGCGGAGGGACCGATCGAGTAGGCGCCGACGTTCTGGTTGATCGCGGAGCAGATGAAATCGGCAATCACTCCGATGGGATTGGGAGAGGGCGTGATCAGGCCCATGTAGCCGGGGTGGCCAACGTGGGTGCAATAGGGAAGGAGCTTTTGCTGAAGTTCGGCCAGAACATCCTGTGGAAGGGACGGATTCTCGGGCAGAGACTCGGAGAAGAGTGCGTGCAGCGTGCGCGGCTCGACATCGGGGAACACACGCTTCTCCTCAATGTGCTCAAGGTAGTCGGACAGCAAGTTCACAACTTCATGGCCCAGATCACGGAATTCGTTGGCTTCCATCCAGTCTCTCCTTGAGATCGCTCTGAAGTTTTGGCTGAGATTTTAGGGAACGTGCTCGTTCTTATCGGAATTGGATAGCGCAATGAGCCATGTGGATTCACCACGGCGAGTACATTCCTCTAAACAGCGGTAGTTTACGATTCAGCCCCCATGCGACGCACTCCGGATCTTGCGTTCAAACTGCCCGTAGGTGAGGATTGGCCCAACGCCTGCGGTTCTCGAGGGCATAATTCTGCAAACGTGAACTGAGGCGGAAACATTGCCGGAATCCAGCGCGGCCATTAGAATTGAAAAGCACAGCCATTCGCCTGTAGGCCCGTAGCTCAGTCTGGTTAGAGCGCTTCCTTGACACGGAAGAGGTCGATGGTTCGAGTCCATTCGGGCCTACCATTTCAAGTCGCCGCTCCATTTCTACCTGTGATTTCCTACCTGTGTTTTCATTTTTCCGCTGAACCGGATCTACAGCCCCTTTTCCCGTTTCTGTGGCGCAACCATTGACTTGACTCAACCTGCCGGACTATATTTCCATTGTTTTGGAAATATGAAGACATCTAATGCAGTCACTTCGCTCGCTGCACTGGCGCAGGATACGCGTCTCGGAATCTTCCGGTTACTTGTTCGGCACGCGCCGAAGGGCCTTGCGGCAGGTGCGATGGCTCGCCGTCTCCGGCTACCCGGCCCAACCCTTTCCTTTCATCTGAATGTTTTGGCCGCAGCGGAACTCATCCGTCCTCAGAAGAATGGACGTTCCATCTCGTATTCGGCAAATCTGGAGACTGTCAACGAGCTTACGCGTTTCCTCATGGAGAATTGCTGCGGTGGGCGGGGTGGTTGCGACCCGTCGAGGTGAAATATGCAAGGACGCTACAACGTCTTGTTTCTCTGCACAGGTAATTCCGCTCGTTCCATCATGGCCGAGGGCATCATGAACCTTAAGGGGCGACCGCAGTTCACGGCTTATAGCGCCGGAAGCCACCCATCAGGAAAAGTGCGCCCCGAGGCGTTGCGCCAGCTTGGAGTCGCGCACATTCCGACAAGGGGTTTTCGCAGCAAGAGTTGGGATGAGTTTGCGAAGCCGAACGCGCCCAAACTGGACTTTGTTTTCACGGTCTGTGACAACGCTGCAAAAGAGGTTTGCCCTGTATGGCCGGGGCAGCCAATGACGGCACACTGGGGTGTTCCTGACCCGGCTGCGGTCACTGGCACAGCTGAGCAGATAGAAAAAGCCTTCCGCGATGCTTTCTTCCTCCTTGATCGTCGTATCAGCCTTTTCCTCTGCCTTCCGCTTGCCTCGATAGACAAGCTGAGCCTTAAGAAGGAACTAGACAATATCGGGCGCCAATGAGATTCAACCCTTACGGCCGTGTCACAGCCGAGTTCGTAGAAACGGTATTTCTTCTGATGGCTGTGGTCGGCTCGGGAATCATGGGAGAGCGGCTCTCGGGAGGAACGTCGCAATCGCGCTGCTCGCTAACACTGTTGCCACTGGTGGCGCACTGGTCGCATTCTGACCCTTGGTCCAATTTGAGGGGCGCATTTCAATACAGAGGAAACTGTTATATGTTGGATCACGCTCGCCTTTTTCTCAGGGAAATGGCATGCCCCGACCCGCTCCCACTCCTGATTGGCGTCAAGACGTGCAGGAAAGCTTCGCGGTCAGCGACCGCATGAACCAGCTCGTGCTCGAGCATCTCGACCCGAGCGCGTGGCGTGCGAAGCTTCCTGGCAGTGCGGGACGCACCATCGCCGCTATCTTTGCCCACGTTCACAATATTCGCTGTAAGTGGCTCCGGCTCTCGGCGCCGCACCTCAGGCTCCCGCTACGGTTGGATCGCTCCCGCTGCACGCAGCAGCGGGCGAAGGAAGCCCTTGCGGAGAGTGCCGCGCTTTGCTCGCAGATGCTGGCGGATGCTCTCGCCGGCGGCCGCGTCAAGAAGTTTCACCGCGACGGCTGGTTCCGGCCCTGGCGGCCAGGAGCGGCGATGTGCGCCTACATGATCGTGCACGAAGCCCACCACCGTGGGCAGGTATGTATGCTGGCTCACCAGTTGGGATTTCCGCTGCCAGGGAAAGCGGCTTACGGTATCTGGGTCTGGGAAAAACTCTGGAAGGGATATGGATTGGGACCGCAGAAACGGCATCGAGCAATAGCAGGACGACGCCCGTGATCCCGAGGTCCGGTGGAGAAATGAGCGTCGGGTCAAGCGGCGTCAACAGCTTCAGTCGCTAGCGCATCAGGCGCAGCAAGACTCCTTTTCCACAGAATTGAAAGCTTTTATTGAGAGCGGCTCTATGGAAGGAGTCGGTTCGTGGCGTTGACGCGAGGCAGGTCCGCGGCTCTCAGGTCCAGAAACCCTGGGAGCGCCACCACTCCACAGCCTCCAGGCGATCGGAGGCGCCAGCCTTTCGAAGCATCCTGCGGAGATGATTCTTCACGGTTTGTTCGGAGAGATATAAGCGTGCCGCGATCTCCTTGTTGGTGAGGCCCTCGCTGACCAACTGCACGAGCTGCTGCTCTCGCCGGGTCAAGCCCAGATTCTTGCGAACCTGCACGCCCGGCTGCCATGCCCCGGAACAGGCGACATGATCGAAGAGCACGCGGCACAGGATCGGTGGACAGACGGATTCGCCCTGAGCGACGGCTCGAATCGCGCCCGCTACTTCGGCGGCCGACGCGTCCTTCAGCACATAGCCGGTCACGCCGTGGTGAACCGCAATCAGAAATTTCTCTGGATCACAGTCCATGCCGAACATCAGGATTTTCACATTGGGGAGATTGCGGCGAAGCTCCAGGAAAAGTCCATCGCTCGATAAAGCGGCGGCCAGCGAATCGCACAAGATTACATCCGGATCGGCGGCGACTACATCGAGCACGATCTGCGTGGTGATTGCCGCCACTCCGGCGACGTGAATGTCGCTCTTGCGTGCCAGCAAGCGGGCAAACACGTCTCGCAGGAGGCGATTTTCAGCAAGAAGAAAAACATCCACAGCAGACTGCTCACCACTCATACGACAACGCCTTCATCCGTACAACGTGAGGGAGCTTATCCGCCAATCGGCCAGACTCGGCGGCTTCGCATTTCTCCAAAAAACCCTTTCACGTATATAGCAGAACTGCCTTCGCTGTCTGTTCAAACGTCACGAGCACGCGTGACGTTGATCTGCTGGTGTGTCTCTTAAGTTGTGTTTTAAGAGGTTAGAGTGAATTCCCCAGGGCTGTCAAGAAACTTCTTTGGTGAGTTCCTGAGGTATTTAGCGGAGAAATGCAAGTTACCAAGAAGGTATCAATACGTGCAGCGGGAAACTTACTAAAAGGTCATCGTCCGTGTTAATCACTTAGATTGAAGATCGGAAATGGTGATTCTGGCTTAGGATATGTATAGCAATTTTGACGATCCCGCCAGAAACCGCGCCCGGCTACAGTCCGGTTGTTTCGTATTGCAACACTGCTTGCGCCAGACGGTAATCGTATCCCGCCTGTGCATTGGTGATCTCCGCCTGGGTTGCTTGCAGCTGCGCCTGACTCAATTCCACGATCGAGCCGAGACCCAGCTTGTAGCGCGCCTGGGCGAGTTCCAGTGCCAATTGTGCCTGCTCTAACAGTTGTTGTGTGACCGCGAGACGCTGGTAAGCATTATTCGCACTCAACCAGCTTGTACGAACGTCCCTGGAAATTCGATTTCGCAGGTCCGCCAGGCGGTCGCGCACCGCTTGTGACCGGAGATCAGCTTCGCGAGCCCGCGCCGTATACAAAAATCCGTTGAAGATAGGAATATCCATGTTGGCGCCTACCGCTCCATACCAGCTGGAAAGATGATCATTGCGGATTGGGGCTCCCCCCACCACTCCCAAGGCTCGAATGGTCGGAAGCAGCAGGTCGCGCTCGGCGTTCCTGAATTTCTGACTTGCCTGGAACTGGTAATTCAGGGCGAGCATTTCCGGACGCTTGGCAAACGCTTCCGCAATCAGCGCGTCGACGTCGCTCAGCGGGACACTGGGTTGCTCCTTATCTTCGATCAGAATGAAATCATGCTGAGTTGAAAATCCGAGGACAGCGGAGAGATTCGCGAGAGCGGCCTTGTCATTGTTTTGTGCATCGAGCAACAACAATTTTGCTTGCGCCAGATTGACATTCGCGAAACTCAGATCCAGGTCCGACTTGAGCTTGTTTTTTGCAAGCGCGCCAATCTGATCGGCAACCAGCGCGCGCGCGTTCACCGTCTCTTCGGCAACCCTCAAAACAGCATGCGTCTGCAGCGCATTGAAAAATGCCTGGTTCACCTCGAGCAGAATTTGCTCTTGTGTGGCCATGGCATTCTGCGCTTCGGCGCGCGCTGAAAGATTTGCACTGGCCACGAGATTGCTGGTGCGCCCAAAATCGGTAATCAGTTGGCTGACCGTGACGCCGCCTGCCGCGCGCTCGTAGATGATGGGGTTGTTTAATCCTCCGGCGCTGATGCGGCTGTTCTCTTGTGAATCGACTCCGGTCAGATCGAGGTTCGCTGTGGGCCATAAGCTCGATCGTGTTTCCCGAGATACCTGTTGCGATGCGAGTGCCAAAAGGCGCGCAACCGAAATTTGAGGATTGTTCTTTCGAGCCAGGTCCTCCGCGTCTTTCAGCGTGAGCGTGGTCGGTGGATTTGCGGTTGGATTGTTCGCGTCGGACGGGCTGGTTGTACCCGCCTGGGCTGGATTGCCAGGACTCGGTGGCGCTGCCGGCTGCGCGGCAGGTTGATCTTGCGCAGTGTGAGCACTATCGGGATAGGACAAAGCGGAGTGCCAGATCGGTGACAGCTGCGGTGCGGGCGCTGATGGCAGACTATTCCGCTGTCTTGACGACGCTTGTCCGAAGGCACACAACGAAACGGCTGCAACGCATAGGGCAAGTTTGTTCGCTCGCATCAGGCCGCGATCTCCTCCGTGGGGCTTTCCTCCTTGGAGTGGAACCACAAGTAAGCGGCAGGGACGAGATATACCGTCACCACTACCGACACCAGCAGTCCTCCGATGATTGCCCTCGCCAGGGGCGCATAAGCTTCGGCGCCAGTGCCGAGTTTCATTGCCATCGGAATCAAGCCAAGCAACGTGGCGAGCGAGGTCATCAGAACGGGACGAAGTCGCAAGCGCGAAGCGATGGAGACCGCTTCCCTCACCGGCTTCCCTTCCCGATGCAGGTTGCGCGCGAACTCGACGATCAGAATGCTGTTCGACACAACGATGCCCACCATCATGACCACGCCCATGAGTGACATCACGTTCAGCGTGGTACCAGTCGCAAGCAGGAACAACAGAACTCCTGCCAGGCCGGGTGGAATCGCGAGCAGAATGATGAAGGGGTCCAGGAAAGATGCGAATTGCGCGACCAGGACGAGGTAGACAAGGACGATCGCCAGGATGAGCCCGATCCCAAAGCTCTTGAACGAAGAACGCATGCCTTGCACCGACCCGCGCAGGTTCACGCGCACTCCTTCCGGCAACTTCGTACCGTTCACGATTTTTTCCAGTTGACCGGCAACCTTGCCCAGATCTTCGGTCTTGGGCGAAACGTAGACGTCGATGACGCGGAATAACTGGTAGTGATCGACTTCTGTAGGAGATTGAATGTTCTCGACATTCACCACAGTATCGAGGGTGGTTGGGATCTTAATGCCCGGGCCGCGCAGCGGAATCTGGCGCAGGTCGGACATCGTCTTGATCGCGTCCTCCGGATATTGCACGGTCAGCATATAGGGATTGCCGCTCTTCGGATCAATCCAGTAATCCGGCGCGATCATGCCATTCGAGGTCAGCGCCGTGATGATGTTGTCCACGACTTCCTGCTGATTCAGTCCCACCAGGCTGGCCTTCTCGCGATCGACATCCAACCGCAGAGCGGGGTAGTCGATGTCTTGCGGGATCAGAACGTCGCTGACGCCCGAGAGTGCGCGAGCGCGTCCCGCAATGTCAGTTGCGGTCGCGTAAGCATTCTTCAAGCTGTTTCCGCTGACCTGGATATCGATGGGGGCGGGCATACCCATATTCAGCACCGCATCGACGAGGCCGCCGGATTGAAAGTAGGTGCTGAGCTGAGGCAGTTCCTGTCCAATTTTTCTTCGAACTTTCCCCATGTATTCATAGCTACCGACCTTGTGGCCTTCCTTCAGGCTTACCTGAACGAAGGCAGTATGGGGAGCGGAGTTGGGAGTGTAGATCGCGGAGAAATCGGTCGTGATCCCGATGTTCGAGACGATCATGCCCAATTCATCGGGAGGGACGATATCGCGCACGATGGCTTCCACCTGCTTGATGTATTGCTCGTTCAATTCCACGCGCGTTCCCGAAGGCGCTTTGATGTTGACGACGAATTGTCCGGGGTCGGTGCGCGGGAAAAATGCGACGCCCATAAGCGGATAGAGCGTGAGAGTGAGAATTGACACGCCTGCCAGGCCGAGAGTTGCTGCCACCGGCCGCAGCAAGGTTTTCGCCAAGGTGCGATCGTAGGCGCCCAGCATTTTTTCGAAATAGACGTTGAACTTCTTCGCCACCGCGCCAAAGCGTGCGCCGATCGCGCCTTCGCCCACTTCTTCGTCCGCCTCGTGCTTGTGGATCAGCTTGGCGCAGAAAAGCGGAACTACGGTCATTGCGACGAGATAGGAAGCGGCCAGCGACAGGACCACCGCCATAGCCAGGGCGATGAAGAGGAACCGGCTTACGCCATAGAGAAACACGACCGGAAAGAACACGATCGCGGTGGTGATGGTCGCGGCCAGAACAGCAAGCGAGACCTCCTGTCCGCCTTTCTCGGCAGCGACTTCGGGGGGCTCTCCCATTTCGAGATGCCGGAAAATGTTTTCGAGCACGACGACGGAGTTGTCAATCAGTCGTGAGAACGCCAAAGCCAATCCGCCCAGCACCATGGTGTTGACCGTGCCTCCGCTTACGCTCAACGCAAGAAACGCGGCCAGGGCAGAAAGCGGAATGGACAAAAATACAGCTGCAGTCGCTCGCAGGCTGCCGAGGAACAGCAGGATCATCACGCCGGTGAGCACAAGGCCGATAGCACCCTCATGCAGCAGATTCTCAATCGCCATGCGCACGAATATGGACTGATCGAAGACCACTTTCGCGATGAGCTGTTTGGGGATATCGACCAGCTTCGAGATCGCCTCTTTGATTCCGTCGACTACGGCAATCGTGTTGGTGTCGCCGCCCTGCTTGAGGATCGGCAAATACACGGAACGCTGGCCGTCGACCCGCACGATGTTGGTCTGGATTGCCTGGGCATCCAGCGCCTTGCCAACATCGCGCACCAGTACCGAGGCCTGTCCAACGGTCTTCAAAGGCATGTCATCGATGGCTGTCGCGGTCGGCACCAGGCTGTTGGTGTACAGGTTGTAGTCATAGGGACCGATCTTCACATCACCGGCGGGAAGAATCAGGTTGCTCTGGTTGACCGCGTGCACCACGTCCATTACCGACAATTCGTGGGCATCCAGTTTCAGCGGATCGACATACACCATAATCTGGCGATAGCGTCCGCCAAAAGGTTGCGGCACCGACGCTCCGGGAACGTTGGCGATCTGGTTTCGCACTGTGTATTGGCCGAGATCGCGCAACTGGGTTTCGTTCAGTCCCTGTCCCTTGAGTGTGATCAAGCAGACGGGCAGGCT
>Ga0307478_10001028_pt1 | contig 25698 bp, 19 predicted proteins | sample atmos_gasesECM4C_2_FD_203713 | JGI IMG/M metagenome (GOLD analysis project Ga0307478, IMG submission 203713) | Hardwood forest soil microbial communities from Morgan-Monroe State Forest, Indiana, United States - atmos_gasesECM4C_05 | ecosystem: Environmental > Terrestrial > Soil > Temperate...
GTCATCGTTAATGATGAGTGTTGCGGTGCGCTGGCCTGCCCCCACGGGGGAAAATGTGACGGCAATGTTGCAACCCCCTCCACTGGGATATGTCCCCGCGCAAGCGGTGTTGACCTGGAAGTCCGCGGGATTTGCGCCGCTACTGAGCACGGAAAAAATGTTAAGCGGCGCGCTGCCAGAACTAGTGACTGCGATGTTCTGAACTGCGCTGGAACTCCCCGGTGTAGTAGTCGGGAAGGTCAGGCTTCCAGGCATGAGAGTGATCGCGGGTATCGGGGAAGCCCCGGTGCCGCTAAGCAGGATTGATTGTGGACTGCCAGGCGCGTTGTCCGTGGCGGTCAAGCTTGCCTGGCGCGGTCCTGCGGCGGTGGGAGAAAAAACCACGCTGATGGTGCAGGTAGCGTTGGGAGCGAGCACCGTGGGCGCCGAACAATTTGGTGTGGCAAGAAAATCAGACGAATTGGCTCCGGTCAGACCGATGGAATTGACACTGAGCGCCTGGCCGCCCGTATTAGTGAGCGTTACCAGCTTGGAATTGCTGGATTGTCCGACGGTGACGTTGCCGAAGCTGTCCGATGGGGGAAAGAGCGTGGCAACCGGCCCGCTGACGGCTTGCGCGGGAATTCCCGTGACCGCCAGCGCTCCTGCCGCAGCCGTGCCTCCGAAGGGTGAGCCAGGGACTTCTGAGAGGACGCCGGTCTGAGGATCAATCAGGAAACCGTGCACGCCGTCTTGTTGCAGCGAATAGATAAACGGCCCCAGCGGATCTGCGGCAGCGGTTCCTGAACCAAAGCTGAAAACCGCGAGAGGGGTCGGGGGGACCGCCAGTGCACCGCTGGTTTGGTCGATGCTATACACCACCGATGCGGAGCCTTCCTGAACGTAAAGAAATTTGCCGCTGCTGTCCACCAGCATAGCTGCCGGAATTTGGTTGCCAAGTGTTACGCTGGAAACCCCGGTAAGCGCTGTGCCATCGGCTGGCGAAATCAGTGCGCTATCGATCGTTCCAAGCGTTGCACCCGATCCATCGAAGAAGAAGCGGCCAAGGGGATCGACGGCGATGCTTCGCCCTGCGGAAGTGCCATTGCCCGCCGAACCGCTGATCCCAAGGATGCCTGTTACGGGATCGATCGTGTAGACCGTCGTACCGCCTGCATCTACTCCGGTGGCCGGATTGAAGCCCATCCCCGCATAAAGATGAAGGCCCTTGAGATCAGTGAGGAGGCCAATGGGCGCGGACGGGATGTCGGTGGTCGGTTGGCCCGGCAACGGCACTAGTTGGCGGTTTACGCCATCGATCAAGTATTCGTTAATGGCGCCCTGACCGGGGAAATTGCCGAACCGGTAGCCCACGTAGAGGAACTGACCGGACTTCTCCGCCGCAATACAAGCAGGCGTGGTTGGCGCCATAGCCGGGTTTTCGGTTGGCCCCGTCGAAAAGGGTGACCCCGGGACTTCGGTCAGGCTTCCGGTGTTCTGATTGATTTGCAGCATCGATATGTTGCTGGTGCTGGGATTGATCACGAACAGAAAGCGGCCGAGGCCATCGATGGCTATCGCACCCCCTTGCAGACTGTCGGCAAATGGTGAGCCGGCGACCGCGGAGAGCGCGCCGTTCGCAGCGTTCTTCACGTATGCGGAAAGTTGCGAAGTGGCCGTCGTAACTGGGACGGAGCCATAAATATATTGCTGTTGCGGTGTCTGCGCGGCGGCAGTGGCGCTCAAAATAGTCTGTAGAAGAACGAGCCGCAAAAAGCGGCTGCCATGCCACACCCGTGACCATGGGGAAGATGGGGGCGCTTGCTGGGCCATAACTCTTCCTCGCCAAATTGAGAAATGGCGATCAGTTCCGAGAGGGACCGCAGGCACGATACGGCCATCTAGTTAGATAGTCAAGAAATTAGTTAACGTTGCGATACAATACAAATTCCCGTTTTGGGAATTTCCGACGTGCAGCCGCCCTATTGGTACTTCGCAGCCCACCCTGATTCTCAACTCCCATTACCCGCAGCTCGGCGATATCTACGGTGAGGCCATGTTGGAAGATGAAGACAGTCGGGCTGGTTTTCTCAGCTTGGCTTCCAGTTCGGATGACTGGTAAACAACCCGTCGATGAATCCGATGTGGTAACAGACAAATAATCCGAAGGCTAGGCTCAACACACCCGAACCGGTGATAAGAGTCCGGTTCAGCCAAGCGAACCGGTAGCCCATGAAAGAGAAGGGTAGAGCGATAATACTGGTGATCAGCATCATTCCCGCGATAGTACCGATGCCAAAGACCAGCAGGTAAAGCACCGCCCACTTCGGCTCGCGAATGGCGCTCAGGACCAGCAGTGCCACCGCCGCGGAACCTGCCAAGCCATGCACGGTGCCGACAAAGAGCGGACGCAAGGCTTGATACATGCCAAGGCCGGCGAATGATCGTTCGAGCGCCCGTGGCGGCGCAAGGCTTGCTGCGTGATGCTCGCTCTGCGTGGCATGGGAATGCCAGTGGAAATGAAGTTTGGTGTCATGTTCGTGAATATGCGCATGCTCACCGGTGACCGGTGGATGCGCGGGAGAGAATTTCTCGCTCATCCATTTCATCGCACCGCTGAGGTTCAGCACGCCCAAGAGGATCAACATCAATCCGACGCAGAATTCCATGGTGAGCCCGACGCGAGCGGGAATCGCCAGCCCAAATAGTATGATCGCCGCGCCGACCGCCAGGATCGTCAATGTGTGACCCAGGCCCCACAAAATCCCGATGAAAGCCGCTTTGGCGACGGAACGTTCACGACTCACGATCGTCGAGACAGCAATGACGTGATCGGGATCGGTGGCGTGCCGCATCCCCAGAAAGAAACCAATCGCGAGAATGGCCAATCCGCTGGTCATGGTTCTTGTTACGCCCAATCCGCTGCATCGTTCCGCTGTGCCCGGTGGCGCCGGCATCTGGCCGGCGCCAATCACCGCCAAGCCGCATTCGTGCCGTACTCTCGCAGCATACCGGAGAATTGTGGGGGGCGCACAGGTTGCAAGCGCCTCCACGCGCTCGAAGCCGTTTATTGCCCGTTGCGCAGGATGCGCATAAGTTCCGCGGCCGCATGGGGCAGGCGTGCACCCCGGCGCGACACCAGGTACACATGCCGCGGCAGGCTCAGTTGCCGCACTTTCACTTCTTTCATCCACCCACGTTCGATCTCCCATTGCACACACATGCGCGGGACGATAGCTACGCCCATGCCCATCTGCACAAAGCGCTTGATGCTTTCGATGGTGGGCATCTCGATTGGCATGTTGAGGGTGGTCCGATTCCTGGCAAACAACTCGATTACGCGCCGCCGGTACGGTGACTCGACGATGTGCCCGATGAACGTCTCGTTGGCGAGGTCTTCGACTTCCACTTCCCGGCGCTTGGCCAACGCATGTTTCAGAGGCACCACCAGGGTCAGCTCATCCTTGAGGATTTCGGTGGCCTGCAACTGTGTATCGCGGGGAACAAAAGAAATGGCGCCTACGTCCAGGCGGTAGTTCAGCACTTCGTGGGGAATGTCTCGCGAAAACATGCGGTGAACGCGCACCTGAACGCCGGGGTGCATTTCGCGAAACTTGGACAGGGCGGGAAGCAGAGCGTGGATAGAGCTTTCATTCACCCCCAGGGACAGTTCGCCGCGTTTCAAGCCCTCGAGTTCACTCAAGCCCTTCTTCACCTCGTCGCGCAGGTTGAGCAGGCGCTCAGCATAATCTTTCAGCAGCACGCCGGCGTCGGTCAGACGCACCGGCCGCGAGCCGCGCACAAACAAGGGCTGGCCCAGAGAATCTTCCAGTTTACGAATACCCAGGCTAATAGCGGGCTGGGTGCGGTAGAGGCGTTCGGCGGCGCGAGAGAAGCTGCCTTCCTTAGCTACCATCAGGAATACCTGCAATTCGCCGAGATCCACGGTGCCCCCCCTAGCTGGGTGCTAAGTATAAGGCAGCATTATCAAAACTAGAATAAAGATAAATTTGACCCACAGCTCCTAGTCTGTTTACCTATATGCGGGAGACTCTATGGACTCCGTACGTATTTTCGACACTACGCTGCGCGACGGCGAGCAATCCCCGGGCTTCTCCATGAATACCGGAGAGAAAATTCGCTTGGCCCGGCAGCTGGCCAAGCTCGGGGTTGACGTCATCGAGGCGGGTTTCCCCATCGCTTCGCGAGGAGACCTGGATGCTGTGCGGCTGGTCGCCGAGGAAGTGCGCGAGGTGCCAATCGCAGCTCTGGCGCGCGCGAAAAAGGACGACGTTGCCGCTGCTATTGAAGCGTTGGAGCCGGCCGCAGCCCCGAGGCTGCACATTTTTCTGGCTACCTCCGATCTGCACCTTCGCGTAAAGCTGAATTTCTCGCGCGAGCAGGCCCTTGAGGCTATTTCGTCGATGATTCGCTATGGAAGACAGCACGTTGGCGAGGTTGAGTTTTCCGCGGAGGACGCCGGCCGCACCGATATCCAGTTTCTGTGCCAGGTCTGCCGCGCCGCCGTGGATGCCGGTGCCACCGTCCTGAACCTACCAGACACCGTTGGTTACGCCGTGCCGGAAGAGTACGGAGCGATGTTCCGCCAAGTCCGCGAATACCTGGGCGATCCGCAAGGCGTCACGCTGAGCGCGCATTGCCATGATGATCTCGGCATGGCCGTGGCCAATTCCCTGGCTGCAGTCCGCGCCGGAGTCCGCCAGATCGAATGCACGATCAACGGCATCGGGGAGCGCGCGGGCAACGCGGCGCTCGAAGAAGTGGTGGTCGCTCTAGCGGTGCGGAAGGAAAGCTTCGGCGTCACTACGGGAATCCGTCTGGAGGAGCTTTTTCCCACCAGCCGGATGCTATCGGAAATCACCGGTGCCGCAGTGGCGCCCAACAAGGCCGTAGTCGGCGCCAATGCGTTCGCGCATGAAGCGGGAATCCACCAGGATGGCATCATCAAAAATCCGCTTACCTACGAGATCATTTCGCCACAAACGGTCGGAGTCCCCGCGCGGTCCCTGGTGTTAGGAAAGCATTCCGGGCGCAACGCGTTGCGCTTGAGCCTGCGTGACTTGGGTTACGAACCAAGTGACGTGGAACTCGCGGAGATCTACCGTAGGGTTACCGCTTTCGCGGACCAACAAAAGGACGTTCGGCAGCGCGACTTGGTGGCCATCGCACACGAAGTGATTCGCCGTGGAGCAGTGGCTGTCGCCGAGGAAGCAGCAACGCCCGCAACCTAAGCGTTCCGATTGCTCCTGTTTTTGTTCCGACTTATCAGGGTCCTACCATGAAAAAGACCATCGTATTGCTGGCGGGGGACGGCATCGGCCCGGAAGTGACTCGGGCCGCGGTTACCGTGCTTCGCGAAGCGGCGCATGAATTCCATCACCAATTTGATTTTGCGGAGTTTCCGATAGGCGGCGCCGCGATTGACGCAACGGGAACGCCGCTCCCTGCCACTACCCTTGATGCGTGTCGCCGGGCGGACGCGGTTTTTCTCGGCGCGGTCGGCGGACCGAAGTGGGATTCGCTTCCTGTCGGCAAGCGCCCGGAAAGTGGCCTGCTCGCGCTGCGTCAGGGCCTGGGACTGTACGTCAATGTTCGTCCGGTGAAGCTCCTTGAACCGCTCCGGGGAATCTCGCCGCTGCGAGCCGACCGGCTGGGCGATCTCGACCTGGAAATCGTGCGCGAGCTGGCTGGCGGCATATATTTTGGCGAGCGCGGTAACGCCGTGGAAAAAGGTGTAGAGCGCGCCTTTGACACCGAGTCCTATTCGTCTTCCGAGATCGAGCGCATAGCGACCTTCGCCTTTGCGCGTGCGGAGAGCCGCTCCCGCCAGATCTGCTCGGTAGATAAAGCCAACGTGCTGTCCAGTTCGCAACTCTGGCGTCGCACGGTGACCGCCATGAGTACGGCCTATCCTGGAATCCGGGTCGAGCACATGTACGTCGATAATGCCGCTATGCAACTCACTCTGCGGCCGTCGCAGTTTGACGTGATACTCACCACCAACATGTTCGGCGACATTTTGAGCGATGCCGCGGCCGCCCTCGCGGGGTCGATCGGCGTGATTCCGTCGGCCAGCTTCGGTTCGAGTGCCCCGCTGTTTGAGCCAATTCATGGTTCAGCGCCCTCGCTTGCGGGGACGGACACCGCAAATCCGATCGGCTCCATTCTCAGTGTGGCCATGATGTTACGCGACGCTTTCGGGTTGGCCCTCGAAGCCGATTGGGTGGAGCAATCGCTTCTGCGCGTCCTGAGCGGTGGCTACCGCACTCCGGACATCACCGAGCCTGGCGCCCGCACGGTTACCGGCTCCGCATTTACGGAAATGCTCCGCGAGGAGATGCAGCGCACTCTCGAGCACGCCGAGCGCTATGGCTGGGGCGTTTAAACCCCACTGCCTTCACCCTTCCGTGCCAGCTCGGCGCTTTGCCGCCTCGCACGCTGCTTGCGAGAACCCGCCGAGAATGCTACTTTTCCACTTCCCAGTTAGGTGACCCTCACCTACGTCGGGAAAGATTGGCCCAGGTGCGGAGGCGGCGCTTTCGGGTGTTCTCCTCCGGGTCGTTCAATCAGGTGCCCACATTCATTCGTCCGGAACATTCGGGCCGGAACATTCGGGATCGTTGCGGCGCGTGTGCTTGGTCGATAATTGTTTGCAGATATGACGGAAACCACAGACAAAGGCAACGCTGCGGGGCACCGGGCGCCGGTAAGGGTCACGTATTGGCGCGTGGAAGGCTCACTGCTGGAAGTGGGCGCCATGCGGTTGGTCGGTTTTTTCACGTGGAATGCGCAGAGCTTTTCGGAGCGCTGGGTGCGTCGGCTCGGAATGGCCGCGATGGCGCTCTCTCGTCCCTTCGCCTATGCGGCCAGCCGCACCTTCGCCACCCGGCTTTTGCACACGTTGCTCCGCGGGGTCAGTCAGGATCGCCTGGACCTCCTCGGCGAAGAGTACTTCCAGTATGTCCTGAAGCCGCATTTGCGCCGCGACGCTGTCGAGAAACTTCTAATTGCGGTTCGCTCCGGAGAAGAGATCGTATTGGTCAGCCAGCTTCTTGACCACGTGCTGCGCCCGTTGGCCAATCATTTCGGCATCTCCTCTTTTGTTGCCAATCGGATGGAATTCCGGGACGGCTACGCCACAGGACGCTTGCTGTCTCCGGTGGTGCGCCCCCGAGGGCCTCTGGCATGGATCGCGAGCGGCTCCACCGATGGCCGGGTGCCGAAGGAGAAATTACTGTCGCGGCTTGGCTGGCCGGAGTCCGCGCTGGATGGCGCGATTCAACCTGCTGCGCGTCCCCATACGCCGGCTGGACGGGCGGTAGCGGCGCTTGGCGACGTACCGCGGGTCGACCGGCTCGCGGTTCGCGAGAGCCTCGCCAATCGTCATATTTTGCTGGTCGGAGTCACCGGCTTCATCGGCAAGGTCTGGCTGGTCGATTTGCTGGAAAATGTTCCGAACATCCGCAAGATCACGCTGCTGATCCGCCGCAACCGCACCACCTCCGCGCAACGCCGCTTTGAGAAAATCATCGAGGAATCGCCGGCCTTCGACACGCTGCAAGCACGGCACGGGAGGCAACTCGGGGCGTTTTTGAAGGAGAAAGTGGAAGTAGTGGAAGGCGACGTCAGCCAGCCGGGCCTGGGATTGGATGCTGGAACGCAAGCACGATTGGCGAAGTCGCTGGATTTGGTGGTTAACAGCGCCGGGCTCACCGACTTCAATCCCGATCTGCGCGAAGCCCTGGCTTCCAACGTCGACTCTGCCGTGCACCTGGTGGGCTTCCTGCGCGAGTGCAAACATGCCGGCTTGATGCACCTTTCCACCTGTTACGTCGTGGGCATGCGTGACGGACGCGTAGGCGAGGAGTTACGCGACAACTACAATCCGGCGCAGGATGCGAACTTCGATGCGCAACGCGAAATTGATTCTCTGCGCGAGATGATTGCACGCATTGAAACGCGCGCGGACAGTCCTGAGCTGGATCGCGCACTGCGTCGCCAGGCACTGGGGCGCACTGGGGATCCATCCGCGGTGCCTTCAACGGAGCTCGAGGGCGTGCTGAAGCGCAATCGCGCGCGCTGGGCGCGCAATCGTCTGCTCCGTGTAGGTTTGCGTCGCGCGCAACATCTCGGCTGGCCCAACACCTACACATTCACAAAGAGTTTGGGAGAGTCGATCCTGTCCCGCCACGGCCAAGATTTGCCCATCGCCATTGTGCGGCCATCGATCGTCGAAAGCTCGGAGCGCTCGCCATTTTCCGGTTGGAATGAGGGCATCAATACCTCCGGGCCGCTTTCGTATCTACTCGGCACCAACTTCCGCCAGCTTCCCACCAATGAGCGCAAATGCCTCGACGTGATTCCGGTCGACATGGTCTCTCGCGGTATGACCCTGATCGCCGCCGCCATCATCGCGTGCCGCAACGCTCGCATATATCAACTGGCCACTTCCGCGATCAACCCCGTGAATATGGGGCGCAGCATCGAGCTCACCGGACTCGCCCACCGCAAGCATTACCGCACCCAGCAGGGCATTGAGCATTGGTTCAAGGTCAAATTCGAGACCATTCCCGTCTCCAAGCAGCGCTATGAGCGCCTCTCCATTCCCATGCAGAAGGCGGTCGTTTCGCGCATCAATCGCGTTGCCGTGACTCTACACATGAAAAAGGCTCCGCTGGCCCGGCAGGAGCGCGACTTGTTGCGCGCTGAAAAGCTGATCGAGCTGTACGAGCCTTTCATCCTGCACAACGAGCATGTCTTTGAGTGCGAAAACGCGCGCCTGCTTTCCGCCGCTCTTTCGCCGGAAGAACGCGAACTCTTCGCGTTCGATCCCGAATCGATTGACTGGTGGGAGTACTGGATCAATGTCCACATCCCAGCGCTACGCCGGTGGTGCTATCCGCTCATGGAAGGCCGCCCGCTGGAGGCCCGCGCTCCTCGCGAACTCGATTGGTCCGCGCAGGCGGCGCGCGCCAGCGCCAGCAACACTTCTGTGCCGCCGCCCGATCCTTTATGGCGATCTTCGTAACCGGCTCGACCGGCTATCTCGGCAGCTACCTGGTTGCCGGCTTGCTACGCCAGCATCGCGAGCCGCTAAACCTGTTGGTGCGTGCAAGCTCCAAACAAGAAGCCCGCGAGCGCTTATGGCAGTCCTTCCAGCTTCATTTCGATTTCCCGGAATTCTTCGATCATCTGAATTCGCGCGTGCACATCTTTCGTGGCGACTTGACGTCCGAACGCTTCGGCCTGCCCGCGGACGACTATGCACTCTTGGCGGACTCTACCGAGTCCATCATTCACTGTGCCGCTTCGCTAAATCGCAAATCCGAAAAACAGTGCCTCAACGTCAACTTGCGTGGCTCGCTGGAGGTCATTCAACTTGCTCGCCGCGTGCACGAGCGCGGGGTGCTGCGCCGCTATTCACATGTCTCCACGGTTGCCGTCGCCGGGCATCGCCGGAACGAGGTTGTGACCGAAGATGCGGCCATCGATTGGGGGCGTTCGGATTACGACCCGTATGCGCGTACCAAGAAATTCAGCGAGCACATGGTCGCGCAGCTTCTGCCCGACGTGCCGCGCACCATCTTTCGCCCCGCCATTGTGATGGGTGACAGCCGCCGTGCAGAGACTTCCCAGTTCGACATGGTGCAAGCCTTCGATCTTCTCGCTCGTTTGCCTGTTCTTCCGTTGCGCCCTGACGATAAAATCGACATTATTCCGGCCGACTACGTAGGTAAAGCGATTGTGACCATTCACCAAGACCCGCAGCCCGCGCACGCCATCTATCATCTTTCTGGCGGTACGGGTTCGCAGACGTATCGAGAGCTCACCGATAGTCTTGCCGAAACGGGTGGGTGGCGTCGCCCAGTGTACGCACCCTCCTTCGGGCGGCCTTTTTCGGCAACGATGCATTGGTTGGCTAATCGCGGCGGCGCGGTGGGTTACGGCGCATCGCTAATGAAAGTGTTTTGGCCTTATCTCGACTGGAACACGGTGTTTGATAACTCGCGCGTCGTCGCTGAACTTGGCGAGTCCCCTGCGAAATTCTCCAGCTATGCCTATCCGTTGCTGAAGTTCAGCCGCGAAAACAAGTTTCGTTATCCAGCAAAACCCTGGCCCGCGTCCGCCGGGGAGGCTGCATCGAAGACGGTCGCCGGGAGCGCTCGCGCGTGACCGATTTCCTCCTCGTAGCCTGGGTCAGCGCGCTGATCGAAATTAGGCGGGTCGGTTGGATGTTTGGGCTCGGCCGTCGCTGGGAACCGGGCCAAAAATTGCGCCTGCTCTTCGCGGGATACAACGGCACCCGCAACACCGGCTCCGATGTTCGCGTGCAGGAAATGATTCGTCAGGTCCGCCACGTTCTGGGCGCCAGCAACGTCGACTTCAGCGTAATGACGCAGGATTTCAACCGTAGTCGCGGTTATTTTGAGGGCACCCGCCAGGTTTATCTGCCCGACGTTTTTCCCCCGTTCCTCTTCCGAGAGGCGCGCCGGAATCACGGAATTATCGCGTGCGAAGGCTCGATGTTCAAAAGCAAATTTGCCAACGCGCTGGCCACCATGATGATCGGCTCGCTCGGTCTGGCGTCGGCGGAAAATAAGTTATCGCTCGCCTACGGAGCAGAAGCCGGCCACATGGATCCGTTGATCGCAGACATGTGCGCGCGCTACGTGCACGATTCGCTGGTCATCACCCGCAATGCGGAGTCGCAGGATTTGTTGCGCAAACTGGGAATCTCCACCGAACTGGGTACTGACACCGCCTGGACCTTTGAGCCGCATTCCGCGGAATACGCGCGCAAGACACTGCGCGAAGCAGGCTGGGACGAAAAGACTCCCGTTCTCGTTCTCTGTCCGATTCACCCTTTTGTTTGGCCGGTCAAGGCGTCCCTTGCGAAGTATATCGCTCGCGCCACGACTGGCGCCTTCAAAGACAGCCAATATCGCACTGTATATTTCTTCCAATCCGGCGATGAGGTCGAGAAAAAATATCGTCATTACATCTCTGCATTCGGTAAAGCGGCCGCCGCCTTTCGCCAGCGCCATAACGTCTTTCCGATTCTTGTGGCCATGGAGCGCCTTGACGCACAAGCGTGTCGCTCCATGCTCGAATTCCTTCCCGGAGCACCGGTGTTCACTTCCGACGACTTCGACATGTTCCAGCTCGTTTCCATCCTGCGTGCCTGTTCGTACATGGTTTCGTCTCGCTACCATGGCATTGTCACCTGCATGCCTAGCCAGGTGGCCTCTGCGGGCGTCACCATGGACGAACGCATTCGTAACCTGATGCGCGAGCGTGGCCATGAGCACTTGCTCCTCACCGTCGACGACGTTGACCTGGAACCGAAACTTTTCCAAATGATGGAAGCGCTGGTGGGCGAAGCAGAGTCCGTTCGTGAAGGCATCGCCCGAACGGTCGTCCGCAATCTGAAACTGATGGCCCGGATGGGTGGCCTTCTCGAAGACGCTGTCCGCCGCACCTATCCGGAATTTCCGCTGCGCTCCGGAGTCCTTTCGTGGGATCAGTATCTGCCACCACTCAGCAATACACTCACGCAATTGGCCGAGCGTTACGACACCCCCGGGCTCGCGCAGCATTCCGTCGCGGGATCTACGACGCGATGAGCGAACCCGCGACCCTGTCTTGCGCGGCTGCCGCGTTCAGGCGTTGACCCTCATGTCCACCTTCCTCGAGACCATTCTTGCCCAGCTTCAGCGCAGCGCTGGGCGCGTGGTCCTGCGTGAAATTCACGGCGAGCGATTCGTCAGCGTGACTGGAAGGGAATTGCTCGACCAGGTTCGCCGTGCTCGTGCTTACTTGCGGACTGCAAACTTGCGTCCCGGGGATCGATGTGCGCTTTTGGCGCCCAACTCAATTCGCTGGGCCGTTGTAGACCTTGCATTAATGGCCGAAGGCCTGATTGTCGTCCCGCTCTATTCCCGGCAATCGCCAGCCGAGCTTGCCGCCATGATGAAAGATTGCGAGCCGAAAGTGCTCATCGCGATCGACGCCGAGCTGGGCGATGCCGCAATGCACGCATGGACCGGCAGTTCCTCCGGCGCGCCTCGCCGTGTGCTCTTTGACGAAGTCATGAGCGAATCCGTGCCCGCCAGGCCGTCCGTCTCCGACGCTCCCAATCCCCGCAACGATTCCGACCTCGTCACCATCATCTACACCTCCGGCACTTCCGGCGAACCCAAGGGCGTTTGCCTCACCACTGCGAACCTCACGCACATGCTCTCGTGCACCACCGAGCGCCTGAGCCAGCTTATGGGCCAGACTCGTGAGCCAGATCGCGTCTTCCATTACGCGCCGTTCAACTTCGCCGCGTCGTGGATTCTCCTGCTATCTTGCCTTTCGCGCGCGAGCGTTCTCACCCTCTCCACCGATCTCACCAAGCTACCCGACGAAATTCGCCTCTCCGCTCCGCATTATTTCCTTAACGTGCCAACCTTACTGGAACGCGTCCGCCGCGGCGTCGAAGACGCTCTCTCCAAGCGCGCTGCTCCTATTCGTTCCCTATACGCCAAAGCCCAGAGTGCCTGGCAACGCAAAAACTCGGGCCGTTCAAATCCAATCGACGCTCTGTGGCTTGCGCTCGGCCGCAAAGTCATTTTTAGCAAGGTCAAAGACCGTTTCGGCCCTCATCTGCGCGCGATGATTTGCGGTTCAGCGCCCCTGGCCCCGGAAACACAGCAATTTTTCCTGATGCTCGGCATCCCGGTGCTGCAAGCCTATGGGCTCACCGAAACCACTGCCATCTGCACGCTCGACGACCCGCGCATCCCGGTCGAGCCTGGCTATGTGGGCCAGGCGATTCGCGGCATCGAAATGAAAACCGCCGACAACGAAGAAATCATCGTGCGCGGCCCGCATATTTTTGCAGGCTATTGGAATCGCCCGGAGGAAACCGCGCGCGTGCTGCGCGACGGCTGGTTCCACACCGGCGATCAAGGCGAAGTCAATGCTCGCGGCAATTGGCGCATCATCGGTCGCATCAAGAATCTGATCATTCTCAACTCCGGCCATAACGTTCCGCCCGAGCCCATCGAGGATAAGGTCGCGCAGCACCTCCCCGCGGCGCAGCACGTGGTCATCGTCGGCAACGGCCGTGGCTATCTCTGCGCCCTGATCATCGGACCGGTCGAGCCGCTTGCCGCACAGTCCGCTCTCGACACTGTCAATCCTGGCCTTCCTCACTACCGCCAAATCCGCAATTTCGCAATCGTCCGAGAAACCTTCACGCCGGAAAATGGCTTGCTCACAGTGAATGGCAAGCTCCGTCGCGATGCCATCAACGCCCGCTTCGCCTCCGAAATCAACTCCATGTACGATAGAAAGCAACCATGAAGCATTTCGTCGGGAAGACGCTCCGCTGGGATTGGCGCGACGGCATCGTCGAGCTCACGCTGAACCACCCACCTGCCAACGAAATCGGCACCGCAACCCTGGCCGACCTCGAAACATTCGCAGCCGCCATCCCCGCTCTTGAGCCCGAAACCGCCGTCTGCATCATCTCCAGCGCCCGGAATGAAGGTTTCTCCGCAGGCGCCGACCTTCGCGAACTGTATAGGGGCGCCGACCCTCTGTCCGAAAAAGAACGCTTCGCCGGTGTTCGCCAATTCCTGGAGCGCATCCATGCGGTTCTCAACGCCATCGATGCCGCTCCCTTCGTCACCATCGCCGCAGTTCACGGCGTCTGCTTCGGAGGCGGCTTTGAGCTAGCCCTCTCCTGCGACATCATCATCGCCGACAAAATGGCCCGCTTCGCCTTCCCCGAACTGCGCCTCGGTTTAATCCCCGGCTTCGGCGGCATCCCGCGGCTGAAGCGCGACCTCGGCAACGCCTTCGTCCGCGATCTTCTCCTCACCGGCCGCAGCATCAACGCTTCCCGCGCCCATGCCGTAGGCCTCGTCGCGCAACTCGCCGCGGAAGGCGAAGCCCTCAGGATTGCCTGTTCCGCGGCCGCTCAAATCACCAAGTTCGACGCCGTTACGCGCGGCGCTGCCAAGAAATTCATCAAGCCCATCCCGCACGACGAGCTCCGCCGAGAAATCGACCTCTTCTGCCAGCTCTTCACCCGCCCCGCCGTAATGGCAGCCCTGAAAAAATTCGTAGAATCCACCGACGCCATGCCTTATCTTCCGTAGCTAATTTTCAAGGATCAACACCGTGCCAATCCTCAGCCTCGACCACGTACAAGTCGCCATTCCTGCCGCCGGCGAAACCCGCGCTCGCGCCTTTTACTCCGGCATTCTCGGCTTCACCGAGATCGACAAGCCGCCGCAAATGGCCGAGCGCAAAAGCATTTGGTTTGTGGCCGGTGCCGTGAATCTTCATCTTGGTATCGAGCCCGATTTCACTCCCGCCAAGCGTGCCCATCCTGCATTCGTCGTCGAAGGTCTCGACGCCATCGTGGCGGCTTGCGAACACGTTGGCATTTCCACCAAGCCAGACACCTCCTTCAACGGCTTCCGCCGCGTCCACGTCTTCGACCCCTTCGGCAATCGCCTTGAACTAATGGAACGCGACGATGCGCGGAACTCAGCGTAAGTGAACTCAGCGTAAGTATTGTAGAGGCGCGCTTTAGTTCGCGCTGACGGCCGAAGGGCCCGATCCATCCCAACGTCAGCGGCCACTTTCCTCTGCTCCTCGCTCCTCCAAACAACCTAGCCGTTCGGCTGATGTACTCGCCCCCGCTCTTGCCGCATCTTGTTCATGGAGGCAACAAATGTCAGCCGAACTCATCGAACTTTCCAACGCCCTGGCGCAAGCCACCGCAGGCGCCGCAGCCAACGTAGTCGCCGTTCACGCCGAGGCTCGCGGCTCCGCCAGCGGCGTGGTCTGGCGTTCCGGCATCATCGTCACTGCCGAGCACGCTCTGCGGCGCGACGAAGAAATTCACGCCACCTTGCCGGACGGTCGCGTAGTGCCCGCACCGCTTGCAGGCCGCGACCCATCGACGGATCTAGCGGTGTTGAAATGCGCGGAAGCATCCAACGGCGTTTCCACGTTTGGCGACGCGGCAGCGCTGAGGCCCGGCAGCCTGACGCTCGTCGTCGGCCGCACGCGCGCCAGCGGCCCGGTGGCCGCGCTGGGCGTGGTTAGCCTCGTCGCACCCGAGCGCCGCACCTGGACCGGCGCCGCCCTCTCACCCTACATCCGCCTCGACGTCGGCCTGCAACCCACCGCCATCGGTGGCGCCGTGGTCGACGCGCAAGGCCGCATCGTCGGCATCGCGACGCCGCGTTTCGCGCGCTTCGGCGCCATCGCCATCCCCGCGCCCGCGGTTGATCGCGCTGTCGACACCTTGTTGAAAAAGGGTCACATCCCGCAAGCCTATCTCGGCGTCGGTCTGCAGCCCGTGCGGCTTCCCGATGCTCTGCGCCAATCCCTGCAGCGCAACGAGAAAACTGCCGCCATCGTCCTGGAAGTCGAGCCCGAAAGCCCCGCGCACAAAGCAGGCATTGTCATCGGAGATATTCTTGTCACGCTCGCCGGACACCAGATCGCGCGCCTCGAAGATGTCCACTCGCAACTCCACGGCGAAGCCATCGGCAAGCCTCTCGCCCTGAAGTTTGTGCGCGCAGGTGCGGCGCAAGAAGTCAACGTCGTTGTCGGCGAACGCCCGCGAGGAGGCGAATAAAATGGCCATTCGCGATTTTGGTGAAATCGCCGAACAGCTTCGCCGCTCGACCGTTCTCGTCCTCCCCGGCGAACGGGGCAATGGTTCCGGCGTGATCTGGTCTGCCGATGGCGTCATCGTCACCAACGCTCACGTCGCGCGCGCCTCGCAAATGCGTATACAGCTCTGGGATGGCCGCGAGTTCGACGCCGCGCTCGTCTCCCGCGACACCCGCCGCGACCTGGCCGAGCTGCGCGTAAACGCCGTGAATCTTCCGGCCGCCACCGTTGCCGACTCCGCCCAAGTCCGCCCCGGCGAACTCGCCATCGCCATCGGCAATCCGCTCGGTTTTGTCGGAGCGCTCACCACTGGCGTTATTCACACCGTCGGTCCGCTGCGAAATTTCGGTTCGCAGCCGTGGGTGCAAGCCGACGTCCGCCTCGCTCCCGGAAATTCTGGCGGCCCGCTTGCCGATTCCCGCGGCCGCATTATCGGCATCAACACGATGGTCGCTGGACGCCTGGCTCTCGCTGTACCCAGCAACGCCGTCACGCAATTTCTGGCCAGCGAGCCCATCGACGCGTGGCTCGGCGTCAACGTCGCCCCTGTCCGGGTTCCTCGTCCGGGCACTCACTCCAAGGCTTTCGGTCTAGTTTTGTTGGAAGTCGAGCCGGGTAGCCCCGCTGCGAATGCGTCTCTGATGCCGGGTGACATTCTGCTGGGCACCGACGAAAAATCCTTCTCCTCGCTGGACGACCTTTCGTCGTCTCTGCAAGGCAAGGGTCCACGGCTTCTGCGCCTGGCATTTCTGCGCGGAAATTACGAGCGCTTCCGCCGTGTCACCGTGCAGCTCGGCGGCCGGAGTATTTCTAGAGGCGCAGCAGCCGCGTGATCCGCGTCTTCCTCATTGCCGCGTCGCCGCTCGCTCGAGCCGCGCTGCAAAATCGCCTCAAGACACAGGGCGTGAAAATTGTTGGGGGCGCCGCCGCGATAAATCTATTGGGCGGTGAATTCTCCGACGCCCAGCCGGATGTGCTCTTGGTGGATGCCTCCGGCGAATCGCTCGAAACGACCATCGATTCGCTAGCAGACTCCGACTTCGCCGCGGAAATTCCCATCGTCCTACTAACCGATGCCGCCACCCCCGCGGCGTCCCCGCAAGCGCTCCAGGTCGGCATCCGTGCGCTGCTCCCCAGCGAGATCTCCACCAGTCAGCTCGCCGCTGCCTTGCAGGCCGCGGCAGCCGGCTTGTTCGTTTTGCATCCCACGGAAGTGCCTGCAGTCTTCCCGGCCGCCGCGCCAGGCTCGCAGCCCCTGGCCGAGCTCACCGAGCCGCTAACCCGCCGCGAGCGCGAAGTGCTGCAAATGCTGGCCGCCGGCCTGGCCAACAAGGAAATCGCCGCCCGCCTCAACATCTCCGATCACACGGCCAAATTCCACGTAGCCGCCATCCTCGGCAAACTCGGCGCCGCTACGCGCACCGAAGCCGTAGCCCTCGGCATCCGCCGCGGCCTCGTTCTCCTCTGATTGGAATGCGGCGGTCTTGTTTATCCTGAGCCTGCCTGCCGCAGGCGGGCTTCGAAGGGCCGTCACTTTAGCGTGTAAACCACACTCTCACGCGATCCGCAAGAGCAGCCATTTCCCGCTAGCTAACAATCCTCTTCCCGTCCAGATTCCGATCCAAATTAAACGCCGCGCTAATCAGCGCCAAATGCGTAAACGCCTGCGGAAAATTTCCCAGCGCCTCTCCCTGAGAACTGGTTTGCTCCGCATACAGCCCCAGATGGTTCGCATATCCCAGCATCCGCTCAAACAACGAACGCGCCTGATCCAGCATTTCCGGGTCAGCCATTCCCGCCCGTGTCATTGCCTCCACCAGCCAGAACGAGCACATATTAAATGTCCCTTCCTCTCCGGGCAGCCCATCGATACGCGGCTCCGGCGGATACCGGTACACCAGTCCATCGCTGACCAGCCCGCCCTCCTTCGGGTTTTTCATGATTGCCTTGATCGTATTCAACATGCGGGGGTCGCTCGGCGCCATAAAAAGTACCAGCGGCATGATCAGCACCGAAGCGTCCAGGTCCTCGCTGCCGTAAAATTGCGTGAACGCTTTCCGCTTTTCGTTCCACCCCTTCGCCATCACCTCCTCATAAATCTTGTCCCGCTCGCCAATCCACTTCTCGCGATTGGCCGGAAACGACCGTTTGTCGGCCAATCGTATGCCGCGATCCAGCGCCACCCAGTTCATCAATTTCGAATAAACAAAATGTTCTTCCCGGTTCCGCACCTCCCAGATCCCCTCGTCCGGGTTTTGCCAGTTGTCGCACACCCAGTCCAGTCGATGCCGTATCCTGGCCCAGAAATCGTATGCAATCGGCAACACATATTTGTTGTACAAGTACAGCGAGTCCAGCATCTCGCCGTAAACGTCGCTCTGGAATTGCTTGTATGCCGCATTGCCGATCCGCACCGGCCCCGATTTCTTGTAGCCTTCCCAGTGGGTCAGTTCGTACTCGGGTAGTTCCCGATCCCCATAAATCGAAAATAGCGCGGGCAATTTTTCCACCGGCCGCGGCTGTTTCGAAGCATGGTTCTGTATCCAGCTCACGAATCCCGCCGCTTCCTCCGTAAAGCCGATTCGCACAAACGCGTACACCGTAAACGCGGCGTCACGCAGCCACGTATATCGGTAATCCCAATTGCGCGTGCCTCCGATGACCTCCGGTAAACTCGTGGTCGGCGCCGCGATGATCGCTCCCGTCGGCTCGAACGTCAGCAGCTTTAGTACCAGGGCCGACCTCTCCACCCGCTCCCGCCAGCGTCCCCGGTAAGTGCATTTCGAAAGCCAGCGATGCCAGAATTTCACCGTCTGTTGAAACAGCTCCTCGCCCTCTTGTTCCGACGCTGCGCACGGCTCCTCTTCGCTCGCCTGCTCATCGCTCACCGTGAAAATCTGCGACTCGCCTTCCTCCAGCACAAATTCTGCGATCACGCTTCCGTCTTCACCTCGTTGCAGCGCCGCCTCGCAACAAAGGTAGATGCTCTGCTTTCCCGCAACGAACGTTGCCCCGTGCGGACGCAGCTTCACCTCGTGTGCCGCGCGCCCGTAATCGAGCGCCGGTTTGCACATCATCCTGATTTTCACCGTGCCGCGCACACAGCGAATCCTTCGGTACAAGTGGTAATACCACTTCGATTCCGGCGGCAAACCCACCGGCATGAAATCTTCCAACTCTGCGATTCCGTCCTCATGCAGAAATCGCGTAACCAGAATATTCGTTGACGGCCAATAAAATTGCCGCGACTTCACCTTCTCTGCCACCGGCGCGATCTGGAACCGCCCTCCCTTTTCATCGTCCAGGATCGCCCCAAACACGCTCGGCGAATCGAAATGCGGCGAGCAATACCAGTCGATCGATCCATTCATTCCCACCAGCGCCACCGTCCGCATGTTCCCAACAATCCCGTAATTCTCAATCGGCTGATATCCCACGACGTTCGTTCTCCTATCAATAAGCCGGCACAGATGTAGATTCGCCAACCCCCGCAATCGATGCGAACTCATGTAGGGGCGCAGCCCGCCTGCGGCAGGCAGGCACCGCTGCGCCCCAGCTTGGCAAGTTGTCCGAAGTTGTCGCCCCTAGCGAGTGATCCCGTCTGTCCCAGGGCCTAAGCCATCTGTATATTGGAGTCGGACACCTCCCCATGAACCTCCACCCCTCCCACATCCTCCGCCTGCTTTTCGACGCCAACAACGGCGCTCGCGACCGCCTCCTCCCCCGCTGGCTCTTCCTTCGCGCGCTAGGCCTGATCTATTTCTCCGCCTTCTTTGCGCTGGTTTTCCAAATCCGTGGCCTGCTCGGCTCCAACGGAATTCTCCCTGCCACGGAATACTTGCGCGCTGTCACCAATTCCGTCGGATTCGCCCGTTTCTGGTATGCGCCCACCCTATTATGGTTTTCCGGCAGCGATCACACTCTAACGGCCATTTGTTGGATCGGCCTTCTTGCTTCCATACTTCTCACCTTCAATATCCTTCCGCGAGCCATGCTCTTCATCTGCTTCCTCTGCTTTCTCTCCTTCGTCAGCGCCGCATCCGAATTTTCCGGCTACCAATCCGACAGTATGCTTCTCGAGGCCGGCTTCATCTCTCTCTTCCTCGCCCCTTCCGGATTTCGTCCCCGCCTCGCTCCCAACAGCCCTCCTCTCCGCGCCGCTGTCTTTCTTCTTCTCTGGGAATGGTTCCGAATCTACTTCGAATCTGGCATCGCCAAAATCGCCAGCGGCGATCCCCAGTGGCGTCACTTCACCGCCATGGACGAGTATTATCAAAACGGTCCGCTTCCCACCTGGATCGGCTGGTACATCCAACACCTCCCGCACTGGTTCCACGCCGCCACCGCATTCGGCACCCTCGCTCTCGAACTTGTCTTGGTCTGGATGCTCTGCCTCCCCCGCCGAATTCGCATCATTTGTTTTTTCCTCGTGACCTTCTGGCAAATCGGCGTGATCCTCAGTGCCAACTATACTTTCCTGAACTATCTCGTCCTCGCCCTCGCCATTTTTCTTGTGGACAATCGTTTCCTTGCGCGTCTCGTTCCGCAATCCTGGCGAGTGCATTTACCGCCCGCCACACAATCAGTCTCCCCAGTTGCCGCTCCTCCCGAAACTATAGTTCCTGCATGGCAACAAACCTGGGCGCGCGGCTTAGCTATACTCAAGCTCGCGCTCACCGCCTTCGTCCTCACCTGGCTCTTTTACTCCAGCACTGTCCTCCTGCTCCGGATGCTGTGGCCGGACACTCCGTTTCCTTATGCTCCAGTCGCCATGCTTCAGCCCTTTCGGGTAGCCGACCGATACGGTCTCTTCGCTGTAATGACCCGCGGTCGCTACGAAATCGAATTTCAAGGCTCCAATGACGGCGAGAACTGGACTCCCTACCAATTTCGCTTCAAGCCGCAAAATCTCTACGAAGCCCCGCGCATCTACGCGCCCTATCAGCCCCGCTTCGATTGGAATTTGTGGTTCGCCTCCCTCGGTCACTGGCGTTCCAATCCCATCGTCCCGCGGACCGAAGAGCGCCTCCTCGAAGGCAGCCGCGATGTTCTCTCCCTCTTCGCCAGCAATCCGTTCCCTCAACCGCCACGCCAGATCCGCGTCCTACTCTGGCAATATTGGTTTACCTCCATGCAAGAGAAACGCGAAAAGGGTCTGTGGTGGCGCCGCGAGTTGTTAGGCAACTACGCGCCAACTCTCGCTAAAGACACCCACGGCAGAATAATCGCCGTCGAGTGGCCCCCCGAGCTCCCACCCCACCAATGATTGTGCTGATTAAAATCTCTCCGTTTCTCGCAGTCGCCGCAGGGGCGCAGCAGTGCTGCGCCCCTGCTTGGCACGATGTCCAGAGTTGCTGGGCGTTCTTATGTCCACGAACGATGTCCATGAACTCGCTGCCGTGAACTCCCCCGCTCAATCCGCTCACACGGGGGCGGTAATCGGCGCCGGCCCCAACGGCCTGGCCGCCGCCATCACCCTCGCCCAACGCAATTTCCACGTCGACGTCTTCGAGGCCCAGCCGCAACCCGGCGGCGCCGCACGCACTCTGGAGCTAACCCAACCGGGCTTCCTGCACGATTTTGGTTCCGCCGTCCACCCGCTGGCCGCCGGCTCTCCCTTCTTCTCCTCGCTTCCCTTGCAGTCTTACGGCTTGGAGTGGATCCACTCGCCGGCTCCCCTCGCTCATCCCTTCGACGACGGCACCGCGATAACCCTTGAGCGCAATCTGCGCGACGCCGAGTCTATCCTCGCCCCGGACGGAAACCGTTGGCGCGCCCTGATGCAACCGCTTGCCGAGCATTGGCCCGCCCTCTCCGCTGAAATTCTCCGTCCACTAAACGTGTTCACGTCACATCCATTCTTGCTCGCACGCCTCGGCCTAACAGCATTTCTCCCCACAAAGACGCTCGTGCATATCTTCCGCGGCGAACGCACCAAAGCCCTCTTCGCTGGCTTGGCTGCCCATTCCTTCCTCAGCCTCGACGAACCGCTAAGCGCCGCGTTCGGCATAATTCTCGCTGCCGCGGCTCATGCAGTAGGCTGGCCCATTCCCCGCGGCGGCGCGCAATCGATCACCAAGTCTCTCTGCGCTCACCTCGCATCCCTCGGGGGCAGCGTGAAAACCTCCGCTCTCATTGAAGACGTGTCCGCTCTCGAAAACTACGACGCCATTCTCTGTGACGTCACTCCACACCAGTTACTGCGCATCGCACGCAACCATTTCCCTACTCGATTCGCTCGAAAGCTCGCGAAATATCGCTACGGCCCCGGCGTCTTCAAAGTCGATTACGCCCTGCACCATCCCATCCCTTGGAAATCCGCCGATTGCGCCCGCGCCGCCACCGTCCATCTCGGCGGCAGCTTCCAGGAAATCGCCGCGTCCGAATACGACATGCGGCACGGCCGGCATTCCGACCGCCCATTCGTTCTACTCGCCCAGCCCAGCCTCTTCGACCCCACCCGCGCCCCAGCAGGGAAGCACATCGCCTGGGCCTACTGCCATGTCCCCAACAGTTCGACCGTCGATATGCTGCAAACTCTCGAATCGCAAATCGAGCGTTTCGCCCCCGGCTTCCGCGATTGCATTCTCGCCCGCCGCGTTTTCTCCCCCCGCGCCCTCGAAGATATGGACGCCAACCTAATCGGCGGCGACATCTCCGGCGGCGCCGCAGATCTCCGTCAATTTTTCTTCCGTCCCACCTGGCGCCATTACATCACCCCCATCCGCAACCTCTACATCTGTTCCTCCTCCACCCCCCCAGGCGGTGGCGTCCATGGCATGTGCGGCCACAACGCCGCCAAACAGGCCGCCTCCCGCCTTTAGTGGCACAGCCATTTTCTGGTTGTCCGCCTGTAATCCTCAAGGCATCGGCTGGATACCTCCCGTTCAATCCGCCGGCCTGCCGTTCAACCCCGAAAAATCCCCATTCAATGGATTACGCTTCCGTTATCTACCGCCGCCGTGCTATCTTCCCTCATGTTTGCCTCTGGCGACAGTGTCTTCAGCGTCAGCATACTTGCTGCGACCGAAGTCTCGAAAATCGCCTCAAACCGTTTGTTTTCATACTACTACAGACTCTTTTGCCGCTACAAAAAAGTCATCTCCATTAGTTTCAATGTCTTCCAAACTCTTTTGGCAAAACACCCGGGGTGGGGGGTACCCCTCGCGTGAAAGCCTGTGTCCTCCAATCTCCGGCCAAGGTGGAAACCAACCCCTTAGTCTTCACCGATGCCCCCCCACCCTCGCCGGCCAACGGCGAAGTGCTAGTTCGCGTCTCCTGTTGCGGCGTCTGCCGCACCGACCTCCATGTTGTGGAAGGGGAACTGACTCCCCAAAAATCACCGGTAATCCCGGGTCACCAAGTCGTTGGCGTCATTGAGAGGTTGGGACCCGGCACAAGCAGGTTCCCCATCGGCGCGCGGGTTGGCGTCGCTTGGCTGCATCGTGCCGACGGCACCTGCGAGTATTGCCGTTCTGGCGCGGAAAATCTTTGCGACCACCCCACCTTCACCGGCTACACCGTCGATGGAGGCTACGCCGAGTACATTGTTGCACCGCAAGACTTTATCTATGCCATTCCCGAGCAATTTCCCGATGAGCAAGCCGCCCCGTTGCTTTGCGCCGGAATTATCGGCTTCCGCTGCCTGCGCCTTGCCGGAATCAAACCCGGCGGCAAGCTCGGCTTTTACGGATTCGGCGCTGCCGCCCACGTTGCCATTCAGGTCGCGCGGCACTGGAACATCGACGTTTACGCCGCCACCCGCGATGCCCGGCACCAGAAACTCGCCCTCGACCTGGGAGCCAAATGGGCTGGCGAAACTTTCGCGCAGCCACCCGTTCAACTCGATGCCGCCATTGTGTTTGCACCCGCGGGCGAAATCGTTCCCGCCGCCCTGAAAGCTCTGCGCAAAGGTGGCACTCTCGTCCTCGGCGGCATTCACATGAGCCCGATACCCTCGTTCAACTACGACCTTCTCTATCAGGAGCGCGTGATCCGCAGCGTCGCCAACAACACCCGCCAGGACGGCGAAGATTTCCTGCGCGTAGCGGCCCAGATCCCCATTCGCACCCATACTCATGTTTTCCCGTTGCGCGAGGCAAATCGCGCCCTTAACGCCCTGAAAAATGACGCAATCGAAGGCGCAGCCGTCCTAAAGGTGGGAGCATGAACAATCGTAGCGTCGCCAGATCGCAGTCGAGAGTAAGTAAGTCGCAGTCGCCATGTGGCCAAGGAGCAGTTGCGAAGCTTGCCGCTTTGATGGGCGTCTCGGAAGCGCGCAACCGCGTGTCCGCTCGTGGGACAGCACATCCCGCAATCGGTCAAACCGCTACCGAGGGGACCAGCCTTGCTCCGCTAGCACCATGTGCAGACAGGGTTTAGATGAATTTGCAGCTGGAAGCATTACTGCCGACACCCTCCGCACCAGCAAACGTCTTTAAGGGAAGAGGGAACTGGGCATGTTAGCATCGATGTCCGAAAGTCCCGCTGAGTTGAGAACCATGGAGTCGCGAATTCTAATTGCCGACGATCAACCGGATGTGCTGCGCGCGCTGTGTCTCCTGCTGAAAGGGCACGGCTACACTACCGAAACGGTCACCTCGCCTTCTGATCTGCTCGAAGCGCTCGGGCGCGGCGAGTTCGATCTTTTGCTGATGGACCTGAATTACGCCCGCGACACCACATCCGGCCGCGAAGGTCTGGACTTGCTCACCCAGCTAAGAACGATTGAAAGCGTGCCGCCGATCGTGGTGATGACCGGCTGGGCCACTGTCGGCATTGCTGTCGAAGCGATGCAGCGCGGCGTCACCGATTTCGTGGAGAAGCCCTGGAGCAATTCGCAGTTGCTGGAGGTCTTGCGCAAGCAAATCACGCTGGGACGCGAGCGGCGCGAATCCGCGCGCCTGGCCGTTCAGGAAACGCAAGCCCAGAAGGTAATCGCCTCGCAATTTCACGAGCAAGAACACGAAATCGCCGAAGCCCGCGCCATCCAGGAAGGCTTCTTGCCCAAAGAAATTCCACAACTCGCGGGATACGAAATTGCCGCCGCATGGCAATCCGCTCGTGTGGTCGGCGGCGATTATTTCGACGTGCTTCCCTTCGACGGTGAAATGTGCGGGCTGTGCATCGCCGATGTGGCAGGAAAAGGTTTGCCCGCCGCGTTGCTGATGTCCAATTTGCAGGCTGCCGTGCGTGGATTGGCGTCGCCTGCTCTAGCGCCAGAGGAATTGTGTTCGCGCCTGAACACTCTTCTGTGCCGAAACATAGCCAGCGATCGCTTCGTCACTCTGTTTTATGCGCAGCTCGATGGGCCCTCACGCCAATTGCGCTACGTGAGCGCCGGGCACAACCCGCCATTTGTGGTGCGCCGCGACGGCTCGCACCTGCGCCTCCGCGAAGGCGGTGTCGTCCTGGGTGTGTTCGCAAATCAAACCTTCAAGAGCGATGTGACGCAATTGCAGAGCGGCGACCGGCTGGTGCTATACACAGATGGCGTTACCGAAGCATGCAATTCCGATAATGAAGAGTTCGGCGAAGAGCGCCTGCTGCGTGTGCTGGAGGAAAATGCAGCACAACCAGCCGTCGAGCTCCAGAAGAAGATCCTGCAATCCGTAGCAGAGTTCAGCCGCGGAGCCTGGCAAGATGACGCAACGCTATTGGTAATCGCCGTAGCGTAATCCCGTAGGGGAGCCCAGCACTGCCGCGCCCTAGTCAACCGAGGCGCAAACATGAGCGAGTTTCCTTGTAGTGGCGAGCATGCTGCGCCAGCCGTTCAAAGTAGCGCCGCAACGAATTTGGAAATCGCGCCAAGCGTAATCTCCGGCTGGTCGCGATGCGGGGAGTGGCCACACCGCGGAAGAATCAACGTCTGCGTTTCACGTACGCTACGCTTAATCGCTTCCACGTGAGCCAGTGTCCCATACTCATCGTCCTCGCCCTGGGTAACCAGCGTGGGACAACAAATCGCGACGAGATATTCTTCGATGTTCCACTCGCGAAATTGCGGATCGAGCC
>Ga0307478_10001029_pt1 | contig 25657 bp, 23 predicted proteins | sample atmos_gasesECM4C_2_FD_203713 | JGI IMG/M metagenome (GOLD analysis project Ga0307478, IMG submission 203713) | Hardwood forest soil microbial communities from Morgan-Monroe State Forest, Indiana, United States - atmos_gasesECM4C_05 | ecosystem: Environmental > Terrestrial > Soil > Temperate...
CCGAGGCCCGCCACGACGGCGACGACGAGAGCGGCGCTGGCCGCGAGTAGTTTCATCAAGATGTCCTCCGCACTGAGTACTCCCGCCGGGTGGGGGAAGTTTCCGTCTTTACTGGGCGCTGAAGTTGACGAGCGCTACGCCGACGCTGGTGAGGATAAAGACCGTGAGCACGACCCATACGAACGTGCGCAGCAGGCCCCGGCGCAGGCGCGCGTTCCTTTGCTGGCGCTGATGCGAGTTCATGATTCGGCGGCGCGGATCTCGCTGACCCGGCCCCAGAGCCGCTCGAGGTTGTAGAAGGCGCGCTGTTCGGGCGTGAACACGTGGGCTACCACGGGGCCAAGGTCGATCAGGATCCAGCCGCCGTCGTGATAGCCCTCGGTGCGCGCAACGGTGAAACCGTTTTCGCGCGCGGCTTCGGTGATCGCATCGGCGATCGAGCGCGTCTGAATTTTCGAGCGTCCGGTGACGACCACGAACTCGTCGGCGACGATGGTCCGGCCCTCGAGATCGAGGACGGTGATGTCTTCGCCTTTCTTGTCTTCGGCAGCGGCACGGACGATATCGACGAGTTCAGGCAGAGCGTTTCTCCCGGAGCCCTTCGCTTGCGCTCAGGACAGGTTCCATAGTGACGTAGTGTTCGAGGGCGGCCAGCGTTTGGGGCGCGGGCGCCAGTTTGCGTTCCCGGTGATAATTGAGCGATTCGCTGAGGTGGGCGGCCATGGCTGCGGCCAGGTCGTTGAACGCCAAGGCGAGCATGCCGGCGCGCCCCGCGTAGTTGCGGCCGGGCTCGAGCCCATCGGCAAGATAGAGGATCTCGTCGAGCGGGCTCATCGTTGCAGCGGCCAGGGTGTGCTTGCGGATGGCGGAGAGAATGGCCTCGTCCTCGACCCCGAACCAGTCGCGGGCCAACTCGGCGCCGAGCGGTGCGTGGAGCACGATCGGGTTGGTTTGCTCGAACTCGCCGATCGGCAGCCCGCGTTCTTCGGATTCGCGCAAAAGGCGCTCGCCGGGATAGAGCCGGGCAAGATCGTGCAATAGGCCGGCGATTCGGGCGCGTTGCGGGTCGACGTGATGGGCGTGCGCCAGCGCTTCCGCCGTGCGCGCGACCCGCAAGATGTGCGCGTAGCGATGCTGCTGCGCGATGTGCACGCGCACCCGGCGCGCCGCGGCGATGAACTCCGTGCCCGACGCGATCAATGGCGTACTTGCACGAAACACGTGCCCGGGATGGGGCGTTTGTCGAGCGTGGCCGGATGGAACTTCAGATCGCCGAGGCGCTGCTGCGTCGATGCATCGAACGCGTCATCGCCGCTCGGAACGACGACGGTGACGTTGCGCACGATTCCGGTGGCGTCGACGTCGATGCGAAAAATCGCCGCCTGCGGTCCGGTTCGGGCGGTGTTGAGGACCTCGCCGCGCGGGACCGGCGAGGTGAGTTCGAGCGGTGCCGCGTCGAGCGGGCGCGCGATGACGCCGGATTGTACCAAGGCCATGCGCTCGCCGACGAACGCTGCGCGCGCGACGTGCTGCCCGTCGAACGCCAGGACGACGTCGTTGTGCGACTTGCTGCGATAGGCTTCACCGTACTGGGTCGTCACATCGGCATCCACGGCTAGCGCTGATTGCGCTTCGGCGAGCGTCGTCGTGCCGAGCGCGATGTCGTGCATGCCGCTTTCAAAGGGCAGCGCCAGCGTCCACGCCGGGGCCGATTGCGATTGTTCGGATGCGGTGAAAAATTGCAGTACGCGCGCGCGCATCTGATCGGCATCGAACACCACCTCGACGCCGTGTCCGTCAAGCCGGTAACGCAGCGAACTTTCACCGGCGCTGGACGTGACCGATTCGGGCGCGCCGCAGCGTTCCACGATCGCGGCAATCGGCTTCCCGAGATCCGCGGGCGTGACGCAGCTCATCGTAATGCGGCCTTCAGTGCCGCCAGGCGGTTGGCGTAGAGCGTGCCGCGCAGGTTTCCCGCCCACATCACGAGCGCGCTCTCGTTGTTGTCGCTATAGTAGCCGCGGCGCGTCGAAACCACGGTGAACCCGTATTTGCGGTAGAGCTTTTGCGCGACGTCGTTGGTCTCGCGCACTTCGAGCGTGATCCACGATGCGGCGCGCTCGATCGCTTCGTCGAGCAAGTGCACGAGTAACTCTTCGCCCAGGCGCTGACCACGCACGTCGGGGTGCACGGCGATCGTCGTCACGTGCGAGTCTTCGAGAATCACCCAGATGCCGCCGTAGGCCACGATGCGTCCGTTGAGCCGGCCGACGAAATAGTAGGCGAGTTTGTTGTCGCGCAGCTCGTTCACGAAGGCGTTGGCCGGCCACGTCGATTGAAACGAGAGGGCTTCGATCGCGAGTACCGCGGGGATGTCGTCGAGGACCATCGGCGAGATCTCGAGCTTGCGCGGCGATTCCGCCGCGGGCCGTAGATCGGCTTTCATGCCGGCTCCAACTTGTCCTGAGCTCGTCGAAGGACGACGGCGGGAAGTTCGCCGTAGTCCGGGGCGACGGCGTGGACGGATGAGCTGGGGTCGGCGATGAGGGCCAAGCGTGCGATGGCCCGGGCGGGATTTTCGGCACGTTGGGGGAGCGTTCGCACGACGATGCCGCGTTCGGCAATCGCGAAAGACACGTCCTGGGTATTCCCCGCCAAGGCGAGTTCGCCGCTTCCGAAATCATCGAGCAGCGTGGCCAGCACGCTGGCCACCGGGCCCGCGGCGGTGCGCACGTCGCTGCCCCGGCGCAAACGGGCCGAGATGACGCCCGGCCGGCCGTACACGACGGTCAGGACGGGATCGGAGGCCTCCTCGGGCGTGAGCACGTCGTAGGACGAGATCCCGGTGAGCGGCAGGCCGGCGGCCAGCGCGAGCGCCTTGGCGTACGAGACCGCGATCCGCACACCGGTGAAGGAGCCAGGCCCGATCCCGACCGCCACGCGGTCCAGCTCGGCCACCGTCAAGCTGCGCGCTGCCAGCACCCCGGCGATGCGGCCGAGGCCCGCTTCCAAGGCGTCGGGCTGGTCGGAGGCAGCCGCACTGAAGGCGTCGCCGTCGATGACCGCGGCCGAGAACCCGCCCAGCGCGCCGTCGATCCCCAAAATTCGCACTAGCGCTCGATCACGAGGCGCCGCGGAGCGTCGCCCACGCCCTCGATGTGGACGCGGATCGCGCTCGGTGGAAGCAGACCCGGGAGCCGCTCGGGCCACTCGACCAGGGTGATCCGATCGGGCCCGAAGGCCTCTTCGAGACCCAGTTCCACGGCGTCGGCCGGATCGTCGAGGCGAAAAAGGTCGAGGTGCTCGATCGGGGGCGCTCCATCGTAGCATTGACGGAAGACGAACGTGGGGCTCGAGACGGCTACGTCGCTGCCCTGGAGCGCGCCGACGAGTGCCCGGACGAACGTCGTTTTGCCCGCACCAAGCTCGCCGGTCAAGCCCAGCGCATCGCCCGCACGCAAGGTCGCGGCAAGCCTGACGGCAGCCGCGCCGAGTGCAGTTTGGTCGAGAAAATCGAGGACGTCCGAGGCCACCCTTTGCCATTCGACGAAAGAATCACGGTGCTTGTGCGCGCTTCAGACGTCGTCGTTGGCGTCATCGCGGGCGCCGTCTGCGCCGTCCTTTCGGCAGCATTTGAAGGCGGCATCCTGGCCTTCCGCTTTTTCTCGATCGAGCATCTCGGCGACCACTTCGGCGGCGAATTTGCGGTCTTCGCATTGGCCGGCGCCGCCATCGGTGGGCTCGTCGCGCTGGGTGCCGGAACGCTCTTCCGCCGCGAACGCGTGACGCCGTGAACGATCATCAAAAGGCGCTCCAGGAGCAGCTCGACGCCGCGCTGACGGCGGTCGGCCAAGCCGCCGACGCGACGCGCGCCGTCATCGACGGCGACATCCAAACGCTGCACGAACTCGGCGCGCGCACGGGTCGTCCGCCGCTGATCGCCGATGTCCCGTATGACGAGCCGCCGCCGTATATTCCGCCGCCGGTCGCACCGTCGGTGCATGCCCTGATCCCGGATACGCCGCTGCTCGAAGCCCCGGGATTGGCGGCAGCGTTCGTAGACGACGACGCGCCGCTCTGGCAGAGCTAAATTCTTTTTTTTTCGTTTCCCCTAACCGAGAGAGCATCGTCTGAGTAACACGAACGAACCCCGTAGAAACACGACCATTGCCGTCGAAGACGAGATGCGTACGAGCTACCTCGCGTATGCGATGTCCGTCATCGCATCGCGCGCGCTGCCCGACGTTCGCGATGGGCTGAAACCCGTGCAGCGCCGCATTCTGTATGCGATGCGCGAGATGGGGATGACGCCCGACAAGCAGCATCGTAAGAGCGCCGGTGTCATCGGTGAGGTTCTCAAGAGCTATCATCCGCACGGCGATGCGTCGGTCTACGACGCGTTGGTCCGTATGGCGCAAGATTTCTCGCTGCGCTATCCATTGATCGATGGCCACGGAAACTTCGGTTCGATCGATCCCAATCCGCCGGCCGCATACCGCTATACCGAAGCGCGTCTCGGCCGTCCGTCGATGGATCTGCTGGCCGACATCGAAAAAGACACGGTCGATTTCGTTTCCAACTTCGACGGGCAAACCGAAGAGCCGGTCGTGTTGCCGGGCCGCTTGCCGCAACTGCTCATCAACGGTTCGAGCGGCATCGCGGTCGGCATGGCGACCAACATTCCGCCGCATAATCTCAGCGAAATCTGCGATGCGATCATCAAGCTCGTCGACGAGCCGGATGCCAACGACGACGCGATCATCGATATCGTCAAAGGACCCGACTTCCCGACCGGCGGCGTGTTGCTCGGGCGCGAAGCCATTCGCCAGGCCTACAAGACGGGCCGCGGTTCGGTTGCGGTGCGCGGGCGCGCCGAGATCGTCGAGGAAAAGGGCAAGTACCGCATCGAGATCAGCGAGCTACCTTACCAGGTCACGATCGAACGCGTGATGCAGTCGATCAAGGAAGCGTATCAAGAGAAGCGCATCACGGGCATCTCCGACCTCAACGATCTCTCCAACCGTCACGGCATGAAGATCGTGGTCGATCTGCAGCGCACGGCCGTTCCGAATGTAGTGCTGAACCAGCTCTACAAGCAGACGCCGTTGCAGTCGTCGTTCGCGTTCAACATGCTCGCGCTCGTACCGGTGCTCAACCGCGACGGGTCGCTGTCGGCCGACGGCAATCCGCTCGAACCACAAGTGCTCTCGCTGCGCGAGATGCTCAACCATTTCATCGCGCATCGCAAGGTCGTCGTCACCCGGCGCACCCGCTACGATCTGCGCAAGGCCGAAGAGCGCGCGCATCTGCTCGAAGGCTTCCGGATCGCGCTCGACCACATCGACGAGGTCATCAAGATCGTGCGCGACAGCGACACGGTCGAGACGGCCCGCCATAGCCTGAGCGCGCGCTTCGAACTCTCCGAGATCCAAGCCGCCGCCATCGTCGACATGCGCCTGCGCACGCTGGTCGGCCTCGAGCGCCAGAAGATCGAAGACGAGTATGCCGCGCTGCTCAAGACGATCGCCGAGCTGCAAGACATCCTCGCCAGCGAACGCCGCCTGCTCGGCGTCGTGCGCACCGAAACCGAGGATCTGAAGAAGCGCCTCGGCGATGAACGCAAGACGCCGGTGGAAGCGCTCGAGGGCGAACTCTCGATCGAAGATATCATCGAAGATACCGAAGTCGTGGTAACTGTCACGGTCGGCGGCTACATCAAACGCGTTTCGGTCGATACCTTCCGTGCGCAAAATCGTGGTGGGCGTGGTGTCATCGGCATCGCGAACCTCAAAAAAGAAGACGTCGTCCAGAACTTTTTCGTGGCGACGACGCACCAGCACGTTTTGTTCTTCACGAACAAAGGCCGGGCGTTCCGTCTGCGCGCCTACGAGATTCCAGATTCCACGCGGCAGTCGCGCGGTACGGCGCTCGTCAACTTGCTGACGCTCCCACCCGGCGAGAGCGTTACCGCGAACTTCCCAGTGCGCAACTTCGAGACCGACGAATATCTCGTCATGGTCACGAAGAAGGGCGTCATCAAAAAGACGAAGCTCGATGAGTTCGCGAACGTGCGGCGTAACGGCCTGATCGCGATCGGCCTCGACGCCGACGACGAACTGCTCGGCGTGGCGCTCTCGACCGGCGATCGCGATATCATCCTCGCGACGCACGACGGCATGGCGGTGCACTTCAACGAGAAGGACGTCCGTCCGATGGGCCGTCCGGCTCGCGGCGTGCGCGCGATGTCACTCGCGCCCGGCGATACCGTCGTAGCGATGGACATCGTCGTCGATGATCAGCGCCGCGAAGTGCTGATCGTTACCTCACAGGCGTTCGGCAAGCGTACCGACATCGATCAGTACCGCCACACCTCACGCGGCGGCAAGGGCGTCAAGGCGTTCGCCAAGGAGAAAGAGATCGGCTACGTGGTCGATCAAATCTTGGTATCGCCCGACGATGAACTGCTCATGATCACCTCGGGCAATCAGGTCATCCGCATCCCCGTCAGCCAGATCCGCCGCGCCGGCCGCTCCACCAAGGGCGTTCGTCTCCAGCGCCTGGCCGAAGGCGATGAAGTGATCGCGATTGCGAACCTCGGTCAGCAGTCCAAACGCGTCAGCGACATCACGGGCGAGACGGTCGCGCCGACGTGATCCAGCGCCCCAAGGTCCTCGTGAGGGCCTTGGGGTCGACGGGTTTGGTGAGGTGGTCGTTCATACCGGCCTCGAGACAGAGCTGACGTTCCGTTTCCATTGCGTGCGCGGTCATCGCGATGATCGGGAGCTGCGTCGCGTCGACCTCCCGGCGAATCAGGCGCGTCGCTTCTAGGCCGTCCATCTCCGGCATCTGCACGTCCATGAGCACCGCGTCGAAGCGCGTATAGTCCTTGAGCACGGCATCGACCGCTTCGCGTCCGTTGCCGGCAAACTCGATCGTGATACCCAGGCGCGCGAGGAGGTGTTCGACGATCTGCTGATTGATGGCGTTGTCCTCGGCGACGAGAACGCGGCTGCCCGACAATTGGTTTGTTGGCGGGTCGGCCGGCGCTGCTTCGCGCGAGCCTGCGGTTGGGGCGAAGAGCGTCTGGATCGTTTCGAGCAAGAGTGACGGATCGACCGGTTTGACCAGGAAGCTCTCGATCCCAGCGCGCTTCGCCGCATCGAAGAGGTCGCTGCGGCCGAACGCGCTGACCATGATGATAATGGGCGGTTTTTCCGCGCCCGCGCCGGCACGGATCGCCTGTGCGACCTCGACGCCGTTTTGGCCCGGCATCTTCCAATCCATCAGCACGAGATCGAATGGCGTTTTGGCGGTCTTCGCTTCGTCGATGGCCGCGAGCGCGGCGATACCCGAACGGGCCTCCGTCACGTGCAGCGACCACGAGCGCAACATCGCTGCGAGCATATCGCGCGCGATCGGATCGTCGTCGACCACCAGCACGCGCCGGTCGCGCAGCGCTTCGATCGGCCGTGGTGCGATGCGCCGGTCGGGCCGGTGCAAGACGGCGGTAAAGGTGAAGGTGCTGCCGTTCCCGCGCGTGCTCTCGACGGTGATCGTGCCGCCCATCTTGTGGGTGAGTGCCTTGCTGATGGCGAGTCCGAGGCCGGTTCCCCCGAAACGGCGCGTGATCGACGTGTCGGCTTGGGAGAACGACTCGAAGAGGTGCGACTGCTCCGCGTGCGTCATGCCGATGCCGGTATCGCGTATCGACGTGATCAGTTCGACGTCACGCTGGCCTTGGCGCTTCACGCCGATGGTCACCACGACTTCGCCGCGCTCGGTGAACTTGATCGCGTTGGTTGCGAGGTTCAACAGAATTTGGCCGAAGCGGACGGGATCGCCGATCAGCGCGGTGGGGACGGCCGGATCGACGTTGATCTCGAACTTGAGGTTCTTGTCGGCCGCCCGCATGGCCGAGACGCTGCCGATGTTGTCGAGCACCGAGCCGAGATCGAACGTGACTTCTTCCAGCTCGAGCTTGCCGGCTTCGATCTTCGAGAAGTCGAGGATGTCGTTGATGATGTTCAGCAGCGATTTTGCCGAGTACTCGATCTTGGTGAGGTAGTCGCGCTGTTTGGCGGTTAGCTCGGTCATCAGCGCGAGGTTGGTGAGTCCGATGACCCCGTTCATCGGCGTGCGGATCTCATGGCTCATGTTGGCCAAGAACTCGCTCTTGGCTTGGTTCGCGCGCTGCGCTTCCTGCGTCGCCGCGATCGCCTCTTCTTTGGCCGCGGCCTCGAGCTCGCGATGCCGGTGCAGTTCCTTGCGCACCGCGAGCTGCTGCAGCCAGCCGACGAGCACGATCAAGATGATGATCGACGCAGCGCTCGCGCGCAGGACTGCGGTAAAACGAAGCCCGTGTGAGTGGGCGAGGATATCGGGCAATGCCAAGGCGGTGCCGACGACGAGCGGGTACCCCGGAACGATCTGATAATTATAGAGGCGCGCGAAACCGTCGATCGCGTTCTGGTGCGAGTACGTTCCGTTGGGCGCCTTGAGCATGTTGCTCCAGAGCGGAGCGGATGCGGGGAGCACGGGGCGCGGCGCCGCCGAGGCGCCTTTGCCGGTCACGCGAACGAGAATGTGACGATTGAGCGTGTCGATCAGTTCGACGAAGCCTTTCGAACCCACGTCGTTTTCGTCGATGCCGAAGTCGAAGCTGGAAATGCCGAGCACTGCGGTGACCGCCCCGATCAGCGTGCCGTTGCGCGCGCGCACGCTGCGCGCGAAGGGGATTTCGAGGCGTTTGGTCGTGTGTCCGACGATCGGCGAGCCGATCACGAGCCCATTCGTTCTGAGGGCTTGCCAGAAGTAGGGGCGGTCGCGGAGCGAAATCGGGCGCTGCCCGAGCGGGCCGATCGCGACGCCGTTGCCGTGCGTGTCGACGATTGCCAGATTGCCGACTAAGCCGACGTAGAGGGCGCCGCGTAGGGCCATCGACCGGGTGCGGACGGCACCGTTGTCGGCATCGTACAGGGCGATGAAACGCAGCATGCTGTCGACGAGCTTGACCGTCGATGCAACGTCGTTGGCGTATGACGTCGAAACCTGGGTCGCGTTCGAGATCGCTTCGGCCTGCGCGCGGTCGTTCAGCGCGGAGATCTCGTTGCGTGTGATGAGCCAGACCGCTAAGATCAAGGCGGCGGCGGCAAGAACGGGGCCCCATTGGTCGGCAGTCGAGAGCGGTCTACGCAACTAGTGGGCCTCCACCCAAAGCGCGTTCTCGGTATGGTGGAGCCCCCCCTCGAAACCGCACCTTCCCGGGCTGGGTCATGCGGGGTACTATGAGCGCAATTCCCGAGGTTTCCCAGAGCACGTTCCAAGCCGATGTGCTAGCGTCCGAGCAGCCGGTTCTCGTCGATTTTTGGGCACCGTGGTGCGGGCCGTGCAAAATGCTGGCCCCCGTGATCGAGGAAGTCGCCGGGTCGCTCATCGGCAAGGCAAGTTTCGTCAAGCTCAACACCGATGAAAACCCGAACATCGCCGCGCAGTACGGCATCTCGGGCATCCCGACGCTGATCCTCTTCAAGGGCGGCGAGGTCGTCGATCGGATCGTCGGCTTCGTTCCGAAGTCCGCGATCACGTCGATGATTTCCAAGCATCTCGTCACCGCCTAAGAGCGGCCGGCCGCCGGCCGTCCACCGTATTCTCGACGAACCGCGCATCGCGCGGTTCGTTCCCGTTCTCGGCGCCGAGGCGGTCAAGGCGCACGTTGTTGCCGCGATCGACGAGCAGCGAGTGGCGATCGGTGCTGGCGACGTTCCGGGTGAGGCCGTCGTCGATGCGGCCGCGCAACGTCTCGCCCGTGCCGTCACGCTCGGTCTGGCTGGTGTGCTCAACGGCACAGGCGTGCTGTTACACACGAATCTTGGCCGGGCGCCGCTGGCCGCCGAAGCGCTCGACGCGATCCGGGAGGCATCGGGCGGCTATTCGAATCTCGAGTTCGACTTGGAGAGCGGCGAGCGCGGCTCGCGTTACGACCGGCTGGGCGGGTTGCTGCGCGCCGCCACGGGTGCGGCATCGTCGCTCGTTGTGAACAACTGCGCGGCGGCGATGCTGCTGATCCTCGATACGTTCGCGCGCGGTCGCGAAGCGATCGTAGCGCGCAACGCGCTGATCGAGATCGGCGGTGGATTCCGCCTACCCGACGTTCTCAAGCGCAGCGGTGCGACGCTGGTGGAAGTCGGCGCCACGAACAAGGTGTACGCGGCGGACTTTGCGCGCGCGCTCTCACCGAACACCGGTTTGATCTTGCGCGCGCACCCGTCAAACTTTCGCATCAGTGGATTCGTTGCCGATGTCGCGCCGGGCGAGCTGGCGGCACTCGGCCGGAGCGTGGGCGTGCCGGTGATCGAAGATCTCGGTACCGGCGCACTGTTCGATTTGCGCCCCTACGGATTGCCGTACGAACGCACGGTGCGCGACGCGGTGTCCGACGGCATGGAGCTGGTGGCGTTTTCCGGTGACAAGCTGCTCGGTGGCCCGCAAGCCGGTATCATCGTGGGCACGGTGGCTGCGATCGCGCGCTTGCGTGCGAACCCGTTGTTGCGCGCGCTCCGGGTCGACAAAGCATCCCTCGCTGCGCTCGCCGCGACCTTGCGCTTGCACGCGGATGCTGCGACGCGCGAGCGCATCCCGCTCTACCGCATGCTGGCCACGCCGCTGGAAACGTTGCGTGAGCGCGGACGCGCGTTGCGGCGGCAATTTCCCGCTCTCGCCGTGGTCGACACCGAGGCGTTTGCGGGTGGCGGCACATTGCCGCTCACGCCGATCGCGTCGGCGGGTGTGGCGTTCGTGCCGGCCATCGGTGCGACGGCCGCGCTAGCGCGCTTGCGCGCGGCCGCCCCACCACTGGTGGCGCGCATCGAGGCGGCGCACGTGGTGATCGACCTGCGCACGATCGATCCGGCCGACGATGCGCGAGTCGCCGGCGTGCTCGCCTCGTTGTTCGCCGCGAAGTGATGCGCGTCGTCGGCACCGCCGGCCACGTCGATCACGGAAAATCGGCGCTGGTGCGCGCGCTCACCGGAACCGAACCCGATCGCTGGGAAGAAGAGCGCCGCCGCGGGATGACGCTCGACCTGGGCTTCGCGCATCTGCGCTTCGACGACGGCATCGAAGCGGGAATCGTCGACGTGCCCGGACACGAACGGTTCGTGCACAACATGCTGGCCGGTGCGACCGGCATGGACGTGTTGTTACTGATCGTGGCGGCAAACGAAGGCCCGCGTCCCCAAACGATCGAGCATCTCGCGATCCTCTCGTTGCTCGCGGTTCCGTCGACGATCGTCGTGCTGACGAAAGCTGATCTCGTCGATGACAACGAGCTTGCCGCCGTGCGCGACGACGTGCGGGCGGCGGTTGCCGGAAGCGTGGCTGAGGGCGCGCCCATGGTCGCCGTCTCGGCCCTTGCCGGAACGGGGCTCAACGAATTGCGCGAGCGCGTCCATGCTGCGCTCGTGGATATGCCGCCGCGCGCTCAGCACGCCCCGGCGTATCTGTCCGTCGACCGTGCGTTTACGATGACCGGGCACGGTACGGTCGTTACGGGCACGTTGATGCAAGGCTCGATCGCGGTCGAGCAAACGCTGGTCGTGCATCCGGGAAAGATCGAAGCGCGGGTGCGCGGCCTGCAAGTGTTCGGCGAGTCGCGCGCGCGTGTCGATGCCGGCGCGCGCGTTGCGGTCAACCTCTCAGGCGTTCCGCTCGAGACGATCGCGCGGGGCAGTACGCTGACCGCGCCCGAGATCCGCGCGCAGGCCGGCTATGCGGTGCGCTTCCAGCCGCTGCCGGAAGCGCTGGAGCTGCTGCGCCGCCGCATGCCGGTGCGCGTGCATCTGGGCGCGGGTGAGTCGTTCGGCACGCTCGTGTTCGCAGCGCGTCCCAGCGGCGTGCAACCGGTCGGTGCGACCTTGCATTTGCACGACGTGGCCGTAGCCGTGCGCGGGCAACGCTTCGTCGTGCGGCGCATGTCGCCGAAGACCGTGCTGGGCGGCGGCACGATCGGCGACGCGGCTGCCGTCGACGCCGAGCCCGCGCTGAGCGCCGACGTCGTCGCCGTGCGTGCCGCAGTTACGCGTTTGGGTCTCGCGGCGAGTGGTGCCGATGCCATCGCGGTGGCGGCGAACGTGACGCTCGAACGGGCCACCGAAATTCTTGCCGACGAAGCGGCGGCCGATCGCGTTTGGGAGCTCAAGCGTCCGGCCGCGTATGTCGAAGCGACGCCGGCCGAAGGGCTGCTCGAGCGCGTGCTTGCGTCGCTCGGGCGGCGCGAGGCGGAAACGCCGTGGATGCTCGGTGCAACCTCGCTCGCGCTCGCACGCGAACTCGAGCTTGCGGAACCGCTGCTCGTGCGCGTGCTCGCTGCCGCGGCCGAACGTCAACGGCTCGTGGTTCGCAGCGGATACTATGCAACGGTGGGCTTCGAGCCGCAGCTCTCAGCGGAACAGGCGGCCTTCTTCAAGGAACACGTCGCGGTCGATGCGGCGCAGCCGTTGGTTCCGGTGCCCTTCGATCCGCTGGTGCTGGAATTGCGCCGCTCACGCATCGCCGGGCTCTCGGGCGCGCTCGACACGTTGACGGCAACCGGCCGTCTCGTGCGCGTCGGCGAGCACATTTACCGCGGCGAGCAACTCGCTGAGATCCGCACGCGCCTCGTGCGCTTGCTGCGCGCCCAAGGACGTATGACCGCCGCCCAATTTCGGGATGTGGTCGGCACGTCGCGCAAGTACGTCGTCCCGCTGCTCGAGTTCTTCGATGCAGCGGGCGTAACGGTGCGCGACGGCGACCAGCGCGCCTTGCGAGGCTAGCGGTAGGAGTCTTGGATGTCGCGGAAGCGGCCGGTGTCGTACACGTCGGCAGTCGTTAGCGGTGGCGTGTCGCCGAGCACCAGATCGTCGAACGCCGCGCGCTGCGACTGGTAGATGATCCCCAGCGGAATCTTGCCGTCGGCCGTGAGCGCTTCGAACGCATGCTGTTTGTTCGTGTGGTCGTAGCCTTCGATCTGCGTCACGTCGAACACGTTCTCTTTGAACCACGCGAACGTGTTGTGCTTGTTGAAGGTCACGCAGGGCGACATCACTTCAACCACCGAAAAGCCGGGATGTTCGATCGCGGCTTTGATCAGTTCGATCAGCTTCTTCGGTTGTGCCGAGAAACCGCGCGCGATGAACGTGCCGCCGGCTGCCAGCGCCACGGCCATGCCGTTGAGCGGCGCGTCGGGGTTCCCGCTCGGGCTCGTGCCGGTAACGTAACCGAGATCGCTGGTTGGTGACGACTGGCCTTTGGTCAGGCCGTACGTCTGGTTGTCCATCACGATGTAGGTAATGTTCGGATTGCGGCGGACCGCGTGCAAGAAGTGGCCGGCGCCGATCGCAAAGCCGTCGCCGTCGCCGCCGGCCGCGATCACCGTGAGGCCATTGTTCGCTACCTTCACCGCCGTCGCGACGGGCAGCGCGCGTCCGTGCACGCCGTGGAAGGCATACGAATGCAGGTAGCCCGAGATTTTCCCCGAGCAGCCGATGCCGGAAACGAACGCGACGTCCCTCGGATTCAGCGCGAGTTCTGCGCATGCCGACTTCAGCGACGCGAGGACGCCGAAGTCGCCGCAGCCCGGGCACCACCACGAGGGCGTTGCGGTTGCGAAGTCTTTGGGGCTCATCACTAGGGCCATGCTTATACTCCCGCCAGGCTGACTGCGCTGCCCGTGCGTACGGCGTCGATGATTTCGATCGGACGGAACGGCCGCCCGTTGTACTTGCGCACGTCGTGGAGTTTCTCGATCGGACCGACGACGTGGCGAATCAGCCGCGCGAGTTGACCCGTGTAGGTGTTCTCGACGACGTAGACGTGGTCGTTGGCCTCGATGAATGCCTTGACGTCGTCATCGGGGAACGGCCAGAGCGTTTTCAGTTGCAGGAAGTTCACCGGCTCGCCCATCTGGTTGAGGCGGTCTTGCGCTTCGGCGATCGGACCGCGGTTGCTGCCGTAGCCGATGATGCCGACGCGCGCGCCCGGCGAGACGAACAGGTTGGCTTTCGGCAGGTCGGGGCGAGCGGTTTCCATCTTGCCCATGCGCTTTTCCATCATGCGCTTGCGGTTATCGGCATTCTCGGTGATCACGCCGCCATCGTTGTGCTCCGATCCCGGCGCGAGATGCATGCCGCCCTCGGTGCCGGGAATGACGCGTGGCGAGACGTGGTCTTCCGTGAACGCGAAGCGGCGATATTCGCCGAACACGACGGGTTCGGTGATCAGCTTGCCGCGATCGACTTCGACGCCTTCGAACGAGAGGCGCGGCAGCGTCGCTTTACTCTGGCACAGCGCTTGTTCGGAGAGGATGAAGACCGGCATCTGGTATTTCTCGGCGAGGTTCTGCGCGTCGATCGCCAGGTAGAACGATTCTTCGACCGTCCCTGGTGCGAGCACGATCTTCGGGAACTCACCATGACCGCCGAAGATGATGTGCTGCAGATTGCTCTGCTCGGTTTTCGTCGGCAGGCCGGTGGACGGTCCCGCGCGCGCGCACTCCACGATGACGATCGGAATCTCGAGCGAGCTCGCGAGGCCAATGCCTTCGGTCATGAGCGAGAGGCCCGGACCGCTGGTAGCCGTCATCGAACGCACGCCGGTGAAGGCCGCGCCAATGATCATGTTGACCGCGGCGAGTTCGTCCTCGGCTTGCACGACGGCGCCGCCGTGTTGCGGAAGATGCTTGGCCATCCACTCCAGCACGTCAGTGGCCGGCGTGATCGGATAGCCCGCCATGAAGCGGCAGCCGCCGACCAGCGAACCGTAGGCGATCGCATCGTTGCCCATCATGATCAGGCGGTCACCATCGGCGCTCGCCGTAAGCGTGTAACCCGACGGCGTCGACGCGAAATGGTCGCGGATGTACTGCTCACCGGCCTCGATGGCGCGGATGTTGATGTCGACGACCTTCTCGCCCTTGCGCTTGTAAATGTTGGTGACGTCGCGCCGCAAAATTTGCGGATCCATCCCGATAAGTTCGGCGATCACGCCGAGCGAAACGGTGTTGCGCACCAGCTCGAGTCCGAGATCTTCCTTGGCTATCTTGCCGATCGGAATCTCGTACCAGTTGAGGTCGTCGCGGCGCAATTCGGCCGGAATTTTCTCATCGGTGTTATCGAAGATGATGAAGCCGCCGGAGCGCATCTCGTCGATGTGCAGTTGGACGGCCTCGAGATCGAAGGCGACCAGGCAATCGACGAAGTCGGCCATGCCGTAGTTGGGCGTTGTGCCGGCGCGGATGACGTAGTTCGTGTGTCCGCCGCGGATGCGCGAGGGGAAGTCTTTGTAGGTATAGACCTCGAGGCCCATACGCTTGAAGACACCGGCGATCATGTCGCCGGTCGTGAGGCTACCGTCGCCGGCCTGACCGCCGAACATCACTTCGATATTGTTGAGGATCATCGTCGCTCCGACTGAAAATTGCCGTCACCCAATAGGAATTGGGTAAAACTTACCTTTCGTTTCCCCAGCCGGGCGTTGAAACGCCTGCCGCGGGTACAGTGGCGCTGCAACCGAGAAGTTAGCACTCTCGGTTAAAGAGTGCGAGTATGGACGTCGAACGCATGACCCAGCGCGTTCAGGAAGCCCTTAATGCCGGTTATACCAGGGCCCTGACTGAGCGTAATACCCAGACCACCCCGGAGCATCTCCTGGCGGCGATCCTCGACCAGCCGGAAGGCGTCGCCGCGCCCATCCTTCAGAAGGCCGGGCTCGACCCCACCACGATCGGCAACAAGGTCGACGCGGCCATCGCCGCGTTGCCTCGCCACTCGGGGCCCAACGCCGACCAGGGCCAAGTCACGGTCTCTCCGGCGCTGACCCGCCTGCTGGCGGCAGCCGACGGCGAGGCCAAGGCGCTCAACGACGACTACGTCTCGGTCGAGCATCTGTTGCTCGCGATGGCCGGCGATAGCGGGGGCGTTGGCCGGCTCTTCCGCGATGCCGGACTCACCCGCGAGAAGCTGCTCGGAGCCTTGCGCGATGTACGCGGCAACCAGCGCGTGACCTCGCAGAACCCCGAAGGCACCTACCAGACGCTCGAGCGCTACGGCATCGACCTGACGCGCGCGGCGACCGCCGGCAAGCTCGATCCGGTCATCGGCCGCGACGAAGAGATCCGGCGCGTCGTCCAAGTGCTGTCGCGGCGTACCAAGAACAACCCCGTTTTGATCGGCGAACCCGGCGTCGGTAAGACCGCCATCGTGGAAGGCCTCGCGCAGCGCATCGTGCGCGGCGACGTACCCGAAGGTCTCAAGAACAAGAAGATCATCTCGCTCGACATGGGCGCGCTGATCGCCGGCGCGAAATACCGCGGCGAGTTCGAAGAGCGCCTCAAGGCCGTGCTCAAGGAAGTGCAGGCTTCGAACGGCGTTGTGCTCTTGTTCGTCGACGAGCTGCACACCGTCGTCGGGGCGGGCAAGACCGAAGGCTCGATGGACGCCGGTAACTTGCTCAAGCCGCTGCTCGCGCGCGGCGAACTGCACATGATCGGCGCGACGACGCTCGATGAGTACCGCAAGTACATCGAGAAAGATGCCGCGCTCGAACGCCGCTTCCAGCCGGTTTTGGTCGATCAGCCGTCGGTCGAGGATACGATCTCGATCCTGCGCGGTTTGCGCGATCGCTACGAAGTGCATCACGGTGTACGCATCAAGGACTCCGCGCTCGTTGCGGCGGCCGTGCTCTCCAACCGTTACATCACCGACCGTTTCTTGCCCGACAAGGCGATCGATCTGGTCGATGAAGCAGCGGCAAAGCTGCGCACCGAGATCGATTCGATGCCGACGGAACTCGATGAGGCTTCGCGGCGCATGATGCAGCTCGAGATCGAACGCGAAGCCTTGCGCAAGGAAGTCGACGATGCATCCAAGGCGCGCTTGGAGAAAATCGATGGCGAACTCGCGAACTTGCGCGAAGAAACCGGCGCTCTGCGGGCACGCTGGCAAAAGGAAAAGGATGCCGTCGATTCGTTGCGTTCGCTGCGCGAGCAGATCGATCAAACGAAGCTCGACGTCGATCGCGCATCGCAAAATGCCGATTATGCGAAAGCTTCGGAGCTCAAGTACGGCCGGCTGGCCGAACTCGAGCGCCAGCTCGGCGAAAAAGAAAGCGCACTCGGATCGTCGCAGTCACGGCTGCTCAAAGAAGAAGTCGACGAAAACGACATCGCTGATGTCGTGAGCCGCTGGACCGGCGTACCCGTTTCGAAATTACTCGAAGGCGAACTGCAGAAACTGCTCAACCTCGATACCGAACTGCATAAGCGCGTGATCGGTCAGGACGAAGCCGTCACGTTGGTGGCGGAAGCGATCGTGCGAGCCCGCTCGGGTCTCGGCGATCCGAACAAGCCGCTGGGATCGTTCCTGTTCCTCGGGCCGACGGGCGTCGGGAAGACGGAGCTGGCCCGTGCGCTTGCGGTCGTGCTCTTCGACGACGAACGCGCGATGATTCGCATCGACATGTCGGAATATCAGGAGAAACACACCGTGGCGCGTCTGCTCGGCGCACCGCCGGGATACGTCGGCTACGACGAAGGCGGTCAGCTCACCGAAGCGGTGCGGCGCCGACCGTTCTCGGTGATCCTATTCGACGAGATCGAGAAGGCGCACTCGGACGTGTTCAACGTGTTCTTGCAGATTCTCGACGACGGCCGTCTGACCGACGGTCAGGGCCGCACGATCGATTTCAAGAACACCGTCGTGATCATGACGTCGAACATCGGCAGCCATCGCATCCTCGACTATCGTGGCGAAGCAAGCGGTGCCGATTATGCGGTGATGCGGGCCACCGTGCTCGAAGAACTGCGTGCGTCGTTCCGGCCGGAATTCATCAACCGTATCGACGAGATCGTGGTCTTCCACGCGCTTACCGAGAACGAACTCAAATCGATCGTCGAGATCCAACTCGATCGCGTGCGCGCCCGGCTCACGGATCGCCGCATCACGCTCGAAATCAGCGACGAGGCGAAAACGCATCTTGCGCGTGCCGGGTACGAACCGGCATACGGAGCGCGGCCGCTCAAGCGGGCGATCCAGCGCGAAGTCGAAACGCCGCTCGGACGCAAGATTCTGGCGGGTGACGTCCGCGACGGGGATCACGTGCGCGTCGGTCTCGACCGCGATGCACTGACGTTCAACACGGTCGCCCCACTGCCGGAGATATCTTCACTGGCTTAACAGGTCTGGTTTACGCTATAGTCTAGACGTGGTCTCGCTCGTCGTGATCCTCGTTGCGCTGGTGGCGATTCTAGCGATCGCGGGCATAACTACGGTCAATATTCGGCGACTCGTCGCGCACCGGGAACGAATCCGGCGCGCTGGTCGCCGCTACCGGCAACTGGTCGAGTCGGCGCGTGTCATCATGTGGCGCAGCGCGATCACCGGCGTGCAAGGGCCCACCTTCACTTACGTGAATCCCGAAGCCAAAGCGCTGCTCGGCTACCCGGTTGCGCAATGGCTTGCCGAACCGGCGTTTTTGCAGGATCACATCCATCCTGACGACCGCGATTTGACGATGCAGCGCGCCGCCGCGGTTGCGCGCGGCGAGGGCGATCAAATTTTCGAGCACCGTATGATCGCCGCTGACGGGCGAGTGGTGTGGCTGCGCAGTTCGTTACGCCGCGTCGTCGAAGACGGCGTCCTCGAGCTCGTCGGCGTGCTCACCGACATCACGGAACGTAAGCACGCCGAGGAAGTGGCCCAGGCCGCGAGCCAGGCCAAGAGCGAGTTCCTCGCATCGATGAGCCATGAGATTCGCACGCCGATGAACGGCGTCATCGGCATGACCGACTTGGTGCTCGATACCGATCTCACGGTCGAACAGCGCGATTACCTCACGACAGTCAAGAGTTCGGCCGAATCGTTGCTGACCGTTATCAATGACATTTTGGATTTCTCGAAGATCGAGGCCGGCAAGTTCGAACTGGATCCAATTGCGTTCGACTTGCACGAGACGATCGAAGAAACGATGAAGACGCTCGCGTTTCGGGCGCACGAAAAAGGCCTCGAACTGGCGTGTGACATTCAACCCGGCGTGCCGCTCGCCGTGGTGGGCGATCCCGGACGCATCCGGCAAGTCATCGTGAATTTGATCGGCAACGCGATCAAATTCACCGAGCGCGGTGAGGTGGCGCTGGAAGTGTCGCTTGACGAGGGCAACGAGCACGAGTGGCACGTGCACTTCGTCGTGCGGGATACCGGTATCGGTATCGCGCCGGAAAAGCAGCAGCAGATCTTCGAAGCGTTCTCGCAAGCCGACAACTCGACGACACGCCGCTTCGGCGGAACGGGTCTTGGGCTCACGATCTCGGGGCGCCTCGCCGAAGCGATGCGCGGGCACATCTGGGTCGAGAGCGAGGTGGGTAAAGGCAGTGCGTTTCACTTTACGACCGTGCTCGGCATCGCCGATCAAGTGGAGCGCGCGGAGATCGATGATACCTCGCTTGCCGGCCTGACGACGCTGATCGTCGATGACAACGCCACCAATCGCCGCATTCTCGTCGAGATGTTCTCATCGTGGCGGATGTCGCCGACCGCCGTCGGCAGTGCACGCGAAGGGCTCGATCTGATGCGGCGTGCGGTTCGGCGCGGGCAGGCGTTCTCGCTCGTGGTCACCGACATGCACATGCCGGAGATGGATGGTTTCGACTTCGCCGAGCGCATCAAACTCACGCCGGAAATCGCGGATACGATCGTCATGATGCTCACCTCAGGTGAGAAGCGCGGCGACCTTGAACGCTGCCGAGCCTTCGGTATCGGCGTGCATCTGATGAAACCCGTGCGGCGCAGCGAACTTCGGGCCGCCGTCATGGGCGCGCTGGTCGATCATGTCCCGGTGCGAACGTCCGTGCGGCCGGAGCGCGAAACCGCACCCGTCGTAAGCCGACCGGTCGGCCCGCGGGCGCGCATTTTGCTCGCCGAAGATCACGAGGTGAATCAGCGTCTTGCGCTGCGCATCTTGGAGAAGGGCGGACACGATGTTGTAACGGCTGTTACGGGCATCGAAGCCATCGCCGCCTGGCACGCTGGCCAGTTCGACGTAATCCTGATGGACGTGCAGATGCCGCAGATGGACGGCTTCGAAGCAACGATGAAGATTCGTGCCGAGGAACAAAGCGCAGGCGGGCACGTGCACATCATCGCGATGACGGCACACGCCATGACCGGCGATCGCGAGCGGTGTCTTGCGGCCGGTATGGATGGCTACATCGCCAAACCGATTCGCGCGGCCGATCTGCTCGAACTCATTCGAGCAGCGATGACCAAGCCGGTCGCGTCCTAGTTCAGGCGAGGACCTTCTCGCGCTTGCGGGCGCGCAGACGATCGGTTTCCGAGAGCAACCGCTTACGGATGCGCAACGCCTTCGGCGTCACTTCCACGAGTTCGTCGTCTTCGATGAACTCGATCGCGCGTTCGAGCGAGAGCTCGTCGGCGGGGGGCAGGCGCACGTTTTCGTCGGTGCCGGCAGCGCGCATGTTGGTGAGCTTTTTCGCGCGCACGACGTTGAGTGAAACGTCCTTGTCGTCGTTGGCGCGGCCGACGACCATGCCTTCATACACGTCGATGCCCGGTTCGACGAAGAATCGTCCACGCTGTTCGACGCCGGCCAGAGCGTAGGCCGTAACCGTGCCGGTTTCGCTCGCGCAGAGCGCGCCGTTGCTACGGCCCGGAATCTCACCGGCCAGGGGTTGATGATCGTAGTAGGTGTGCGACATGACGGCCGTGCCGCGCGAGAGCGTAAGCAGCTCGCCGCGTAAGCCGAAGATCGCCCGCGTCGGCATCGTGTACTCGAGCCGGCGCGTTTCGCCGACGGTCACCATATTCGACATGATCGCGCGTCGCTTGCCGAGTGCCTCGATGACCGGACCCGAATATTCCTCTTGAACGTCGATGACGACGTACTCGACCGGTTCCATCTTTTCACCGTTGCGTTCAGTGATGATGACCTGCGGCTTGCTGACCGCGATCTCGAAGCCTTCTCGGCGCATCGTTTCGATGAGAATCGACAGATGGAGTTCGCCGCGACCGCACACTTCGAACGTATCGGCGCTGTCGGTATCCGCAACGCGCAGCGCAACGTTCGATTCGAGTTCGCGCATGAGCCGGTCGCGAATCTGGCGCGACGTGAGCAGTTTGCCCTCGCGCCCGACGAACGGCGAGTTGTTGACCATGAACGACATGGCGACCGTCGGTTCGTCGACCGCCACGGCGGTGATGCCCTCGGGGTGTCCCGCGTCGGCGATCGTGTCGCCGATATTGAGGCCTTCGATGCCCGAGACGCAGACGATATCGCCTGCGGTCGCTTCCTCGACTTCGATGCGTTCGAGTCCGCGGAACGTGAGCAGCTTCGTGAGGCGCAGGCCGTTCTCGACTTTGCCGTCGTGCCCGACCTTGGCGATCGGCGCGTTGACCTTGAGCGAGCCGCGGAACACGCGGCCGATGCCGATACGCCCGACGTATTTGTTATGGTCGATCGCGCTGATGAGCATCTGGAAGGGGCCGTCTTCGGCCGGCGCTTCCGGGATATGCTTCGCGATCATTTCGAACAGCGGTTCGAGGGTGCTGCTCTCGTCTTCAAGCTTGTATTTTGCGATGCCGGCGCGGCCGTTGGTGTAGATCACCGGGAAGTCGGCTTGTTCGTCGTTGGCGCCGAGCTCGATGAAGAGGTCGAAGATCTCGTTCATCACCTCGCTCGCCCGCGCGTCCTTGCGATCGATCTTGTTGATGACCACCACCACGCGCAGGTCGAGTTCGAGCGCCTTGCGCAGCACGAATCGTGTTTGCGGCATCACGCCTTCGGCGGCATCGACCAGCAGCAGCACGCCCTGCACCATCTGCAGTACCCGCTCGACCTCGCCCCCGAAGTCGGCATGGCCCGGCGTATCGACGATGTTGAATTTGACGCCGTTGTGCTCGATCGCGGTGTTCTTGGCCAGAATCGTGATCCCGCGTTCCTTCTCGAGCGGATTCGAGTCCATGGCGCGCGTTTCGACGTGCTGACCTTCGCGATAAAGGCCGCTCTGACGGAACATCGCATCGACCAAAGTGGTCTTGCCGTGGTCGACGTGGGCGATGATCGCCAGATTACGGATGTCTTGCCGGGTGTTCACAACACCCCATTGTACCATTTTCTGGGCCGAGCCGGAAGTGACGCCCCCTATTTACCGAATCGACGCTGCCGTTGTGCGTACGATGCGAGCGCGGCGGTGAAGGCGCGTGCGTCAAATTGCGGCCACGGAACCGTGGTGGACCAGAGTTCCGTATACGCGCACTGATAGAGAAGAAAATTTGACAGACGTAAATCGCCGCCCGTGCGGATCAACAGGTCGGGGTCGGGCAGACCGGCGGTGGACAGCCGGGCCGCGATCGCTTCTTCGTCGATTGCGTCGGGCTCGAGGCGGCCGGCAGCGACCTCTTCAGCGAGCAGCCGGACGGCCGAGACGAGCTCGGTTCGGGCACCATAATCGACTGCCAAATTGAGGGTCATGCCGGTGCCGGCGGCCGTGCAGGTCTCGAGCACCGCGAACGCTTCGCGCAGCGCGACCGGTAAACGGTCGCGGCGTCCGATCATTCGCACGCGCACGCCTTCGCGTGCGAATGCGCCGGCTTCGCGGCGTGCGAACGTCGCACCGAGGTCCATCAGCGTGCCGACTTCGGCCGGACTGCGGCCCCAGTTCTCTTCCGAGAACGCGTAGACCGTGAGCACTTCGATGCCGGCTTTGGCCGCTGCGATAACGATGCGTCGCAGCGCTAACATGCCGCGGCGATGGCCTTCGATCTGCGGCAGGCCGTTGGCGGCGGCCCAACGGCGGTTGCCGTCCATGATGACCGCAACGTGATGCGGCGTCGTCGCAAGTTCGGGTGCGGCCTCGACGCGTTCGATCACGATTGCGCCGCCCATCCATCAGCGACCGGCGAGGCATCGGCCGAGCGCTCGTGGACGTCGCGCACGACCGATTCCAGCTCATCGATGTACGCGAGAAAGCGGCGCCGCCCGCCGGCGGTGATGCGCACGGTCGTGGCCGGGCGACCACGGCCGGTAACGCGTTCCATTTCCACCACGCCGACTTCCGCCAAGGCGTGCAGATGGCGGTTCAGATTACCATCGGTCAACGCGCACGCATCCTGCAGCTCGGTGAAGCGCATACCGTCCGGATTTGCAACCAGGCACGTGCAAACGGCGAGGCGGCCGCGCTCGTGAAAGATACGCTCGAGGCCCGAATATGCGAAGGGTGCATCGCCGTCGTTCATCGTTCCAGCCCCACGGCATCGCGCGCAACCAGCACGCCGATGATAATCTGTCCAAGGCCGAACGTTGCCGGCATGACCCACCACGCCAGCGCGTTGCTGCCGGGCGCAAACAAGAGCGCGGAACCGCCGGCCGCAAATAGCGCCGCGATCCATCCGATGCCCGGGGGCGCCATCGCGCGCGAAGCGATCAAGCCGAGGGCGTAACACAGACACCACATACCCGGCAGCAGCCCGAGTTCGCCGCGCGTGATGAACACCGCGGTGAAGAGCCCGCCCGCAACGATCGACGGGAGAATCGTCATCCCGACCGTCTTCAGCTCGACGCGCGAGCGCACCGACCAGTGGCGTGCGAGCCACAATACGATCGCACCGTAGTTCACGGCGAGCGAACAGACGAGACAGGCGATCCAGATCGTGAGGTAGCGCGTATCGTCGGCCGCGGTGACCGGTTTGGCGATGTCGGCCGCCTGGATCAGGCCGGCTCCGATCGCTGCGACCCCGCTCGCGAAGGCGGCGCCGCCGGAGAGTCCGCGGAAGCGCTGCACGGCCGCGAGGCGCGTGCGGACCTCCTCGAGGTCGGCGATGGCGCGGGAAACTTCCATTCGTTGCTTTGTAACACAAAGTGAACCTCCGTCGCAAGCGCAGCATGATCCACGGTGCGCCGCTTGAAATGCTCGGCGGATGAACGGAGTGTTGCTCGTTACCGGAGGCAGCCGTGGGATTGGTGCTGCCGTGGCCACGCTGGCGGCTCAGCGCGGCTTCGACGTGGCCGTGAATTACCGCGAGGACGAGCGGGCCGCGTCGGCCATCGTCGAGGCGGTCCGCTCGAACGGCGTTCGGGGCCTGGCCTTAAAGGGTGACGTGGCAGTGGAGGCCGACGTGGTGCGGATGTTCGAGGCCGTCGACACCTTCGGGCCCCTCAAAGCGCTGGTCAACAACGCGGGCGTCACGGGCGGGTTTTCCCGCGTGGCCGACCTGAACGGTCCGGCCCTCGAACGCACCTTCGCCGTCAACGTTATCGGCGCGCTGCTGTGCTCGCGCGAAGCGGTGCGCCGCCTCTCGTCCGTTTGGGGCGGTGACGGTGGCTCGATCGTCAACGTGTCGTCGCTCGCCGCCAAGTTGGGCGGCGGCGGCGAGTGGGTGCACTACGCGGCGTCGAAAGGCGCGATCAACTCGATGACGATCGGCCTGGCACGCGAGGTGGCGGCGGAAGGCGTGCGCGTGAACGCCGTGGCGCCGGGGATCGTCGATACCGAAATGCATTTGGCGGCCGGCGACCCGCATCGCGCGAAGCGCACCGGCGCCACCGTGCCGATCGGCCGCGCCGCGACCCCGCACGAAATCGCTGAGGCGATTCTGTGGCTCACCTCGCCTGCCGCGTCGTACATCACCGGGACGATCCTCGAAGCGGGCGGCGGGCGCTAAGGCTCACGCGAGACGATGGCCCTAGCGTCCGTCGGCATCGTGAGCCCAAAGCTCCCATGGCCGCCGAACGTCAGGTTTCATATAGGCGTTCATCAGCGCCGCCTCACCGGGCGTGAGGTACGTGACACGCGTGCCCATGCGCAACGCTTTCTCTTGCAATTGCGCGTTCGCTTCGGTGTAGATCGCGCGATACACGGCCTCGCGGACGCTGCGCCCGGCAACGACGTTTCCATGCCCGCGCAGCAGCGCGACCCAGCCTTCACCGAGCGTCTCCGCGAGTGCTTCACCGAGCTCGAGATTCTTGATGAGCAGATCGGTGTCTCCAGCGACGTCCTGTGTGTCGAAAACACCGACGCCGTCTGCCAAAAACGCGCTCATGTGCCAGATGGGCTGAAGCTCGACGTCGCACACCGTGAACGGAATGATCGCTGGTGAGTGGCTGTGGACGATTCCCATCACGTCGGGCCGGCGCTTGTACACGGCGGCATGAATGTAGCGTTCGCTGTAGAGTTCGCGACCGGCGGCGTCGGGTGTGTTTCCCTCGAGATCGAAAGTCAGAACGTCGCGCGCGGTGGCTAAGCCCGGCGCGATCGCCCACGTAAGAAAAAAATGCTCCGGATCGTCCGGACTGCGTGCGCTCACGTGGCCATACGCATCGACGACGCCTTGACGGAAGAGGATGTGATTGGCCGTGACCAGGTCATCGATGAGCGATTGATTTGGCATATTTTCCCGTTCGTGCTTTTCCCGCGAAGCACCGTCAAAACAGTGTTTTGCAGACTGAACAGAGACGTCGAGTCGAGAATCGACGGCAACCGAGGGGCCATCGCGCTGGATTGCTAAGCGCTGAATCGACTATGGGAGCGTACGGGTCTGGTGGCCCGCGCAGTCTTCAAAATTGTTGAGGCCCTCGCAAGGGGGCTGGTAGGTTCGATTCCTACACGCTCCCGCCA
>Ga0307478_10001030_pt1 | contig 25651 bp, 22 predicted proteins | sample atmos_gasesECM4C_2_FD_203713 | JGI IMG/M metagenome (GOLD analysis project Ga0307478, IMG submission 203713) | Hardwood forest soil microbial communities from Morgan-Monroe State Forest, Indiana, United States - atmos_gasesECM4C_05 | ecosystem: Environmental > Terrestrial > Soil > Temperate...
AGATTCGCGCGGGGAAATTTCGCGAAGACTTGTTTTACCGGCTGCGCGTGGTCACCATCGAATTGCCGCCGCTGCGTGCGCACAAGGCCGATCTTCCGGTCCTGGCGGAGTCCTTTCTGCAAATGCACGCGGCACGCCTGGGGCGCACGGCGCGGCTCAGTCGCGAGGCCGGCGCGGCAATCGAGCGCTACGATTGGCCGGGAAACGTGCGCGAATTGAAGAATGCGCTGGAGCGCAGCCTGGTCCTCTGCCGGGCGGAAGAAATTGGCATCGCGGACTTGCCGGAGGAAGTCGCGCACGGTGAAGCACTGGTGCGCAAGGCTTCCGCGGGTCGGCACGATAATGGGCTGGACGAAAAAGACTTTCGAGAGGCCAAGCGCAAATTCGAGGTCGCGTATTTGACCAAGCAGCTTGCGGATCATCGCTGGAACGTTTCGCGGACTGCGGCGACCATTGGTCTGCATCGGCAGAGCCTGCAGGAGAAGTTGCGCGAACTGGGAATTCGCCGCCCTGGACGAGAGCCAATCGAGGAAGAATAGAGTGCACGTAGAAAATCCAACAAAAGGAAGCGCGCAGGGCTATGTGCTGGCCGGCGGCGGGAGCACGCGCTTTGGGCGTGACAAGGCCTTGGTGGAAATTGACGGAATGGCGATGCTCTTGCGAATGCGCATGCTGCTTAGCTCGGTCGCTCAGCCGGTGAACGTGATTGCGCCTCCGCTCCGATACACGGCCCTGGGGATTGCCAGCATGAGCGATCGCTGGGAGGGCCAAGGGCCGCTGGCTGGAATTATCACTGTGCTGCTGGCTGGCAGGGAAAACGTTAAAGCCGCGGAGTGGAATTTGATTGTCGGTTGCGACATGCCGTTTCTAACACAGGAGTGGTTGTCATATCTTGTAGAACGGTCATTGGTGAGCGGCGCCCAGGTTGTAGTCCCAAGGTCGGCGCAAGGACTGGAGCCGCTTTGTGCTTGTTGGCGGACTAGCGCCGCCGATAAGCTGCAAAGCGTGTTCGATAGCGGCGTGCGCAAGATCACCGAAGCCATGAAAAACCTGGAGATGGAAGTTGTTGACGAGGCGGACTGGAAGCGTTTTGATACGGCCGGGCGCTTGTTCTGGAATATGAATACGGCCGCGGATTTCGATGAAGCCAAGCGGATTTTGGAGGCACAGCGCGCGTGAGCGAAATTCCCATCAAGGCCGAAGAAGCCTGGACAAGCGGCGCTGAGGCTCCCAATTATTTTGAGTTTCGCGAGGTGAGCAAAGGCTTCGACGGACGGCCGGTCCTCGACCGCGTGAGCTTTACCGTGAAGCGCGGCGAAACCTGTGTGATTATGGGGCGCAGCGGCGTCGGCAAATCCGTTTCGCTGAAGCACATCATGGGATTTCTGAAGCCGGATTCCGGGCAAATTTTCATTGACGGTCAGGACGTGACCGAATTCAGCGAGAAACAGTTCGCAGAGGTTCGCAGCAAGGTCACCATGGTGTTTCAATCCGGCGCACTTTTCGATTCCCTTACCGTCGCCGACAACATCGCCTTTCCGATGGCGGGTCAACCCGGTTTGACAGGCCCCGATATCGATAAGAACGTCGACAACCTGGCCCGTTTGTTGGAAGTCGACCAGGTTTTGGACAAATTGCCTGGCGAGCTATCCACGGGGATGCGCCGGGCCGTGGCGATCGCACGGGCGTTAGCACAAAATCCCGAGTCGATTTTGTACGATGAGCCGACGACCATGGTCGATCCGATCATGGCTGGTCATATGGGCAGCCTGATTTTGCGCCTGAAGAATGCGTTCCACAAAACCTCGATCGTCGTCACTCACGACACCCATTTGGCCAGGCGCCTTGCCGACAGCGTAGTGTTTTTGCAGGACGGTAGAGTCGCGTTCTTTGGTTCGTGGCACGATTTTGAAAACTCTAGCGAGCCCTTCCTCCAACATTTCTTGAAAGAAGACGAATTAACTCCGGCACTGGACGTGACCCTGTGAGCCAGCACGGCTCCGGCGCGACGACAACCCCGTCTGCGAGCGCTTCCAATCCCATCGCGCAGTTGCGCAAGGAGATGGGCTTTTGGGACGTCCTGCTGTTCAACATTGCCACCGTGCTGGGGCCACGATGGATTGCGGCAGCGGCGCACAATGGCACGTCCTCGATCAGTTTGTGGCTCATCGCCGCAATTTTCTTTTTTGTTCCCACTGCCATGGTCATCAATGAGCTGTCTTCGCGTTTTCCGGAAGAAGGCGGGCTGTACGTTTGGGCCAAGGAAGCATTTGGCGATTTTCACGGCTTCGTGGCTGGATGGAATTATTGGATCTACACCGTTTTCTACTTTCCGGGATTATTGCTGGCCAGCGCGTCAATGAGCGCGTACATCATTGGCGAGGGCGGCGGCACACTCTCCCAGAATCGTCCGTTCCTGTTGCTGGTTTCTCTCGGACTGCTGCTGGTTGCGGTGATTCTGAATATCATCGGGCTGAATATCGGCAAGTGGCTCCAGAACGCGGGCGGCGCCTCTACGTATATTCCTTTGCTCATTCTGGTGGCGATCGGCACAATTCTGTGGCTGCATCAGGGTTCGGTGACTCCCTTTACGTTTGCAAATGTTTGGCCGGTTTGGAATTGGGACACCGTCAATTTTTGGTCGCAGATCGCGTTTGCGTTCACCGGCCTTGAGTTGGTCTCTGCGATGAGCGCGGAGGTTCGCGATCCGCGACGCACGCTTCCGCGCGCGGTATTCGCATCCGGTGCGCTGATTGCTTTGATGTACGTGGCAGGCACGATTGCGGTGTTGGTGTTGGTTCCGGCGCAGGAAGTTTCCGCGACCGCCGGTGTGTTCCACGCCATCACTGTTGGCGCGATCGCGCTAAAGATTGCTTTGGTAGGAATCCTGGCCGCGATTCTGGTCACCGTGGGAAACGCCGGCGGCGTTGGCAGTACGGTGGCGGGGATCGCGCGTGTGCCCTTTGTCGTTGGAATCGATCGCTACTTGCCGGCGGCGTTCGGAAGAATTCATCCGCGCTGGAAAACCCCGTACGTTTCCATCATCGTGCAGGCGGTGATTTCCGGCGCGATCCTGCTGCTCAGTCAGATCAGCGAGACGACCCGCGGGGCGTATCAGGGCTTGGTCGACGTCGCCATCATTCTCTATTTCATTCCGTTCCTGTACATGTATGCGGCGGCGGTCAAGCTCGCCGGCCGCAGGGACCGTCTGGAGAATCCGCATGCCGTGCTGATTCCCGGCGGCAAGCCGGGCGTGTGGATCGCCAGTGGTGTTGCGTTCGCTGTTACGCTGCTTTCGATTATTGTTTCTGTGCTGCCGCCGGGTGATTCGGCTAATCGTGGATTGTTTCTGATCAAGGTCGTGGGTTCGACGTTGGCCGCGATGGCGCTTGGGCTAACGCTGTATTATCGCGGCGTGCAAGCGAAGAAGAGGGAAGCGCGCCCCACTGCTACGCACTAGAAGCCCTGTTCCGTCAACTCCGCGAGCGAAACCTTGGTTATCGACTTGGACGAGCGCCCTTCGAGGTATCGCTCCACGTATTTCCCAAGGATGTCGCCTTCCAGATTGACGGCATCGCCAGGTTTGCGGTCGCGGATGTTGGTGTGCTCGTAGGTGTACGGGATGATCGCAGTCTCAACTACAAACAGGTATTTGGCAATGTACCAAGCGGCCACCGTAAGACTGATACCGTCGATAGTAATCGAACCCTTTTGCACGATGTGGGGCGCAAATTCCTTTGGAACTCGCACCGCGTATAGCCAACTATCCCCCTTGGGTTGCAAGGCCGCCACTTCGCCGGTTCCGTCGACATGGCCCAAGACGAAGTGGCCTCCGAATTCCTGTCCGGCGGTGAGCGGCTGTTCGAGATTGACACGCGCGCCTATTTTCAGCGCTCCGGTGTGTGCTCCGAACGAAGTCTTGCTAACTGTTTCCCCGGAGAGGTCGGCTGAGAAACGATCCTTATCGGCGGAAACTATTGTGAGGCAACAGCCGTTTACCGCGATGCTGTTGGAGACGGCGAGCCTGGAGCCCAGAGTGGGCGCGTGAATTGTGACTCGGCCACTGTCGTTGTGGAACGCGAGCGATTCCACGGTGCCGAAATGCTCGATGATTCCGGTGAACATGAATATCGAGAATAGCACCGTGGATAAAAAATGCGAGAGCTGCCATTTTGGAGTGCGGTAGTCTTGCTACCGCTTTCACCACGAACGCCGACTCATTGACCGTGCACATGGCAATCAACTAAGCGCGCTCACGTCTGAAAAGCGCAGGCAAGTCCGCCGCACTCCAAAGTCATATCTTGCGATAAATGTCCTGGAGGTAGGCTTCGAGGGCCACGTCGGGGCCGAATTGCGTGACGCGAAGATTTGGAAGCGGCCCATGTTCGAGCGCTGGCATGCGGGCGAGCGGGACGCCGGCGTCGCCGGCGAACTTCGGGGCGTAGAAGAGCATTAGTCTGTGAACGACGCCGGCGGAGAGCATTGCGCCGTTGAGCGTCGGCCCGGATTCGAGTAGCGCGCTTAGGACTTCGCGCTTGCCCAGTTCGTCCAGTACGGATTTCAGGTCGATTCGACCGCGACTCGAGCGGACGCGCACCACTTCGACGCCTTCTTTTTGCAGCAGGCGCACTTTTGGCGAATCGAGCGGGGCTGCTGTCAAGACGAGAACGTCATCGTCGGCGGTTTTTACGATTCGCGACTTGGGAAACAGGCGCAGCTTAGTGTCGAGAATCACGCGCAGCAGGCGCTTACGGCGCGGGAGGCCGCTGCGATCCGAAAGCAAAGGATCGTCGGCAAGAATTGTGCCGATGCCGCTGAGGAGTGCGTCTGATGCGTGGCGCATTCGCTGCACTTCGGCCCGCGATTCTTCGGAGCTGATCCAAATCCGCTTTTTGCGCTGCCGTGATTTCGGCAGCGCCAACTGACCATCCAGCGTCAGTGCCGACTTCAGCGTAACGAACGGCTTTTTTGTACGAATCCAGCATGCGAAGGCTTCATTTAGCCGGCGCGCGTCGTCTTCCAGCACGCCGCAGACGGTCTCGATGTTCGCCGCGCGCAGGCGCTCGAAGCCTCGGCCGGAGGTCGCCGGATTCGGATCTTGCATCGCCGCAACGACACGCCGAATGCCCGCCGAGATGATTGCCTCGGTGCATGGGCCGGTGCGACCGGTGTGATTGCACGGCTCGAGGTTCACGTACAGCGTCGCGCCTCGCGCTTTTTGTCCCGCCGATTTCAGTGCCACAATTTCCGCGTGATCGCGCCACTCGTACTGATGAAATCCTTCGCCGACAATTTGGCCCTCGCGCACAAGCACGCAGCCGACGTGCGGGTTCGGGCTGGCCAGGCCAATGCCTTTGCGCGCCAGGGCCAGCGCGTGTTCCATACAGCGAATGTCGTGTGCGTTCACGAATCAATCAAAAAGGGAATTGACGTAGGTTTCGGCGTCGAAGGGCACGAGGTCGTTGATTTGCTCGCCGGTCCCGATGAAGCGAATGGGCAGCGACAACTCGCGCGAGATCGCCACCACTATGCCGCCCTTGGCGGTGCCGTCGAGCTTGGTAAGGATGATGCCGGTGACGCCCACCGTGGAGGTGAATTCGCGCGCCTGCGCAAGGCCGTTTTGACCGGTAGTGGCGTCGAGCACAAGCAAAATATCGTGCGGCGCACCCGGAATCACCTTGGCGGCTGTGCGCTTCATTTTTTCGAGTTCTGCCATCAGATTGGATTTGGTGTGCAGGCGGCCGGCGGTGTCCACGATTACGGCGTCAGAAGAGCGCGCCTTCGCTGCGGCGACTGCGTCGTAAACAACGGCGGCGGGATCGGCGCCGGATTTTTGCTTGATCACTTCGATACCGTTGCGCTGGGCCCAGATTTCAAGTTGTTCGACAGCGGCGGCGCGAAAGGTGTCGGCCGCGCAAAGAATTACGCTGGAGCCTTCTTTGCGCAGGCGATTCGCGAGTTTACCGATACTGGTGGTCTTGCCCGCGCCGTTGACGCCGACGATGAAGATAACGCGCGGGCCTTTGCCGTTGGGCGAACCCGCAACAACCGCGGGCGGCAGACGTCTTGAGGGGTCAGAAGCGTTCAGGATGCGCACGATGTGCGACTTGATTTCAGTTTTGAGTTGCGAGGCGTCAGCAAGCGCATTGCGATCCAGCTTCTCGCGGACAGCGTCCAGAATTTCTCGCGTCGTGCCAACTCCCAGATCAGCCGAAATCAGCGCCGTCTCAAGCTGCTTGAGCAGCGTCGGATCGACTCTCTTTTCGCCAAGAAAAATCGTGTCGACGGTTTCAGAGAGCGCCGCCTTGGTTTTACTGACAGAAGCCTTCAGCTTCTCCGCCAGCGTAGGTTCCGGTTTGCCAAAAAGTGTAATCATGCGATCGTGCGTTCAAACGGCGCGCGATAGAAAAGTGTAACAGAAGCCTCGCAGCGACGCTGTGGGCCGCTGGGCGAATGAAATTTCCTGTTTGTTGAAGTGAATGGCAGGTCTAGGTCAGACCTGGACCTCGACGGCGCTGAGGCGGAGCCTGCCACCCATCACGGTGGCTTCGAGGGCGTTGACTACGACAGCGTCGAACTTGCTCCCCGCGAGGGCCTTGATCTTGCCCAGCGCATAGTCGAGGTCCATCGCGGATTGATACGGGCGATTGGTAGTCATAGCGTCGAGGGTGTCGGCGACGCCGATGATGCGGGCCATCATCGGAATTTGCGGTCCTTGCAAGCCGTAAGGATAACCGCGACCGTCCATGTGTTCATGGTGCAGCTCGATGCCCGGCAGCATGTTCTTGAGCTGTGAGACCGGACGCATGATGTTCGCGCCCTTTACAGTGTGCTGCTTCATCAGCTCGAACTCTTCTGGGGTCAGCGCGCCGGGCTTCTTCAGCACACGATCTTCCACGCCAATTTTGCCGACGTCATGCAGCAGCGCGGAAATCCGCAAAGTGTCCAAGTCTTCGGGGTTGAGGCCCAACTCGCGGCCAATCAGCGTCGAATATTTCGCCACCCGGCCAGAGTGACCGCGTGTATACGGATCTTTTTCGTCGATCGCTGCGGCGAGCATGCGGATGGAGCCGACGAACAGTTCGCGATTCTCTTCCGCCGATTCCTTCAGCCGCTCGATGTACTCTTCGATGTCGCCGGCCATTTTGTTGAAGTTTTCGGCCAGCTCACTGATTTCCGAAGCGCCGCGCACCGGTGAGCGCTGGTGAAATTCGCCGCGGCTGATGGCGCGAGTCGAGGCAGCCAAGCCGCGAATCGGTCCGCTGATCCCCACGGCAAAAAAGTAGCCGAGCAGCACTGCGGCAAGAACCACCACGCTGACGAAGGCCAGCGCCTGGCGGTTAAGCTCGGTAACACCCGCATCGTCGCGCGCCTGATCTAGGCTGCGCTGCGCCACCACCGCCCAATTCAGCTCCGGCAAAGTGCTAAACGTGCCGACCATCTCTACCGTGCGTCCCTTGATTTGTTGCGTGAAGCGAATCGTCTGCGTGTTACGAAGCTCTTGGGGAAGATCGCGGATTTGCTTGACCAGGTCGGAATTGCTGGATAAATCCGTGCCTGGAACGTAATTCTTGGTGTCCGGATGGGCCACTACGTGGCCGGAATGATCAACAATAAAAACAGAACGCTGGTGACCGCTGGCGTCCTGCAGGCGGCGCAGAAGGGGATCCAGCGACACGACGGCGGCCAGCATACCCGTGAAATTTCCTTCAATGTCTTTGAGCGGCAACGCCACGACGAACGCCGGGCGATCGTCCGGCGCCAGCGCCAGCGGATCGCTGCGAAACTCTCCGGATTGCTGCATGCACCACACAAATGCGCGCTGCAGCGCCTTGGCCACAAACGGATCCTGGTCGGCGCGGAAATTACCCTGGGAGGCTACTGTGCCCTTGCGGGACTTCCCGACCGCCGTGAGATACAGAAAGGTGTTATTGCTGTCCGCAAAACTCTCGAGGACGCGCGTGACTTTTGGTTCGGCCACCGGGTCTTCCACATCGTTGCTGACGTTCATCAGTTCGAGAATTCGGCGCTGGCTGACTAACTGCTGCGTCATGTTGGCTTCGAAAAATTGGATTTCCTGGGTCAGCGAGCGGGTGAGGTCGGTCTGCTGCACGCGCTCGCCATCGACCAGCTTGTCCTGGCTGAGTTGCAACACCTGCCGGTGATACAGCCCGATCGGGAATGCGCTCACTAGCAGCAAAGCGCCCAAAACCAACCAGAGAATGCGCACTCGCCCGGCGCGCATACGCTCCCAGGAGGCCTTAAAATCTACGAGAATGGGCCGGTTGATGGGCATTGCCTTGAGGTCAATTTTAATGGATTGCGCCAGCCTGCCGGGGAAATGCGAGGGCCAGCGTCGCGGACTTGCAACTGGAACCTTGGTACTATCCCAGCTCTTTCCGGGCTTTGATTTCTATCCTCATCAGCCAATAAGCAGCTATTCGCGCCGTTGCGGGCGTTCCATTATGTCCCGGATGGCTGCACGCGGGTCTTTCCCGTGGTGCAGGATGGCGGCCACCTGCTCGGTAATGGGCAGCTCGATTTTGGCCTCGCGGGCCAATGCCAGAAGCGCCGCGGTGGTGCCCACGCCCTCAGCGACCATGCGCATGCCGGCCAGGATTTCCGCGAGAACGCGGCCTTTGCCCAGTTCAATGCCAACTTGGCGATTGCGGCTCAGCGTGCCCGTGCAAGTAAGCACCAGGTCGCCCAGGCCAGCCAGGCCGGTGAGCGTTTCCGCTTGTGCGCCTAGAGCCGCGGCCAGGCGCGACATTTCGGCCAAACCGCGAGTAACAAGCGCGGCCAGCGGGTTCGAGCCCAAGCCCAGTCCCTGGCAGACGCCCGCGGCAATTGCAATTACATTTTTCATTGCGCCCGCCAGCTCGACGCCCACCACGTCATTGTTGGTGTACACCCGAAAATTCGGTGCCGCGAACTCTTCCTGTAACTCAGAAGCAAGAATGGCATCCTTAGTCGCGAGGACGACGGCAGTTGGTTCTCCGCGCGCCACTTCGGCGGCGAAGGACGGGCCCGAAAGCGCAGCAAACGGCGGGATCGACTTGGTGGCGAAAACAGCCGCAACCACTTCGCTCATTCGTTTGTGAGTGGCAGGCTCCAGACCCTTCGCGGCGCTAACGAACACCGCCCGCGGCAAAACGCTCGCCATTGCGGACGAAAAGACGGTCCGCGCGTGCGCGGTGGGGATCGCCCCCACAAGAATTTGCGCGCTTGCAACCGCGTCACCTATCTCACCGGTAACGTTAACTTCGGCCGGCAACCGTTGTCCTGGCAAATAGGTGCGGTTTTCGCGATCGCGCTGTAGCGACTCCGCCAGCGTCGAATCGTGGACCCACAAGGAAATCTCGTGCCGGCGTCGCGCGCGCGAGAGCACGATAGCCAGGGCGGTGCCCCAGCTCCCGCCGCCGAGAATGGCGATCCTGCTCAACTCGCGTCCTTCTTTTTCCCTAAGGCAAACTTGGATTCTTCGCCTTCCACCAGCCGTTGAATATTCGCATCATGCTTGTAAATGATGATGCCCGCGGCGGCCAACGCTCCAAACGTAACAACCGGCGGCGGCGCGTGATGGGGAGCCCACAATACATAGATCAACAACGGCATGGCTGCGGCGGCGGAAATGGATGCGAGCGAAACGTAACGCCAAAAAAACAGCACCACCAGAAACAGAATCACCGAGCCGAGAAATGCCGGTGGACACAGCACAACGAACGCGCCGGCGGCTGTAGCAACCCCTTTGCCGCCGCGAAACTTTAGCCAAATTGGAAAGCAATGGCCGAGCAGCGCCGCGACCGCGGCAATCATCATCCACGTTGCGCTTTCGCCGGTGACGCGGGCGGCGAGCCAGACGGGCACCGCGCCTTTAGCGGCGTCGAAGAACAACGTGAGCAGCGCCGGCAGTGGGCCAGCCACGCGCGCGACGTTGGTAGCGCCGATGTTGCCGCTACCGGATTTGCGGACATCTCCGCCGCCAAACGATCGCGTGAACAGTAGACCGAACGGAATCGAGCCGAGCAGATACGCAGCGATGGGAATCACGATCGTCGCCATCGAGAGGCTCGACATGTTCGGCTAAGCCTCGGCCTGCGCGAAGGGAAAGGATGCTAGCCGCGTATATTCCGCGCCAGCCGGCTTGGTCTTGCTCTCAAACAGGTGAAATTCGCCAGTGCGAACCGCGCCGAATTCGCGCTCCACATTTTCTTGCGCGATCGCGCTGAGTCCCTCCGAAATGCCGGGCGGATCGAAGCGAGCCAGCGTAAGGTGCGGAGCGAACTCTCGCGTTTCGCCCAAAATCCCCAGCCTCGCGAGCCGCGCATCAATCTCGGTTGCAAGTCGCGCCAAATTCGGCGAAGCCTCAATGCCAACCCAGAGAACCTTTGGGCGCTTTCCGCCCGGAAAAAATCCCAATCCGCGGAAGCGTAGCTGCACTGGATTGCCGCTGCACACTTCGGTCAGCACTGCTCGAATCGGATCGAGCTTTCCCGCGTCCACGTGCCCGATGAATTTTAGTGTGATGTGCAGGTTTTCGGGCCGCACCCAGCGCGCTCGATTCTTCGAAAATGAGGCGTCTGCCGCGCGCAATTCCTTGATCAACGTCGCGAAACTATCGCGTACCTCAGAGGGAATTTCCAGCGCGACAAAGAGGCGCACTCATCAGCCCCTTTTCGCCGAAGATATCGCCGCGCTCTGGCCGCTGTACAGAAAGTGCACTCGCACCATGTCGAGCGCAACCTGCGAGGCTTGCCAGCGAATCGCTTCGCGATCGCCCGGGAAGCGCGCGCCGCGCTCCTTGATTCCGCCGGCGTGCGAGACAGCCACGTGCACCGTGCCAACCGGCTTCTCGTCCGAGCCGCCGCCGGGACCCGCAATGCCGGTGATGCCGACTCCCAGCGTGCTGCCGACGCGCCGCCGAATACCTTCCGCCAGCGCCGCCGCCACCTCCGGGCTCACCGCGCCCTTGGCCGCAATCATTTCCGCGGGGACGTCGGCCCACGCGCTCTTCAGCTCGTTGCTGTAACACACCACGCCGCCCAAGAAATAGGACGAGCTGCCCGCGATGCTGGTCAGCCGCTGCGCGAGCAATCCTCCCGTGCAGCTTTCCGCTGCGGCGATGGTGGAATTGTTAAGTGTCAGCTGCTCCGCAACAACCTCTTCCATCGAGCGGCCATCCTGGCTGAAGATTCGTTCGGCCAGCGCAATCTCGAAGCCCCGTACGATCTCATCCAGCGTTTTCTTCGCTCGAGCTGCATCGTCGGTCCAGAAGCGGAGGTGAACCTGCGTTTCGCCTGGAGCCGCGAGAATTGTGGTCTTCACTTCGGGAAAGCGACTATAAATCGGCAGAATGCGCTGCTCCACGTGCGATTCGCCCAGGCCCGTGACGCGCAGTTCGCGGCTGTGCATGCGCACTCCGGAGACGCGGCGCTCCAGCCGTGGCAAGACCTGTTCGCGAAACAACGGCTTCAACTCACGCGGAGGCCCGGGCAGCAACACAACGGCTCGCCCGGAATCTTCCAGCCACAAACCGGGCGCCGTCCCACGCGGATTCTCCAGAATTTCCGCGCCTTCCGGCACCATCGCCTGGCGAACGTTCACTTCGGGCATTTCCCGTCCCAGGCTGCGGAAGCGCCCTTCGATATAGCGTAGGATGGCGTCGTTCCGGCGCAGCTTGCGGCCCAGGAGATCCGCGACGGTCTCTCGCGTGAGATCGTCCTCGGTGGGGCCAAGTCCGCCGCTCGAAATGATCAGCGGCACGCGATTCAGCGCATCGTGAAACGCCTCGGCCAGCAATTCGCGGTTATCGCCCACCACCGTCTTGCGTAGCACTTCAATTCCAATGGCGTTCAGCTCCTCAGTTAGGAAGAGCGAATTAGTGTCCAAGCGGTCCGGCGTAAGCAGCTCCGAACCAACCGCAATGATTTCTGCTTTCATTCGATGATTATCCGACCAGAGGCAAGCCGCGAACGTCCCAGTCGAGCGTGAAGAGCGCGTTCACAGTTGTCAGAATTGCGCGGCCGGACGGCTGCAACGCGAGTCCGACCAATCCCGACCCACTCAACACCGTTTCCGCATGCCCCTGCGGAGTGATTCGCACGATTCCGCGGTGCCCGCCATGCGAAGCCGCGACGTACAGGTTCGCGTCGCGGTCGAAAGCCAATCCCTGCGGGCGCCCGAGCCCGCGATAGAACACGGAAACGTCGCCACCCTGCGTGACGCGATACACCCGATCGTAGCTCGACGTGGTTGGCCCGGTTACGTACAAATCCCCGCTCGGATGAAACGCCAGATGGTACGCGGCCAGCGAAGGCTCCAACGTGGCAAAAACGAAAACCTCGCGGCTCGGACTAATCTTGAAAATAGTCCCACTGCGGTCCCCGACGTAAAGATTTTCCGAATGGTCGAACGCGATGCCGGTGGCGATGCCCATTCCTTCAATCCATTGCTCCGCGCGGCCGTCCGGCGTGACCCGGTGCACGGTGCCATCGTGGCGGCAAGACACGAAAAGATTCCCGCCGCGATCCACCGCCAACCCCGACGGATTGATCAGCGAAGTCACGAAAGGTTTGACGCTGTAATTGGACGTGATCTTGTACAGCGAGACAGGGACGCGTTGGCCGCGCGGCCCGCTGAACGTCACATAAATGTTTCCGTTGGCGTCCACCGCGGGGTTGGCCACCGGATGAAGATTATCCGCAATCTGCACGGCAATAGACACCGGATGCGGCGAGCTTTCGCTTTGCGAAGTCGCCACCCGCACCGTGCCACCGCTGGCATTGTCCGGCACCCGCGCGATCAGCCGGTTGTCCGTAGCCAGAACCAGGCTGGCCTCCGCCTCGCCGAAATGCACTACCGGCCGCGCGCCAGTCCGCGAAGCAAATCCGCTGCCGTGAATGACGATTTCGCCGCCCGGTATGGCTGCCGCGGGCGCGATTCGATCGATGCGGGGAAACCCGTTTTTTTCCGCCGTGGAACCGAGACCGAATTTCATACCAGATTAAAGTGTAGCGCGAGGCGCAGCAGAATTGCAGCGTATACGCTCGCCATCCAATCATCGGCCATCACGCCCCAGCCGTGCGGAAGCCTTTCCAAGCGCCGCACCGGAAAAGGCTTCCAGATGTCGAACACCCGAAACAGGATAAAACCCAGCAGCAGATATTTCCAATTCACCAGGCTCAAGGCGAAGAAAATCGCGTAACCGGATAGATCAAAATGCTCCGTCAGGTGCGGCAAGGCGATGGGGACCAGCGGAAGCAGCAAGGTGAGATGCTGCCCGGCAACCTCGTCGATCACAATGAATTGCGGATCCTTTTGCCCGGAATATTCCGCCACGCGAGCACTGCTCCACACGCCAATCGCCCCTAGGATGACCATAAGCAGCAACGCGCAAAATAATGGCAGCCACAGTGCGCTATCGTGAATATCGCTGCCCCACACCAGGAAATGCTTGTCGGCGAACATCGCGTCGGAAAGCGGATGCTCCGAGAACCAACCACTCACGGACACCGGGTGCAGGAAGAAAATCGCACAGAGGACGATAGTGCCCACACCCACCAGCGACCCATACGTCCCCGGCGACGGACCTAAATATCCCGTGCCCAGCGCTGTGGCGATGGCATAGGCCAGCCGCGGTTTCTTCTGAGTCGGCACAGGAATGGGCGGTGCGTCAGTGATGGGTGCCATCGGGCTTGGGTGAATCGTCTAGTTCGTCGTCATCTTCGCTGAAAATGGGCTCGGATACGACATATTTTTCGGACGCCCAGTTACCCAGGTCTTGCAGCTTGCAGCGTTCGCTGCAAAAAGGAAATTCGGTGTGAGCCTCTGAGTTCGTCGATTTTTTGCAAATCGGACAGCGGTGTTGCATGGCCCTATCTTTTAGATTTCGCTCCTCAGCTTTTGATGATTCCGCACAGTGTCGGGACGCACATTTCGCACCCGACGGCGTTCGGCAGCCGCCAGTATAGCTTAGGTGAGTATTCGGAGCGGAGCGCCTGTCGCGATGCGCGTCAGTGCTTCCGGCGGCGAGCTAGGGGTCACGAGCGCACGTTGCGATGCAGTCCTCGGCAGAATCCCGGTGACTCGGCCGATCAAGTCGTAGGCGTCCGTCTTCGTAATTTCCACCCGCGCGATGTCCCCCGTCTCGGCTGTTTGCCCACCCGGCAGTTCGACGTCGGTCAGGTAAAGCTTGCCGTCGATGTCCGGCGCCATGCCTTCCAATCGCGCTTCCCAGACTAGCGGATTTTCCTTCGATGGGCCCTCGATGAGGGCGGTCGCCGTGCGGCCCTTGAAGGCTCGCAGCTTCTCCCGCGAAACCTTCTTTTGAATCGCCATTAAGCGGTTTCGGCGATCGGTAATTGTTTCCGCGTCCACCTTTTCGTCCAGCCCATAGCTGCCCGCATTGTCCACGTCGGAATACTCAAACACGCCCATCCAATCGATATTCGCCCCCCGCACAAAATCGCAAAGCTCCTCAAAATCCGTCTCGGTTTCTCCGGGAAACCCGACAATAAACGAGGTGCGCAGCGAAACTCCATTGATTGTGGCGCGAATGCGCTCCAGCAGCTTCAAAAACGCGTCACCGTGCGATCCGCGCTTCATGCGCGCCAGCACATTACGGCTGGCGTGCTGCAGCGGCATGTCCATATACTTCGCGATGCGGGGATGCGCCGCCAGCGTGTCCAGCAATTTCTGGGTGACGCGATTCGGATACGCGTACAAAAATCGCACCCACAGCAAATCTTCCACCTGCGCCAGCTTGGCCAGCAATTGCGCGAGCCCGTCGCGCAGGCCAAGGTCTTCGCCATAGGAGGTAGTGTCCTGCCCGATCAGCGTGATCTCGCGTGCCCCAGCCGCCGCCAGATTTTCCGCCTCGCGTATCACGGATTCAAAGCGACGGCTGCGGAATTTCCCGCGAAGCTGCGGAATGATGCAGAACGTGCAGGGATGATCGCAACCTTCCGCAATCTTGATGTACGCGGCATGCCTCGGCGTGGTCACAATGCGCGGCGTCAGATCGTGATAGAGAAACGCGGGCGGCTGTGCAGGCAACACACGCAAATCGCCTTCCACTGCTTCGATAATGCGCTCGACTTCCCCGGTGCCCACCACCGCATCCACTTCCGGAACCTGCTCCAGAATTTGCTCGCGGAAACGTTCCACCAGGCAGCCCGCCACAATCAATTTCTTCGCCGCGCCAAATTTCTTGTGCTCCGCCATTTCCAGGATGGCGTCCACCGATTCCTTTTGCGCGGCCTCAATGAAGCTGCACGTGTTCACCACCAACACTTCCGCCTCATCCGCGCGCGGCGTCAGCTCAAACCCTTCGCGCGCAAGAATGCCCATCATCACCTCGCTGTCCACAAGGTTCTTCGGGCATCCCAGGCTGACAAATCCGACCTTAGTCATAAGCAATGATTTCGCGGCTAAGCGCAACGTTCAATTGTAGCACGGGCGTCGCGACACCCATCGGTAGCACCAGCATCGTGCAGGCGCGGATAGTCTTAATGGGCTTCGTTTCCAGGGCCACCAACGTGGTGCAGTCGCGGCAACCGGTCTGGCAGCGCCGGCAACGCGGGGAACGCGGCATGCGGCTCGGTTTGATACCAATACGCCACCGAAAAATAATTGTCGGAACGCACGTTCGCGTGTCCATGCTCGATGGTAGCCTTCAGCGACTTCGTAAACGTAATCGGCGAATCCAGATGGAATCGATAGACCGATGACCGGCTGCCGGCGCGTTCTTCGCCTTTCAGCGGCGCGCCGAATTGCGCATAAGAAAATGCATGATCGCCGAAATCGAAAGCGCCCAGAAAATAGTCTTCCGATCCGGTCCCGGTAATGGATGGCGAGCGCTCGCCATCGATGAAAAACATGTCGTCGCCTTCGCCCCACCATCCATCCTGGTTCTGCAACACCGACATGGTCACTCCAACAAAGTGCCCGCGCCCTTTAGCCTCCATCCAGACGTAATTGTCTTCGCCGTTTATATTTTTCTTGTCCTCCACGATTTTATCGCCGTTGGATTCCCACTGATTGCTCCAGCCATGGTTCGGCGACCCCTGCCGGTACTGCGCGTGGAAATACAGCACATCGCCAGGCAACGGCCGCGAGTACGCGCGGTAGTCAATATTGAAGTAGAAGTAGGGAACCTCTTTGGTGCCCTCGTTAGTCAAAGTGAGGCGAGCATGCTTCTGAAACGGCATCGGAAAAAATGAATTCAGCGCTCGGTTCGGTGCCACCGCCAGCGGCGCGGACTCGTAGATAACGTAATCGCCCAGCGCGAGGCCGAAAAAATCGCCCAGAGGGCTTTCCACGCTGGGCGTTTTCTCCTCATTCCAGTACATGCGCAGCACCAGAGCCTTCAGCGCCGGGCCTTGCGCCCACATCGTGGTCCAGAAATGCGTGATCTCGCCGGGGCCACCCTCATCCATCAGCACCAGCGTTTCGCCGGGCGCGATCTTTCGATAGTCCGCATTGCCGCCGCTGCGGTCATAACTCGACGCCCGCTTTTGTACGTAATCCTTGGGCTGCGGCAACCCAGCCAGCCACTCGCTAGCCGTCTGCGCAAACGCCATCGGCGCAAACACGCAGCACCCCAGCAACACCAGCAAATGTTTCACAAGCACCTCCCGGTGCGCGCATTCTATCTCAGGAAGTGCTTCAGGAAGAGGATTCAGCTATCTCCGCGGGGCTGCGCGAATCTGCTCCAGCAGATGACGCAAGCGCACCGTGTCGCACGGCGCGCCACCGTAGCGTGCAATTCCATAGATGCTCGTAAATTCGCGCACAGGAGCCGCCAGGCCCGGAGCTTGCACGTGCGACGCGAACTCCAGCGGCGTCTCCGCGGGCCGTCGTGCGAAGCCGTGCCGTTCCAGAAGGCGCAGAAGTTCCGCGTATAACCGCGTGGCCAACAACGGGTTCGCCCGCTGCGATTCCGGTGTGTTCAATTGCCAATACAAGCGCAGACGGCGAATCAATTTGCCGGGCAAGTCATAGCGCAACACCACCAGCAGCAAAATCAGAATCATCGGCAGCAACAAACCTAGAGTCCCGTGGCGAAGTTGTAGAGATTTCAGCCGCTGCCGGTTATGAATTTGTGCCCGCTCGAACCAATCGCGCCACGATTGCGTCCAGCTCCGCGAGGACCGCTGCAGGGTCTGCGCCATCTGCACCTGGTGCGAGAAATCGTAATTGATCACCCATTCGTTCCAGGAAAGTTGGACCCAGTCGATGTATTTCGATAGCCGGGAAAGCAAGCCGGATTGTTCCGTGGAAGGGGGCGTAGGATCAAACGTCACCCAGCCATTTTGGGGGAAATAAACTTCCACCCAACTATGCGCATCGCTGGCCCGCACAATGTAGTCGCCGGCCAAATCGTTGTATTCGCCAGGTAGAAATCCATTGACCTCGCGCGCCGGAATATCCAAGGTGCGCAGCAAAATCGTCATTGCTGAAGCAAAGTATTCACAGTGTCCGGCGCGTGTTACGAAGAGAAAATTCGCCAGCGGATCCTCGCCCGGCTTCCCCGTAAGATTCAGTGTGTAGCCGAAGCGCGTGCGCAGAAACCTCTCGATGGCCCGCGCCTTGTCGTACGAATTCGCCGCCCCCGCCGTCATTTGCCTGGCCAACTCGGGAACGCGCGCATCAAGCACCCTCGGCAGCTGCAAATATGTTTCACGGATTGCGGCGGAATAATCCGAGTTCGCGGAGCGCAAATTCGCAATGTCCAGCGCGGGAAGACGCGAAATCACCATATAGCGCAGGGCGCTGTAGTTGCCAAACGGATTGAGCAGCGAATCGGTCTCATCCCGGCGAATATAGCCGCCCGGTCCGCCGTGATTCGCGCTGGGAGTTTCGCCCGAAAAATTGCCTTGTAACGCGACAGTTTGTCCCGCTGTAAAAATAGCGCTGCTGGCGATCGGCTCGAGAAAAACGGTGTACTGCAATTGCAGCGCGCGCGCTCGCAAAGCTTGGCCCGGGGGCACGAGATAAATCCACCCGTCTGCATTCGACCTGACTTCTTCTTCAAAAGGATGCAGTTTCGTCCATCGCTTACCATCGAAAGTGGTGAGCGCGGTCCCCCGCCAGCGCAACATGGGGTAAGCCACTGGTCCGCCGGTTTTCACGCGCATCACCACCGCGGAATTCTTCTTGATCTCGCCGATCTGCCCCAGCTCCACATCATCGCTGAACCCGGTCATTAATGAGGGCTGCATGCTCGCCCGCCCCAAATAACCGGCCGTGAACCTGGGGAAAATGAAAAAGAGCGCCCCTCCCAAAATGATGGAGCCCAGTGCGACGCTCAGCGCGGCGAGGCCCAAAGCGCGGCTCAGGCGGCGCTCTTCCGCGGGTTGCTTGCTGAACGGCGGTGCGAGTGTTCCGCTAGCGCTGCGGCGCATTTCCAGCGCGATAAATGCGGCAACGCCAAAAAGCAAAAAAATAAAAAAAAGAATCAGGAACGATGTATCCACGGTGAGAATACACGACGCCAGCATTGCCGCAAAAGCCAGCATGGCTAGAAACAGCGCGTCGCGATCGGTGGTAGCGCTGTAAAGGCGGACCAACATCACGAACACCAGAAAATGCACGGCGGCCAGCAACGCAGCGAGCAGACCAGGATTGGTGGAGCTGGCCACGAAGGCTCGCGAAACGAAAAGAATATCGATCGGAAAAAACGCGAGATACGCGATCACCAGCCAAGTAGCCGCGCTGTGCGATAACTCGGCGGGCTGCTGACGCCACAGACGCGCCCCCTTATACAGCATCGCCAGCGGCGCAAGTACGCACGTAAGCACGTCCAGCTTGCCGGTGCTCACCAGCGTGCCGACCGATGTGAAAATCAGGAAAAAAAGCGACGCGCGAAAAAAGCGCTCGGCAGGGAGCGCAGGCAGCTTTGCGGGAAGTGTCGCCGAGGTGGCCATAAGAGAGAAATTTAATGGTAGCACTCAGCGGCAGTTGGCACCGCCGCCGCCTCTCGCAGCCGGCCCAAACGATAACGCGTCAGGCCAGGACGGGCAGCGCGGCAGGCGATACAAGTGCGGCACGGGCCGTCTTGCGCGTGAGGTTCGAAATAGCCAGCGACGACGGAGAGACGACATCAGCAAGCGAAATTGTCTTCGCGTTCGCTATGCGCGGAAGTCGCGCAACCATTACCCGAAATGGCCGGAGGGTTATAGCACGGTAGGTAACAGCATGGCGCGCTGTGGGCAAGGCGGTTAACTCCAGCGGCGCTTTTGTAATGCCCTCCGGAAGCACTTCGTTGAGATGCGCCGTCAATTCCGCGGCAGGATCGGTTCGCACCGCAATGGTCGGAAAGTGCCATAGCTTGGATACTAGTGCGGCGATTTGCGTTGGCGCGGCGGCGCTCGGTGGTCGCGTCGCAGCGTGCCGCAATAGCTTGGGCGGCGAGAGAAGCAAGGTACGGCCGCGCGGATCGAGAAAAACGGCGGCAGCCAATGTGATGCTTTCGGTTGCGCGTTTTTGTCGGCGCGCGGGAAGGGAATCGGCAATGCCCAGTTTACGAGCCTGGCAGAATTTCGTCACTGGGCACAGCAAACACTGCGGCGATTGCGGCGTGCAGAGCGTCGCGCCCAATTCCATCATTGCCTGGTTCCAATCGCTCGGCGCCTTTAAGTTGAGAAGCGAGTCGGCAGATTGTTGTAGCGACTTCCACCGTTTCGCATCACGCAAGTCGCCGTGTACTGCAAAAATGCGCGCCAGCACGCGAGCCACATTGCCATCCAGCACAGCGACCTTAGCGCTGTACGCGATGCTCAAGATCGCCGCAGCCGTATAGCGGCCGATGCCAGGCAGCGCGAGCGCATCTTTTTCTTCACGTGGAAAAACTCCCCCGTGTTTCGCTACGATCTCCTGCGCCGCGGCCTGCAAATTACGCGCACGGCTGTAATAGCCAAGCCCGGACCACAGCCGCAGCACTTCTTCCTGTGGCGCGGAAGCCAGAGTCCGCACGTCCGGGAATCGTTGAAGAAACCGTTCGTAGTAGGGAATCACCGCAGCAACGCGCGTCTGCTGCAACATGATCTCCGAGAGCCAGATGCGATACGGATCTTTAGTGCGGCGCCAAGGCAAGTCGCGCCGATATTGGCGAAACCAGCCAAGCAGGTTCTTACGGAATGCAGCGAGTTCGCGACCCTGCAGCATGCGAGCCGTATTCTCGCACGGATTTTGCTGTGTCGTAGCACGGCCAACGCTAGGGGGGCGATTTCCGTTTGCGCGTCAATCAGGCATTAGATCGGGCTTCGAGACTCGCTGCGAAGGCGGTAGCGGCGTCAATTCACAAACTTTCGGTTTGGACCTATCCTGGTTCGTCTACGTCTGAACAGATAAACAAATCCCGCGAGTAAAGCTATCGCGGCTGGTGTCAGAATCCACCAGGGAAGTGGGGAATGGACAAATAGCAGGACTAAGGTCACGAGAGAACCAAGTCCACGTGTCAAGATCCACCCGACCATAAAGAGTCCCAGGACGCCGACGGCAATCCAACAGACGACTTCAGAAATCTTTTCCATATGTTCCCATACCAGATTCTCTGAATGTTCCCACGGTTTCGGCTGAGTCCGAAGGTGAACTGCGATCGCGGGAACTAAATGCAAACTGGCGGCAAGTCTCCCAAGAAAACTACATAAGAAGTGTGCCAGAGGCTCCCAGGTATGGAGCCGCGAGGCTGGCTGGTTACGATGATCTTGAACAACTCAGGCGACGCGGCGAGATTGGTCAGCAGCGCATGTTGCGGATCGGGAGGCAGCGGCTGCGCCATGGCGAGATGGCGGAGAATGGCAAAGATAGTCTCCTCGGCTGGTGCAAGCGCAGTCTCCATTCCAGCGCTGCGGAATTGGAGTTGCGCATTGCGCTCGAAGAAATGCCAGGCGATGCCGGCGCAGAGTGTGACGGCGCGCTCGAAGCGATCGACGGCCGCTGCGCGTAGCGGCTCAGCGACATCGGCGTTGAAAGTGTGCGGGTCCAACACCAGAAGCACCCGCGTTTCATCCTCCCGAGTGAACTCGCGCACCATCAGGGAGCCGAGACGCGCAGATGCTTTCCAGTGGACGTGGCGGGCGCTGTCGGTCGGCACGTAATCGCGCAAGGCGTAGAGATCCTGGCCGCGGCCTTTGGCCAAACTTTCCATGGCGCCCTGCAGCCCCGGCAGAATCTCAAAGAATTCGCGGGTAGGTTCCACGGAGGGATAAACCAGCGCTTCGGTGCGCAAATCAACGCGATGGGCCTTTTGCAGAAAGCCAAACGGGAAGCGCGTGACGATGCGGAAGGCATCCTGGCGGTAGACGCCGCGCGCCGGAAACGAGATGGGAACGGTCTGCGACGCCCGGCCACGCTTCGGCAGATAAGGAAAATAGACCGGCGTTTCCAGAAGCGCTGCGCGTGGCGAAGGCGAATCCTTTGGCGTGACGGCTTCCACCCGCAGAGAGAAAGACGGCAGTGTTACCTTTTCGTTGTGCAGTTCGAGAGACGCGCGAATCGGCTGACCGGCGAAAATATGCTCGGGCAATTGCAATCGCATGGCCACGCCAGAAAGTGTGATGGAAGAAAGAATTCCGGACATCAAGATGATGGCAATCAGGCTGGCGAGAATCAGAAAGAGCAGGTTATTTCCTGTGTTTAGAGCAGCCACCGAGATCAGCAGGATTCCGGCCATATAGAAATAGCCTTCGCGGGTGACCTTGTACTCCATTTTGTAGCCCAGCCACCGCAGCGGTGTGCGCCTGGCCAGAATGGGCACCAGAGTCACAGCCACCCAGCCGGCGACCACCAGCGCGGCAAGTGCGGAAATGCTGGCGACGCGCAGGCGCCCCAGTTCGGCGGCCGCGCCGGAATACAGCGCAAGAACCAACGCCACCGCCAGGGCGGCCATGGACAGAAAAAAGGCGCGAACTCCGGGCCGGTCGGCTTTGGCCCAAAGGTTAGCGGCGATTGAGGTGACGCTCACGGACGAAGATCACAAGGGAACGGCGACGGATTCCACAATTTCGCGCAACACCGCTTCGGTGGTCTCCGATTTTTTCTGCAGCGAGGCATGCCGCGAACTAGCCACCACGCGATGAGAAAAAACGGAGACCGCCAGTTGCTTGAAATCGTCAGGCAGGCAAAAATCGCGCCCGTCCAGAAATGCCCGCGCTTGCGCGGCGCGCTGCAGCATTAGGGTTCCGCGCGGGCTGACGCCAAGCGAAAGCTGCTCGGTCTTTCTGGTGCGTGCGACGATTTCCAGCGCGTAGTCGTGCAGGCTGGAATCCACTTTCACTTGCGCAACGTCGTGCTGCATAGACAGAACGTCGCTCACTCCGGCGACCGGCTCGAGCGATTGCACAGGGTCAGCGCCCGCCCGCATACGCAGGATTTCCCGCTCGGTCTCGTGCGAAGGATAGCCCATCCGGATCCGCATCAGAAACCGGTCAAGCTGCGATTCGGGCAGCGGGTAGGTGCCGTGATGCTCGACGGGATTTTGCGTGGCGATCACCAGAAAGGGATTGGGCAGCGCCAGTGTTTTGCCGTCCACGGTCACTTGCGATTCATTCATGGCTTCCAGCAACGCGGATTGCGTGCGCGGCGTGGTGCGGTTGATTTCGTCGGCGAGAACGACATTGGCGAAGATTGGCCCGGAGCGAAATTCAAATTCGCGGGATTCCGGATTGTAAACACTAACGCCGAGTACATCGCTGGGCAGCAAGTCGGAAGTGAACTGGATGCGCTGGAATGTGCAATGAAATGATTTGGCCAGAGCCTGCGCAAGCGTGGTCTTGCCGACGCCGGGAACATCTTCGATGAGCAAGTGGCCCCGCGCGAGCAGCGTGATCAGCGCAAGCTGGATGGCTTCTTCCTTGCCGTAGATGACCCGGGCAATGGAGCGCTGAAGCTGCGAAACCGTTTGCGAGGTGGCGGTCGGCATTGTTGAAAACGCGGGCCCTTCCTGTTACAACATAGATGACGGCAAACCCGTTTGGGTGCCTGCTACGCGCTATAAATTTGGGCGACTAGCTCAGTTGGTTAGAGCGCTCCCCTCACACGGGAGAGGTCAAAGGTTCAAGTCCTTTGTCGCCCACCACCACTTGAGCAATTTTCATTCTAGCGGAAAACCTTGATGTCCACGTGACTTCGCACCATCGAGTTTCTATCTCCAAATATGCTGAAGGCACACGCGAGTCTTCAACCTGAACCTTCTCTACGCCTGCGTCTTCAGGCCCAGGGATTTTGACCTGTCCCTAGAGCCAGTTCCGATTGTGCACTATCGGTGACACCTTCAAATCGAAAGTACTATCGCCTCCTCTCTCTGTCCCGGCGATGCTGGATCCATCCCAAAGCTTCTTCGCTTCAGGAGGGCGAACATGGCTACCGCTACAGCCGTCAATCCCGTCAACAATGTCAACTCCATCGGTCGGTGCCAGGTCTGCGGCAGTATGCGTGAGACGGCCCCTGTCACCTTTCATCGCAATGTGGGCATGCTGGTCCTGCGCCAGACCCATCGGCTGACAGGTAACCTTTGCAAGACCTGCGTCGGCAAGAAATTCTCAGAGTTCACTATCAAGAACGTGCTCCTCGGGCCCTGGGGATTCATATCCCTTTTTGTTACGCCTATCTATCTCATCACCAACGCGGTTGCTTACGTCGGCGCTCGGCAAAAACTCCGCCACGTGATCGAGTAGCGCCTTCGCACAGTCCGGGAGGGGCAGGTTCCTGGCGCCCACTATGTCTGCTCCAGAGTCTGCCCTCTGCGGCAGTTGTCAGTCTCCTTGCCCCTTGCATCATCTAGCGCTTTAACTCTTTCGCTTCCTCCGCTACTCTCATTTCATGCTGCGCACCGTCGAATTTCTCTGCCTCGGCCTCTGGCTTGGTGCCGACGTCTTTCTCAGCTTTGTGGTGGCACCGGGGGCTTTTCGGATTTTGGGTAGCCGGGATGCGGCTGGGGCTATGGTCGGATTTGCGCTGGGGCGGATGCATCTGTTGGGAGTGGTTAGCGGAGTTGTGCTGTTGTTGGCGCGGCTCGTGCGCATGCGGTCGTTTGCTGGGTTTGTTACGCCGGTGGCGCTTTGCGTGGTGCTGATGATTGGGCTGACCGTGGCGTCGCAGGTGGGGGTCAGTCCGCGGATGGCGCTGCTGCGGGTGCAGATGGGATCAATTCAGGCCACAGCGGAGGATAGTCCGTTGCTGGCAGAGTTTGGGCGCCTGCATCGGATTTCAGTTTTGCTGGAGAGCGGCGTGCTGCTGGCCGGATTGGCGGCTATCTATTTGATGGTCAAAGACGTAACCGCCGCAGGGGGCTGATTTCGATTCCCCTGGGCCCGCATGAGGTCCGCGGAGCCCGGCGCAGTCAGCTCGGCGGCGGTACACGCCAGATTGGTATCTTTTTCGTCACATTCTTTCAGCGCGCAGGAGATTTTGCTGGAACCAAAATAAGAAATCGGCTACACTCTCTCACGTAGAAACGTGCGTTTTGAATTTGCGCGGCAGCTCTATAGAGCGCCGCGTTTTTGCTTTTAGGGCTCTCCGCATCCATCAAGGTAACGAAGATTACAGGTTCTCGACAACCTAACCTATTTAGAATGAACACTTACAAAGAAAAACGGCCTTAACGCATTTAGAATCAACACTTACGATAAACCCCGGGGGGAGGGGGTAGGGCGCAGCACTGCCGCGCCACATCTCGGCAACCAATAAAGCGTTAACCGACGCCTTTCTTCGCCTTTACCGCAATTACTGTGCGCTTGCGCCGTTTCACCACCTTTACTTTTGGCGGCCGAATTTTGTTGGTCGCGGCGTAACCAGCTCGCTCAAAGGCCCTCCACATGTACCAACTCGCGATGGTGCGGTACGGTCGCCAGCGCTCGCCAAAAGCCAGCAGCTCTTTGGGCTTAGGCATGTGTTTCTTGCCGTAAGTTACGGACCATCCCTTCTTTACTCCCAGGTCGTGGATGGGCAGGACGTCAGGGCGGCCCAAATTGAAGATCAGGAACATTTCCACGGTCCAGGCGCCGATGCCGCGGACCGAATCGAGTCGCTCGACTAATTCAGCGTCGGACATTTTTTCGGCTTGCTCGCGGGTGGGGACGATGCCGTCAATAGTTTTTTGCGCTAAATCCTTCATGGCTAATACTTTTGCTCCGGAAAGACCAGCCTTGCGAAGGGTGGGAGTGCGGAGCTTGAGCATTTGTTCGGGAGATGGCGGGCGCCCGTTCGAGCCCAGCGCCTTAACGCGGGCGAAGATGGTGGCCGCGGCTTTACCGGAAATAGATTGGTAGGCGATGGATTCCATCAAGGCTTCGTAGGGAGATTGCGCCGCGTCCATATCGGTTTGAAACTGGGCGGTTTCCGCGATGAGCGTGGCAAGCTTTGCGTCTTTGGCTGAGAGGTGGCGCGTGGCTTCGGCTAGATCGAAGGAGAGAGCCATAGAAGCGAAAAGATAGCAGGCAGGCTAGGCACTCGGCAATGCTTGGCCTCAAACCCGAGAAGAACGGAATCGATACCAGGGACACAATGATTACGGACAATAGGGCCCGTCCGAGACTGAAAAATTGGACTTGACATTGCGATGGGAATGCACAACCATACGGTTGTGGATACTCTGAGCACCACCCTGTCGGCCCTTTCCGACCCAACCCGGCGGGCAATCCTGGCGCGT
>Ga0307478_10001032_pt1 | contig 25622 bp, 21 predicted proteins | sample atmos_gasesECM4C_2_FD_203713 | JGI IMG/M metagenome (GOLD analysis project Ga0307478, IMG submission 203713) | Hardwood forest soil microbial communities from Morgan-Monroe State Forest, Indiana, United States - atmos_gasesECM4C_05 | ecosystem: Environmental > Terrestrial > Soil > Temperate...
GGACCCTTACCAACGCACCGCCAGTCACCGGAGCCATCTTCGGCCTCGCCTATGCGAGTGGCGGTCGCGAGGAGGGCGAGGGAGAAGACAGCACCAATCGCTCCGTGGTCGCCACCGCCGATACTGGCGGCGCGGCCTGGACTCCCGACGAGGGCCAAACCTGGTTCGCGCTGAATGGCGTGAATGGCTTCTGGGCCGTAGCTTTCGCCAGCCCGAAAGCCGGATGGCTGGTCGGCATCAATGGCACGATTCTAAAAATCAGCTTCTAACCGATGAGTTGTGGGTCGGGCACGCGTGTCCGGGAATGGAAGCATCGATGCCCCAGGTTCGCGTCCTGCTTTTGGACGCGAACCTGGGCTTATTTACAAAGGGCTGACAATCGGCGCGAGCTGCCGGGCTAGAATGTCGGCTCAAATTTTTCGTCTCGCGCGGCCCCAGCGAGATCGGGAGTCAGATCATGAGTCAGTACCATCTCGCGCAGGTCAACATCGGGCGCATCAAAGTTCCACTCGACAGCCCGATCATGGCCGGCTTCATGAATCGCCTCGACGAACTCAACGCCCTCGCCGACAACGCTCCTGGCTTTGTCTGGCGCCTGCAAACCGATTCAGGCAACGCCACTTACTTCCGGCCGTACCCAAACGACGACAGTATTCTCCTGAACATGTCGGTCTGGGAGTCGGTTGAATCGTTGAAGAATTATGTCTATCGCACCATGCACGCCGAGTTGCTCCGCCAGCGGCATGAATGGTTCGAGAAGTTTGAAAGCTCCTACATCGCGCTCTGGTGGGTTCCCGCCGGGCATCGCCCGGGTATCGACGAAGCCAAGAAACGCATCGCCCATCTGGACGTCCACGGCCCGACGGAGTTTGCTTTTACCTTCAAGAGAACCTTCGAGCCGAGTGAAACGTTCCAGCGCTCGATCGACTGGTCCTCGTTCCAACCGTGCCCGGCGATGTAGTCCGATCAAGGGTTGGATTGGACAGCCTGTCATTTCCTCCGCCAGCGGATTCCATCCTTGGTGATCTCGACCAGAATCCCGGCCTCGGTCAATTCCGCGCGCAGCGCGTCAGAGCGCTTGAAGTCGCGGGCCCGCCGGGCCTCAGCCATGGCGTCGATTTTCTTTTGAACCTCGGCATCCGACGGCTGTCCCAAACCGGCCAACGCGAGCGCTTCCGTGGTGATGTCTTTTTCGCGGCCATCGGCTCGGGCCCACTCGAGAACCGCTTTCACCTTCGGAACGTCGTCATCCGCCAGCACAGCAAAAATCTCGTCGAATCTCTCGATGGCGTGCAGCAGGCCGGGCGTGTCTTCTTTGCGCATCTCGCCGGCGTCGATGGCGGCATTCGCGGCGCGCACCATCTCGAAGATCGCGGCCTGCGCCTGCGCCGTGTTGAGGTCGTCGTCGAGCGCGGCTTTCATGCCATCGATGGCTTCCTGGGCGAGCTTTGCCATGGCTGCGTTCGCGCCCGCCGGGAACTGCCCGCTCGAAAGGCGCAGCCGGAAGTTGCGCAACCGCTCCACCGAAGTGGCCGCCTGCCGCAGCCCATCGAACGTGAAGTTCAGCTGGTTGCGGTAGGGAACTGAGGCCAGCAGATAGCGTATCGACGACGGTCGATATCCCTTCAAGACCAGGTCGCGGGGCGTGAAGAAGTTTCCCAGGCTCTTCGACATTTTCTCGCCTTCGACCAGCAGAAACCGCGCATGAAACCAGTAGTTCGCAAACGTCTTCCCGGTCAGCGACTCCGACTGCGCGATTTCATTTTCATGATGGGGAAAAATCAGGTCCTCGCCCCCGGCATGCAGATCGAAGGTGTCTCCTAATTCCTCCATCGACATCACGGAGCACTCGATGTGCCAGCCTGGCCGTCCGCGCCCGATCGAGGTCTCCCAGAAAGCCTCACCGGGCTTGGGCGCCTTCCACAGAGCGAAGTCGCGCGCATTGTCCTTTTCGTACTCATCGACATCGACGCGCGCGCCATCTTCCATGCCCGCGAAGTCTTTCTTGGAAAGCTTGCCGTAAGCCGGAAACTTCGCGATGCGGAAGTAGTACGATCCGTCCTCGGCGCGATAGGCAAGGTCTTTCTTCTCGAGCTTGGCAACAAACTCCGCCATTTCCGGGATGTGCTCGGTGGCGCGGACCAGGATTGGCTGCTCGATGTTCAACATCGCCGCATCCTCGAGAAAGGCTTTCTCGTACCTCGCCGTGTACTCCTTGACTCCCAGGCCGTCGCGCGCCGAGTTGCGGATGATCTTGTCATCCACGTCGGTAATGTTCATCACGTAGCGGACCTGGTATCCGCTCTGCTTCAGAAAGCGCTGCAACAGATCGACAGCGATAAATGTGCGGAAGTTGCCGATGTGGCCGTAGTCGTAGACCGTCGGCCCGCAGGCGTACATGCGAATTTCGTTCGACTGGAGCGGGCGAAACTCCTCCACCCGCGCCGACATGGTGTTAAAAAGCCGCAGTGCCATAAGAAGAGATCAGAGCGTCAAAGTAAACCGTTCATTCTAGGGGGACGGGAGAAAGGGGGTCAATGACGGCCGTCTCTTCGGGTTGCCGCGCGGAGTGCTTGGGCCCGGCGTAATCGAGGAAGGCTTCGGGCGGGAAGGCTTCGGGAGGAAGGTCCATGTCGAGGCTGCGGAAAAAGCCAGAGACGGCGATGGCCCGCACCTCATGGCGCATCGCGACGAGGTCGACGTCGCCGGGGGATGCGGTTGCGCTTGGCTGGGGAGCGGCGCCGGGCTGCTGCTCGGCCGGACCCCTCGACTGCGCTCGGAGCAGGCTCACGGAGGCGCCTGTCCCTACGTGAGGCTTGCTGTCTCCGTCTTCCGCTTCTTCGTCGTCTTCTTCCTCGTCATCCTCAACTTCCTCCTCTTCATCATCCGATGCTTCATCCTCGTCTTCCTTTTCTTTATCCTCTTCTTCCTCCGCGTCGGTGTCTTCCTCTTCTTCCTCGTCTGCTTCGAAGTCGTCATTGCGCCAGAGGTGTTCGCCGAGCAAAGCGTCGCCGGCGGAAGCGGGGTCGATGACGACGCGCTCGCGGGGCCGGGGTTCGAGTTCGGTGTGGCGCAGGTTGACGGAAGCGGTCTGGAGCGCATAGAGCAGGAGACCGGCCATCTTGGGATCGATCTGGCGGGCGAGGATCAGGCGCATCACCTGCATGAGGGCGACCTGGATGGAGTCGGCGTCCTCGAGCACGGGGAGGGTGAGGCTGGCGTTGAGGTTGGCGGCGGGCAGGGCGCCCAGCGGGATGCGCTCGCCGTGCCAGTTTTTATGAAAGAAGCAGAAGCGGCGTCCGCGGACCGCGGGGGAACCGCACTGGGTGCCGTTGGTTTTGATGTGAGTGCAACGCAGGATATTGGCGGAATAATAAGACATATGAAAGCTCCACCCCCCTCCCCCCGGATCTAATGGAATGAAGAGGATACGCGGGCGAGGGGGTCAAAATCTTTGAGATGAAAGGGCTTACAGGGAAAATCTTGGGAACGAAAGGGATATTTCTATAAGAGAAATTCATGTGTAAGCCGTATAGCTAGGATGGAGGAAGGCGGGGGAGGAGTCAAGTACCGGGACGGGGAAATTTGGAGGAGAAGTTCCAAAATGGGAATGAGACCTTGGGGGCAAAGGGGAAAGGGGTTGACGCCCAAAATCGTGTGGGCCGCGCGCCCTAGGCTTCTTGTTCTGGGTGCGATTCCGCCTGCCACAGCTCGGACGCGCGGGACTCGATTTGGTAATGAAGAGCAATGTCGCGCAAAAGGTCGCCGCCTTCTCGTGTAATTTCACGCACGACGTTCGCCATATCTTTAAGATAGGAATTTAAAACGGTGGTCCACTGCTCAGCACCTTTTGATTTTATGACCTCGATCACGCCTTGATTATAAGCGACCCTTATCTCGTCGAAGCGCCCGCATGCCGAATAGAACCGAGTTACCCTGACAAAGAGGTAAGGACGAAGGTGCGAGGCGTTCGCGTAGGCATCCCCCAATGTCTCGTACCCATAGTCCCAGATTGGAGACACAGAAAAGTGTTGCTCCCCGGGACTGGTAGGCTTCGGTTGTGTCCACACGGCAAAGTTCGTCACTATTCCGCCGATATCTGCGACTAGACGCCTCCTAAACATAATTCCGTCCCAGACAGAGCGAACTAATTGTTGCAGTATGAATGCTGCGACAGCTATTGCCACGCCTACTAAGATGTCCTTTTCCGACGACGCCATTCCGCTGTTCTATTAACAGCAATTCGAGGGAACCGCAAGTACCTAGTGAACCTCGCGAAGTAGCCGGTGCCACTCTAGGTTGGTCCGGGTTACGGAATTGCTTTTAGGTTGGCTTCAAAGGGGAGTTAGGCATCTATTGTGTCGCAATGGTTGTATTTAAACGTGTGTGAAGGGACTGGCCTCCTCTTTTCCGTGCTAAAATCCGCGCCATCCGGGGGACATGCGGTAAGGCGAAGGGGGAAGTATAGACGGTTGCCATGCTGCTGCCATATCAAAAGATCGACCTGAAAATCTACAAACGAATCAAAACCTCAGGTACGGTCGGATTGACTGTGTCGCTCGCGGACTTTGCTCAGCAAATAGGGGAGGATCAGCGAACCACAGCTGAGCGCCTCGAAGCTTTGGCGATCCACAAGCGCCTAGACCTCTTAAAATACTCGGGAGGTTCACGGTGGCCATTTGGCAGCTTTGACAGGAATTCTTTCTTCCACAGCGGGTCGTTCATAATAGAGCTCGCTCCCCAGGGACGGGAGTACTTTGAAGAACTAGAGCACTCGGCTGAACAAGACTCCGCCAGACCGTTAGTCTTCATTAGCTGTGGCCAGTACACGGAGAAGGAGCGTCAGCTCGGCAGGGATCTAGCCACTAAAGTCAATCAGCTCACCTCATACGAAGGGTACTTCGCTGAAAATCAGAACTCGCTGATAGGGCTGTCGAACCACATTTTTCATGCACTTGATAAATGCGCCGCCTTTGTGGCCGTGATGCATCACCGGGGTGAGGTTGAGACTCTTGGCGGGAACAAGCACTCGCGCGGCTCAGTCTGGATTGAGCAAGAAATTGGCATCGCTGCTTTTCTCACAGCAACTCGCAAGAGGGATATCCCTGTGGTTTTCTACGTTCAAAAAGGAATTAAGAGAGAGGGCGTCCGAGAGCAGCTTAAGTTGAATCCGATCGAGTTTAGCGAAGAGTCGCAGGTGCTTGTGGACTTCGAGGCGAGATTGAGGAGAGGTGAATTTCAAGGTGTCGTCAATTCCGCTGACAAACCAAAACGCACTAAGGCAGAACAATACCACTATGAAAATGCTGTGAAGGCTCTGCATGAGCTGGGATCGGGGGCCGCAGTGGCCCTTCGCCATCTGAAAACGCACGGAACGCTAACATTTGGGACCTATTATCCTCTGCTTCCGTCTGGAATGAGCGGAGATCAAGCCTTCGGTATTTATAATACGTGCGTTGCACGAGGACTAGTGACGCAACTTGAAAAACCGGGAAGTGGAGAGAGAACGTTCGCGATTGCCCCAACTATGAATGATGTTTTGGACGAATTGCTTTACGCGACGCCAAGTGCTGAGAAGTAATGTAGGTTTGCCCCCTGACGGCGAAACCAGAACGTGCGGCGGACCGTCGCCTGTGTTCCTCACCCTAGGTTCGTCAACCTAGGTTAGCGTCCAAAGAGCGGACGCGAACCTGGGATACCGGGCAGATTAGTTACTCGGTTGCGGTCCACATCTGAAATGATCCTTCTTCTTCTCGTCGATGAACGCCTTCAGCTCGGAGACCGAGATGGCTTCCCCGACCATGACCTGACTCATGTCGTAGAACTCCTGCAGAGTGCTCGCCAAGGCTTCCTGGTCTGAAATCGGGACTTGTTGGCCTTGGGCATTCGTGCGAACGAAAGTACCTGTCGTTGAAACGCCCGGATGCGAGAACCCTTGAATGACCTGTTCGATATCCGGCGACCACAACCTCCACTTCTCGACCACGATTCCGGTGACCTTGCCTGTGCCACGGTCTATCAGCGGTCCTCCTGAGTTCCCCGGGTTCAATGCCCCGTTGACGATGAGCCGCTTCACAGGCGCCCCAACTGTACCGTTGGCTGAGCGCTTCACATTGACTCTATACCCAGCCACATAGCCCCTGCTGAGAAGCGGTGCTGCATCTTCATACGAGAGCGGGTACCCCCAAGTTTCAACTTCGGTTTCCACCGCCGGGTCTCCACTTTCCCCGAGTGTCAGGCCGAATGGAAGCGGGCTCGAGGGACAAAGAATAGCGAGGTCCCGGTTGGGATCCTGTTCCAGCTTCGAAAACTTCACGGGAGAGTTCACTACTGGAGACACGCCCTCCAGGTCCACTGCAGTGCAGGGTCCAGCAACGTGCGAGTTCGTCACGACGATCCCGATGCCAGAAAGCACGAAGCCGGTGCCCTTCTTGTGATCTATCGGGCAGCTGATCTTCAGCACCGACTTAATCACGCCCTTACTCGCCGGCCTCCTCACGCCTGCGAGCAGGGTCTGGGTGGAAACCGGGAGACCGTCCTTCAACGGCTTCGGGGACTCTTGGGAGACAGCCAGAGAACAGAAGGCAACCAGACATGCGAAGACCATGAGGCGAAGAAAGCCCGTCATCGTAGACCTCCAGGCGGGGAGTGTACAACTCATGAACGCCTGTATCAGGGAACCTTGCGGGCGCGGTCTCAAGTAAGGGCATCGCCACAGGGCGGAAGAATCTGTGCCCGGTCCTCCAGGTTCACGTGCGCGCTTTGGATGCATCTCCGAGTCAGAAGGGAAATCTCCACCCAAAACGTCGCAAAGGGCGCGACGTTTAGGATGGGGCACCCGGCGAAGGTGTGCGCCACTCGAAAAGGAATCAGCCCCTAAAGGGGCCGCCGAGGATACGTCCGTTACGGCATCACTGAAGCGATGCCCTGATACGAATCGCAACCCGTTTCGCCGCGTGTCCCACGTTTCGCGCCCTTCGAAACGTGGCATACCACGACTCAATCCCCAGGAACTTTCGGTAACCCATCACCCTGACACGTGAGCTAAATCCTATTAGCCGCAAATCTCTCTCAGATATAAACGTCGCGCGGGGCGCAGTGCCCGACAGCAAGATCTCCAGCTCCTAAGTCCTTTGTCCGGAATATTTTGCCTATAAGTTTTTTGAAATGAAAGGTTTTGGTCCCCTCTGCCGCGTAAGTTGCTGATTCCAGAAGACCGGGGGGAGGGGGGTACCCCTCGCAAGCCTCGATCTCGCAAGCTTCGATTAGGAGTGTGCAGACCAGACGCGGACAGGGGTGTCCGCGCCACAGGTGCCGACCTGCCCTTTGCTCGTGTGAGGAGCGGGACCCCTCCGCGAATGTGGGAGCCGGCGTTTCACCTGCCCAGGCCAAAAAACTCCCCAGCCCTTGTCGATTTGCGATGGGCTCGTTCGACATACAGGTAGAGGCGCAAGAAAGTCGCCGAACGGGAGGGACGTTATGAAGACACAGACCACTCAGGCCGAGACGCTGCGATCGGTTGCGGGAGCGCTGCTGGTTGGGCTGGGACTTTTTCTCCTCTTTGGACACGTTCTTGGCGCGGCCGGCAGGGTGAGTCATCTCCTCGACCAGAACTCTGGAGCGAACCTCGATTTGGCGTCGTCGATCATGCTGGCGGCTTCGATAAGCACCGCACAGCTCGTGCATGCGGCGATCTCTTTGCTGTGGCCGCTGCTGGTCGTGGTCGCCGGAACGATCCTGTTGAACGATCCGCCAGCCCAGCCGACGTGCGGATGCCCGTTCGTGCGCGTGCTTTGCGATTGAGGGGAATGCATCGGCATTGCATAGGTCCTTCGCTGCGCTCGGCTGGCGCCTCGCTTCGCTCAGGATGACAAACGGGGGAGGAGTAATGAGAAGGCAGCATCGGCACGGGCGCGTCTTCTCGTTGCGTTTTTCCGGCTTTCTTTGCGCTCTTTGCGGCTTTTCTTCGCGACCTTTGCGGTTAAAGGCTTCAATCCGCACCCCAAGCGCAAAATCTTAAACCGCAAAGGTCGCAAAGGATTCGCAAAGTTCGCAAAGTTCGCGAAGGTACCAAAAGGCAATTCACCGGTGAAGTTGTGCGCTTAAGTTTTTCTTTGGCTTTTACGCGACCTGCTTGCTCGACCCGCTCCTTGCCTCGGTTGGCTGCGGGCCGCGGAGACGGACCGGGACCAGGAATGCGTAGTGCACCCAGGAAATCGCGGTGAAGGCGAACGTGGCCCAAAGCAGCACGGTGCGCGCGATCCAGATGGCGGGCGCGTGGTAGATCTCGAACAGCATCACGAAGAAGATGGCGGCGATCTGGGCGCAGGTGTTGGCCTTGCCGAAAATGCTGGGGCTGAAGTTGCGCAGGCCGGCGATGGTGTAGAGCACGGCGCTGGTCACGAGAATCGCGATGTCGCGGCTGAACACCATGACCGTGTACTTCCACGGGATCTTGTGCAGAATCGATAACACCAGGAACAAGGTGCTGAGCAGGAGCTTGTCGGCGATGGGGTCGAGGTATTGTCCGAGGAGCGTTTGCTGGTGGAGGCGGCGGGCGAGCTGGCCGTCGAGGCCGTCGCTGATGCCGGCCAGCACGAACAGGATGAGCGCGGTGAGGAAATGGCCGTCCACCAGATTGATGACGATGAAGGGCAGAAACAGCATGCGCAGCAGGGTGAGCTGGTTGGGCGCGCTTAGTAGTTGGGAGAACTTCATCCCCGCTCCTCGAGACGGGCGGCGGGCACGGGCGACGATGACTGTAGCAGCGTGACCGGGTCGAGGCCCGTCTTGGCGGTGAAGCGCTGGGAGAGTGACGGGATATTGCCGTCGGGCAGATCGAGTTCCATGCGCTCCACGCGATGCATGGGGAAAAACACCACGCCGAGGGAGAACGGCTCGCCGTCTTTGACCATCGCGACCAGGTCTTCGAACGACGCCAACTCGATTCCGCGCAGGCTCAGGCCTTCCGGGCTGAGGGAGAGGATTGCGCCCCAGAATTTCTCCCGCGGGTTGGCCAGGGTCGCCACCACCATGGTCCCCGGCCGGAACGGATTGCCTTCAAGTGGAGACAAAACCGCCATGTTAGCGATTGTCGCCGCCCGATGGGTAGATTGCAACCGGACATCCATTGACCGAAGCTCGAAAACTACGGTGCTGGTAGTAGTTTTGCGGACTTTGATACGGTTCGCGAGTTCCTACGAGTGTCATTGAAAGGCTCGCCAGAATGGGATCCTGGCGAGCCTGCGATCAAGGTTCTCCCCCAAATTTCGCGACGTTCTTGGCCGACCCTGTACGATAATAATCACGCAATTTTCTGGGGGTACCGTGACCGAATTCTTTCGTTCCGCTCCAACCGCATTGACGCAACTTGGACCGCTCGAACAGCGCCTTCTGCAGGAAGTCTGGAAGCGCGGCACAGCCACGGTGCGCGAACTGATCGATGATGGCAGCCTCGAGATTGCTTACACCACGGTGATGACCACGCTTGACCGCCTCTACAAAAAGCAGGTGCTCAGCCGCGAAGCCGAGGGACGCGCCTTCCGTTATGCCGCGCTGGTCTCGCGCGAAGACCTGCAACGAGCCGCCGCGGGAGAAGCCATCCGCCGCCTGCTTGGAAGCGGAACGGCAACCGCGCTGCCTCTTTCTTATCTGGTCGAGGCGGTGACCGAGCACGACCGCGAATTGCTGGATGAGCTTCAGGAACTAGTTGAGAAGAAGCGCCGCGAACTGCGCGAGCAAGAGAGGCCCTGATGTTCGCAGTGCGTTGCCTGGGAGTGTCGCTGTCGTTTTTTCTTTTGCTCTATGCGGCGATGTCATTCGCCGTCACGGCCTGGTGGCGTCAGGCACGCCGGATTGGTGTCGGCCTCTCGCCGCGCCCCTTGGCCGACGTGCTTTTCGCGCTGCGCAGCCTGCCCTTCGTTGCGGCGGCAGTGGTGACTCTGACTTTCGTGGTGCCGTCGTTCCTGCTACTCGAGCCGCGTGCGGTCGCGGAGCCGCTGGGAGAAATTCCGTTGACGCTGGGCGGCGCGTGCCTGGCTTTGTTCTGCGCCAGCGTGGTGAACGCGATCGGCGCGTATCGCGAGACCGCGCGCGCGCTTGCCAGATGGTTGCAGGGAGCCACCGCCGGCTCGGGCTGCGACCCAGTGCCCTTGTTTCGGATCCGCTGTGCGTCGCCAGCCATCGCGGTGGCGGGTGTTCGCGAGCCGTGCGTTCTGGTTTCCGATGCGGCCGCCGAGGTTCTGAGCGGACCTGAACTGGAAATCGCATTACGCCATGAAGTGGCCCACATTCGCGGCTATGACAATCTCAAGAAGCTGCTGTTCCGCTGCTTTGCTTTTCCGGGAATGACCGCGCTTGAGACCGCATGGTCCGAGGCGGCGGAGATGGCGGCGGACGACGCTGCGGTCTCGAGTTCCCGCGAGGCCCTGGACCTGGCGTCGGCACTCATCAAGCTGTCGCGCCTGCCGGCAACCGCTGTACCCGGATTGTCCACCGCGCTGTTGCAGGGCGCGGGGGCGTTGTTGAACGCGCGCGTCGAACGCCTGATTGCCTGGACGCACGATTCCACCCTCCGCCGGTCTCTTCCCCGGTACTTGGCCTGGTACCTGGCCCCCGCCATGGTCGGAAGTATTCTCTGCCTGGTGATGAGCTACGGCTTCGTTCTCGGCCGTATGCACGATGTGACCGAGTGGCTGGTTCGCTAAATAGGAATTAAGCCACTACCCATCTTCCCTTCGCGGTTTCGCTGATGGCCGTAGCTCCAGGGTGCCGTAGGCGATCTCTCAAGTGGTTGATATATTTGAATTTCAACAGGATTGCGAAGTGCCGTACGAAATACCCGCGCACCAAAAGGGCGTTCTCCCGCTAACCCTATGGCAGATCAATGGATTTCCCTTCCGTCATCTTGTTCCAACCCCTGGGGAGGCGGCAAACTCTAAGTAATTGTGGGACTTCCAGGGGGAGACCCGCTAACCGGAGCCCGGAAAGCGAAACTTTCACTTGAGAACTGAGTTTTACATTTATATGGGTCGGCGTGTATTTGCTGCAGTCCTTTTGTTGCTGCTGATCGGCACGGGCGTTCGCGCCCATGCTGCAGCCACGCTGCTTCTCGAAGAACCGTACAGCGTGGACGGCACGTTTGCCGGTACCGGCCACGTCGCTCTTTATCTGAATCGCGTTTGCGCCGACTCTCCTTTTGTGTTGCGCCGCTGCGGTCCCGGCGAACAGGGAGTGGTCATAAGCCGGTACCACGGAATTGCCGGCTATGACTGGTTTGCCATTCCGCTGATTCCTTATCTCTACGCGGTCGAATTGCCCGAGCAGGTGCCGCTCTATGCTGACCCGAAATTGGTCACATTCCTGCGGAATGAATATCGCCGCAAGCATCTGGCCGGCATAATTCCCGACGGGGCCAATGGCGAGCCGCCCGATGGTCCATGGGTCCAACTCGTCGGGTCTTCCTACGACCGCACCAGCTACGCCTTCGAGATCGAAACCACGCCCGAGCGCGATGACGAACTCATCCGTAGGCTGAATGCCTCGCAAAATCGTGGCGCCTACCGCCTGCTTTCCAATAACTGTGCCGACTTCGTTCGCGAAGTCGTCAACTTCTACTATCCGGGCGCGCTGCACCGCAGCGTCATCGCCGACTTCGGAGTGACCACGCCCAAGCAGATTGCCAAGTGCCTGGCACACTACAGCAAACATCGTCCTCAGTTGCAGTCGAGCAGGTTCATCATTCCCCAGGTGCCGGGCACGATCAAACGCAGCCGGGCGGTTCGCGGCGTAGTCGAGGGTGCGTTCAAGGCGAAGAAGTATATGGCGCCTTTGCTGGTCTGGCACCCGGCGATCGTGGGCTGCTTTGCCGCTGCCTACTTCACCGGCTCCACTGGATTTGATCCCGGCCGCCATGCTCTGGTGTTCGATCCGCACCGCGACCTTGAGCCGCCCATGAGCGCCCAGCAGCGGCGCGAATCATTGAACCGGCTGGAGCAACTGGCCCGCGGCGTTGCCGAGGACACCCCTCCGGAAGAAGCCAAATGGGTCCGCCTGGAAGCCAGCGCCGAACCGCAACTTGACGCGGCTGGCCGGCCGCAGTTGCGCTTACGCGTCGGCGATAATCCGCTTGCGGTAGGACTCGCGCGTGAAAACATGATCGGCGATTCCAGCTCCTCAACCATCGCGCAACGCCTGATGCTGATACGTCTGCGCGAAGAATTGCGCAAGACACCCCGCGTCTCGCAGAGCGATGTCTCCAAAGATCTGCTGTTGCTGGAAGAACTTCGCCGCGGCCACCACGAGCCCGCCGCTTCTATGGCCGGCAGGCAGGATGATGGCACCGCTTCTGCCGCGGGCGGAGCTACCGATTCCCCGTAGCTCGCGCTCAGGCGCGCGCTCCTTCATCCAGCCTTGACTGGTGAGATGTTCGGCGCCGGTTAGCCTACCCTGTCTTCTCTGCGGTTCGCAGCGTTTCTGCGAATTCCCGCGCCGCGTCCGCCACCCTCGTTCCCATCTCTGAAGTGCGCAGCCATGCCTGCCCGCCTCGCGCGAGATCGCGCGTCCGATGCCCAACGGTGAGCACAGCTTCCACGGCGGACTCGATACAGGTCGCCTCGCGTTCCAAGTGGAAGGAGTGCCGTAACAGCATGGCCACGGAAAGAATCGCTCCCAGCGGGTTGGCAACCCCCTGTCCCGCAATATCTGGCGCAGATCCGTGCACCGGTTCGTACAAGCCTACCGATCCCCCGATACTCGCCGAAGGCAGCATGCCCAGCCCGCCTACCAGTCCCCCGGCCTCGTCGGAAAGGATGTCGCCGAACATGTTCTCGGTGAGGATCACGTCAAACTCCGCCGGACGCAGCACCAGCAGCATGGCGGCCGAATCGACGTATTGATGCGTCAGTTTCACATCCGGATAGCCGGCCCAAACTCGCGTGACCACCTCACGCCATAGCCGTGAGCACTCGAGCACATTGGCCTTATCGACTGACATCACCTTTCCCCGCCGTTTGCGAGCCAGTTCGAACGCCACCCGTGCAATGCGTTCGATTTCATGCTCCCCGTAGCGCATCGTGTTCAGCGCCTGCCGCGCGCCCTCCGGCCCTTCCACCAGCCGTGGCTCGCCAAAATAGAGCCCTCCGAGTAATTCGCGCACAATCAGGATGTCGGTCCCTTTTACCAATTCCGCGCGCAAGGGAGAGTTGTCGAGCAGGGCGGAAAAACAAACCGCTGGCCGCAAATTCGCGAACGCGCCCAACTCCTTGCGCAAGCGCAGCAGCCCCGCTTCCGGGCGAAGATGCCGGGGATTCTTGTCGAATGCCGGGGATCCCACCGCGCCCAGCAGCACCGCTCCTGAATGCAGGCAAGCTTCCAGCGTATCGGGCGGCAGCGGATCGTTGCTGGCTGCCAACGCGGCCCCGCCGATGTTCTTGCGGGTCAATTTCAACTCGTGCCCGCATGCACCTGCGACGGCTTCGAGCACACGAACGCCTTCTTCGGTGACTTCCGGACCAATGCCATCGCCCGCCACGATCGTCAGTTCAAGCAGCACGACTCCTCCCCCAACACGTTTTCACCGCCCCGCATTCTACAGAAACCTAGCGACCTTGCAGCGCACAGATCACAGGTTGTACACGATACCCTGAGTCTTCGGGGCGCCTGCGTGCGAGATACCAGCAGATGCCCTGCTCCGCGTGGTTTTTCGCGCGGGTACGGTGAAAGCTGTATGAAGGGAAACCGTCGCTCGTGCGCATTGACGTGCACTTCCTTTGGTGCGTTTTGCACAGCACTGCGCTGGCCGACACAGATGCCTCATAACTTGCGCCATTTCCACGCTCTGCGAATGTCAGAGATCGTTCTCATCAGCGCTTGGTTTGGAGAAGCGTGTGCAATACCCGCGGTCTCGGAGGGAAACGGGCCCATGCGTCTCAGTCACGGAGTGCTCTTATCTTCGATTCTTCTGGCTCTATGCAGCTCAGCGTTCGCCGATACTTGCGACAACTTTTCCGGTTACCGCTGTGGCAAAGGCACGCCCAACATCGCGCGCCTGAACGGCGGCAGCGCCAGCGGGCAGTCGGTTGGCTTTGTTCTGAAGGAAACAAACCAATTTTCTGTTACCACGGCGAACGGCAATGGCGCAGCCGACGTCATCCTGATTGCCGCTTCGCCCTCAAGCCTGAATGGCACCTTGAATGGAGTCTCGTTTACCAGCTTGCAAAACTTTCCCGAGGATGGCGCGGTGAAGGCGATCAGTTCGAGTCTGGTCAATCTCGGCTTCTGCTCGGGGAATTGCAGTTCGCTTTCCTTTGGCTATATCGACCTTCACAGCAGCCTCGGCGCCAAGGGTAGTCTCAATGTCACGGCAAACGGGGTTCCTGCCGGAACGGCGATCTACGCCATGCTCGTGGTCGACGGGAAGATCAAATTCATCACTCCCAATTCCGAAGCTATGATCGTCGGCAACACCGCCGCCATTCCCGAACCTGCCACGATGACTCTGCTTGGCAGCGGACTGCTCGGACTGGCCGGTTTCGTACGCCACAAGATCCGCTCGTAACTCGTTTCCAGCAATCTCCTGGAGCCCTTCCGGATGGAGGGGCTCTTTTTTATCGCCGTCCACCGGATGGCCGGCGGGACGCCGGCGCTACAACTTCTCTGCGCGACTTCGTCGGACAGCCCAACAAAAAAGGCCCGGCTTGCGCCGGGCCAGCCCGTTCGTCCACAAATTCCTACACACCCCATAAATAATCTTCCTGCTCCGCATGATGGTCATGCAGCGAGTGCAGGCTCATCTCGAGGGGATGGCGCTCGAGTGGTGCCGGCACATGAAACGTCTGGCCAGCCACAGCGGCAATCACCACCGGCGGTATCGCTTCCACGTGCGCCGGAGGCATACGCTTGCCTACAGGCCGCGCCTCGCGGATCAGTTGCAGCAGATGATGATCCTCCACGTGCTTGATCTGGTCCGCCAGAACTACAAACCTCCGGTAGATCTCGTCGAGTTCGCGCCGGTCAAACTGATACCCCAGTTGCTCGCAGCGCAACCCGAGCGCGTGCCGGCCGGAATGTTTGCCCAGCACCAGGCGCGAATCGGGCACGCCGACCGACTGTGGCGTCATGATCTCGTAGGTCAGCGGATTCTTCAGCACGCCGTCCTGATGAATGCCGGCTTCGTGGGCGAACGCGTTGCGTCCGATGATGGCCTTGTTCGGCTGCACCGGAACGCCCGTGATCTCGCTCAGCAACTGGCTCGCGGGATACAGTTGCTCGCTGGCCACCGCGATGTCGAATGCGTACCGGTCGGGGCGCACCCGGGTTGCCATCACTATTTCTTCGAGCGACGCGTTGCCGGCGCGCTCTCCGATCCCGTTGATGGTGCATTCCACCTGGCGAGCGCCCACGCCCAGCGCCGCCAGCGTGTTCGCCACCGCCAGTCCCAGGTCATTGTGGCAGTGCACCGAGATGGTGACGTTCTCGATACCGCGTACTCGCTCGCGCAGCATCTGGATGATCTCGGCGTATTCCGCCGGCATGGTGTAGCCGACCGTGTCGGGGATGTTTACGGTGGTCGCGCCTTCGTCGACGACCGCCTGCACGACCTGGCAGAGAAATTCCCGGTCAGTGCGGGTCGCATCTTCCGGGGAAAACTCCACGTCGTGGCAGAACGATTTGGCCAGCCGCACGCTGCTGCGAGCTTGTTCCAGGCACTGCTCGCGCGAAATGCGCAGCTTGTATTTCAGGTGGATATCGGAAGTCGCCAGGAACACGTGGATACGTGGCCGCGCGGCCGACTTCAGCGCCTGCCACGCCCGCTCGATATCGGCCGGGCACGCCCGCGCCAGCCCGCAGATAATCGGCCGCCGCACGGACGCGGCAATCGCCTGCACCGCTTCAAAATCGCCATCGGAGGCGATGGGGAACCCGGCCTCGATCACGTCGACGCCCAGTCGATCGAGTTGATGCGCCATGCGCAGCTTCTCGTGGACGTTCATGCTGCAGCCCGGCGACTGCTCGCCGTCGCGCAAGGTCGTGTCGAACACCGTGATTCGTACTCGATCCATAAGCGGTTTTCCTCCCAAGGGTGAGGGTTATGGTAAGTGGACAGGCACATAAAGCAAAGCTTATAATCCTGTAATTAGTATTAGGAATACTGCTGGCAATAAGTTGTTCTAATCGCGCGGCAAGTTTTTTTTCTGAGCTGGTTTTCCGGGGCGGTCGCTGTGGGGTTGGTGTGAAGGCGCGTCTTCGGCGCTGGTCGCGGAAATCGGGAAACTCTAAATCACGAAAGTCTAAATCAGGAAAGACCATGGAACTCTCGCAACTCGAAGTCTTCCTCACCGTCGCCCGCGAAGGCCGCTTCTCGCGCGCCGCGGAAAAGCTCTTCCGCACGCAATCCGCCGTAAGCCAGACCATTCGCAAATTGGAGGAGGAGCTTGGCGAGCCCCTCTTCGACCGCTCCTCGCGCGAGGGGGTTCTCACCGACGCGGGCGAAACCCTGAAGGAATACGCCGAAAAACTGCTCAACCTCCGCACCGACGCGCAAGCGGCGCTCACCGAACTCCGCGAAATCCAGAAGGGCAAGCTGGCCATTGCCGCCAACGAATTTACCGCCCTCTATCTTCTTCCGGTGCTCGCCGAATTCCGCCGCCTGCATCCCATGATCAAGATCATCGTGGAGCGCTCACTTGGCAGCCATATCCCCGACGACCTGCTTCGCCACACCGTGGAAATGGGCGTCCTCACCTACGACCCGCAGGATCCGCGCCTGCGCTCCATCGTTGTCTACCAGGACGAGTTGACCTTTGTGGTTCCTCCCACCCATCCGCTGGCCAGCGAGAAGCAGGCCAGCATCCGGCAACTCGGCGCCGAAGTCTTCGTCGCGCACATCGTCTCGTCGCCTTACCGGGAAAAGGTTATCGAAGCTTTCCGCCGCCACAAGACGCCCCTGCACATGGACGTCGAACTTCCCACGCTGCAAGCCATCACCCGCTTTGTCGCCATGGGCAACGGGGTGGCGCTGGTTCCTGAGATCAGCGTGCAGAACGAATTGGCCCGAGGGGAACTGGTCCGGGTGCCGGTGCGCGAAGTCCGCTTCCATCGCAAGCTGCGCGTGGTCTATCGCAAAGAAGCGCCACTGTCTCACGCGGGACGCGCCTTTCTTCAGGTCGCCGAGGCTGTCAGCGCCGAGCGCAGAGGTCAATACCGCTTTTTGCGGGAGAGGTGAGCCAGCAACGAGGAGACGAGCAGAGGCAGGCCAATGAATGGAAGCGGTTGTTTGGGCCGATTGACTGGTAACTTCTCTAACTTGTTACTTGAAAGGGTTTCTGGTTTTTGCTTGAATCTTCGCACGCGGAGCCATCGTGAAAATCTACAACGTCATCGGCTATTTGATCATTCTTCTCTACATGCTGGCTTGTATGTATTCCGCCCCGGCGCACTTGGGGCCATGGAACGGACTGTTAATAGGCGCGGTTTACTTTTTCTTCTGCTGGTTTCTTGCGGGATTGTACCTGGCCGATATTCTTCATCTGGGAATCGCCCATCGTGCCCTCGACTATAAGGAGTGGTTTATCAAGCTCGTCACTGTCGTGAATAACACCTTCGGGATCTATGTCGATCCGATCGCATGGGTGAATCGCCATCGCTTGCATCATAAGAACTCTGACCATGACGGAGATCCTAATAAGCTTGCGAGCGACGGCTTTTGGCGGACTATGGTTCTCTGCGTTCTGCCCTATCGATGTAAGGAAAACTTGGCGGGCGACGAGATTTTGCAGTCGGGGTCTTTTCGGGTCACTGCGAGCCCACTGTTTGCCATCGTTGCGCAATCCTGTAGTTTTTATCTCTTATGGAAGTTGGTTGGAGATTTGAAGTTTGCGCTGGTGATGTGGTTTGGAATACGAGTTTTCGCACTGTGGGTCAATATGGTCCAAAACTATTGGACCCACACGCGCGACTTCGGATACCGACGGTATCACGATGACGACGACAACGCCATGAACATTGGCGAGTGGCTACCAGTGACGGCCACCTTTAGCGCATGTTTGCAAAACAATCACCATCACTATCCAGGTCTTTTGCGACTAAGCCATCATGAATCTGAATACGACTTTGGATTTTTGACGGTGAGGGTTATGAAATCTCTGGGCCTGGTGACGGCAACGGCAAGGGGTGAGAAGATACCGCACGATGTTCCCTTAGCCGCGCTAGAGTTTTAGGGCGCTCTTTCGCCGGATCGTAAAGGGTTCGATCGTCTGTCCCACAAAGCCGGGCGCAATCTCTTCGCCATCGAGGCCATAACGTTCTGGCCATTCCTCAGGATAGTAATAAGTTCCAAAAATTCGATCGATCCACGGAAAGTGGATGGCAAAGTTCTTGTCGATTCCCTCTTTTTGAGAAGTATGGTGCCAATGATGATATCTGGGCATTACCAGAAACTTCTCTAGCCATTTCGCATTGGGACCAAAATTGCAATGAGTCCAGGTAGCGTGAAGAGTAACAAAAATCAAGTAGGCGAGGATGATGGACTGCGAAAATCCCAGCATGAGCGGAGCGAGGATAAATCCGCGCACCAGTGTGTCATCGACAAAGTGAGAGCGTGAGCCCGCGATCCAATCCAGCGCCTTGGAAGAATGGTGAATGGCATGAAAACGCCAGAGAAACGGCACCTTGTGCAAAGCCAGGTGAATGAAGTATTCCGCAACGTCCGCAACCACTACAGCAAGGAAAAATTGCAAAAGCCAAGGCAAGCGAGCAATCAAATGTTGGAGAGCCGGAACGCCCAGATACTTCGTGGCCTGGGTTGCGGGCAATAAAACCAGAAAAGATAAAATCTGTATCGGGAGATGAGTGGACATGAAGTACACCACATCCAGAGTCCACTCGTTCCTAAAGGTTCCCTGTGCTGGATACTGGGGCCAGAGTCTTTCGAGCGGCACGTAGATGAGTGCCATCAAAAGCATATCGAGCAAAAACCAGTCCAGGCCGATAGCAGGCCCATTACGGAGGTTCTCGTTGATCTGCACGCTGGATCCGCCCAAAGCGGTGGCGGCAGTGGCAAGCAACAATCCGGTGAAGGCCAGAGTCCTTTTCCTGCGCAGAATCGAAGAAATGATTCCGAATATCATTGCGCCTACGATGAGGCACTGGATTAATACGCGCATGGCTTGCATTGGATAATGCGGACGCAGTTCAGGAGAGGTGAGAAGCTGAGGAAAGTGCAGGCATAAAACAGCGCCGAAGGAAAGAACTCCAAAGAAGGCGGATAAAATCCCGCTCCACCAACCGGTTCCAAAGCCGGTAGACTCGGCATCGCCGAAGAATTCATTGATTTTCTGCTCGATCACGAGATCTCCCGGTTTGAAGCCGTCCACAAACGTCGCGAATACGATTCTAGGATGGCGCGATAACGCGAACAAGTCCGCGTTGGCCCCGGTAACTCCGGCATAACGGGCAATTGGAAGGCAATCCTTTGGGTAGTTGACGTACCTTGCGTGGAGTGGCTTGGCTAAGGTTCGCAATTGGGAGTGTGGCGTTCTTGGTGGGAGGAAGAGCCGTCCGCGAGTTTGCTAAGACCGAGCCGAATACATTGACGACAATCGATGCACGTTTTTCGTAGACGTACCCTATCCGATCGACATTGTGCGATTGTCGCCGGCATGTAAAAATCTCTTCCATTACTTGTCTGCAAAGCCGGATGCCCCGCAATGCGGGGCAAAGTTTTGGGAGGCCGGTGCATCCTACGATGTTCGCGCTTCCCTGTGGCCTCGCCCGATAGCGGGCGCCAAGGAGGATTTTTCGTGTTGAAACGCGCCCTCATGCTGGCGGCAGTGCTTGCGTTTGGCGGCCTCGCAGCCGCTCAGAACCCCAAGTTCACCATTTTTGCCGGCTACTCTTACGGCAACACCAACTACGGTCCCGGCAACCGCTCGAACCTGAATGGCTGGGAAGGCTCCATCGAGGGCTACCATCTCAAGCCCTGGCTGACGCTGGTTGCCGACGGCAGCGGACACTATGGCTGGAATGCGTTTCCGATTTCGTGCGTGACCTTTCCTGTCTGCACTCCCGCCATCCCGAACTCGCGCGCCAAGGAGTACACCATCCTGGGTGGCCCGCAGATCTCGAAGCACTACGGCAATCTCCGCCCCTTCGTGCACCTTCTCGGCGGCGCCACCCGTGTCAGCGTCACGACGCCAGGGTTTTTCGATTCGAGCACCAACTGGACGATCGCGGGCGGAGGGGGCGTGGATTACAAGTGGCGCGGTCCATTCAGCCTACGCGTCTCGGCCGACTACCTGCGTACCAACCTCTTCGGCCTCACCCAGAACATGGTGCGAGCCTCGACCGGACTAGTCGTCAGCTTCTGATGGGGCGGGTGCCGCTGCACTGCGAGAGCAGAGATAATCAAACGGCAGGTCAGCACGGCCCAAGGGGTGCCCTGATACGAACCTGCGCGGCGAGGGCAAGATGCCCTCGCGACAGCCGGCGGGACGCCGGCGCTACAGTCGTTTTTCCTCAGTCTGTCAAGGCGTGCCCTGACGCGCCCTAATGCCTGCGACCTGACACCTAATACCTAAGACCTGACACTAAGGCCTAAGGCCTGAAACCTCCACCGGCTCGTCGTGCAGATCGATTTCGGCGAAGGCGGCGAGCTCGGAGTCGTCCTCGGAGTGCTCTTCATTGTCTTCCCGAGCCTCGGCTTCTTCCTTGTAGTCGTGGATGCGGACGCCTTCGGTGCCGATGGTGATGTAGGTCAGCCGGGAGTCGATCCAGCCGCCGGAGTTGTAGTAGTGGACGCCATCGCGCTCGAGGTCCATCGCGTCGTGAGTATGTCCGCAGAAGATGCGGTCGATGCCGCGCTGCCGGGCATAGGCGATTGCGCCGGCCGCCACTTTTGCCGACATGCGCAGCCAGCGCGTGTTGAGCCGGTCAATCAGCCGCGCCAGCGGCTTGCCTTTCAGATCGAGCTTCTGCAGCAGGAGATAAAACCACGTGCCAAAATTGCTCAGCGAGACGCTGTTCACGGCGAAGCCATCGAACTGGTGGCCGTGGATGGCAAGGTGGCGCAATCCGGCGTAGTTCCAGGCGTACTCCTGGAACACACGCACGCCCACCAGATGCGACATGACGTTGGTGAGGCCAAGGTCATGATTGCCCTCTACCCAGATGACTTCGACCTTACGCTTGGGATTAGAGAGCTTGCGGATGGCGCCGAGAAATTTCCAGTGTTCTTTCTTGAGGCGCCCGAAGTTCAGGTCAGCAAAGATGTCGCCCAGCAGGATGAGGCGGCGGAAGGAATTCTCCTTCAGCATGGAGGTGGCGGCGCGCGCGCGGCTGACCTCCGCGCCCAGGTGCACGTCGGAGAGGATCAACGTGTCGTAGACTGCCCCGTCCATACTCCCTTTATAGGCGGGCGATGTTACAGGGTTATGAAATATGCACCAAAAAGAGTGCAGAGGTAATTCCGGAGGTAACCGGATTGTGAGAAATGGTGAACCTGCACGGCGAGGGCAAGATGCCCTCACGACTGCCGGCGGGACGCCGGCGCTACAGTCGTTTTTCCGCAGTCACCCGCGGAAATGATAATGGGAGACGAAAGGGTTGCCGCGACTGCGACCTGGTTTGAGAACTTTATCGAGAGAAGGCTCTAAGGTTCTGGCGTGGCGCTCATCTGCCAGTCGGTGGCTCGGAGATGCCAGGTTGCTGAGTTGGAATGGGGAAGCTGGGGGAGAGTGTTCCTGGCGGCGATCGGGTTGGAAGCGCTCCGGATGTTCACGGGAAGATGACCGGAGAAGAGGATCTCTCCGAACAGCGCCCGCGCGACGCTGACTTCGGAGACGGTCGCGTTCGAGAACGTACAAATGTAGTTCTGGATGGCAGGAAAGTCTTCCGTCAGGTAAGGAGTTCCCATGGCCAGCACGGCGGTCTTCACGGCGGCGCGAGCCAGAATGGAGTTCAGCAGATTGGCTGTCGAGTCGGGCAGGGACGCGGAATTTCTCTGGCCGCGGGCAACGGTGCGCGTGCGCGCGGCTGACGGAACGACGTAAACGGCGACAATGACCTGGGGTGCCGCATCCACCGCGTGCAGGACGGCGTCTCGGCGGGCGGCAGCCACTCGCGGATCGACGTAGATTACGGCTGCCTCGGGGACGCGCTGGCGAACTTCGCGTTCCAGCACGTGCCCGTCTTCGGCCCGCAGGTGATCGCAGAGAATCACCAGAGTCGGAGGGGGCGGCTTCACGCGCTGGTAGAGGATGCTCATGCCGTCATCGGTCCGCCTGGAGCGCAGGGGTAGCAGCTTGCCGTTGTCGCGCACCAGGGTGACCGACTCATCGGAGATGTGCTGGCCTTCGGCTACGTTCTCGGGGCTGCCAACCAGCCTGGGAATGGCCGTGATGTCAACGACTCGATCTTTCTGCAATCCGAGCGAACCCTTGGCCTTCAGGATCTTCAGCACCGAGGCATCGAGCCGTTCTTGGGAGATTTCGCCGACGCGCACGGCATCGAGCATTGCCTGGTAGGCGGCGCCGAGATCAAGAGGCATGGTCAGGACATCGTTTCCAGCTTCGAATGCTTCGACCGCCGCGCGGCCCGGATTCGCCGCATAGCGACTGCTGAGGCCGGCCATATCGAGCGCGTCCGTTACCACCAGGCCAGGAAAGCCGAGTTGTTTTTTCAGCAGATCATTAATGATGTGCGGGGATGTCGTGGCTACATGGTTCGGGTCGGGGTCGAGCGCGGGCACGCGGACATGAGCCGTCATCACAGCGTCGACGCCGGCGGAAATCGCCTTGCGGAAGGGAGGCAAATCGACCGCGGTCAGCTGATCGAAGTTTTCATCGACACGCGGAACCGCAATGTGCGAGTCGGTCGCGGTGTTGCCATGCCCGGGAAAATGCTTGGCGGTGGTGAGCATGCCATTGGCACGGGCGCCGTGGATATAGGCGGCCACCAGGTCGCCGACCTGCAGCGGATTCTCGCCGAAAGCGCGCGTTCCGATGATGGGATTCGCCGGATTCGAGTTGACGTCGGCCACCGGAAACAGGTTCCAGTGCACACCCAGGGCGCGGCTCTCTTGCGCGGTGATGCGTCCGAACTTCTCGGCGTATTCGAGATTGCCCGCCGCTCCGAAAGCCATGGCATGGGGGAATACGGTGGTGCCGAACAGGCGGGCGGGAAGAACGCCGCGCTCAAAATCACCAGCGATCAGCAGGGGCAGCTTGGCTTCTTCCTGAAGATGGTTGATCAACGAGACGGTTTGGTAGCGGTTGTTGCCCTGGCGAAAGCGTCCTTCAGCTGGGACCGACATGGCCAGCGAGCCGATGTGATATTGGTGGATGCTGTCGCGCAGACGGAGGTATTCGGGGCTCTGGTCGCCGAGCAACTCGACCCGCATGCGAATCATGAACAGCTGGCCGACTTTTTCTTCGAGAGAAAGGGATTGCAGGGTTTGTTGCGCCCAGAGTTCGCCTGCGCTCGGAAGGCGAGGCGGTGGAGGCGCGGCGCGCGATTTTTCCCGAGTCAGAGCCGCTGTGCCCAACAGCGCAAGCAACAGCACCAGGGGGAGAGGATTTCGGGACATTCGGCAAGAGCATACTGCGGAAACAAATGGACATCATCCACAGAGTTAGTCACAGGGAGCAAACGAAAGTGCATGTACCGTTGGACAGCGAAGAAAAAGGGCACTGTTCGCTCGCAGAGGTCGCGGTGAGAGCGGGGTGTCGTTCTTGGTACGCGCGTGCGAGTCGGTGCCGAGGCTTGAGCGACGTGTGCGACACCGCACTCGACGGGCGGGGACGCCCGTCGCTCTATCGGCGAGCGCGCAAGCAGGGTGAGAAGTTACTTTGCTACTCCAGTGCCCTCCTCACGGCTCCAGCGCCATCCTCCAGGACCACATCAGAAATGACGTGGCCGTCAGATCGATTGCGGGTTCGGTCGTGCTGAAGGATTGCACGTTGTCCTGGTAGACGGCGGTTTGTGAGGGATCGAACGGCCCGCTGTTGCCGTTGAACTTCTTGAACGGGTCGGCGCCGTTGGCGGGACACAGAATCATGTTGTCGAGCACACCCGAGCTGATGAAGCCACCCGGGCCCTCGGAAGCTGCGCCCCACAGAACCGGCGTTCCGCCGGACGTACCGTCAAGGGCGCCCGCCAGATTGGCCACCTGGTGCTGGATGCAGTCTGGAAACGTGGTGCCGTCGCCGACGATGAAAGAGGAACCCCAGGCGTTGGTTCCCACAATGTTCGCCAGCCAGCGTTGCGAATAGGTGTCGTAGCGCGGGGCATGAGTCAAGGCGTAGGCCTCACTGGCCATCACCGACAAACCCGCGCCATGCGAGGTGCTGTCGCCAGCGCTCCATGGGTAGCCGAAGCCCCAGGGGTCGGAACTCGCTTGCGCGATGGCGTCGGCGACCTGGCGGAGGAGTTGTTGCCCGATGGAGGATTTTGAAACGGCTAGCCCCTGCGGGTTGTTGGCCAAGTCGAGTGCGCGGTACAACTCGTAGTGGGCGAGGCTGCTGACATCGTAGAGATTGAGCGTATCGCTGTTGCCAGTCCTGTAAATGTTCGTGATGTAGCCCCGGGCAAAACGCGAGGCCGCGTGCAGGTAATCCATGGGATTAGTGAGGTGCAGCCCGGCGGGAAGATCTTCGGCTGCGCCGGCGGATCGAAGCGCGAAGAAGAGCTCGGTGGCGCCAAGTTCCATGTCATCTTCCCAGACGGTTTCGGGATAGCCGTCGAAGGGCGCGATGGTCAGCAGGCAATTGGCGCACGTGCCGGAGCCATTCCCGCCTGGTGCAGGATCGGGGTACGAAGTATCGGCGAGCGCGAAAATGTCCTCCGCGTTTTTCAGACAGCGATTGGCGAGAGCCGGCCGGGTCTCGTGGTTGAGCTGGTAGCAAAGCGCGAAAGCGGCGGCGAGGCGTCCAGCAAGATTGGGGCTGATCTTGGAGCCGGGCGGTCCGGCCACGTAGACGGGGCGATTGCAGATGTAGAAAGTCGTGAGCGGATCACAGGGCTGGGGATCGCCAGCCTGCTCGAAATGATCGGCGGCCTGGGGCAGGGTCCAGATGTCGTACTCGGTGATGAGGCAAAACGGACTGACGAATGTGCCGCCGCAATTGCCGGTGGCCGAACTCGGGATACCTTCGCCGTAGTAGTTCCAGTCTTGCGTGTTGTCGACCTGGTAATAAAGGGTGCGGGTTTGACTGTCCCACATCTTGAGTAGCCAGTTCACTCCGAAGCGCGCTTCGGCAGTGAAGTCGGCGGAGCGAGGAGCACCCAGCCCGCTGTTTCCCGCGTAGGAATCCGAGCCTGGAGGCGCGGGAGGATGCAGGCGGGCGCGCGCGCCCATCTGTTCAGGGAAATCGCGGACCCCGATCTGCATCAGGGCGGCAGTGTAGGTGGTGGTCTCGACGTACTTGGTGTAGTCGCCGGCATCCCACCAGCCGCCGGAAGCGTCGAGGTTCGGCAGCCCGGCCGCGATCAGCGGACGCGCAGGCGGAACGTTGTTGATGAAATCGTTGTCATCGAGGGGCGGCGTGAGGAATACGCGCGCGTTCGCGTCCTTCAGGTGGCCGGGTTCGGTGCGTAGCGCGTTGCGAACGAAGTTCGGGCCGTCACGC
>Ga0307478_10001033_pt1 | contig 25612 bp, 24 predicted proteins | sample atmos_gasesECM4C_2_FD_203713 | JGI IMG/M metagenome (GOLD analysis project Ga0307478, IMG submission 203713) | Hardwood forest soil microbial communities from Morgan-Monroe State Forest, Indiana, United States - atmos_gasesECM4C_05 | ecosystem: Environmental > Terrestrial > Soil > Temperate...
GCCTTCGCAGGGCGATCGCCGAGCTTTACGGAAACAGCGAGACAGTGGAGGACTGAGGTCCATGAAGCTACTTGGGTTGGATCACATCGGAATCGTCGTGCGCGATATCGACGAAACCGTCGCTCGAGCGGGCGAGACCGTTGATGGCAAATCTGTTGGCCAGCGTTTTGTCGCCGACGACATCGACTTGCAAGTTCTGCTGTGCGGCGAATCGACCTTAGAGTTGATCGAGGTCCGCGCTGCCGGTTTCGGCATGCCAAAGCTCAAGAGCGGCGAGACAGCGGTCATCGGCCATTTCGGAATTGAAGTCGACGACCTCGAAGACACCAAGGCCGAACTGACACGCCGAGGCGTCGTCTTGGAGGGCGAGGTCGAGACCGACGACGTCCACTTCATCTTCACGGCGCCGCAGACGACGTTCGGGGTGACGCTGCAACTGATGGAGCACAAGGGCCGCGGGACGGACGCGTGAGCGCCGAGCCTCGCGATGGCGACAGCGTAGATTTCCTGATCGTCGGGGGCGGGGCAGCGGGGAGCGTGCTCGGCTCCCGCCTGAGCGAGGACTCGTCGGTGCGGGTGCTACTGCTTGAGGCGGGCCCGGACTACGCAGCGACGCGCGACGTGCCCGAGGACCTGCTCGACGCCGACGGGTTTCCGAGCTCCCATGAGTGGGGCTACCAGAGCGAACCGGGAGTCCTCGGGCGCTCGATCCCGGTGCCGCGCGCCAAGGTGATCGGCGGCTCAACGGCTCACAACGCCGCGGTCGCGGGACGCGGTACGCCTGAGGACTACGACGAGTGGTCACGGCTTGGCAACCCGGGGTGGTCCTTCGAGCAACTGCTCGACGACTTCCGCCGCCTCGAGGACGACCCCGAGGGCGACGTGCGCTACCACGGTCGGGGGGGTCCGGTGCCGATCCGCCGCTACACGGATCGTTTGACCGAGCTGTACCGCTCGTTCATCCGCACGGCAACCGCAAGCGGCTTTCGGCGGGTCGAGGACGTGAACGGCCCCGATCACATCGGCGTTGGCGTGGTCGCGCGCAACGTCGTCGACGGCGTGCGACAGAACGCCTCGATGACCTATCTCGAGCGCGTGCGCCAGCGCACGAACCTGGAGATCCGCGGCGAGGCGGAGGTCGATCGCGTGGTGATCGAAGAAGGACGGGCGGTTGGCGTGATGCTCGCGTCCGGTGAGATGCTGCATGCCAGACACGTTGTTCTCAGCGCCGGGGTGTACGGCAGCCCAGCGATCTTGATGCGCTCGGGGATCGGACCGGCGAATGAGCTGACCTCGCTCGGAATCGACGTGGTCGCTGATGTCCCCGGCGTCGGGGCCCACCTCGCCGAGCAGCCGTTCTTCGTCGTGGTGTTCGCGGGCGATCCCGCGAAGCTCACGGAGCGGACGCCGCCTGTGCAGACGATGATGACCGTCGCCGAACCCGGCAGCGCGAGTCGCCCGTGGCTGCACGTATTCCCGACCACGTTCGCCCTCGGTGAGATGAGCCCTACTGGCGTCACGTTCGAGATCTCCATCGGGCTACTCAAGCCGCGGTCGCGGGGGCGAGTGACGCTCGCCTCGCGGGACCCCGAGGTTCCGCCTCGGATCGACCTCAATCTGCTCGCCGACCCGTGGGACGTGGCTTCGATGGTCGAAGGGATCCGCTTGGCACGCAGGCTGGCCCGCACCGCGCCGCTCGCCTCGCTGTACCGCGGCGAGGTGTCCCCCGGCGACGCCGTCGGCGACGATGCGGACGCGCTCGCACGAGTTCTGAAGACGGGCGTCGTCCCCTACAACCATGCCAACGGCACGGTGCGCATGGGCCCGCGCAGCGATCCGCAGGCCGTCGTGGACGCGAGCGGTGCTGTGCGCGCCGTTGCCAGCCTGACCGTGGCCGACGCGTCGATCATGCCGACACCGCCGTCCACCTACACCGCGCTGACAACCATGGCGATCGCCGAGAAGGTCGCGCGCGATTTGCGCACGCAGCTCTACGCCGCTCGCGCTGCCGTGCCAACGGTCGCCACCAGTGCTGCCTGATTCGAACCGTGGACGAGTTTGTAGTGGCCGAAGAGTTGCCTACCTTGCCTGGAGGGGCGGCTGGTGAGGTCGAGGGCCCGGAAGCGTCCGTCTGATATCGCGATGGCGCTCGACGAGGCCCGGAGCGAACGCGACTGGCATAGTACGAGGACATGAAATCGACCAACATGGTGATCGCCCATGTCACCAAGCCGGCGCCGACGCGGCACGGCTTACAGGTTCACCCGTAATGGCCAGCTGCCGGAGAAGCGACCCGGCATGAGGGTCGGTGCTCGTCCGCGGCAACCCGCTGCGCTCGCTGACCGAAAGGCTCGCGAGTTCCTTCGAAAGGCCGATCCAATTCTCGCGGGCATCATCGACGCTCATCCAGCCTTTCGTCCGCGAGCGTGGATGGACGAGCTCCCGCCGCTCGATTCATTCGGGACACTCATTTTCCAGGTCGCCGGTCAGCAGTTGTCGGTCGCTGCAACACGCACGATCGTGTCCCGCCTCGAAGAGCGATTCGGCGGTCGTTTGCCGTCGCCAGCCGAGTTGCTGGCAGCCGATCCACAAGTACTTCGCGAGGCCGGCCTCTCGGCTCGCAAGGGCGCGACACTGCGGGCTCTCGCGGAGCGATTCGTGGATGGGCGCCTGAGCGATGAAGCGCTTGAACGCATGACAGACGAAGAGGTCGAGGCAGCCCTGACCGAGGTGAAGGGTATCGGGCCGTGGTCGGCGCATGGTTTTCTCCTGGTCGCTTTGAACCGGCCAGACGTCTTCCTCACGGGCGATATCGCATTGCGTCGGGCGATCAAACGGATCTACCGTCTCGAGGGGGTTCCCTCCGAAGCTGAACTGGTCGGGATATCGGACCGCTGGCGGCCGTATCGGAGCCTGGCCGTGAGCTACCTGTTCGCCTCCGAGTACGAGGAGCCACGCTGACCCAGTCACTTTGCAAGTTCCACGGCCCGAGTTATGCGCTGATCAGCTTCACCGCCCAACTGGGGCGAACTTGGAAGTGCCGGCCGTCTCAGCCGTCTGCGGAGGGGCAATCAGCGAACTTAATCGGGCGCTCCCGGTAATCTCACGCACCGTTCAAAGCACATAGATATAGGTATCTGGTCGCCAATCAAACTAATCGACGCCACCAGCTAGCGTTGCAGAACGCGACTTTCCGCGTCGCTTCCGCTGGCCGGCATTTCCGCGTGGAGGTCGAGCCACTGGTCGAGCATCGAGGCCGCGGCTGGGCCGAGCATGGCCGCCGCGCTGGTTTGGGCGCCGCGCCAGGCAGTGCTCGCGCTAGTAAACGCGCCTACGCCGGTGTGGGTGATGGTCACGGACATCGCTCGTCCCGTGGGCGAGGTCTCGACAACGTTAACCCAGCCTCTCGTCTTCATCAGGGCGAGGTTTCGGCTGAGGCTGGACCGCTCCAGCATCAGTCTCCCAGCCAGGGCCGCCGGCCTCATTGGGCCTGTGGCGCTGATCAGCACGGTGAGGATCTCCATCTGGGGCAGTGAGAGGCCCACCGTCTGCAGTGCCTGCTCGTAGACCCGGGCGACGATCCGGTGTAGCCGGGCAACGCGCATGCCAAGGCAGGCGCCACGGACCTCCTCAGCGAGGTCATCGGCGATCGCGTGCTGCTCTGTTGGCGCCCCTTCGAATGTCACTTGTCTCCTGTGTTGCAGCTACATCTTGCGGTAATCTACCTTCGCATAGTAGTGTATCTACAACACATTCCGCCAGCCTGGAGGACTTCGAGCATGGCGAACATCGACCCACTGCTACTGCGAAACAAGGACTTCGCTGCCACCTGCGCGCGTCATCGAGCCAGCATCGTGGCGAAGCACCCGGTCTACCTCCGTGGTTGAGAGTGATGGTGCGAAGTTCTTGCGCGGGGTTGTGGTCAGGAGTGCTGGCGCGCATTTAAGTGCTGTTGAACGACCTGCCGCGCTCGTTGGCGTCCGAGCATGCTTGGAGTGACGCGTGGTGCGGCGCTCTACGTCGGAGCGCTGATCGGGCCCGGGATGCTGCTCGTGCCATCGCTCGCGACCCAAGCCGCGGGCCCCGCGACCATCATTGCCTGGGCCGGCCTGCTCGTCCTGTCGTTGCCGCTCGCGATCACCTTCGCGGCGCTTGGGGTGCGCCATCCCGTCTCCGGCGGCGTCTCCGCCTATGTGGAGGAGGGGTTCGGGCCGACCGCGGCCGCCGTCACCGGCGTGAGCTTCATGGCCGCCGTGCTCTTCGCGGCGCCCGCCGTGTCGCTGATCGGTGGCTACTACGTCGCTGACCTTACGGGATCGGGTACCTCGGTCGCCGTCGGGGTCGGGTTCGCGATGTTTTTGTTGGTCTTCGGCGCGAACGCACTCGGCCTCCGGGTTTCGTCGGGGTTCCAGCTGTCCTTATCGGCGGTCCTCGTCGGCGTGATCGCGCTTGCGGTTGCGGTCGTCCTCCCGTCGCGGGCGATGCAAAACTGGACGCCCTTCGCGCCGCACGGCTGGTGGGCGATCGGCACCGCCGCCAACATCCTCATGTGGCTCTTCTTCGGTTGGGAGGCGATGGCGCAGCTGGCGGGCGACTTCCGCGACCCGTCCCGCGACCTGCCGCGGGCGATGGCGCTCGCGTTCGCCATCGTGGCCGTTCTTTACGTGACCCTCGCGGTGGCGACGATCACCGTCACTGCAGGCAGCGGCTCGCGGGTACCGCTCGCAGACCTGATCGCCGTCGGCTTCGGCCGGGCCGGCCGGGCCGCGACGGCGGTGCTTGCGGTTGCGCTGACGATGGGAACGATGAACGTTTACACTGCGGGCTCGGCGAAACTCGCCGCGTCGCTCGCGCAGGTAAGCGCGTTGCCACGCTGGCTGGGCGGTGACGCCGAGCGCAGCGTCCCCCGCCGGCCGCTGGCCGTGCTGGCGGTGACGACCGCGATCCTCCTCGCTGCGCTGGTTGCTGGAGTCGCCTCGGCGACGACGCTCATCCGGGCGACGTCGGCCTGCTTCATCGTCGTGTACGTGCTGGCGCTCGCGTCGGCGGTCCGGATCTCGAGTGGGGCGCTACGCGCGGCCGCGGTCGTCGCGCTGGCTCTGATCTGCGTCGTCGGGGTGTTCTCGTCGTGGTACCTGTTCGTCCCAGCCGTCGCCGCGCTGCTCTCGATCGGCTTTCGCCACATCGCGGCGGATAGCGCGGTTGGGCACAACCAGGTCGAGGCAGGCTGATCCTTGTCCGTCCAGACGTCTATACCGCCAAACACGTCGCGCACGCAATGGCTCTCGTTCTGGTTTCTCGTGACGCTGCTTGTTCTGTTGCTGGCGGCGTCGAGTGTCGCCTCGCCGCTCTACCCGCTCTACCAGGAGCGATTTGGCATCTCCTCGCTCTCCGTAACCATCATCTTTGCCCTCTATGCGCTCGCCTTGCTCCTCGCGCTGGTAGTCACCGGACGCCTGTCCGATCGAGTCGGGCGGCGGCCCCTCGTCGTCGCCGCGCTGATCGTGCAGGTCGCCGGGATCGTCGGCGTCCTCGTCGCCAACGGAGTGACACTGATATATGTCGCACGAATCCTGCAGGGGCTTGGAACTGGGCTTGGGATCGCGGCGATCACCGCCTGGATGCTCGACCTGCAGCCGCCGCGGAATCCACGACTCGGCAGCGTGGCCTCGTCGGCGGCGCCGCTGACCGGGATCTTCGTCGGCGCTTTCAGCTCCGCCTTCCTCGTCCAGTACGGCCCCGACAAGCTGCATCTCGTGTACTGGATCCTCGGTGCTGCATACGTGCTGTGCCTCTTCCCGACGCTAACGATCGAAGACCGAGTCAAGCGGGAGCGCGGCTGGCTGGCCTCCTTGCGGCCGCAGGTCGCCGTCCCGGCTCCAGCTCGCTCGCTGTTCACAGCCCTCGCTCCGTCGCTAACGGCGACCTGGGCACTCGGCGGACTCAATCTTTCCCTCGGGCCGGCGCTGGCGATCTCAGCCCTCGGCAGTCGCAACCTCCTCGCCGGCGGCCTCCTCGTCGCTGCCCAGGCGGCGGGCGGATCGGTCGCTTCCGCCTACGGCGCCTTGGCGCAGCCGCGGCGGCTTGTTAGGCGCGGCGGGCTTTTCCTCCTGGCAGGAGTCGCCGTCACGCTCTTCGCGGTCTACATGAGCTCGCTCGCGTTGCTGTATGTCGGCGCCGTCGTCATCGGCACCGGCTTCGGGCAGTCTTTCTCTGGAATTTTCCGGACCCTCGCCCCGCTGGCGCCGCCCGAGCAGCGCAGCGGTCTCGTCTCTTCCATCTACATCGTCTCCTACCTCGGCTTCAGTCTGCCGGCGATCGCCGGCGGTCTCGCCGCCAACTCCTACGGCCTTCACGACGCCACTTACGGCTACGGCGCCGCAGTCATGCTGCTGACCGCGTTCACTGTCGTGGTGCTGGCGCGACGGCGCGACTGACAAAGCCAAACCCGAGCGACCCCCATACTGCTTCGAAATTCGGCAGTAAGAGCTACGTCGCGTCGCCCCGGCACGTCGGCTTGGTACGGCGGCATTCCTCCAGATGTCGCGCGAAGCGGACGGCGAACACTGGAGGTGGCGTAGAATTTCAGGCTCCGCGACGGGAAGAGCTTGCTGTCGCATTTTGCCCGACCAGTTCAACTAGAAGAGGAATCGGCGGTGTCGCAACCCGGGCGATCCAGTTCCGATGACCGCAAGAGCCGGGTCGTGCTGGCCGACGACGACGTCCTTCTCAGAGAAGGCCTCGCCAGCTTGCTCGAACGGGAGGGGATGGACGTCGTTGGTCGCGCCGGAACGGCCGGCGATCTGTTGGGTCTCGTCCGAGAGCTCAAGCCCGATCTTGCCATTGTGGATGTCCGGATGCCACCCAGCCATTCGACGGAGGGCCTCGATGCGGCCCGCCGGATCCGAGAGGAGTTCCCCGAGGTCGCGGTGCTGGTGTTGTCGGCCCACATGGACGCGGAGCAGGTCATGGATTTCGTCGCCAATGGACATGGCGTGGGTTACCTGCTCAAAAGCCGAGTGGTGGACATCGAGGCGTTCATCGGATCCGTGCGGCGACTTCTGGTGGGCGGATCGGTCGTCGATCCGGCGCTGGTGCAGGAACTCGTCGCGATGAGGCGGCGGCACGACCCGCTCGAGGGACTGTCCGAGCGGGAGCGCGAAGTCCTGTCTCTAATGGCCGAGGGCTACTCGAACGCGGGCATCGCCGGTCGGATCTCGGTGTCAGAGGGGACGGTGGAAAAACACGTGCGCAGCATCATGATGAAATTGAACCTCCCGGAAAGAGAAGACGACCACCGCCGCGTTCTTGCCGTCCTCACGTTCCTCGAGAGTCGGTGACGCGATCAGCCAACCAACCGTAGAGGTCCAATTCAGCGGTGCCGATTGAGCGGGAGCGAGATCTCAAGGGAGGTTCCTTTCCCTGAGGGGCTGTGTAACGACATATCGCCGCCGAGCGTCCTGACCCGGTCCATCAGACCCTCGAGGCCGGAGCCTTTGCCGATGTCTGCACCTCCAAGCCCGTCGTCGCGGATCCAGACGTCCAGCCGGTCGGCATTTACCATGACCCGCACATCCACCACGGTGGCGCGGGCGTGTTTGGCGGCGTTAGTCAGCGCCTCGGCCACCGCGTAGTACGCGGCGAGCTCGACCTGCTCGGCCAACCGGCCGTCGACTGCGACCTCGAGTGCGACGGGGAGCGCCGATCGGCGGGCCAGCGTCTTGAGTGCCGGGCGCAACCCGCCGTTGGCCAGAATCCCCGGATGGATGCCGCGGGCGATCTCGAGCAGATCCTCCATCACGCCGGCCAATCCGTTCGCGACGTCGTCCAACTCCTCAACCAGCCCCGGGATCTCGGCAGGAGCCGCCGCTTGGGCTGCCCGCAATTGCAGGGCCAACGACACCAAGCGCTGTTGGGCGCCATCATGAAGATCTCTCTCGATACGACGCCGAGTGTCGTCCGCCGCGGCCACGATCCGCGCTCGTGATGCAGTTAGCTCGGCGTGGGCCTGGGCGTTCGCGATGGCGGTAGCCACCAACTCGGTGAACTCGGCCAGGCGGGCCTCGGTGTCGGCTGGAAGAGGCTCCGGCCGCGCCCAGACAACGGCGGCGACGCCCCACAACCCGCCATCCACGCTGATCGGGGCGCCGACCGCCGACCAGAACCCAAACTCGGTGGCAACCTCGGCCACCGGGCCGGTTGCGTCGCGGAAGTCGTCGATACGCACCGGCCGGCCGGTGGTTCGCACCAGGGCGTGAATGTTGCGGCCGGTCGACGGCACGTGCCCGCCGACGGCGAACGGATGGACGAGATTGGGTTTGCTCCATGCCCCGACGATCTCCGCGCTGTCGTCCTGCTCATAGCGGCTGAGAACGGTGAAATCGACATCGAGGAGCCGCCCGATCTCGGCGGCGACGGCATCGAACACCTCCTCGGGGGCAGCGGCGCGAGCGACGAGCGTCGCCACCTGGCGCAGCGCCGATTGCTCCTCGGCATTGTCCCGCAGCTCCACCTGTGCCTGCGCACTTGCGATGGCGGTAGCCACCAGTTCGGTGAACCCGGTCAGCCATTCTTCGGTGTCGGCCGGTAGTTGCTCAGGTCTCTGAGAGGCGACACGGATTTGGCCCCACAGGCGCCCACCGATGTGGATCGGCACGGAGGTGCCGGCAGGAAGCGGGGTCTCGCCGTCGCTCTTGGTCCACTCGCCCACGACCATGGCCGCGCCATCGGGGCCGTACCGACTCATGACGGCAAAGTCGGCGTCGAGCAGCCGGCCCGCTTCGGCTGCCACCGCCGCGAAGACTTCTTCGGGCGGCGCGCCTCGCGAGATCAAGCCCGCGACCTGCCGTAGCGTCGCCTGCTCGTCGGCGATCCGCTCGTTCCTCCGCCGTTCCTGATCCAAAAGCCGGGTCCGAGAGACCGTCACGCCAGTCTGCTGGGCCAGGGTCTGGAGCAATGCCTGCTCATGCTGAGGTGGCGCCTGGCGTGAGCTGACGACCAGGCATCCCGAGGCGGCGCCCAAGCTGGTAGTGGGAAAGGCGCACAGCCAGCCGTGCGTCGGCGACGACAGCTGTCCACCTCGGCCCCCGAGCAGCGTCAGCTGATCTTCGAGGCCGATCGGGCGGCCGATGTGACCCCTTGGCGACGTCACGACTCGCCACTGCCCGTCGAGCCAGACCCCCTCGACCCGGCAGTCGCGTCCAAGCGACGGTACGGCGGAGACGGCCAAGTTCAAGATCTCCTCCTCGCTATTGGCGTCGGCCATCACCATCGACAGCGCTTGCAATGCGCTGAGTGACGAGAGCAGGTCCCGGACCGTGATGTCGCCGGCGAGGCCCGCGGGGGGCGGCGTCATCTTCGACTGGCGAGGAACTCGTCGGGCTCCAGGTAATACAAGTTCTCGAGCAGGGTGCCGCCAATCAAGACCTTGGGGTGCGTCTTCAGGATGTCCACCAGGATCTCGCCACCGTAATGCTCGAGGTCGTAGAGGCACATGATGACCTGGGGATAGCGCGCGACGAACCGGTTGAGTTTGGACTCGTAGGCGAGGAACTCCGCAAGGTCGGGCAGCTCCTCCAGCGTCCAGATCTTCTCGCCGGTGATGCGAACGAAGGGGAAGCCCTCCTGGTGCAAGGTGGTGCTCACCGAGTCGTCCAAGAAGTCGAGCATCTCCTGGGCGGAGAACCGGCCCCGCCGAAGGTAGGTCTCTTTTGATGGGCGGATCACCAGCTGGTTCGCCTCGACCCTGGGGGGTACCTTGTCGTTCGCTAGGACTGCGGCGCGAACCGCGTCGATGCCCTCATCGACAAAGCAGTTGCATTTGTCACCGCGACGCAAGCCCTCGAGGACGAAGGGGACCACGATCGCGTCTCGCTCGGGGACGCCGCGGAAGAGCGCACAGATGTGACTGCCGGGAGGGATCGACAGGCTGCCAATTCCGAGGTCGACGAACTCCTTCATGTGAACCCCCATGGTCGTGGGCCCAGTTTCGCACAGCGTTTGGCAGCCCCGCTACAGGTTCCCGACTCGCACGGTTCCGGCTAGCAGTAAGAGCCGCTGGCGGCTAGCCGGACCTATGGTTTGGCGCTGCCTTCGATGACGGATGGCCACCACGCGTTCATGATCGAGGCACGGCATCCCGCACAAGAAAAGGAGGAACATCATGACCGACAAAAGACTTGCCCTGCGAGCTGTACGCTGGCCAGTAGCCGTAGCCAGCATTGCCCTCGCGACGCTCGTAACCATTTCGGCGTTTGCGGACGCACCGCGGAGCGGCTCTGGTCAAGCGCCTCGTGGCGCTGACCTGTCCAAGCCAACGATCGTCCTCGTCCACGGGGGATGGGCCGACGGGTCGAGCTGGGACAAGGTAATCGCTAACCTCCAAGGCGAGGGCTATACGGTCGACGCGCCACCCAACCCATTACGAGGCCTCGCGAGCGACTCGGCCTACCTGGCGAGTTACCTGAGCACAATCTCCGGACCGATCGTCCTCGTGGGTCACTCCGTTGGCGGGATGATCATCAGCAACGCGGCCACGGGGAATCCGAATGTGAAGGCCCTTGTGTATATCGACGCCTTCGAGCCTGCCGCTGGTGAGACGGTTGCGCAGCTCACCTTTTCGAGACCAGGTTCGTGTCTCTCCGGCGGCGGCGACCTGAACAACGTTTTCAACTTCAAGGTGGACCCGTCACAACCGTCAGGCGACTACGACGTCTATCTGAAGATTGCTCCAGGAACGAACTACCCCGGGTTCGATGCTTGCTTTGCCACCTTCGTGCCCGGTGGACACGCGGCGGTACTCGGAGCGGTGCAACGTCCAATCGCCCTCGGCTTTATCACGGCTCAGTCTGGGACGCCGGCGTGGACCAGCATCCCGTCTTGGGCGGTGATCGGCACTCAGGACCGCGTCATTCCACCGGCCGAGCTGACCTTCATGGCGCAGCGAGCGAACTCGCGCATCACATACGTCGACGCAGGACACCTGTCGATGGTCACACAGGCGGACGCCGTGGCAGGCGTCATCACTCAGGCGGCAATAGCCGCCGGTTAGTCGAGTCAGCGGCTAGGCCAGCGCTGCGAGTTCTTCGAAACTCTCCCCCAGCGCTGGTCTGGCCTCCTCTCGAAGAAGGAAACACAACATGCTGGAAACCACATCGTCACCGCTGCAGTACGACACCTTGTGCGTGCGCCGGCTCGGTCTCACCCGCGACCTGCCGCCGGGCACGGAAGATCTCCAGTGGGTGGCCAACACCGCGACGTTGATCTTCGGCGGGCGTGACGCCGTGCTCGTCGACACGTTCCTCACCGTCGACCAGAATCAGCAGCTTGTCGACTGGGTGAAGGCACACCACCGAAACCTCGCCTACCTCTACATCACACACGGCCATGGCGACCACGGCTTCGGCGTCAGACAACTCACCGAGGCGTTCCCCGCCGCCAAGGCGGTCGCCGCCGAGGCCGTCGTGGCCAAGGCAAAGCTCGAAGGCTCGCCGCCGTTCATCGACAACTTCTGGACGGCGCGTTTTCCGGGGCAGATTCCGAAACCGCAGGTCTTTCCCGAGGTCCTCGACGGCGACACCTTCCACCTTGAAGGGCATCGGTTGCAGGTGATCGACACCGGATTCACCGACACCGAATGCAGTACCGCGCTGTGGGCTCCCGACCTGCGTCTGGTCGTGGCTGGGGACGGCGCCTACAACGGGATCCACCAGTACATGGCCGAAACCACCGCCGAGTCGCGGCAGGAGTGGATGCGGGCCACTGACACGCTCGTCGCGCTCGACCCGGTCTTCGTCGTCGCCGGCCACAAGAATCCCGACCTGCCCGACGCGCCGACGATCCTGGCGGAGACCAAGAACTACCTCGCTGACTTCAACCGTCTCGACGCCGAGACCGAAACGGCGAACGAACTCTACGAAGCGATGCTCGCGATGTACCCGAAACGAGCGAACCCGGGCGCGCTGTGGGGCGGGGCAAAGAGGGCGAAGGGGACAACTGAAGGTCGTTTTAGCGCGCGATGGCGATCAGGTCGTCAATGATTCGGTCGAGCGCCTTCACGGCGAGCGAGAGATGGCCCTCGTCGCGATAGAGGCGGACTCGCGCATTGGGAATGTGGTCGGCGAGCCATTGACCGTGCGTGAACGGCACCATCCGATCCTGTTCGCCCTGCCATACCGCGACCGGCGACTTGATCTGTGCCACGTCGAATCCCCAATCGCGGATGAACGCCAGGTCGTCGTCGCGCCAGCCGGCGATGCCGCTCGAGACGGCCCGCCGAAAGACGGCGGCCATGAACTCAGCGAAGTCGCCGGTTAGCGCCGCCTTATCCACCTCGGAGACCAGGCCTCCAAGCGCCTCTGCGACATCCGAGCCCTTGACCTGTCCGAGTACTTTCGCCTCTTGCTCGAGCCAGGGGGTGAGCGCCGCTTCCCCTTGCAACGCCAGGTTGAACTCCTCAATGTTCTCGGGACCCATCCCTGCCATCCAATCCAGGCCCGCCGCTGGATATGGCGCTACTCCGGCCAGAGACACTGCCGCGGCACAGCGATCCGGAAAGCCGGCGGCGCACGCGAGGGCGTGGGGACCCCCGCCGGACCAGCCGATGGTCACGAATTGATCGAGATCAAGCTCGCCAAGGATTGCCTGGACGTCCGCAGTAGCGTCTGCCACCGAGCGTCCGGGCTTCGCGGTGGACGTCGCATAGCCGGGCCGCGAGTAGACAATTGTCCGCAGCTTGCGCTGCGTCGCCTCCGCGACCAACGGACGATAGAGGACTGCCGCGCACGGAGTTCCGTAGTGGAAGATCAGCGGAAGCCCGTCTGTGGGGCCCTCGGTCAAAACCTCCAGGTCCCGGCCATCCGGCAGCCTGAGCTGCAGTTGCCGAGCCGCGACGACCATGCGTCATTATGGCGCCCGGGCGGTTGAGGACCTCGAGTTCGCGAAGTCTTTGCCTGTGCCAATCCGCTGGAGAGCCGTCATTTGGCAGATCGCCTGCATCGGCCCGGTGAAACCGTGGTCATCGTCGCGTCGTGAACAAGAATCGATGATGGCGAGATTCTCGATCGTGTTGAAAATCACAGCTCCCCCGTGCCGCGGGTCATACGCCCTTTGCACCAACGGCGAATAACATCCCCCTTGTTCGTCAAACTGCAACAACGAGGTGAGAACGATGCAAGGCACCCTGTCCGTCAATCGATTCCCGATTCGCGCGTTTGCAGCGGCGCTCGTTACGGCTTCCACCCTAATGCTCGGCATCCTCGGAGGCTACTTGCTCCGCGGTATCACAGCTCCCGCGGTTGCCGCTTCGGCCGCAAAGCCAAACGTCGTCGTGGTGCAGCGCGAGGCCGCGCCCGCTTGGGCGGCCGAGTCTGATCTGACCCGAGCACTGCCGGGCCAAGCCGTGTCCGCACCGGTCGAGCGGCAACTCAAGCGGGGCTTCAGCGACTGAGCGCGGGAATCTGCCGATAAGAGGCCAGACTCACACTCCGGCCTCTTTAAGTCTTGGGACAACGACCAGCTCGGCGCAAACCAGAAAGTGTGGTTGTCATCGCAAGAATTCTCGGAACTGGTCCAAGTGAGATTCAGCGCAGGCTATTCGGCAGAGGTAACCCAATGGTCCCAACAAAGCCGCTAGGACAACGAAAGGACCGTCGATCAAGCGTGACAACAGGAGCTGCTGTTGGTTGGCCTATCATCCAGCCGTGGACGCCGCCGGCTTCCTGAGTCGTACGGTTCTCTTTTCAGGCATTCGTCCTGCTGACTTGGAGCCGCTAGCCGCTCAAGCGCAACGCAGGACCTTTCCCAAGGCTGCCTTCATCTTCCACGAGGGCGACCCGGGCGATACCCTCTTTCTTGTCCGCTCAGGTCAGGTCAAAATCTCGCGCATCGGGCCGGGCGGTGACGAGATTGTCTTAGCTCTGATCTTGCCTGGCGACTCCTTTGGAGAGCTATCACTTTTTGACCCTGACTCCAGGCGAACGGCCGAAGCGGCAGCCCTTGAATTGTGCGAATGCCTCACCCTGCGCCGAGAACCATTCCTCGCATTTGTGGAGGCCCACCCGCCAATCATGAGCCACCTCTTGAGAATCATGAGCACCTACATCCGGCAAATCGATGAAGCCTATGCTGAAGCTGCCTTTGTCGATATCCCGGGTCGCGTGGCCAGCAAACTGCTGGAACTTGCCAAGTCCCATGGCGAACCAACGGCTGATGGCGTACGGATCCGGACACAACTTTCGCAACGCACCCTGGCTAGCATGGTCGCCGCCAGCCGGGAAAACGTTAACCGGTCATTGCGGCGTTTCGCCTCCCAAGGCGCAATTCGCATTGAGTCCGGCTCCATAACCGTTCTGAGACCCGCCGACCTGCGGAAAAGAATCTAAAAGTCGCGGCTTTGGCCTTAGCCAAAGGGGGCGCGGCCGCTAGGCGCTGGGGGTAGCCCACCGAGACAGGAAGCGGCCCTATATTCCGGACGCTGTGTGCCGAAGATCACCTCTTTGCGGTGCTCCCTGACATCGCTGGTTCTGCCATCGCCCGCATACCCTCATCTCACCGACTAGCGATGGAGGTGTGGAACGATGGGAGACGTCAAAGCGGCCGAGCTGGAAACGTTGCGCGATCAAATGGAGACGCTTTTTCTCACCGTCTTCGACTGCGAGCGCCAATGGCAAGTCGATGATCGCTTTGATCTAATCCTGCGTCTGGCTGGAGGTCAATGACAATGAGCATCAGCCTGTATCGTGCGGTACCGCGCAGCTCCAGCGTGAGCTTCGATGCAATTGTCAGGGAGGTCGAACCATCGCCCCGCGTTCGTCGATTCCGTCGAGGTTTGCGTTACGCCGTTTGGAATGAGCCGGAGCGACTGACTACCGATTCCCAGGATTTACTCTACCAAGCGCTGAATGATCTCTCGCCCAGGATCTACGGCCTTGACTTCACCCGTTATTGGCAGAACCGTCGGGATGGCGACCTTTTCGGTCATCTCTATCGCTTCTGCGTGTTCGCGGATGAATCCGGCAACCTTGTCGGTTGGTCCGGCTACCAGCTCCGACGTTTCACCGGCCGCCTCTGCCTCTATTTCGATACCGCTGGGATCCTGCCAGAGTGGCAGGGGGCCGGCGTGGTCACGGACCTCGAGTCGAGAGCCGCGGTGCGAGAATTGCTCACGCATCCCTGGGAGTCGCTTTACCTCGTAACGAGGACACCAAACCCGAGGTTGTACCGTTCTTTCCGAGCCGCAGTCGGCCCAGAGCATGTCTATCCAGCGTCCGGGCATCAGCCACCGGCGACGATCAAGGCGATCGCCCGGGCCGTCGCCGAATCGAACGGTCAAGCGCATCGCATGCAGCTGGATCAACTGAAGTTTGTTGACGCCTACTTGCCGCATCTGACGCGGCTTTATGCAGAGCGGCCGCGCTCGGGCGATCCCGAGATCGACCGCTGGTTCGATGCCAGCCTCGGGCCCTGCGATGCCTTTCTGATCGTGGCGGAGGCTCGCCTGAGCAAATTGGCAGCCTATAGACTTCGCAAGATCTGGCGACGGATCGGTGGGCGTTGGAGCAAATCCCAGTCCCGCAACCCGGGGAGCCTGCCGACATGATCCACCTCGAGACAGGCAGCGCCTTCGCCAACGTCGACAAAGCGGCGGCTCCAGATCGGTTGGTATGGTACCTCGGAGCAGTCAGCCGGCTCGAGACAGTAGCGAAATACAAACAGGCCAGCTTCGTTCAGCTCGATGTTCAGGCTGGCCACTCCGTCCTCGACGTCGGCTGCGGCACCGGCGACGACGCGCGGATGCTTGCGGCCCTCGCCCAGCCCGGCGGGCGTGCCGTCGGCATAGACAGCAGTCGCCGCATGGTCCTCGAGGCGCGCGGTCGGACTGCCAAACCTGGGGAAACCTACCTTCCCGTTGAGATCATGCTCGGCGATGCTCACAAGCTTCCATTCGCTAACGAGGTGTTCGACCGATCCCGCGCCGATCGCACTTTTATGCACCTCGACGATCCGGAGCTTGGGCTGAGAGAGATGATCCGGGTTACCCGGCGTGGAGGTCGAGTCGTCGTGAGCGAGCCTGACTGGGACACCCTGCTGTTCGACACACCAAATCACAAGGTCGGCCGGCGGATCGCGGCCGTCGTTGCCGATAGTCACCGGAACCCCTCGATTGGCCGCCACCTGATGGGGATGTTCGCAGAGTGCGGACTGCGAGAGACCGCGATCGAGCCGGTCACGCTAATCTTCACCGACCGGCGGCTGGCGGAGAGCGTTTTCTTCCTAAGCACTTTCTCCAATCAAGCTCTGAATCGGGGCATCATCACTCCCACTGAGTATGAAGAGTGGGAGGCAAGCCTTGATGAGAGTGCGGCAGCTGGTCAATTCTTCTGCTCTTTGACCGGATTCATTGTTGGCGGCCAAAGACCATAGCGAATCGATGATGGCCACGAGGACGGGTCGCTGGGCGTTCGAGGCTCCGACGGGTTATCGCGCGGATCAGCTTTCGAATCGTGGTCTGGCCGTCGTTCTCAGCGGTGGAGGCACGCTTGGGGCTTTCCAGGTGGGAGTGATCGATGTCTTTGCCAGGGCGGGCATCGGTCCCAGCTTGATCGTCGGGACGAGCGTAGGCGCGATCAATGCGGCCTTCTGGGCATTCAATCCTGTTATCGACGTTGGCAAGGATCTGCTCGACGTCTGGCTAAGCTGCCGGCGCTCCACGCTCTTTCCCGGTCACCGAGCGGCAGCGCTTTTACGCCTCTTGCGTGGCGATGGTCACCTTTACAAATTGGATGGCTTGAAGAACCTTCTATCGCGAAGACTGGACGAGAATCTGTGCATCGAGCACGCCAAGATTCCCCTTGCAGTGATGGCCGCCGACGCGGCAACAGGTGAGCGCTGTGCCTTGCGGTCCGGTCCGGTAATGGATGCGATTCTCGCTTCATGCGCCATCCCCGGCGTCTTCCCTCCCGTTACGATCAATGGCCGCCCGCTGTTCGATGGAGGAGTCGTTTCCAACTGCGACGTCGAGGCGGCGGTCGACGCCGAAATGAGCGGCGCCGTGGCGATCGATCTTGGAAGTGGAATTTCAAGAGCTTCAGGGCCGCTCAATTCCTTCGCCCAAGCAATCTCGTTCAACCTTCGGCGCCAAACCGAGCAGGCGTGCCGGCTGGCCGCGCGCCAGCTTCCCTTGCTTGTTCTGAGGGCGTCCCTACCCGTAGCTCCAGCGCTCGGAGACTTTCGCTACACGAGGCAGTTATTCCAGTGGGGTCAACAAGCCGCCCACGGGTTGTTGAGGGACCGGCTGCTGGGTCCGGAGTTTGTCGCTGCCCGCACCGTTGATTACGACCCTGCTAACGGCGCGAGCGCCCGCGCTACCCATGCACCGACTCCTGCATTGCGGCCGACTGCTTCAGCAGGTTGTGAACCTGAACCGGGCGCTGAAAACCTTTCAGCTCTAAGGGCCCGACCGCCTCGGCTGAGACCTGTCCCTCAATAGCGGCATGCGCGCGTGGGCCGAGGAGAATCTGGCCTGACTTCGCCTGATCGCAGAGGCGGGCGGCCATGTTAACAACCTGTCCAATCGCGTCGTAGTCGAAGCGGCCCTCGAATCCGATCTTTCCCAGTGTCGCGTAACCCATGGCGATGCCGACCCCGAGCCCCAGCCCATATCCCCGTCGATGCCAGACTGCCTGGAGCTCACCGGTTCGATCCCTTAACGCGATCGCGGTGCGGGCGGCAAGCATAGCCGGCTCCGGTAGCGGGAACGGATCGTTGAAGACAACCATTACACCGTCACCGGCAAAACGGATCAAGGTGCCTTGGTGCTCGAAGACGAGTCTTCCGACCGCCGCGTCGAACTCTCCAAGGACCTCCATGACCTCCTCCGGCTCATTGGCCTCCACGAAGGCGGTGAATCCCCGGAGGTCGGCGAAGAGGACGACGATCTCGCGTCGATGACTTTCGAGGACGGCCTCATCGCCCGATTCCAGGATCAACTGGGCTACCTGCGGCGAGAGGAAGCGCCGCAGCCGTTCAAAACGCTTCAGCCGCGCTACCGCCTCGGCGACCTTCGCTTCCAGGGTTTGGTTCCACGCTGCCAATTGAGCGGCCTGTGCCTGGATCGTGTCGTGATAAGCCTTCACACGAAGCAAAGAGCGAACACGGGCAATGAGCTCGTGCTGGTTGAAAGGGCGAGTAACGAAGTCATCAGCTCCGCTTTCGATTGCTCTGACCTTCTCCTGGTCCAGGCTCGCCGTGACGATGACAATGGGAATGATCGAGGTAATCGCATCAGTACGTAGCGCCTGACAGACGTCGAAGCCGCTCATGTCGGGCATCATGATGTCGAGCAGGATCAGATCTGGCTGATCTTCTCTGGCGCGGCCGAGACCCTCACGGCCGGAGCCCGCCCCGATCACTTCGTAACCTTGCGGTCTGAGCACGGCCTCCGCGACCCGGATGTTTTGGGGGATATCATCGATCACCAGGATCCGCGCAGGATCGTGCATCAGCTCGCGGGACGCTCGAGGTAGGAGCGCACCTGGACCGGAAATTGCTGAACGCTGATCGGCTTGATGATGTAGCCGTCAAATCCGGCGCCCGCCAAGCGCTGGCGATCCGCAAGCATGGCTGAGGCCGTAACAGCGACTACAGGAATGTGGCTGGTGCGTGTGTCGGAGCGTAGGAGCCGGAGCGCTTCGACGCCGTCCATGTCGGGCATCTCGATGTCCATCAGGATCAGGTCCGGAGACTCCTGGCGAGCGATGGTTACGGCCTCCCTACCGGTGCGGGCTTCGATCGTCCGAAAACCGTGGAATTGCAGCAGGTCACGTACGAGCTTGAGGTTCTTTTCGTTGTCTTCGGCGATCAGGACGAGGCTCGGGTCCGTCATGCCATGGCCTCACCAACCATCGGCCGGATTTGGGAACGAAGGGGTAGGGTGAATGTGAAGGTCGTTCCCTTTCCCGGTGCGCTTTTCACCCAAATCCGGCCTCCCTGCAGCTCGACGAATTTCTGCGTCAGGGTAAGGCCTAAGCCGCTGCCTTCTCCATTCGTGACGCCGGTCTGCCGGAACTCTTCGAAGATCCGTTGCTGATCCTGTGGGGCAATTCCAACGCCGGTATCGCTAACCGAGATCTCAACAGTGGTCTGCGCCTCATGCGCTTTGAGCGAAATGCGTCCTCCCTCCGGCGTGAACTTGACCGCGTTCCACAGCAGGTTGAACAGGATCTGCTTGAGCTTGCGCTGGTCGGCTTCGATTTCTCCAAGTGCCGGGTCGATTTGTGATTCCAATGTTATGCCGTTGCGCGTGGCCCGCTCGCGAATGATTGCGAGGCTGCTCGTCAGAACTTCGCGCAGCGAGAAGATGGAGAGCTGAAGCTCCATTCGGCCAGCCTCGACCTTGGATAGGTCGAGGATGTCATTGATCAGGGAAAGGAGGTGCTCGCCGGAGCTGTGTACGTCGGCGAGGTACTCGGCCTGCTTTGGATTGAGCTCTCCGTACATGCGGGCAAGCAAAACCTCCGAAAAGCCGATGATGGCATTGAGCGGAGTTCGCAACTCGTGCGACATGCTTGCAAGGAATTCGGACTTATGGCGATTAGCCGCTTCGAGCTGAGCGCTCGTCTCCTGCAGCTGTTGCAAAGCGGCGCCCAGGTCGTGGGTGCGCGCCTCGACCTTTTCCTCGAGCAGCCCATAAGACTGTTGCAGCCGCGCCGTCATGCGGTTGAACTCATCAGCGAGCTCTTGCAATTCGTCCCCTGTTGTCACGTGGATACGCTCGCTGAGATCTCCGCCTCCAACCCTGGCCGCTGACCGACGGAGAGCGTCGATCGGATGCACCAGCCGCTGAGCGAGGACAAAGCTGGCAGCAACAACCAAGGCGACCGCTATTCCCAAAAAGATCGCGGTCCGCTCTAAAAGCGCCGTCAGCGGCGCTGAGAACTGGCTCTCCGGCCGTTCAACAAACACATACCAGGACGGGGGATCGATCAACTGGTACGTTGCAACAACCGGAAGGCCGTGACGGTTGTGCCCGGTGCTGCTCCCCGAAGTCGTGCGAGGTGCGGGTAGCTGCGGCGTACACGGAACCGCGCAGGCGATAGAAACACCCTGGGACTGCTCAAGGCCGTTCTGAATCGCGTAGTCGGCTGGCGCATCTATGCCTCTTTGCCTTAAGCCGGGATCGGTCGATGCCACGACATCCCCCTTGGCATCGAGAAGCACCACATCCTCCCCTGATGGTGGAATGACCACGCGCATCGCGTTGCTTGCGAACGCCAGATCGATATTGAGGACCGTTGTCCCGAGTCCGCTGGATTTTGGTGGACCACCGCCACCAGCGGTCCCATTACCAACAGTCGGCGCGTTGGGAAAGGAGATGAGCATATGGGCGGCGTTGTCGCTTGAAGCGAACGTGACCGCACTATACGTAATGCCCTGCGTGCTTGCAACAACGTGTGAGAGCAACTCGCCCAACGGGGTGCCGTCAACGATGTCATGAGCCGGGCTTACGATAAAGCCGGGGACGTTACGGGACACATCCAAGCGCTCGGCATTCCGCTGGTCTAACAGCCAGATCTCGCTAGCGTCCGGCACCTGTTTTAGGAGATTGATGTAAAGCGTTTGCCATTGCGCCAGCGAATCGCCTTCTTTTGCGTTGGCGAGATCACCCGCCACGCTGCGAGTAATGGAGCCTAGTTCAACCGCAATGTTGCTGGCAATTGGCTCGGCGGCTTGAGCTTGTGCATTCAGAAGCGCTTGCCGATTGGTCTGGTAAGAGTAATACAGTTGCAGTAGACCGGTGCCTGCGACGGACACTCCAAGCAAGACGACCAAGATGATGGCGTACTTCCTGAAAAGCCTTCCTCCCAAAGTCTCTCGCCAGTTCCTCATCGGCGCTCGCGGACCGGCTATGCCACCAAGACCCACAGCGACGTCGTAAACGCCGTACCGCAGGACGGCGAGGCCGATGGCGGCCGGCATGACGATTGCGAGGATCAGGAAGGGGAGGTCGAAGTTGTTCACCAGGGCTGCGATCCATATGCTTGGGAGCGTTACTAGTGCTGCGACGAATATCCATAGCAGCTGCTGCCGAACCTCGCGCGTGCCCCCCCTATAGCGCTGGGCTAACGACAGCGCGGCGCTTGCTCCGGTGACGGCCAGACAAATCCACCCTATCCGCGCCAGTGTGATGGCCATCGGGATTACCGGCAAGAGGTATCCGGGTGTGATCGCTCCTGGATCGATGAGGCCGGCGTCCGTGCCCACCAGGCTGCCCATTACGCCCAGTCCGAGGAAGGGTAGCCAGCGCCATGAAAGGAGCCGTCCATTAGGCACAAGCAGGAACGCCGTGATCAGCAGGCCCGCAGCCGGAAACGCCGTGGCCCCATATTGTGCGTTGGCCGTGAAGTCGCTTGTAGCCGAGAATGGAACCAAGGCGCCGACGACAAGCAGCAACCAGCCGACGGCATTCTTCGGCTCTCGCCTGGTGGCGATGAAGCCGACAGCCGCACATTCGAGTGAGGCCACGACCACTGCGGCGTTCGCAAGGGGTGACGCCGCCGGACTGAAGGGCGGCGCGCTGCCAAGCATGTAAAGGAGAAAGACGATCACGCTGACCAGGTCGGTCGCTGCCCCGACTAGGGAGAGGATGCGTGCTGCCCTGCTATTAACGAGCGCCCCGATGCCTGAAACGTGACTGGCCACCCCGCCCCCGTCCTTTGTATCCGAAAGCTTATCTGACATGTTGGTTACCTGCTGAGCCGGCGGGCTTCAGGGCCCAGCTTCCAGAGTGATCGCCTTTGTTCGAGTCTCTATCAACGTTGGACGACATCTATCGACCACCCCTCAGGTTCGTCCGTTTCTGGGGTAACGGATTCACAATTCGCCCGGCAAGGCCTAATAACCGTTTGGTGCCAGAGAACCACGACGACTCCGGCATCGCTGTGACGTTCAGCACTCAGGACTTGTGATGTTCGGCATCACACCCAATGGCCGGCGGCGCGGATGGTGCTTAACGGCAGCGGCGACAAACTCTGGCGAACGTCGGCGAACGAAAACACTGCTACCGCGAAATTCGACGCCGAGGATGGCGAATCTCCGCGAATGGTGATGAGCAGTCAGACGCCCGGTTTGAAAGCCGCTTGGGCCTGTCGGCTGGTCGGTTTTCTTAGTGCACCACTGTCTCAAACGTATTTGCTAAGGGCCAGCGGGTAGGGTAGAAGTCGCGTGCGCGCGGTCAAATTCGTCTTCGCCATCGGGTGGACAGTGTTCTGGGCCTACTGGTTTGTGGCAGCCTTCTCCATGAAAAGGGGGCGCCTCGCTTGGTCCCGCGAGGTACGCATCAGGGCCCTGATTGTCGTCCTTGCGGTCATCTTGCTCCGCTTGGGGGCCTTCCGAAATAGCGCCGGGAACTCGAATCCGTGGCTCGCTGGCCTCGGGCTCGTCCTCTTCGCGGCCGGGCTTGGGTTCGCCATCTGGGCCCGCATACATATCGGGCGCAATTGGGGCACCCCGATGTCACAAAAGGACGACCCCGAGCTGGTGACGAGCGGTCCCTATCAACTGGTCCGCCACCCTATCTACTCTGGCGTCATCGTCGCTGGTGTCGGCACCGCCGTGGCACTGTCCTGGTCGTGGCTGATCGCCGTGGCCCTGGCCGGGGTCTTCTTCGTCTATAGCGCGACCGTCGAGGAGCGCAACCTGACGGAGCAGTTCCCCGACACCTACCCGGTGTACAGGCGCTCGACCAAGATGCTCGTGCCCTTCATCTTTTAAAGAGCTAGTCTTCGAACGTGCCCGCTTTCGAGGAGCGCAAGCTCGTCACGATCCTCTTCGCCGACATCACGGGGTCGACCACCCTCGGCGAGCAATTCGACCCGGAGCGCTGGCGAGTCCTCCTTCAGCGATTCTTCTCGGTCATGACATCGACAATCGAGGCCTGGGGCGGGACCGTCCAGAAGTTCATGGGCGACTCGGTCATGGCGACCTTTGGCGTCCCGATCGTGCGAGAGGACGACGCCGAGCGCGCGTTGCGAGCCGCCTGCCAGATGCTCGAGCGGCTAACGGAGCTGAACAGCGAGTTCATGGCGCAGCACGGTGTCAGCCTCGCGATTCGGGTCGGCGTCAACACCGGCGAGGTGATGGCCGCCTTCGACCAGAACGTCGTGACCGGCGATGCCGTCAATGTGGCGGCCCGGCTGGAGCAGATGGCCGAGCCGGGAACCGTCCTCGCCGGCGAGCGAACTTACGCGGCCGCCCGTAACGCCTTCGTCTACGGCGAGCCGGAATCCCGCGAGGTCCGCGGGAAGTCGGCGCCGGTGATCGTGCGACAGGTGCTTCGCCCGCTCGCCGACTCGCTTGACCGCCGAAAAGGGATGCAGGTTGCCATGGTTGGCCGCGACCAGGAGGTGGAGTCGCTGGCCAGCCTCTTCCACGAGGCGATGGATGCGAGCAGCCCACGCCTGGCGTTGATCTCGGGGCCGGCGGGCATCGGTAAGAGTCGCCTGCTCCGAGAGTTCCTCAACCTGGCATCGGCTCGCCACCCGGAAACGACGATCCTGCAGGGACGCTGCCCCTCCACCGGAGACGGCCTGACCTATTGGGCGCTGGGGGAGCTGCTTCGGCGCGAATGCCAGATCTCGCTCGACGATCCGGCGGCCGCGGCGCGGGAGCGGCTGCGCCAGAAGGTCGAAACCCAGCTGCAACGCGTCTCGGCGGACCAGGCCACCATCGATCACACGGTATTCTCGCTGGCCTTCACCGCCGGGATCACCATCCCGGAAAACCCGCTCGAAACCATCCGCCCGGTCGCCGTAGACAACGAGCTCTCGATGGCCTGGCCGCGGTTCATCAGCGCCTACGCGGCGGCGGGCCCGGTGATCCTCGTGCTGGAGGACCTGCACTGGGCTGGTGACCGGCTGGTCGCGATGATGCAGCGGCTTCTGGCACGGTCGACCGGCCCGGTGCTCCTGGTCACCACGGCCCGACCCGAGCTTCGCAAGGCGCACCCAGAATTCGGCGAGGCTGGAGAGGCGGTCGCCGTGCTCGCGCTCCGGGCGCTGACCGCTCAGCAGAGTGCGACACTGCTGGACGAGATTCTCGAAGGGAGCGCACTTCCTGAAACGCTTCGGCGCGATCTCGTTGCCACCGCCGATGGCAATCCCTTGTTTCTCGAAGAAATCATTCGCCGGTTGATCGACGGCGGCATGCTCGTCAGGCGGGGCACGGGTTGGCAGGTGGCCGGCACGCTCCCGACGGCCCTGCCGGACACCGTGCTGGCGGTGCTTGGTGCGCGGATCGACGGCCTCCCTGCTGCCGAAAAGCGCGCACTGCAGGAGGCCGCCGTCATAGGGCGCGTGTTCTGGGAGGCGCCGGTGCGGCGGGCAACGGCCGACCCCGACGTGACCTCGAGCCTGCTGGCCCTCGAGTCCAAAGGGCTGGTCTCCGTTCATCCTTCATCGGGTATCGCCGGCGAGCTCGAGTTCATCTTCAAACATGCGCTCGTCAGGGACGTTGCGTACGCCAGCCTGCCCAGGGTTCGGAGGGCACGCGCACACGCCGAGGCGGCGCGCTGGCTTCAGCAAATCGCCGGCGATCGCTCGGAGGAGCAGGCCGAGCTGATCGCCCACCATTACCGGACGGCCATTCTCGGAGAGGACGCCGACCTTGCGTGGGCCGATGATCCGGCCGCCCGAGCTGAGCTGCGGACAAGAGCGTTTGCGGCGTTGCTGACCGCGGGTGATGTCGCCCGGAAACGGTATGCCATGGCGCAGGCGCTCCAACTGCATCAAGACGCGCTCCGCCTGGCCGCCGATGATGCCGAACGCGGGCAGGCACTGGAAGCGATCGGCGACGATCATGAGGGCGCGTTCCACGGGGACGACGCCATTCCCGCGTGGGAAGCAGCATTGGGGGCGCTGGAGCAGAAGCCGGACGCGCGACCGGACCGGATCCGCCTGATTACGAAGTGCGCCAAGATGACCTGCATCCGCTGGGGCGGATTCAAAGTCGTGCCGCCAACGCGTCAGGTGGACGGTTACATCGCGGCAGGCCTCGCCGAGAACCCAGAGCCGCTTGACCGCGGTTGGCTGCTCGCGTTGCGCGCCTATGCCAACATTCGAAAAGGCGACGCGCGTGAGATCGAGGCGATCCCGCTCGCCGAACGGACCCGGGCAGGTGAAGAGGCGGCGCGCATTGGCCGGGAGTTTCGCGATGTGGACCTCGAGGTTCTCGCGATCAGGGCGCTGAGTGGGCTTGCCATCACGGAGGGCGCCTATGCGCGTGCCGTGGATTACACCCGGCAGGAGGAGGCGCTCGTCGACCGAATCACGGCGAGCCGCGACCGCGTGCTGAGCCTCTTGTGGCTTGCGCTGCGATACATGGATATCGGGGGTAGCTACGAGAAGGGCCTGGGCCTTGCGGAGCGCAGCTATCAGTTGAGCAGACAACTCGCCGCCCATGACGTCCTCCACGCCACCTACGCGCTGCTCTATGGGAACGCCAACCTCGGGAGGTGGGAATTAATCGATGCTCTCACCGAGGAACACGTGAAAGGGTTCCGCCAAGAAGAAGACATGTCCTGCCCATTCGTCCGGGGCGGCCCGCTAATCTCCGCTGC
>Ga0307478_10001034_pt1 | contig 25601 bp, 14 predicted proteins | sample atmos_gasesECM4C_2_FD_203713 | JGI IMG/M metagenome (GOLD analysis project Ga0307478, IMG submission 203713) | Hardwood forest soil microbial communities from Morgan-Monroe State Forest, Indiana, United States - atmos_gasesECM4C_05 | ecosystem: Environmental > Terrestrial > Soil > Temperate...
TCTTGCCCGGGTATTGCTGCTCGGCGTAACGCAAGAATCGCACGGGAGTAAGCGGAATATTCATGGCTTATGCGTCACCAGGCTGACTGACCTCCATCCACTACCAGCACATGACCGGTGACATAGCTGGAAGCATCGGAAGCGAGAAACACCGCTGCGCCCTTCAAATCATGTTCACTGCCGAAACGCCGCAACGGAATATGGGAGAGGAACAGATCCTTATAATGCTCCAGGACCCGGTTCGACATGTGTGTAGGAAACCAGCCGGGAGCAATTGCATTCACCTGAATGTTGTGAGCCGCCCATTTGCAAGCCAAGTCTTTGGTAAAACTGATGACGCCGCCTTTGCTGGCGTGGTAGCCAATGGCTGGAAGTTCCGCCGGAGCCCCGCCCAGTCCAGCCACTGACGCAATATTGATGATCTTCCCCCGGCCTTGCCGAATCATGACTTTTCCCACCGCCTGGGCGCACAGAAAAGTCCCTGTCAGGTTGGTTTCGATGACTTTATTCCAATCCTCGAGCCGCATCTCCTCGACGGGAGCGCCCCAGGAGATGCCCGCGTTATTGATCAGCACATCGATCCGTCCGAACTGCGAAACAGTCGCGCCTACCATCTCCTGAATACTGTCCGGACTTTTGACGTCGCACCCCAAGGCGATGGCCTTGACGCCGAGTTGTGCCAACTCCTCTGCGGCCTGCTGGCAGCGTTCCTTCTTGCGAGCGCACAACACCACGTCGGCGCCCATTTCCGCCAAACCCTCGGCCATTTGGCGGCCCAGTCCGATGGAGCCTCCGGTGACGATTGCAACGCGTCCGGTTAGATCAAAAAGCTGCTTCACATTCACCGTAGAATCCCGCGTGGTGCTGGCGGCCTCCTTTAACATGAAACCCTCTCCTCCTCCGCCCCGGCATCGCTTCCCACACTTCCGGCCTGCTCGTTAAGAAATTGCAGAATAGCGTGGTGTGAAACCTCCGTCTGGTCAGTTAAGAAGAGATGGCTGGCATGCGGAATCATCACGAGCTTCGCCCCTGGAATGCGCTCTGCGACCAATTTGCCGTTGCCCGGGGGCACCAGCCGGTCTCGCTCGCCATGGATCACGAGTGTGGGGGCGCCAATACCGGCAAGACGGCTGTATGCTTCCCAGGCAATAATTCCTTGCAGTTGTGCCACGTATGCTTCGGGCCGCGGAAACCAGGGCCGGCGAATCGCAAGATCTTCATCGATGCATTCCCGCGGAGTTGTCGAATCGTAGATAAACGGCACCGCCGCTTCCGCGGCCTGTTCCGGGCTCATTTTGTCACGTGCCATCAGCATCTGATTGGCGTCCGGTTCGGCCCGTACCGCCGTCGACCCACCGGCTGCGGTGCAGCCTAGTATCAGCGACCGCACCCGGCTCGGGTATTGCAGCGCGAACTCCTGCGCAATCATGCCACCCATCGACACGCCGAACACATGCGCGCTCTCGATTTCGGCAGCGTCAAGAACTGCCGCTGCGTCGGACGCCATCAACGCGATCGGATACGGCCCCTGTGGCACCTCGCTCCTTCCTACGCCACGGTTATCCAGCGCGATGGTTCGATAGTGTGCCGCCAAGACAGGTCGAATGCGATACCACATATCAGAGGAGTAGCCGAGACCCATGATCAGCAAGACGGGGGCGCCATGGCCTTGTTCGTCCCAATAGATTCTTGCTCCCTGATTTTCAACAAGCGCCATCGAGTTCCTCAGAAGCTGAAACGAATGCCGAGTTGGATCTGGCGCTTGGGCAACGCCGAGGTGTAAGACAGCGGAGTGCTCGGCGTGTCTGTCCCCCCACTTGCCAAGGCAGTACCGGGGCGAATTCCGTGAACGTTAAACGTGGTAAAGCCGGGCGTAAGACCAAACAACGGGCTGACTTCGTTGTTCACGCTGGCGAAATTCGTCCGGTTAGCGAGGTTGAACCCTTCCGCCGTGATCTGCACATTCGCCCTCTCGCCCACTTTGTGCTGCCAGGTCAGGCGGGCGTCGAAGTCGTAATAATTAGGGCCGAGGCCGGTGTCGCGCGGAGCTCCGATGGGGCGCTCATTGGTGGTGTGATTGTCGCCGTTCACCTCTCCACCAGCAAGCAAGTTGAAAGGATGCCCACTGTGGTAGGAGAAAATTGGAGCCAGTTGAAAACCCGACAAGATGCTCTGTTTCAGTGGGCTGTCGAACACGCCCGCGATCACCACCTTGTGCCGCTCATCAAATTCGGAGAGACTGCGGTCTATGTTGATATTGGTTGGATCCTGCGGTCCGTAGTCGCTGTTGAAATCCGTCGATGTATCAAAGGCCTTGCTGTAGGTGTAATTCCCGAACAACGTGAAGTGATCGCTGAAGCGCTTCTTGACTTCTACGATGCCACCCTCATAAAGAGCGTACGCCTCCGAACTATATTGGTTGTTCTGAACCACCAGCGGATTCACAAAGCATGCGGGGTTTGTGTCACAGGGATACTTCCCTCCTGGGAACTCAGTACCGCCCAACGGATCGGCTCCACCGGCCGTCGTATTCCAGTTCCGGTAGGAAACGATTTGGCCATTGGCCAGGGTTACGGTGCTAAACGGCGCGGGCCCCAGATTGGTATCGATCGCAACCGGCAGTCTTTGAGTATGAGAATAGATACCGCTGACCGAGATGGAGAATCCCGGCGTGATCTCACGCTCAATCCCGAACGAAGCCTGTTGCGCGATCGGCGGCCGATAGCCCGGTTGATTCACGAAAACCACTTGCAGCGGACCGACGGGACCGCTGTTCGTAACATCGATGCCAAACGGAGCCACTGCCGCGGGAGTGATACATGCTGCATTTCCAGGAGCGGGTGTGCTGCACTGAATCAATCCTTGCGCAAACAACCCTGCGAAAACAGTCGGTGCCCCGGCCAACCCTAAAGCCGGAACTCCGCCGATCGGATCTACATAAATAGAAATCTCCCGATTGCACGGACTGGAGCCGCTTCCGGGGATAATCGGATGACCGAACTGCGAGAACCCGCAGACCCCTGTCAAGTTTGCCACCTGCCCGGCTGACGTGCCGTTTTCGACCGCGGATTTGTTCTGGTTCACCACCCCCAGACTCAAGTCCACATCGGGAATCTGAGCATCAACCGGCCCGTAGAAGATTCCGTACCCTCCGCGGATCACCGTCTTATGGTCTTTCAAAGGATCCCACGCGAAAGAAACCCGCGGCGCAAAATCCTTCTTATAGGTGGTCAAAGGAGCGAATTGAGAATCCAGTTCGTAGCGCAGACCGTAGTTAAGGGTGAAACTTGGCGTAACCGCCCACGAGTCCTGCCCATACACCGAAGTCAACGGTCGGGTGTAATAAGGGTAGGTTGGATTGCCATAGCCCTGCTGGAAGACCTCGGGAAGTCCGAAAGATGCCGATTGCAAAGAAGTCAAACTAGGAAGCAGCGGGGTCAGCAGGTCGCCGGGGAGCGACCCAAAAACAAAGCGTCCGGGGAAAAACGTGTGCGACTCGGTGTGATTCCCGCGAAGTATTTCCGAACCGCCAAATCTTAACGTGTGATGGCCGCGGATCACGGTGAAATTATCTGCGAACTCGTATCGGCGCAGGATCGTTTTGTTGGGAAGAAAAATGTTAGTTCCAAGATTATTGATAAAACCAGGAATCTGAAGCCCCACCTCTCCTGGCGCGTTGGGGATCACCCTAAAGCTGTTGTAATCCCATTGCAGGCGGACCTCGTTCTCCGTGCTCGGACTGAACTGGTGATACCAGGCGCCCTGCAGATTATTGTCATAGTTGTGAATTGAACTGCCCGCCGAAAAGGCGGTCAGCGATTGCACGTCGGGAGATTCCTCCAAGTCATGTCCATACCTGTAGGTGAGAGAAAGCTGGTTGTTCGTGTTGATGCGGTGGTCCAGTCGGCCTGACGCGAGGTACTGATGCGAGTCATAGGGAAAGACACCGCCATCGGTCTCGAACTGATTCACCAGATAGGCGTCCACCGGGCTGGCGGCCGGATTCACCGTTAAGGCCCCGCCCAGGATAGCCCCGCATGTCGCTGCAGGCAGGTTCGTGGTTGGATTTGGGGCTGGCAAGCCCAGTTGTGCGGCAACGGCGGCGCCCACAGGGCCGCTCAGGCAAGGCACCACAGTCCCCCCAGTCAGCCCCGCAATCACTGTGTTCTGAGACGTCGTGGGACGAAAAACATCCGTATTCGTCAGGATAGGCACTGCGTTCTGCGCATTCTGCCGTAACCCCTCAAAAGCCACGAACAGGAATGTCTTATCTTTCTTGATGGGGAAGCCCACTGCGCCGCCGAATTGCTGGCGGCTCAAAGTGTCCTTGATCGGCCTCCCTGCGGAATCTGGGTTGGCGGGATTGAACGTCGCACCTACCGGCAATGCCTGGCTGAACGAAAACGGATTTTGGGCGTCCATGGCATCATTGCGGAAAAACCCGTAGACCGTGCCATGCACGTTGTTCACCGCGGACTTGGTCACAATGTTGATAGAAGCGCCAGTGGCTGATCCCAGGTCAGCCGAATAGTTGCTACGGTTGACTTGGAATTCCTGCACCGCGTCCTGACTCACCGTCAGACGGACGCCACCAGCGTCGTCTCCGGTCTCACCCCCATCCACGGTAATGCTGTTTCCTCTGCCGTTGCTCCCGTAAAAGGAAAGGCCGCTCTGCGGCGTCTGTTTGACCCGATAATCCTGGTCACCAGCTAGCCTGGTGGAATCGGAGACGCCAGGCATTAGCAAGGTAAAGGTAAGGTAATCGCGACGGTCAATGGGCAGGTCGGCGATGTAGTCCTGGCTGATTCGGTCCGACTGGCTTCCTCGTTCGGTTTCCACCACGGGCGGCTCGCTCGTCACCTCAATTACTGTCGCCACTTGCGACGGTTTCATGCGAAAGTCCGAAATCACCGTCTGCCCGATGGCAACTGGAACGCTTTTGCGGAGATCGGTGGCGAACCCCGCCAGAGCCGCACTCACTTCATAGGTCGACGGGGAGAGTCCGGCTACCCGGTACTGACCCGCGCCATCGGTTACGGCCGTGCGCTTCGCCCCGGTCTGCCTGTCAACCACACTGACGGTCACGTTGGGCAAAACTGCCCCCGCGGAGTCGGTTACGGTTCCAGTGATATCTCCCGACGAGCCGACACCCTGCGCCTGGGCCAGACTGGTTGCCAGCAGCAAGCACACAAAAGCACATGCCAGTGACTTCATAGGATTCTCCTTACCGAAGTGTGAGGACATTGCCCAATGGTTCCGAGTATTCGCAATTCGAGTCGACTTCAATTGTCCGCCAGGAGCCGCGCCAACCTAACGCCGTCAATGCTGATCGAGTGCCCCTTCCCTTCCCGATCATGAATTTGAATCGTATCCATCAAAACCGCAGATTGTGAGAGTTAGTATCACATAAGAGTCACTAACGTCAAGAAGTGAAACTCATGGCACCCAGACGCGCGGAGCGACGGCTCTCAAGGGAGGCACTCCAATAATTTCAATACTTTCAACAGAAACACGGATGGGTGGTCTTTGTTTGTGATCTTGGATTACCCGGCTGCCAGCCCGCTTTAGCTGGGGGTTAGTACGATCCGGCCCGGAACTTGGCCCTTACGCAGTTGATCCAGCACCTCGTTGGCCTGGGCAAGCGGGCGCTCAACCACCTGGCAGCGTAACTTCCCCGCGGCAGCCATAGCCAGCACTTCCCGCAAATCTTGTCGCGTTCCGACCGCAGATGCCCGAATGCGGACCTCTCCACTGGCCATTAAAATCGGCGGAAAACAGATGTTCTCCGCGGGCAAGCCCACAACCAGAAGAGTGCCGGTCGGGCGCAGGCAAGAGAAAGCCATATCGTAAGCCGCTCTTGCGGCTGAGGTCACAAGTGCTACATGGACTCCACCTCTGCGGCGCAACTGCTTGACCGCGTCGCTCGTGGCAGCAAGCGCGCTAGTGGCGCCAAAAGATCGCGCCAGTTCAAGCTTCTCCTCGGAAATGTCAATCGCAATCACCTCCGCGCCAAAAGCCCGTCCGATCTGCACGGCCAGGTGTCCCAGGCCACCGATACCGAAAATCGCCAGGCGCTGGCCGGCAACGATTCCGGCGCTCTTCAGCGCGCGATAGACGGTGACTCCGGCGCAAAAAAGCGGGGCGGCTTCGACTGCGGAAAGACCATCTGGAATTTTCAGCGCATGAGTTGCCGGCGCCTTCACAAATTCGGCATAGCCGCCGTCCACAGTAACGCCTGTTATCTTCTGCCGGCTACACAGGTTCTCGTTGCCTTCACGGCAGAATTCGCACTCACCGCAGCTCCAGTAAATCCATGGCATACCGACGCGATCGCCGATTTGCAAATCGAGCACTGCCGAGCCTTTCTCCACTACGTGACCGGCAATTTCGTGGCCGAGGATCAGCGGTCTCTTCACGATTCCCGCCAGCTGTATCCAATCTCCATCCGCCACGTGCAAGTCGGAATGGCAGGCACCACAGGCTTCCACCTGGATCAAAACTTCATCTGGTTCGGGACGAGGGCGTCCCACTTCCTCGATCGAGAGCGGCTTCTTGAAATCGTGCAGGATAGCGGCTTTCATTTACCTTTTGCCTTGCGAGAACGGGAAGTGTCTGGTTCAGAAACCAATCACGGCTTAACGGCGCGCAGGAAAAACTCGACGGCGCTGTCCACGCGCTCAGTGAGTTTGTGTGGTCCTGTCAGGTCGACGGTCCACTGGCGGACCACGGTGTGGTAGAGGGCCTCCATGAATTCCGCGAGATGCACCACGGGGAACACGTTTGTGATTTCGCCGCGTTCCTGACCCTGCGCCAGGATTTCCCGCAGCCGGCTCACCGCCACTCCTTCGACTCCGCGCACCTCCGGAGAACGCACCGGATCCATCGCGCCCGACAGCACCACCGCTTTCCATAGAGGCCGGTCGGCTTCCACTTCGAGTGCCATGTCGTGATACAGGCGATGCAAGCGCTGAGTGGTATCAGCCTTGGTGGAAAGTTCGGATTTGAGGCGCTCCGCCACGCACTCGAAGCCGAGCTTACCCACATCCCGTAAGACAGCGTCCTTGCTCGGGAAATAGCGGAAGAAAGTCGGTTGGCTGATTTCGAGAATTTTGACGATGTCATCGATGCGAGTTTTCTCGTAACCCTGTTTGCGGAACAATCGGATGGCTGTGTCGATAATTTGCTGACGAAGTCGCGCCTTCTTGCGCTCCCGAAGCCCTGGGACCTCGTGGTTCTGCGCTGGGTGTATCTGCGCTGGCGCATTTCGCTTCACCGATCTTCTGTGATTCCGGCTTCTTCGCCGTGCGGCGACTTCAACACGAACCATAGTAATCTCCTGATCAGGGTTGCAGGACACGCTACAGGTTGAGTGCTCAATCTACCCGGATCGATTTTAACAATTTCGATTCGATCAACTGTTCTTCCAAATCGCGATCCACGGCGCGTTCGACGCTCCCGGTGTTCAATATTTGCGTTGCATATTGACGTTAGTTACTCATATCTGATATAGACTAACACAATTTGAGAACGTAATTTTCTCGATCAGGACCTATACGTGATTCGGCTGGTTTGCGACTGTGATTTCGCAAAATTGGAATATCGGCGTTGCGGTCACAGATTTGCGCTTGGCGTCGCAATCGTTCGACCCGGGGAAAGATGATGACAACTACCACGGCAACTCCTCTTCAAGTTAAAGGCGGCGCGTTCCTCATTGAGGATCGCTCGCCCAACGAAATTTTCACGGCCGAAGATCTGAACGACGAACATCTTGCCATTGCCCGCACGGTCGACCAATTCTGGACGAACGATGTGGATCCTCATCTCGAGGCGATCCGCCAGCAGACTCCGGGGCTCGCACTAAGCGTGCTTCGCAAAGCGGCCGAACTGGGACTCGCCGCCATACCGATCCCCGAGGAATTCGGCGGCATGGAAATGGACCTGCCGTCTGTAATGATCGCAGGCGAGCATCTGGCCCGGGACGCTTCTTACGGTTCCTGGCACTCCTCCCATACCGGGATCGGCACGCTGCCCGTTCTTTTCTTTGGCAACGAAGAACAGAAGCGGAGATATCTTCCCAAGCTTGCGAAAGTTGAACTGCTGGCCGCCTACGCTCTAACCGAACCGCTGGCCGGCTCCGATGCTCTCGCCGTGCGTACCCGGGCGGATCTCAGCGCAGATGGCAAATACTACGTCCTCAACGGACAGAAGATGTGGATCACCAACGGAGGCGCCGCCGACCTGTTTACCGTATTCGCTAAAGTAGGCGGCGAGAAGTTCACGGCATTTCTGGTGGAGCGCAGCTTTCCTGGCGTGACCAGCGGCGCCGAAGAACACAAGATGGGCATCAAGGGCAGCTCGACGACGGCGGTGTTTTTTGACAACGTCCGGGTTCCAGTCGAAAACCTGCTTGGCGAAATTGGGCGCGGGCACATCATCGCGTTCAACATTCTGAACATCGGCCGGTTGAAACTCGGGCCTGGCGCCGTGGGTGGAGCAAAAAACGTGCTTGCCATCTGCTTGAAATACGCCAAAGAACGCAAAGCCTTCGGATCGGCGATTGCCGATTTCGGTGCCATCCAGCATAAGCTGGCGGAGATGGCGATTCGCACGTTCGCTGTGGAATCCATGGTGTGGCGTGTGGTGGGACTCATCGAGAGCCAATTGGCGCAGTCCGCTCATGATAAGGATAAGCACGCGGATTCACAGACCGAGCTCAAAGCCGTTGAGGAGTACGCCGCGGAGTGCTCGATGATTAAGGTGTATGCCTCCGAGATGCTGGATTACGTTGTCGACGAAGGCGTGCAGATCCACGGCGGCTATGGCTACCATCAGGATTATGCGGTGGAACGGGCTTACCGTGATTCGCGAATCAATCGGATCTTCGAAGGTACCAACGAGATCAACCGGCTCCTCATTACGGGAATGCTGCTGAAACGCGCTGCCCGTGGGCAATTGGCGCTCATCCCCGCGGTTCAAGCGGTACTGAACGAGACCGTGAAGGAGGCAACCGGCTCTGCGGGTGCTGATGAAGAAGCGCGGCTTGTGCGCAGCGCGAAAAAGATCGCATTGTCCATGATCGGAATTGCCTATCACAAATACGGGGCCGAGTTGGAAAAGCAGCAGGAGATCGTGATGAACATTTCCGACATCGTCATGGAAGTTTTCGCGATGGAGTCGAGCTTGCTTCGAAGTCGCAAGCTTGCAGCCTCGGGCCAAGGGACCAATGCCGCTGACATGTGCGCCGTGTTTCTGCGCGAGGCCATGGATCGAGTAGAAGTCTCGGCACGAAATGTAATCGGCGCCTGCTCGTCTGGCCACGCCCTGCGGGAGAACATGGCGAGTCTACGCGGCTTTGCCAACTACGATCCGCTCGATGGGGTTGTGTTGCGCCGCAATATTGCCGGCCGACTTCTGGCCGCTGGGCGCTATACCGTCTGACAATGACTCGTCCTCCACTATGGCTGCTGCAACCCTGGTAAACCGCCAATGGCGGCTCAAATCGCGGCCCACGGGACTGATTAAAGCTGACAACTTCGAGCTTGTGTCCCAACCCATGCCGGTGCCGGGTGAGGCACAGCTTCTGATTCGCAGCGTATATCTCTCGCTCGATCCAGCGATGCGGGGTTGGCTGATTGACCGTCCGTCCTATGTTCCGCCGGTGCAGATTGGCGAAATCATGCGCGGGTTGGCGATCGGAATAGTGGAGAAATCAAATCATCCAAAATTTGCCGCCGGCGACCGAGTCCAGGGAATGTTCGGCTGGCAGGAGTATCTGGTTTCCAATGGTGAAGCTGTGACGAAATTGCCGGAGAGCGGACTTCCATTTTCGGCTTACCTTGGACTGTTTGGTCTGGCTGGGTTAACCGCCTACGGTGGACTTTTGGAAGTGGGACAGCCCAAGGGCGGCGAAAGTCTCCTGATCTCCGGCGCCGCAGGTTCGGTCGGATCACTCGTCGGCCAGATCGGTAAGATCAAGGGACTTCGTGTAGTCGGCATCGCCGGAACCGACGAGAAGTGCAATTGGCTACGCGAGGAGCTCGCTTTCGACGCCGCTGTGAACTACAAAGACGACAACTACAAGAAACAGCTGAAGGCTGCGTGTCCGAACGGAGTGGATATTTATTTCGAGAACGTCGGTGGAGAAATCCTGGAAAGCGCGCTCTACCTGATGAACACCTTTGGTCGCGTGGTGCTTTGCGGCCTGATCTCGCAGTACAATGCCATGGCGCCCGTTCCGGGACCCTCCAACTTTGCGCTGGCGATCAGCAAGCGCCTCAAGGTCCAGGGTTTCCTCGCAACTGATTACTCTTCGAAAGTAAAGGAAATGGTGAGTAACTTCACGCAGTGGCACAGCTCAGGTCAGCTAAAGTATCGGGTAGATGTCGTCCGCGGTCTCGAGTCTGCACCAGCGGCAATCAACAAATTATTCGACGGTTCCAATCAAGGCAAACTAATGGTTCAACTCTCAGACCCTCCCGCCGCTCTTTAGCGCTCGGTGGCGGCGGATCGTAGCTTGGGCGATCTTGCGCGGAGGCTGCACCGGTTTGAGTCGAGAGCAGTCCTCCAATCCATGGATTGTAAAGCACGGGATTGGCAAGCACGCCACCCACACCAACTGCCATGCCGTTCAAGAAATCACGGCGCGTGATATTGCAGTGAGCTCGTGATCGCGAGATCGACCGCCGTCTTCATTTTTCAGGTCAGCCATATTTTTCTACGCACCTTTCATTTGTTCCTGAACTGCCCGATAAGCCTGGTCAATCGCCGCATTGGTATAAGCGCTGGCAGCGGCGTCGGAGTTCGCAATCGAGATTCGTTCAAATTGTTTCCGTCCGATGACGCACGGGCGATCTTCCGGCGCCCAGGGAGGATCAAACAAGGAATCGTATTCGTAGGCATACCCGTGCGCCCACCGATTCACTGTTATCGCAGCAATGTCGCGGGCGGAATCGAATCCAGCCGGCGCCAGCGCGCGATTCAACTGCTCGCGAATATTGCGTTCAAAATCAGAAAATGGCGTGCTGATGAGTTCGTACCTGCCCATCCGGTACTGATCTCGGCGCGGCAGTCCCGGCTTGCACGGCGTCCGCAACATGAAGAGCACCATTGGCTCTTCCGGCTTGCTGGGAAACTCGTATGTACCCAGGCTGACCGGGAAATCGAGCATGGTAAAGCTGTGGTAACTTCCCGGCGATACGATTTGTCGTATCCCCAGTTTGTGGAATGCCGTCCAATTGCGAATGGCAACGTGTGTGTAAATGAATGGTTCCTTCACGCAATAGTGCAAAGCTTCTTTTTGCTTTTCAGGCAGTTCGGGACAAAGATATGGGACCATGCTGTTGTAACAGGCGAGGATGCAAGACTTCGCTATTGTCTTCTTCAGCTTCCCTTCCTGGACATACGAGACTTCCACCTCTTTCGCCGATTCTGGTTGCCCGGAGTGTCGTACGCGAACCGCGGTTGAGTTCAGGCGAATTCGCATCGGAGATGAAGATTGATCAAGCTTGCTGTAGTCGGCACGTGAGGTGACAACGTCCTCCACAGTGTGCCCTGGAACCGCTTCAGGGATGAGACTTCGCACGAGCAAGCGGGCGATGGACGCATTCCCGTCGGGAAAGTGAAAGATGTAGGGTTCTTCTTTTTCCCCGTCTCCACCTAAATCCATCCCTCCAAAACCTGCGTATTGGCATGCCCCGTAGTCGTCGGGATTTCTATAACAGGCAAGAGCTGAGACCGCATCAATTCCAACTGCATACAAATCGTGTGTATAGGTCTGGAAAAATGGCAAGACGTCAGGATCAGCTTTACAAATCTCGGTCAAGAATCCCGCGTAACTGATCTTTGCCAACCGCGCATGTTTCCCCTCTTTCGAGAGGCCCGAAAGATAATCCTTCTTCTCGCCGTAGAGACGGGCGATCTCCAGCTGAACCTTGCGCGGCATCGGACTCTTCTTGAGAAACTCCGGCCATGGAGTCGAGCCCATTCCAGTTACCAGCCGATCCTCGCCAAAAGTCTCCTTGTCAAAGAAGCAGGCTGTACCGAGATGCGAGTACAGCTTCTGATCGTAGGCCTTATAAAAGATCTTCGTCTGGACACCCAGGTCACTCAGAACGGCTTTGGCCGCTTCGCTGTATTCCGAGGGACTCTCAATAGATTGGGTTCCGCCGTTACTCAGCAGCAGCCGTCCTCCCACGCAGAACTCGTTGCGCCGGGCGTGTCCGCCAAAATCGTCGTTGTTATCGAGGACCAAAACCCGCGAACTCCTGCCGGCATTCTTGCGGTAGAAGTAAGCCGCAGCCAGCCCGCTGATGCCGCCCCCTACCACTACTAAATCATACGTTTCGTTCGTGTCGGCGGGGCTTCCTGCGGTCTGCCAGAAATCGCCATCACGCAGTGCGTGCGCAACATCGTATGAGCCCGGCGCGCTGCCTCTCATTCCGGTCAAAACAGGCGGATAAAATTTGGCGGGATCTGCACCAGCCTGGGATGAATGGATACCGTAGGCCAGGTCGGGCAGGCTGGCATAGCCCAGCGCTCCGATGCCTACCGCAACACCATTGAGGAAATCGCGCCGCGTAATGCGGCGTTGCATTCCCAACTGCCGATCGCGATTTTCTTCGCTCATGAATTCACAACGAAGCACAACATGAACAGGCACATCCAAACCCGCATGAAGGCTTCCCCAGTATTGCGGTGCAGAGATTTCGCTGCGTGTCGCAGCGCGCACATTACTATAAGTCCGCAAGGTTAGAAAGAGTAGTGAGCCCTGTCAAGAAGAATGAAAAGCATTTCCTTGAGCTAACGATGTTGCCGGAATTTTCTTTTCCGACTGAAATGTATGACATTGTTTTCTCCTTTTCTGTTGCGACGTTCGTATCGGTTCGCGGAAAATAAACGCCAGCGTCTCTCATGTAGCGACAAATCCTTCGAGCGAGGAAGCGCTCGTCGCCCCGATTGATACCAAAGTATCGATCGATACCATCGTCGAATAGATTCGTCCTCGCGCTTTAGAGAGCGACGTGAGGTCTCAACGGAAGCGGCGGACCAGCAGGGTGTGGCGGTCTGCGCGATAGATACCCAACACGTAGATCTCGGGCCGGCCTGCGGTGGAGAAGATGACCTGCCGGATGCGCAGCAACGGAGATCCTTTAGCCACGCCAAAAAGATCTGCCATCCTGGCATCGGCAGCAATCGCATCGATCTCTTCGTCGGCGTAAGCGATTTCCAGTTTGTAATCTCGCTCGAGGATGGCGAACAGGGAACCATGGGCCACTGGATCCTTGGCCAAGCCCGCAAACCTCTCGGCGGAGAGATAACAGGTTTCCAGAGAGAAGGGCTCGCCGCCGCCTTGACGCAAGCGCTCCACCTTCACAAGGCTGGCTGACGGGGACAGATTGAGCCGCGCCGCAATCTCAGGCTCAGCGCTAACGACCTTCGCGACCAGAGTTCTGGAGGATGCCTGGAGACCGCGGCTGACCATCTGTTCGGTGAAGCCCACCAGTTTGTTGAAATGAATCTTGGGGGGCGCCACGAACGTGCCCGCGCCACGTCGCCGGGTCACGATGCCTTCCCTCTCCAGTTCGGTCAGCGCGTGGCGAGCGGTCATCAAGCTGACGCTATGAAGCTTAGCCAGTTCGCGTTCCGAGTGGACGGCGTCTCCCGGCTTCAGATGTCCGCCCTCGATGCGCTCGAGGATGGCGGATTGGATCTTCTTATATGCGGCGACCCCATCCCGATGGTTTTGTCCCATGAGTTCTCCGAAAAGAGCTGGGAAGACAGCGCCTCCGACCCAGATTCGACGGCAACAGCTGCTATAGAGCTAAAGTTTAACCGAGGGTAAAAAACGTGAAAAAGCCCGATCTGGCTGGTTCTCGTACAGCCCTATAGCACCAATGCTGCTTCCCCACACAAGGAGACCTTAATCCCATCCGCCTCAGTTGTAAAGGGCAATGCTAAAACGAAGAAAAGTGCCGGATTACATGGTCATCTATGCCGGAGTACGATTTGGGCGGCAAATCCGCTTTGAAAGGTCGGTGGGCGCAAACAGACGCTGGCTTTCCTCCGCTATAGTAGACCCAGGAATTTTTTCGCAAGAATCGTGCTTTTCTTCTTGACCATTAGGTGAAGGATGCTATATAGCATAGTACGATTCCATTATGACGTTCGTACCCACGACTCTGTTTCTGGATCCGATTGTGAATGTTCAGGAGACTGCGTTATGAAGAAACTCACGTGTAGCGTTGCAATGTTGCTGGTAGCGGTCGGCTTGATCGCATTTCTCCTACCCGCCTCGGCACAAGAGGTGACCGCCGGAATCACCGGCGCCGTGGTTGACTCCAGCGGGGCAGCAGTCAAAGGGGCATCGGCAACTGCGACGGACACCGAACGCGGAACGGTGTGGACGGCGCAGACCAACGACGCCGGGGTTTTCAACCTGACCCGTCTGCCGGTTGGAACCTATACGGTGCGGGTCACCGCTCCTGGCTTCGAGGCCGAGGTCTATCCTGCCTTCACACTCGTGCTCAACCAAACCGCCAGCCTCAATTTTCAGATGAAGGTGGGGAAGACCTCAGAAACAGTCGAAGTCACTGGCGCAGCTCCGGTGCTTCAAACTCAATCCACCGAGGTCAGCACTCTCATTGATGCCGGCACGGCGACCTCGATGCCGCTGGCTTCGCGCAACTACCTGCAGTTAACGTTGCTCGCTCCGGGAGTGACTAACGTCGATCCGGATGGCATGAGACAGGTACAGAGCATGACCAATTCCGGCCGGCCCTACATTAACGGAAATCGCGAGCAGGCCAACGAGTATCTGCTGGACGGTATTCTCAACAGCGAAGACAAGAATAATGAGGTGGGCTACACGCCTGGCGTCGACGCCATTCAGGAGTTCAACCTGATCACACAGAACGCCTCCGCTGAATTCGGCAACTATCAGGGCGGGGTGATTAGCGCCAGCATCAAGTCCGGCACAAACCGCTTCCACGGGGATCTCTTTGAATTTTTCCGCAATGACGCTCTGGATGCCAACAAGGCCTCTGCAGGCTGGACCCAGGGTGTGGACAATGGCCTAACAGGATTCAATGCGCAGGGCGTTCAAAACAAACCCGAGTTCCGTTACAACCAATTCGGGGGCACCATTGGCGGTCCCATCATTAAAGACAAACTGTTCTTTTTTGCAGACTATCAAGGCCAGCGCCTGGTTAATGCCGGGAACACTGGCGCTCAGGTTTTGACTGCCCAGGCCCGTGCCGGCGATTTCGGCCAACTTTGCGTAAGCGGGTTTTCGGGGGGCCTCTGCCAGGACGCCGCTTTTGGGCCAAACGCATTGGACTTGGACAGCAGTGGACATCCTAAGAACACGGCCCCCGTGGCGGGAAATCAGCTCGTCGTGCCGAATTCGGGCGGCAATAATAATTTGTTCTACCTTAACCCGGCAGAAATTCCCGCCGGTGGCACGCAGCCTACGATAGTTAAGAGCAATAATTTCGTCACCGCAGGACTCGCGCCGAATCCGGTGGCCGCGAATTTGTTTGCGCTCACCAAGGTCTATCCTCTGCCGCAGCTTAATAGCCTGGCCGGAAATAACATCTTCTACAACAGCGGCAGTGACCTGAACAACAATCAAGGGGACCTGAAAATTGATTTTGTTCCTTCCCAGAAAGATCGCATTTTCGGCCGCTGGTCCCAAATGGACCTGAATCAGCCCACCTTCACTGGTTGCGTTGCCTGCAATTCCGGCGCGACCGAGGGTAGTGATGAACCGGTTAAAAACGCCGCCCTTGACTGGACGCACACTCTCAGATCGAACCTGCTGAACGAAGCTCGCGTGGGTTTCAACGCTGTCCGGTTCGATTCGCGGGAAACGCCAACCTCTTCCCTTGGCAACATCAGTCAGCAACTCGGCATAGCGGGAGGAAATCTGCAGGGGCCAGGGTTGGTTCAGCTTAACATCACGGGAAACGGCGTCGGAGCAGCCGCCGCTCTGGGGCTGGCCAACCTCATTCAGGTATTTCATTCCACCCAGGCTCAGTTTGAAGACAACCTGGTCTGGACCACTGGCCGGCACCAGATCAAGACTGGATTCCAGTATGCCCGGGAACGCCAGGACTACATTTATCAGGGAAACAATGGCGCTTTGGGAACTCTGAACATCGCCACTTTGACCGGCTCGTCGCTGGCTGATTTCTATCTAGGCGATGTTGCCAGCGGAAATTCCTTCAGGGATACAGGAGGCGTGGTAAGTTCACCCGCCAAGCTTCGAGGGAATATCTTTGGTGCCTATGTCCAGGACGACTGGCGGGTTACTAACACCCTCACCTTGAATCTCGGCATCCGTTTCGAAGACCACACTCCTTTGTATGAAGCCAACAACCGTACAGTGAACTTCGGTCTTCTGAATGGCACGATTTACACCGCGGACGGCCGTGACGGCACCACAAAGTTTGGTAACCGGGCGCTCTACAACAACTATCTGGGAATTGGAGACTTTCTGCCCCGGGTAGGTATTGCGTGGTCGCCGGAGGCGTTGCACGGCAAGGATGTAATCCGTGCCAGCTTCGGGATTTCGAGCTTTACTGAAGGCGGCGGCAGTAACGAAGAACTTACGCTGAACGTGCCCTTCGGTATTCTTCAACAGCAGGCTCCAGGTGGCGTTGGAACTCTTGGGCAGGGCTTTGGGCCCACCTCGGCGAACCCGTGTCCCGTCATCAATCAGACCTGCTACGACGGAAGTCGGATTCGGGTGTTTGACCAGAACTTCAAGCCCGCAATGATTGATCAGTGGAACCTTACCCTGCAGCACCAGTTCACCAATTCACTAACATTTCAGCTTGGGTATGTTGGCCAACGCGGTGCCCACCTGCTGAACTTCCAGGACAATGCGCAATCCATTCCGCTGAATGCTCAAGGCAAGGTTGCGGGAGCGGGCGAGCCGATTGTGACCCTGCTTCCCGGGCCTTATCTGGGCGGCGGAACAACTGGCTCGTTGTATTTGGCAGACAACCCCCAGTTCAATACTGCCGGCTGCGGAACCCCCGGTAATCCGATCTGCGGTCACGAGGCCTTAGCCGGAACTAACATGTCCAACTCGGACCAGAAATACAACGCGTTGCAAGCTGTACTGCAAAAGCGCATGGGCAACGGGCTGCAGGCTCAGATTGCCTACACCTGGTCAAAGTGTATGAGCAACTCCCCGGGCTACTTCGGCACCGGCTTCGGCAGCACCCAAGCGACCAGTTCAGGTGGTCAACCTGGGTGGGAAAATATCTACAACTCCCGTCTGGATTGGGGCCCGTGCTATTACGACCAGACGCATATCGTCACCAGTTACGTGACTTATGCGCTCCCCATCGGCCACGGCAAGCAGTTCGGCCACGATCTAAACCCAGTGCTCAACAACATCGTTGGCAACTGGGAAATCGGCTCAATCATTACGCTCCACAGTGGGAACGCTCTGACTCTGAACGAGTTCGGTGGCTGGGGACTGGGCGGCAATGCCGACAATACTAACGGTGTCGACCCCTATACGTTGGCTGGGTTGCCCAACTGTAATGGTCCAATCAAGGTTTTGGACCACAAGGTCAATGCGAATACTCTCCAGGCTGGTCAAGCTGCTTTCATTCAATGGTTTGATCCCACCAACATTAGCAATCCGGCGCCAAACACCTTCGGAACCTGCCATGTTGGCAACATCCGTGGTCCGGCTTATGCCAATGTGGATTTGAGCCTCCACAAGGACTTTCTTATTACGGAGACCAAAAGGCTGGAACTCAGATTCGAAGGGTTGAATGCCTTTAACCACCCGGTGTGGACTTTCTTCGGCGGACCCGCGAATGGCTCGTTTGATCCGGGGGCGTCGGGAGGACCTTCTGGTGGGCCTGGTTCCAGCAATCAGAACTTCGGTCGGATTGCGGACTCGCAAGGGGCGCGGCAACTCCAGTTCGCTCTGAAGTTCTATTTCTAAGCGATCAACGTTCTGATCACGGCAGGCGCTTCGGCGCCTGCCTTTTTTGAGTCAGCCCAGACGCTGATTTTGGGTTTAGAATCGGGATGATGCGCAGAGTTTTCAGCCTAGGGATGCTTCCCTTTCTCCTCGCCTTCTTGCCGGCAACCGGTGATGGTCAAGCTTCCAGGAATTCCGGGTCGCCCTCCGCAGCCGGCTTGGCGGAACGGGGTGCTAGTCTCGCGGAGAGCGGCCATTGCGCCGAAGCATTGCCGTTGTTGGCTAAATCCATTCGTCAGGTTGCTGACCGCGATCTCAAGAAAAGGATCGGTCTGGATGGCTTGCACTGCGCCATGACCCACGATGTTCCTTACGCGTCGCTCGATTTCCTGCAGGTCCTCTGCCGCGATTTCCCCAATGATCCCGAGGTTCTGTATGCGGCTACGCACGCCTACTCCGACCTGTCAGTCCATGCTTCCCATGAGTTGATGCGCGAAGCACCATTCTCTTACCAGGTTCATGAGCTCAACGGAGAGGCGCTGGAAGCCCAGGGAAAATGGGACGAGGCAACGGCCGAATACCGCAAGATCCTCGAGATCAATCCCTTGCTCCCTGGTATCCACGCTCGCCTGGGCCGCGCGCTGCTTTCAAAGGGTCAGCCGACGCCTGAAGTCATCGAAGAGGTTAAGAGAAACTTCGAGGCTGAGTTAGAGATCAATCCCAACAATGCCAGCGCCGAATACGTGTTGGGAGAACTTGCCCAGGATGCGAACGACTTTCCCGCGGCGATTCGGCATCTTTCGCGCGCTACCAAACTGGACACCAGCTTCTCAGACGCCTATCTGGCGCTGGGAATTGCGTTCGTCTCCGCAAAGCGCTTCCCGGAAGCGATTCCCCCTCTGGAGACCTACGAAAGACTGGCACCAGACAGCCCCACGGGCCATTTCCAGTTAGCCCAGGCATACGTAGGGGTTGGTCGAAAAGATGACGCCAACCGCGAAGCTGCCTTACAGCGGCAAAGCGCAGAAGTCCTCGAGCAAGCGAAACGAAGAGTCTCGATTGGAATGCAGCAGCCTTCAGGCAAAGACGCGCCCTCGCCGGAACCGAAATAATTATCTCGTCGGTGCGCCTTCGGGCATGGCCAGTGCAACTGTACCCTGAACGAGTGCCACATCTACTCTATTCATGTCGGTAAAAATTGACTTATCGCATCCTTGGTGGAGCACTCTCAGCCGCAGACGCTTTTTGCGAATTCTTGCCGGGACCGCGGCTTTTAGCAGCCTTCCGCGATCTGCTCGCACTCTAGATAGTCCCCCATACCCTTTTTCCGAAGTTTCCCCCTCCAGCAGCGGAATAACCTGGACCCATACGGCCGGTCGATCCAAGGAAAAATATCTGCCCGAGATCAGCGGCGCGGGGTGTGCGTTTCTCGATTACGACAACGACGGCTGGATGGACATTTACCTGGTAAATAGCGGCCGCGCCAACTTCTATAACCCTCCAGCGCCCTTGCGCAACGCCCTCTACCGCAACAATCGGGATGGCACTTTCACTGATGTCACCGAAAAAGCTGGCGTAGGCGCAGGCGGGTACGGAATGGGCGTCGCGGTCGGTGATTACAACGGAGATGGCTTCCCAGATCTTTATGTGACCCAGTATGGACGCAGCATTCTCTATCGAAACAACAAAGACGGAACATTCACCGATGTTACCGAACACGCCGGCGTGGCCGCTCCCGGATGGGCCACCAGCGCGGTGTGGTTCGATTACGACAATGACGGCCGCCTGGATTTGTTTGTGGGCCAGTTCGCCGATTACGACAAACTGAGAAACCAGCACTGCGGCGATCCAAACGTCCACGATATCGCTGGCATGAACGAATATTGCTATCCAAAAGTCTACGATCCACTACCCAGTTGGCTGTTCCACAACAACGGTGACGGAACATTTACCGATGTCAGCCAGAAGACCGGCATTGCGGAGTACTCCGGTAAGGCCTGGGGTGTGGTCGCTACCGACATCAACAACGACGGATGGATGGACCTCTTCGTTTCAAACGACACAGTTGCGAACTTCCTGTTTGCCAACCGGCAAGGGAAACATTTCGAAGAGATTGGGTTCACGGCTGGAGTGGGATATGGAGAGGGCGGCAAGATTCGCTCTGGCATGGGAGTTGATTCTGCTGATTTCGATCAGGATGGCTGGATGGATCTTTTCGTTACCAATATTGATCATGAGATGTATTCGCTTTACCAAAATAACCACAACGAGGGATTTGACGATAAAGCAATCAGTTCCGGCATCGGCAACGCCACCGCACTCATGAGTGGCTGGGGCGTAAAGTTCTTTGACTTCGACAACGACGGCAATCTGGATATGATTATCTCCAACGGCCATCCCAACGATCTCATTGAAAAGGTAAAACCTCAGGTGGCGTTTCGAGAATCGCTTCTGCTTTTTCATAACACGGGAACAGGATGGAAAAACCTAAGTCAGGAGAGCGGCCCGGTTTTCGCGAAACCGATGTCCAGTCGAGGACTGGCTATAGGCGATTTCAACAATGATGGTGCGATTGATGTGATGGTCCTGAATAACGACGAGCCACCGCTCTTGCTGCGCAACGATGTGGGCGCGCGGAACAACTGGCTGGGTCTGCGGCTGTTGGGAAAGAAGGCAAACGTTGATGCGATCGGTGCTCGTATCACATATCAGGCCGGTGACTTAAAGAGAAGCAGGATGAAAGTAGGTGGCGGCAGCTTTCTATCATCCCATGACCCTCGAGTGGTGCTGGGCATCGGAAAGAGAACAAAGATTGATTGGATTGAAATCAAGTGGCCCCAACCCAGCGGCGTGACCGAACGATTCACCGATTTACCCATCAATTGTTACATCTTGATCATCGAGGGTGAGGGCAAATGGAAGTGAGCGGGCAGCATCCCCTCATACCTGTCGGTGGGTGGGCAACGGGGTAATTTGAGGATCACTTGCTCTTAGGTTGGTCAAGGTTCGATAGATAGCTCTTTATCATAGCCACATCTTTGGGATCAGTCGCATATTTCAAATACTCGCGCAATTGGCTTGCCTCATTGGAACGGTCGCCCTTACCTTCATAGATTTGAGCAAGCAGGAAGTGGATTCGAGGGTCATTGTTGCTTCGATCGATCTCAATCGCCTTCAATGCGCTTGTTTCGGCTTTGGATAAATTATGCAAATTGAAGTTCGCAGCGGCATTATAAGCGTAGCCGACAGCGTTAGCAGTTGGATCGAGTTCGAGAACGCGGGAACTAAGCTTCAACACCTCATCCCACTTCTGTAGGCGCGCAGAAATATCCGCCAGGCACAGGAAAGCCGGCGGGTAGTCGGAACCACCGGCTATCGGTTGAGCACACGCATCACGAGCTTCTTCTGTTTTCTGTCCCGCTTCCAGCGACTGACCCAACATCACCCACGCGGCTGCATATTTCTGATATTGCTTCACTGCATTACGCAAGTGTTTCTCGGCTGCGGCAAGATTCTTGCTTCTGAGGGCGGCACAACCCTGGTCGTACTCGTTCTTGGCTTTTGCAGGAATCTGTAAATCTGCAATTCCAACCGTGACGGTACGCAGCCCGTTCAGCGGCGGAAGAAAGCAATTGCTCTCTTTTATATCCTTTGCGGAGCCTGCATTGGGGTTGCTGTCCAAAACGAGCTTTTCCTGGTCGAAACTCGTTGCTGACGGCGGGTGTGCGGGAGGTTGAGGCGGGGACGAAGGCGCGCCGGCACCGCCGTGATGCTGCGCATACGAAGCTGCCGTACAGAACGTCAGGGCGAGCGCGCACAAATATTTCAGAGACCTGGCAATATCACGGCGTACTCCGAATATTTCTTTCACGGGGACAAATTTCCACGCCAAATGAATTGGTTGTTCGAGACCTCACGCCAGCGCCAGACGACATTCTGAGAAGAAATGCTAGACCCGCCTTCCTTCCTCTTTCAAGTGTTTTCTCGCTTTAAACGCGGCACCACGCGACCGCTACAAGCTATTTCGGCTCGATTATGCGGAGTACGGCGTTCTCTTGAAGCCCGCTGCTCACGACTTGTTTCTTGCCCGAGGGCCAGTCGACTTCGACTCGGTCGATCTTCGTTGCGTCTCCCAACCCAAAATAAATCGGAAGTACGCTTTGCGACAGGTACCCTGATTTCCCGTCGTTGTACTTGGTATAGGTTTGGCCGGCGGCTAGTACGCGCACGGTTGCGCCCAGGCCGTTGCGATTTGAGCGCGTCCCGATCAGCACAACCTTGAGCCAATGAATGTTTTTTATCTGCGCCAGGTCGCTCACCAGAACCTGAGGCGCCGAATTGAATTCATTGGTCACGATGTCAAGATCCCCATCATTGTCCAGGTCGAACATCACAGAGGAGCGACTGGAGCGTGGGGACATTACGGTAATCTTCCCCGAATGTCCAGCGCACACCTTTTGATTCAGCTCGGTCAGCCCCGTTTGCGAGCAGTCTATGTCGAACCAGGGTACGTAAATGTCTTTCCGCGGTTCAATCCCCAACAGGAATTCGGAGTCAAGAAACTTTTCGCCACGATTGTTCAAGAGCATCGAGTTAATTCCGTAACGAAAAGGAAAACTCATTCCAGACGTGATGAAAATGTCATCCCAGCCATCAGCATTGATATCGCCAACGCTCACTCCCCAAGGCCAGTAGTTCTCCACTCCTAGACGGTCTGAAACCTCCTCGAATTTCCCGTTCCCCAGATTGTGGTAGAACGCATTGCCCCAGATGTAGTCCGAGAGTGACGCCTGCAGAAACGACACTGGCCAGCGCATGGTGGCTTTTAGCTTCTCGTGGTCGGGATCCACTGCCTCGCTCATGTCGGAGTGCATGTCGGTCACAAACAGATCCATGCGGCCATCATTGTCGAAATCAAAAAACTTTACGCCCATAGCTCCCCACGGCGTTTTGGGGAAATACTGTTCAGTTTTGTCAATGAACTTCTTGCCACCTGCGTTTTCAAAATAGTAGTCGTGGCCCTGCATATTCAGGACAAACAGGCTGGGGAAGCCAGTTTCGTTCAGGTCAGCAAAACTCGCGTCTCCACACCAACCGGTTGGGCGCAGACCAACTTGTGCGGTCACATCTTTGAAGCGGTCGTGACCTAGATTTTCGTAGAGGGTGGGATATTCAAAGCGTTGAGGATGCAAGTGGCCGGAAAACGCATCGGGCAATCCAACGTACTGACCCTGCGCTCCCTTTTTTTCGCTGGTGTAGGTTCCAACATTGCAGACCAAGAGATCGAGCAGGCCGTCATTATTGTAGTCAAAAAAAACAGCACCGGAGGAATGCGAGACGAGGTCGAGTCCGGCCGCCTTAGTAATGTCCCGGAAGTATCCATGACCATCATTCTTAAACAGCGCATTCCCGCCAAGAACGGTGGTGACAAAAAGAGCCTGGGTTCCGTCATTATCGATGTCGGCAAAGGACGCCGCGACGCTGATGCGTCCCGGCAAGGCGACCCCGGCCTCTTTAGTGATGTTTTTAAATTTTCCACCGCCCAGGTTTTTCCAAAGCTCATTGCCGCCAACTTGGTTTACAAAGTAAATATCATAAAGTCCATCATTGTCGACGTCCGCGACCGCAATTCCGCTGCCATGATCGTAATGCACTGGCTTATAGTCGATGCTGGCGTCGTCCACTACGTGGTTCACAAAAGTAATTCCGCTCTCCTTTATCTTGTCGGCGAAGTGGAACTGGTAAAACACTTTGAACTCGTTGGCGCTCTGCTCCTGCGTTTTCGCCCGCGCCGCGAGGGAATCGATTCCGACATCGGGATCTGGGTAGCGAACTTGAGGAGCAGAGCCACTCAATACACGCGCCGGAATGAAGGCGGCACCAGCCAGTAAAACCAGTGCAGTCACGAACAAGCAATTCCCATATCGCATCATGGCGAAGGCCTCTTAATTTTAATTTCTGGTTCCCTTTATGGCTTCCAATAATCGGAGGCTACCCACGTGCCCTATTTCGGTCAACGAACTCTGATCCCGGAAACATCGGGACGATGAGGGCCGATCACCAAAGTGTACTCCATCTGATACTGCGGGAATTCTACCTAAGGGCGGCCCGCCGACGGCGCTCCGTTGTTACGATTCGTGGTGCAAAAGACCGGTGAAACTAACTTGCACATTGTGCCGCCCGAGCCCGACCAGAACGTGCAAAATTCAGTAGGCCGCGCTCGATCTGGGCAAGCACACCCCAACTGATGGCATTTCTCTAGAGGCCGGAGTCCGCATTGGGCAGCTCTGTCGGTTTAATCTCCGGCGAAATTCTTTCCTGGCGGATTGCCGATATACGCATCGCGGCTCCTATCGCCGCCCAAATACCAACCGCTATCCATTCATACTTTGTGAAGTGACCTGGGACAACCGGCACTATTTTCACTAAAACCATAAGCGCCGTCATGAGGATTCCGAAAACTGCGGCGGCGCGCCCGGCCAGCGCAGGCTTCATACAAAAATATGACGCGCAGGCTGCCATCCAGCCTATTGCTGCCGCGACCGCGCCGACTTCCAAAATCGGCACCAGTCCTGCCTGACCTAGAAACACCGCAAAGGCCGTACCGATCCCCACGACGACGACTGCCACAGTCGGCGTGCGGTTGCGGGGATGAACATATCCCATGCGGTGGTCGAGCATGTTGCGCCGGCCCATGGCAAACAGCATCCGCGAAGATGCCACCATGTTTCCATTGAAAGTTCTCAGGAGGGCGACCAAGGCGGAGGCCATGAGAAGATCGACGATCCAGTGACCGCGCAACGCGCGCTCAAAAGCGACCGCTACGGGAAATGGTCCGCCACCGTTGAGCGCTCGGGCGGGCGCGACATAAGCCACGGTGAGGATCACAAACCAAAAGAAGGCCAGCCCAACAAAGAGTGTCAGGATTACAGCCACCGAGAAATCACGTTCGCGAAAGTCCGGGTTCGCTTCTTCCGCACACTTTCCCACCGATTCGAAACCAGAAAGCAGCCAGGGAACGATTTGCCAGACCAATAACACAGAGAGCACCGGAGTATGGCTGAACAGCGGATGCAGATTCGTAACGCTGCCATGCTCCACTCCGGCGATCGCGAAAATGACGACCAGCGTGAGGAAGGTGAAGGTGGTCCACTTCATGAAGCTGGCGCTGGCCGCGATGCCGCGGTAGTTCAGCCATGTCAGAATCACCGTGATCGCCAGACCGAGCAGAACGTGCGGCAGGTAGACCGGATGTCCTTTAAGACTGTATAACTCGAACGTATTGAGTGAAGGAAACAAATAGCCGCTGATTCGACCTGCAGCCAAAGCCTCAAAGGGACATGTCAGCCAGTAAGCCAGAAGCATGACCCAGCCGGTTATGAAGCTGATAATCGGCGGAAAGAACCGCGCCGTGTAAGCTATTTCCGCGGCCGCGTCCGGAATCGCCTGGACCAGCTTCCCGTATATGTAGGCGACAGGCAGCAGCATGAGGGCGCCGGCGGTGAATCCCAGAATTGCTCCGAGCGGTCCGCCTCGCTGCAGAATGTCGTCCATCACCACCAGCCAGCCAGTACCCACCATCACGCCGAATGCGAGTGCGAAGAAGTCGAATAGGCGCAGTTTTCTGGCGAGTTTGGTCATGAACGAATCCGAGATC
>Ga0307478_10001035_pt1 | contig 25575 bp, 18 predicted proteins | sample atmos_gasesECM4C_2_FD_203713 | JGI IMG/M metagenome (GOLD analysis project Ga0307478, IMG submission 203713) | Hardwood forest soil microbial communities from Morgan-Monroe State Forest, Indiana, United States - atmos_gasesECM4C_05 | ecosystem: Environmental > Terrestrial > Soil > Temperate...
CTGTACTACTAACAGTCAAAATGTTTGCAGGCCGCGAAGAATTTCGCCAAGCATATGACTCTAAATGCGTTAGCGTCACGCTCTTTAAAAGGCAAGCGCGCTGACCGCTGAAAGCTCGCGGCAACGCACCCTTTGGTTGCGGCTCCGCCGCGCTGTGATAAAAATGTGATAGAAATCTGCGCGATCTCTGACCTTCTGAGGCATCGCGGTGCTTGATAGCGGTCAGTTGATGGAACCTGATCCCTCACGCTGGTCTTTGCGAGTTCTGTCCATGGCCTCGATTAACGCTCTGGTGTTTTCGTCAAGCGGGCGTACATAGGTCGGTAGGATTTGAGTGTTGTCATGGCCGAGCAGATGGGCAACTGTCAAGTCAGTGGCGTGGCACACATTTGCGCGGCTTGCGAGTGTTGCTCTGAGATCATAAATACGTCGGTCCGCTAGTCCAGCTTTCCTCGCGGCAGTCCGCCAAGCAGTCTTGTAATCCACGAAGTGAACGGTCGGGTTTCGCGGGCTGGGGAAAACAAAGGCTGAATGCTCCGGACCTGACAGTTCACGCCAACGTATTAGTGCGTCACGACAGTGATTTGTCAACCACACTGGGCGTATTCCGGCCTCACTTTTCGAATCACGTATACGAATGCACGCGGGCTCCGAGTCGAACGATACGTCGGTCCACTTTAGAGGCAGGGCTTCTTTCTTGACCCTCAGCCCGGTATCTGCAAGCAGTGTAATCAGCATCCGCAACAGGGGTGGCGCGAAATGCTTTACCCGATCTTCTTCGTCATAAGAAAGCGGTCTGGCCCGGCGCCGGTCACGCCTTTCGTTGGCTCGCCGGAATGTCTATGGGGGTCGCGCTAGCCATGACCGCCGGATACGACACATCGTGGTTGCCGGGCATCAGCACAACACGCTCACGGTTTCCGTTGAAGAACGCATCGGCCAAGGAGATCAGAAATCCGACCGCTTGGCTGTATTGGCGCTCAAGCTCAGCTGCAGGATCGGGGTGTCTGGGACTGACTCCATAGATGAGGTCACCACTCACAACGCATAGTGATGGAGGCAAAATTGGCGGTACTTGATCCTTGTAGCGTTCAATGTCCTGGATGAGTGACTCTAGGAGCGGGCCGTTGGCCAGCTCATCCTTGAGATCGCGATGCAGGTCCGAAATGTGAAGTATGGAGAATCGCATCTTGCCTTATCGAATTGCCTGCCCCAAGTTGCGGATTCTAAACGGTAAGGCGTTGGTACGCGGGCTTGCGCAGCCTTGGCACTATACCGTCGGCGGAACAACCTGCGAAGCGGTGTCTAACTAGTCGTCCGTGTCGCCATCCTCGCCCAGGTTTCTGGGGCGAGCCCAAGGTCGCCCCTTTGGCTGTGAAGGCTTCGCTCTATTGCTGCATTGATTGCTCGTCAATGCTGACCTACAATCGTTCCGTTCTTTACTCTCGCTGGACGGCATTCTAACAATCTTATGAGTTCGAGAGACTTCTTCGACCGGTTCCAGGTGCGGGCATCAGACAACAATTCAACAGGCAAAGCCGCTGAGGATGCCGACGCGCAGAATCCGGCCTCAAGCAGGGATAGACGACCCTCTGAGCGGGGCTTACCTTACCAGAGTCGGCCGCAAAGTCAAGTCCGTTGCGCGGTGTCTGTGTGAGTATATGTACGTCCGAAGTAATCGGCTAGGCGGTTGTATGTAGCCATTCGGTCAAACCGATAAAATCATCGGCGATTTGCCAACGCTGGAATCCAACGACTTCGACCATTCGACGAAATCAACCAGAAACAGCTCCATCTTCTTACGTTGCCGAGAAGCCGACGATGGTAGGGCCATTGCTCGATCAATGAGAATCAATTGCAACGGTCCATGGCCGTGCATCACCGATACCCTCAATTGCCGCGAGTGCTTCACCGCGGCTGGTGTAGATCGGAGGAAGAACCTGAAACAGACCCAAGTAATTCTTGGCAAGACCTTCCACCGAAATCACTGCTTTGCCATCCCCCTTCCCACCTTCTACGAGAGGCAGGAGAGCATTGGCAACGGAACTATCGATTTCGCTAGTGCGCCGTAGATCGATCAGAACCTTTCGAGGAGTTGGAATGGAGGCCCAAATCCTGCTTAGTGTCGGGAAGGAAAACAGGTCGAGGCGCCCCACGATGCTGACGGTAAACGCTGCCCCGCAAGAAACCTCAACATATTCGGCCCGGTACGTCTGCATCAGAAGACGCATAACTAGAAGCTGTCGCTGCGGGGGTTGCGAGTAGGAAACACTAAATTGTGAGTCGCATTTGCCGCAAGAGTGGACTTGCGAATCGTCTTTTCGGCAAAACTGAGGTTTAGCGAGAGATCGACACACCGGGCAGTAGCAGCGCAGCAGAGGGGCTTGGAAGGACCGAATTGCGCTCGCCTCATCGTCAAATACTTCGTAGACGGTGAAGAGTCTTGTGACTTGGAATAAGTCATGAATTTTGCGGGTCAGATTTACGAATTTCAAGATTGCGTTCGCGTTTCGAGCAGCGGTATATGCGGAGACGAGTGTACCGTTGCCACCACTGTCAATGTATCTCACTTTCGCCATGTTTAATAAAATCTTCTTCTTATTTTCTTCGAGTAGTGATCGAATGATATCGCGCAGCGCAGTACTCTCCTGTCCCAATGTGATGGATCCATCCAAATCCACGATGATCACATCATCCGCCGAGCGTGTCGATATTGTGAGAAGCATTTGAGTGGAGTTCCTTCACTTTCCTCGTCCGAAACCTTGGCCCGCGTACGATGAGATTTATAGATTGCGTCATTTAACGAGCCGGTTACCAATCTTTTTGCACTTTCTAGATCGCTAACTTCAGCTCGCGTCCTACAATATCTCCGAAGTGCAGAAGGATTTGAGTGGTTGAGACTCACCGCGCTGCTTAAATGACAGTAATGGCAATCACGCTTACGTCATCTCCGGCATCCTCATCGCGCGCATGCCGTTTCCAGTCGTCTAACATGGCTTCCCCGATCGCTCGTGCTCCCTCTTTGACGTGTGTCTGAATGATCCCGGTGAAACGGTAGCCATATGGATCTCCGGCCATTACATGGTCTTCTGTCAAACCGTCCGTTATCAGGACGAACGCGTCTCCCGGACTAATCCTCAATCCATACTCCTCGTACAGTTCCGGTTTGGCAGACTCGCTGAACGAACCGTGGAGAAGTTCTCCGCGGAGCGGCAGGATGTCACACTTTCCTGTTCGGGCGGAGTAATGAACGGGATAGGGGTGACCGGCATTTGCGATATGCATTATGCCAGAGGTAGGAGTGATTTCGACACACTGCATCGATACCCTCTCAAAATAGTCGTAGCCGCAAATGATCGAGTTCAACTCGGTTAGGATCTTCGGGAGGTTGACTGGGTTGGCCTGCTCCGTAAGTTTGTGGAACAGGTTGCCAAGGAAGCGGGCAACGAACGCGCTCTTAAGGCCAATGCCAGGCGCGTCTCCTATTGCTAGAACGAGGCGGCCAGGCATTGGAACGATCTCGAAAAAGTCAGCTGCTACCTCGGCCTTTGGAAGTACTCCGACGTAAACGTCCAGCCCGGGAAAAGCGGGAATCTCTGGCTCGATAAGTCGCGTTCGAAACGCTTCCGGGCCTGGACGATAGGGTTGAACAACCCTGGCAGCATTTTGGACGATGTCTCCGCCAATGATGGCTCGGAGACTCTCCACGAGCGACACACATCGCTCGACTAACGCCGGATCCTCCATCTTCAGTAAGGCGCGAGTCCAAAGTTCGATGTCTTCTAACACCGCGTAACCCAGGCGCCGCACTTTCTCCTCAAGGAACCGTTCGTCAATGATCCTGCTCAGCGCTTCGGGGCTGCCAGATTCGAACAAATGATAGGCAAGAGAACCTAAGCGATAGTCGTTGACACGGTTCTGTGGGAGCTGCAACCACTCCGCTATCATCCGGTGGGACGTCCGCAGTTCATCCTCATACAAGATGTTTCGGGTCACGAATTCATGGAACCGCGCATGGTAGAAGGTATATGCGCCCTCGAGCTCGAGCAGGAAGGGCTGAACAGGTCGAATACCACGCTCGAAAATCTCGCGCTGTTGTTTGTTCGCGATTTGCCCCAATTGACGAAGCGACAGCGACGTGCGAGCGGCCGATAGCAGCCCCAAAACCTCGCTGAGGATCTCATTTTCCCCAATGTCACGGGTTGCATTCCGAAAGAAACCTTCAATGCTGGGTGGCAGCGATTGCAAGTTGTAGGCTGGGTTGATCCGTAGTTGATCCGCCACGGCACGCAGATAAAGTGGATTTCCTTGCGAGGCTTCTGCGATGCGCTCTGCTTCGGAGGTTGCAATACCAGGGCTGGTTGATCGCAGAATGTCCTCCATTTCCGACGCCTCGAGGGGCCCGAGTTCATAAATCTGCTGCTGGAAAGGAACCCGGCGTTCTAGCAGTCGGTTTAAGCGATCGGTTGGCCGCGAAGTCACGACAAAAAAGACGCCCTTCGGCAGCGTGTCGGTGACAAGGAAAGGGGGATCGTTGCTCGAGTTCGCGGGGAGTTCGTCGAGCGCGTCGATGACGATCACAACTCTCTTCTTATTTTCAACCGCGACCGGCAAGAGTTCCTCAAATGCCTTTGTCAGCTCAGAGAGTGATTCCGGCTGCGTTTCTTGTGCGCCAGACACTTGGAGAAGCTGCGAGGCCAGAGAGCGAAGAATGAGCCGCGAATCTGCCCGACCGCCCGTGCGGCTGATGAAGTGATGAGGGAGTCCCAGTTCTTTCACCAGATGACACGAAAATGCCGTTTTTCCCTGACCGGGTCCTCCGCGCACGACGAAGTAACCGCGCTCGTGGCTTTCCAGAAAATCTTGAAGTGTATTTCTCGCATGTGCACGGCCCACGAAGGTGCGCGCATATTCTTCGATCATCCTTTCTTGCACACTGAAGTAATTAGCAGCAGTGCGCTTTGATGCAGGTGTTCTAAGCGGTGTCAGCGCTACAGAAGGCGAGCTGACAGGGAAGGTTTCCCTGAGAAAATTGGTGAGGTGGATTCTGACGAGTTTTTCAAATTGTGAGGTTCCCTTATAAAGCCACCAAAGCCCTTCTTTCGGATACACTTTCCGGAATTCGAGCACATGGCCCCACTGATCAGTCTCTTCCTTCGACTGGGGAGAGTAAGGCTTTTGATTGAAATAGACCATGACTTGCGGTGACCGCTTCGTCTTCCATGCCTCGTACGCAATCTGAAATTCATGCACAGTTCCTGAGCCGGAATCCTTGGTTGGAGTGCCAAAACGCTTCCAGAAGATGCCGATCAGGACATCGCAATCTTCGATTCGAAGCACCGGATCAATTAAGCCTTGAGGCCCGTCCGGATGAAAGCCCGGATAAGCATCCGTTTCCCAGCGCATCACCTCCAGACGGAGGCCGCGATCAACGCAAACCGATTTGTTGAGTTCTTGGACGACTGCTGGAATAGTGTCCCGCTCAGACTTGACGTCTGCAGATGATGCGACGACCAATCGAAGAATGCGGGCCCCGTTGCCCATTTGGTTCTGACACTAACACCGTACGTGTCGAAATTCCAGTTAGAGATCCCATGAACGACTACGTCTCAATGTGGGTTCCCTTCAGACAGTACTATACTGACCGAGATGTGCATTCCTGGGAACCTAAGAAGTAAGAAGGTGGTACGGATGCCAAGGCGAGCTCTCAAGCAAAACGCTTCTCCGCAGCCGATTGAAGTCATTTCTGCCTCCAAGCACTGGGTGGAGCTGCTTATTCCCTGCACTCGTGAGGCCGCTGAACGCGTTCACTCGTTTCTAACGAACCTGGAAGTCGATCTCCCGAACGACCTGCGCGATGCGATCGGATCGGCATTCAGGGAACTATTACTCAACGCCGTCGAGTGGGGAGGAAAACTGGATCCGAAACGCAAAGTGCGAATTGCCTATGTACGCTCCTCGCGAATTCTTCTGTATCGCCTGGCAGATCCAGGCTCAGGTTTCCACTTTGAAGGCCTGGCCCACGCTGCAATAGGTCAACCGACGGATGAACCGGTTGCACATGTCTCCGTCCGCGATCAACTCGGGATGCGCCCCGGCGGATTCGGCATCGTCATATCTCGCAGCACGGCGGATGAACTCCTTTACAACGAAGCGCAAAACGAGGTGATCTTCATTAAGTATCTCACTGCACGCCCCGCTGTTTCTCTGACGGCGGAAAGTTCTTCGTGACACGCGCTTGCCGTCAGGGCGACCTCGGCTTGAATTTGCTTTGCAGCCCACAGTGGTCGCGCATTATAGACCGGAGCCTGCCCGCCTCTGTTATTCAAAGACTTGGCCCGCGAGCGCCATTGTCACGGGCCGTCAACCACGAGGTTCGCAGGATCCCATCCTTCCCTTTCCGTTCGCCAACCTTGAGTGGCCAAGCGGCACAAGGAAGGCAGCGAATACAGTGCGGGCGATCGATCCGCGGTATTTGAAGCGCTGGGTCACGGTTGTGATTGACGGCAAGACTATACGTTTGGCCGCGATCGAGGCGGTCGGAACTCCGTATGAGAAGGTCTTGATCGGTACCGTTGGCGGTGGCCGCTGAAGACGACCCTCTGCCGCCAGATGGGCCCGGGAGGATTGCAGGCACTGCTGCTGGTCAGAGATCCTTCCCGATCAACTGTTGCAAACCGGCACGGTAGCCGCGGCTGCAGGATAACTCCTTGCCATTCTTCAGTACTACAATGTACTCGCCACTGTTGCAAGGATGTAGTTCCTTAATCTTCCCAACATTTACAATCACCGAACGGTGGATGCGAACGAATTGCGCGGGATCGAGCCTCTCGGAGACCCGGCCAATCCGCTCTCGCAACAAGTAGGATTCCTTGCCAACGTTCAACTTTACGTAATTCGCCGCCGCTTCGACCCACTCTATCTCCTCGAGGTCCAGAAACACGACCCGGCCTCCAGCCTTAATGACCAGTCGCTTTTCTGCCGGCGATTTCGCCTTCGCTTCGTTGAGAAAATCTAGGATGCGGCTCGCTACCTGGCTGTCTTTTGCCTTGAGAATCTCCATACGGGCGCGCTCGATCGCGCGATGAAGCCGTTCCTGGTCAAACGGCTTCAGCAAGTAATCCAAGGCGTGCGCTTCAAATGCGCGGAGGGCGTATTGATCGTAGGCGGTCGTGAAAACAACCACCGGCAAGCGTTCTGGTGGGACGCTTTCCAGGATCTCAAAACCGTCCGCGCCTGGCATTTGAATATCCAGCAGAAGTAAATCCGGTTCGTAGTCCCTCAGAGCCGCAATGGTCTTCGGGCCATCCGGGCATTCCGCCACCACATGAATTCCTGGTTCTTCGGCCAACAGGATGCGTAATTTCTTGCGTCCGAGGGGTTCGTCGTCAGCGATGATCGTGCGGATGTCAGGGGCCATCTGTGTGTCCAGCCGCGGATTCCCGACCTTCGGAGACTAGGTCATACACTAGTAGACGGGGCTCAGTGCGAAAGGGTATCGACACACATACCTCTACACCACGTTCCGGTAATTCCCGTATGTCTAGGCTTTGTTCATTGCCGTAGAGTGTCTCGAGGCGGTCGCGTGTCGCCCGCAAACCCACCCCGCTCTTCTGGTCAAAATGCCCGCCGTCGAGTCCAGGGCCGCTGTCCTTTATCCTCAGATAAAGGTTGCGGTCATCGTGGGTGACATTGATTCGGATTTCACCTCCATCGGAACGTTTCGAGATGCCATGTTTGACCGCGTTCTCCACCAGCGGCTGCAGGAGCAAGGTCGGCACCTGCGCGTCGAGGGTGTCGGGAGCGATCTCCAGCACAACCTTCAGCCGCTCTTCGAAGCGAACCTTCTCGATTTCAAGATACCCATTGGCGAATTCGAGTTCCCGGCTCAACGTGGTTATTTGGGTGGCATCACTCTCCAAGGCCATTCGCAATAGATCACTGAGACGTGTCATCATTCTGTCGGCTGCGCACGTGTCCGTTAGCATGAGCGCGGAAATGGAATGCAGGGTATTGAACAGGAAGTGCGGTTGCAGTTGACTCTTTAGCGCTTGCAAACGCGCCTTTGTCAGCTGGATCTGGAGTTGGGAGGTACGAATCTCACGTTCTCGCGATATTTTGTAATAGGAAATCGCCTGGGCGATAAGGACGATCGGCAAGTAGACGCCAGTGAGGTCGTCGAGTACGTTCGAGAAGAACAGCATCTGAAGCTGCGGCCACTGGACCCGGAACGCGTGGGCGTGGGCATCCCAGATCGCCGACATCCATGTGCGCGATTGCGGGTCCCAGAATGCGTACGGCGTTATGGCCCTCATCGCTACGTGGATGGCGGAGAATGCGACGCCGCAGGCGAGATGGAAGAGAGCAGGCCGCACCCAATTCCCGCGTTGCACCGGATACCGGATAGCAATTGCAAAAACGAAAGGAGTAAGAAGAGCATAGGGGAACATGTGGCTGACTTGGAGAAAGAAAATGTCTTTGAGGCTGCCGCGCCCCGCCCCCCGATACATTTCATAAATCGATCCCGTAGCCACAAGGGCCAAAAACGTCCAAACCGCGAAACTCACGACCCATATCAACCAAGGACGCTGTGGGTGAATGGTTTGCAAGTCATGGGTCTCGATCCCGGCTGGAACCCCACTCTTCCTTGGTCGGCGAGTGAGTTCTCCGCCGCAATGCGGACAGGCTCCCTTTGTTTCCGAGCTGCAGGTTGCACAGAAAGTGCACTCGTACGCGCAGATATACGCCTCCCCAGCCGCCTCTAGGGCCGTTCCACATTTCTCGCAACGGACCTTCATCTCAAGTTGCATTGGGAACGCGGTAAATGGATCAACGTTGCATCACCCCGCCCCGGCGTAAACTCTAGCAAGGCGGGCCAATGTCTGTTTAGTCTAATCCACTTGACGACCACGAGACCGCTCACGCCACCCACGCTAGTCCCTAATTCATGTGCGTTAGTGGTCAAATTCCCGCCATTCGTGGAATTTGAGCAAATCATTCAGTGTCCGCCAAATCCCAAGCTAACGGCGAAGAATGGACTCTTAACACGAAGAATGGACTCTTAACACAAGGGTGGCAGGGTTGTTGCATTGCTGCACAGTAAAAAACTAAGGCCGCGCACTTGCGCGCGGCCTTTGCTCTGAGGGAGGTGCCATTCTGGCGGCACCTCGCGGTTTGACTAGAAGCGAACGCGGAATCCGAACTCCATAGACCTTGGAGTATAGGGACCGCTATTGTTTGTTCCGTTGCCCTCGCCCGGCAAGTTGCCAAAGGATCCGGGACTGCCGACGGCCAGTCCCACGGGATCGAGCAACTGCGCGTGGTTCAGGACGTTGGTGAAGACGACCTGGAACTCAGAACTGATCCGCTCGGTAATTCTGATGTCTTTCTTAACGCTCATGTCCATGTTCCAGTAGGGCAGGCCAGTCAGGACGCCCCAGCCATAATTCTTCGTGTCCAATCCCAGAATGGGGTTGCGGAAGTTGTTGTACACAGCTTGCGGATTGGCGAAGAGATTGACGGGCAAGCCGCCGTCGCCGAAGCCGGGCGTGCCTTTCGTGAGGTGGGCCGAGTTGCCTCCCGTATAGGGTGCAATCAGAACCGCGTTTTCTGTGTTTCCATTGGCGGAAAAGTTATTGGAGTCTCCCTCGCCGTATGAGCCACCCGCATTAATCGTGCCAACCGGTAACGGCTGGCCGCTGCCGGCAGCGAACAGGGGAGCAAAAGTCCACCCACCCAGCAGGTGACCGAGCACTCCTGACTGTCCCTTGTAGAACGGCGGCTGATAGACGACGAACATGGTGTACACGAACCTGCGATCGAACGCCTGTTTGCCATACATAACGCCGAGGTTGAAGGGGTCGGTGGCAGTATCCGCGCTTGTGGCCTGAACTACCGAACCAGTTCCCAATGCCTTCGACCAGGTGAAGTTCGACTGTGCTGTGATGCCTTTCCAGTCGGCCATTTTTACCGTGGCGAAGCCCCCATTGTAGTTTCCGTGGCCAATGCTGGCGTTAATGCCGACGCCCGACGACAGTTGCGCCTGGCCCGTGCCGGCGAGCGGCGTGTTCATCATAGACCGCGGGAGCACCGCCGGATTGAATCCGCCGTTGTCCAGATCGCTCCAGAGACTCCACACGTTCTGGCTGCTGAGGTTGGTGGTGCCGGCATTGCCTTCGTTGATTGCGACTGCTTGAGTGCAGTTCGCGGCGCCCGCTACATTGCAGTAGCCGGTACCGGCCAGCGTCTTTTCGAAGAACGGTTGGGCTGTGACTGCGCCAACGTTACCGGCGCAATTTCCACCGGCGAGGCCGGCCATGCCGCCGCAGTATTGGAGCACCAAATTCGAGTAGGCCTTGTCGAACCGCTGGCCGCCGATGGTCATCATGTAAGGCACGGCATTGACGTTAATCGGCTGATACTCGTGAGTGACCCGCCGACCGATATATCCGACCTCCAAGGTGACGTTCTTTGTCAACTGTCGCTGAATGGTGAAGTCGAATGAATCGACGACGTTGGGCCGGAAATGGGGATCCAGCGCTTCGCCAGCGCCCGCAGAAGCAGCATTGATGCCGGGAAAGTCCGGTTGAGGCAAGGTTGGACTGGCCGCCGCGAGCGGTGCAGTGTTGCCATCGACGCCGACGCGGAAGGCCGTGTTTATATCAGAGGTAGTGCACGTCGGATTTGGCCCTCTTGTGGGGGCTAGGCACTGTACCGGCTGGATTAAGCCAGTCCCCAGCAGAGGCACCAGCACAAGATCGACGCCGTTTAGGCGTCCGTAAATACGGCCGTACCCGCCGCGAATTACTGTGTTATCGTGGCCGAAAAATTTCCCCATCAGACCTGTGCTGTCAAATCGAGGGTTCCAGGCCGCGGCGATCCGAGGGCTGAATTCGCCGTAGAAAGGATTGTACGGATATTTCAAGCCGTTGCCGGTATTGCCCACCAGGGCAAAGCCGACGTCCGGGTTGAATACCTGCCCAAGCAACGCAGCGCGTTGGCGAGCGGCCATGTAACCCTGTACGTCAATCGGTTGATCTGATTGATCGACGAATTCGACCTGTTTACCCTGTTTTTCGACGGGAGGCATCTCCAGCGTCCAACCCAGACCGTAGGTCAGGGTGAAGGTTGGCTTCATGTGCCAGGTGTCGCTGAAATAGACGTTGTAGTAAGGAATGGTGCTCTGGTCGAACGCCGGAGTAAGCGGTGGGTTCAAGGTCAGATTGGGTCCGGACCGGGTGTAGGCGATCTGCGATGCCGAAACGATGCCGTAGATCGCCGCCGCCTCGCGACCCCAAATGCTGGCACTCCCGCCATTCGCGAGCCAAGCCGCCGGGGGTGTAAGCGTGACTCCAGTGCCCGCGCCGGCCGTTGTGCCGAGCTGGTACACCGGCTGGTAATTGATGCCGCCGCCGTTGTCCGTGCGCTGATGCCAGTTGAAATTATGCTGGTAGATGCCGCCAAGCTGGAACAGATGGTTCCCATGCAGCATGGTCAAGTCATCGCGGAACATGTGATCCTTCCCATCCCAGAAGCGGGTACGGGTTTGCTGCGTATTGACATTAAAGGGCGCGAGCTCTTCGTCGCGCTTTTCGCCGAACGGCTCCAGCGCTCCTCCGAGTCCGGATATCTGAATGGTGTCCCCAGCCCGACCCCAGGCCCACCAGTTACGCAAAAAGCTGTAGTGGATATCATTGGTGACGTTCGAGCTGATGTTGGTGGTGAGCCCGGCCACCAGATACCAAGGCGCCTGCGGATTCGTGGATTGGGAAGATGGAACGCCTAGCTTATCGCCAGGGAAGAAGCCCCCGATATCGACCTGGTCGATGGTGGCGCGGGTCAGTTTAAAGTAGCGATAGCTCGACATGAAGTGCCACTTCTTGCTGAAGTCGTGGTCTAACCGCAGCACCCCGAAGTTGGATTTCAGCGGAACCGAGACATTGGCCGTGAATCCCTGCGCGTTGGGTCCGTCACAACGGGGGCCGGCGGCACAGGCGGCGTTGGAGGCAGGTTCGAACTGCCATAGTTGGTGAACCGCAGGACTGAGTCCTATGCCCCGCGGATCCAGAGCCTGCAAATTATAAAGGTTGCCGGCAGGATCTTGCAGAATTCCTAGCTTCATGTTCGCGGAAGGAACTTCCTTATTGATGGGAGTGGAGTTTGGGTAGCGGAAGCCCTCATAGTTCGCAAAGAAATAAGTCTTGCCTCCGAGGAGCTCCTTGGAAATGAGCGGCCCGCCAATCGCGCCACCGAAGCGGCTGTAATGAAAGCTGGGCGGTACATTCGGGGTGCCATTTTGTATCGCGTTGAACTTATTGTCCCAGGTGTTAGCCGAGAAGTTGTTGTCCAGATAATATTCGTAAGCGGTGCCATGGTATGCGTTGGTTCCGCGCTTGGTAACCACCTTCACCTCGGCGCCGGCTGAACTGTTGAAGTCCGCCGTCTGGTTCGCCGTATTGGTCTTGAACTCCTCGACGCTATCGGCGGGAGTCGGTATCACACCGGTCGCACCAGCCGCCACGCCGGCGCTCTGATTAGCAATTCCGCCGGTTGGGTCGCCGGCAAATGACGTGGTGTAGACGCTCATGCTGCCGTCCATATCGTTGGTGTTGTTGCCACCATCCAACGAGAAGTAGCTCTGGTCGACTGCGGCGCCGGCCACGCTGCCGTCAGGGCTGATGCCCGGCTGCAGCGTCAGGAATGTGCTTACGTCGCGCCCGAGGCTTGGTAACGCTTCTAACATAACGCCCGTGATCGTATTCCCGACCGTGGCATTCATGGTTTGCAATTCGTTACCGACGGCTGTCACCTCTACCACGACATTGGCGCCTCCCACTTGCATAGTTATATTCGCGGTGGTGGCCTCTCCTACTTTGACCGTGGTCTGGGCCTTACTGGTCGAAAAGCCCTGCTTGGCGACGGTCAGATCGTAAGTTCCAGGCCCCACGTCGACGAAGATGTATCGCCCCGCTTCATTGCTGGTGACGGAGAGTGAATTTTTCGTTGCGTTGTCGGTTAGCGTCACCGTGGCGCCATTCACAACCGCATTGGTTGCGTCGGTCACGGTGCCGGCAAGCGTGCCAGTATTCGTCGATTGGGCCCACGCGGGCGAGGCACTGCCCTCATATAGCACGGCGGCCGCGAGAAGAAGGAAGGTCACAAGAACCCAGCGGATCTGGTTCCATATGCGCATGGCTTAAGCCTCCTGGAAGATCATTGGCAAGAGCTTTTCAGCATGCCTAAGCTTTCGTGGCGCGTTCGAAGCACGCTGGAAATCAGCGCGCGAAGAAAGAGCTTCCTTCGTGAAGCTACTCAGAGCCAGAAAGCTTGGGCGAGTACAGAAACGAAACTGATGTTTGTACAGTGCAGGCAAGCTACCAGGGAAGGCGCAGCGGGAACGTGTGGTACGGATGCACATAACTGGGGGACAAAACCAAGACAGAGTCGCATGAGCGCATGATTTGTTTGACCGTCGAGATCCACATTCACAGCCATTCGTTGTGATCGTTCTATGTGAATCTGTATGGTGAACGGCGGATCGTTATGAAACTCCGGAGCTTTCAAAGTGACGATGTGGGCCTTGCCGTACAGATAACTAGACGACTACTCGTCGTATGTTGTTGGGACGGTGCCGCCCACTTTCGCAGTCTTCCATTTCGGACGAGTCGCTAACGCATTGAATTAGCTGAAAAACGCGATTCAACGAACTGCGAGCTCTTGCAGAGGCGCATCGACCGCGTTGCATGCGATCACAACCAGGCATCGAGCCGAACCAAGGCGGCATGCATCCATCCCCACTCTCTTTACTCTGCGCCGGAATGATGGACAATCTTCGATAACAAAGCTTTTCGCGGACACTCCGTGTCTTAGAAGCGACTAGAAGCGACAGACAAACGCTAGAGCTTTTGTTGGTTAGTCGAGTAAGCGAATCGTACTTGACAAGTAGGGAGAGAAATCATGCCGGAACCCCAATCAGCGCAAGAACCCAGCGGAGCTCATGTCGACAGAGTGTTAGCGGACATGCACCGGGAGTTCCACTCCCTCTTACAGCAGAGGGCAGTTATCCTGAGGCGGATTGGTACGATCAAGCAAATCATCAGCGGGCTGTCTAACCTTTTCGGGAATCAGGTCGCCGAGGGAGAGTTGTCGGGATCGGTCGATCAAAGGTCGAGTAATCGACAACGGGGATTTACCCAAACCTGCCGTCTAGTATTGATGGAGTCCAAGCGGCCCCTGATGAGTCAAGAGGTCTGCCAGGAGATTGAGCGTCGGAATCCTGCATTATTGATACACCACAGGGATCCGTTGGCCTCGGTATCCACGGTACTAAACCGACTATCGAGGTACGGCGAGGCTCGCGTCATCGTTAACGAGAGAGGGCGCCGCGCATGGATGTGGACCGCAAACGGCGCAGCGGTTGCTTTGACGCAGCCGCCGAACCGCGGAGAAGTGAGTCCACGCCCCTAGCTTCATTGACCTCGGCGGAATCCCGATAACGAGTCAACACTGTAACTTTCCTACCGCGCCGCCCCTTGGACCTTTTATCGAGGGCGAGGCCGCCCATGGTATTGTCCTGATCGCGAACGGGAGATGGTGGCTAAGTCGCAGGCGCAACGGCCGAGACCTGCAAGCGCGAAACAACAGCAGCGTGACACCCTCCACGGTCGCCTGTGCCACCAACACACGATCGAACGGAAGCGTCGGCAAGCTCGATGGCGACAGCGAGATCGCTGACAATCGGCAACCTGCTGTAGCGATTGTCGAGCAGGCCGCCACGTAGTAGCCGGCCGTCCACCCTGAAATCATGCCGACCGAGCCCGCGCTTGATCGCTACTTCCCACAAACTGGCCGCACTGAACAGAAGCTCACGCTCTGAATCGTCGATCAAGGAACGAAAGTCCCGGGACAGTCGATCTGGTGCACCAGCGGCCCAGAACAGAAGGTGCGTATCGAGCCGGAGTTTCATTTGCCGCCACCAAAGATCCGCTCAATCTCCTCTCGACCCATTTGATCAAGTCGTCCGGCACGGAAATCTGTCCCGCCATAAAGCCGAATCGGCGGACTTGAGCACCCGCTGGCGCGCTAAGGGCCGTCACCTTTACAACGGGTTTACCGGGCTTCGCGATAATGAACGACGCACCCTTTGACGTCCCTTCCCACGAGTTTCGAGAGTTGCTTCGCGGCGATCGAGCAAACAGACTTCGAGCAGCGCCTCGCGAAGGTGGAGCAACAGATGGGTGGCTGAACGTGAGCGGTTCAGTTCGCGGGCGGCAAATTGGCACAAATTTGACGATAAGGTTGTTTGGGAAACCAACGCTCCCATTCAGCGCGAGACAGGTTGTGAGTGAGGCGGGCGCAGGCTTGATCTCGCAGATCGCTCGAACGCCAGAGCCAAAGCGCTGAGGACCGTTCTTCGTATCCGGCGAGCACATAGCGGCCGTCGGGACTGAAAGCGGCGGCGCGGAGGTAGCCTGCGTCCGGAAGTTGCCCAAGGCGAGCGCCGGTGACGGCATCCCACACAGTGAGTTGTCCATCAGCAATGGTGGCGAAGGAGGCGGAAGAAGGATCAGGAACGATTCGGTCAATGTCGCCGCTGGCGGTGAGCGAGAAGCGTCGCTTGCCCGACGGGATGTCCCAGGCTTGTAAATTTTCGCTCTGCGCAGTGAATAGGATCGTGCCAGATGGATTGAAGGCGAGGTGAGTCAATTCAGCAGGCAGAGGAACGTGGCTGACGCGGGCTTTGCTGGGGACACTCCAGATATCGACCCAAAATTTGTTTGGCGGTTGATTTGCCTCGAAGGCCAACAGCTTGCCTTCGCCGGCTGCTGCGCGCAGCCGACCGGAAGAAGGGCTGTCCAGCGATGCTGTCGGCTGAAGGCTGGGTAACGTGTATAGGCGGCGAACGCTGTCCTGTTGGCTAACCAGCACCTTACCCGATGGATCGATCCGCAATTCTCCAGGGACGTCAGGCAAGCGAGTTACTTTAGGTTGGTCAATAGCAATGAGAAACAGCTTGTTGCTCCACTGGGCAAGCACGTGATTCAGATCGACGAAGAAGAGCTTGTCGATAGCGGAAGCGCCGTGACATTCGATGTCGCGTAGAGTAGTGCCGCCGATTTCGGCGATTCTCACCAGGGGCTCGGAGTGCGCTGACATCGTGCCCACAGCGAAGCGCCGGCCATCAGGGCTGAAGGCAACGCTCCGTACGTCGGCGGGCAGATCGAAGAAGGCGGGCCGGTCTGCGCGGCTGGCCGCGGAGACGGAAACCGAACCGTCCATGCCACCCGCGGCGAAGCGGCCGCCAGTAAGGCTGAAAGCCACCACTTCGGCGCCGCCGGCATGTGAGACGCGCTCTAGTTCTCGTCCAGAAGGGAGTTCCCACACGCGCGCAGTGCCGTCGTATGAACCCGTGCCGAGTTCTGTTGCATCCGCATTGAAGGAGACGGCTGCAACCGCGGAGTTGTGTTTTAGTTCGAGAATCTGGCGGCCAGTCTCCACGTTCCAAACGCGGGCCAAATTGTCTCCGCGGGCTGCATAAGCCAGGAATTCCCCGTCGGAACTGATGGCGGCGTTAACGATCCATTGCTGCGGAGTGAGGGTTTCGGCCGAAGCGGCATGGGTGGCGTTCAGCAGTCTCCGACCGGTGGTTACATCCCAGACTGAGGCGAAATCGCCACTGGCGATAGCCACGCGTTTGCCGTTGCCGCTGAATGCCAAGTTGAAGCCGGCGTCACCGCCGCCCAGCGTACGAAGAAGCTTGCGCTGCACTGGATCGAAAACCGAGATCACACCCTCGGATGATAGGGCCGCGAGGAGATCGCCGCTGGGACTAAAGGATGTGGAAACGATTTTGTCCGGACATTTGAAGTCGGCCACAACGGCGGCCGGAGCGATGTCGAAAATACGCACATGACCGTCGTCGCTAGCGGTCGCAAGTTGGTTAGCCTTGGGGCGGAACGATATTTGGGAAACCGGTACGCCGTGGGAAATGCGTAATAATTCGCGCGCTCCGGGAAAGGTCCAGATGTGGACGACGCCATCGCCTGCGCCAGCCCCGACCAGCGAACCGGAGGAGTTAAACGCGACGGAAACAGCTGCATTGTTGTCCCGCGACGTGCTTTGAGAAGTGCCCGGGAGTTCGATGCTGGCCGCAGGCTCCTCGTCCGGGGCGAAATATCCAATTGGCTTTTTGTTTTCGACGTCGATGAGTTGAGTGGAGCCGTTGTCGCGCGCTACGGCGAGGGTAGCGCCGTCGCGAGAAAATGCCATGTCGCGAACGCGTTCCGCCGGGTCTGGGCTTTCTGGTGCATAAGATTGCGCGTCTGCTGGTAAGAGGGAAACTGCCGCCCGCAATGCACTGTTTCCTTCGAAGGAAGGGTTGATGCGGGTAGATTCGATGGCCAGAAGCGCGGCCTCGGAAACTCGATCCGGACTGTCGGTGAGGACTCTGACAGAGTTGGCGGCGAGGCGCGCGGCGAGATTTTGGCGCGATTCTTCGTGGCTCACACGAGTTTGACGAAACCCGAAGAGCAATGCCAAAAGAATGGCGATAAGGCCAGCGGCTGCGAGCAAGCGGGTGCGCCGCTGGTTGCGAATATCCGTGCCATCGAGTTCGTCTTTTGAACCATTGTGCAGGGTAGCAGCGAGTTGGAGGACCGCTTCGTGAAAGCGCGGTTCGCGCAAGCGGAGCGGGGTGGCACCGTCGCGCGCCCATTGAACATCGAGAAACAGAGGCTCCTCAGGAAAGGCGCGAAGAAGACTCGTTGGGAGAGCGGTTGTGTGCTCCGGCGTGAAAAAGGCCGAGACGTGATCCCACCTTAGAGTCCCCCCGGTAAGGACAATCAGGACGTGCGACGGTCCATTCTTGCCGATCCAATATTCGGCCTCCTTCGCAACCCAGGGCGAAGCCGCCGCTTCGGGAGAAGCAAGGAGGATGAAGAACGATGATTGATCGAGGGCATCGCGAATACTGGACCAGAGCGCAGGATTCACCGCGAGGTTAGTTTGGTCTCTAAAGATGTGCAAGGCACGCAGCTTGTACCAGGGTTTGGCAAAGGAATGCAAGGCCGATTGAAGGGCAGCTGCCAGCGTGCCATCGGCAGTGTGGCTGTAAGAGATGAAGGCGTTGTAAGCCATCAGGTTTATGAAGATACACCAGCTGCGCCCCCCCGCCGGCCCGGGTCGGACCGCCATTTTATGTCTTGCAGACGGCGGATCCTGGTTTGGAACATTCCACCTATTTCTCGCACGAGCGACTCTCATGCCTCGGTGCGGAGTGATGAAGAAGTGATCTCCGCTTTGGTTAGCCTGTCGGTTTGACATTGTAGTGGCCCAAGCTAGCACGCACGATTGACGCTTGGACACTTCACGGAAGAACAGGCTCAGGGAAGTAAAACTTAGAATGTGTTCAGCACACAACGGTGTGCGAAAAAATATTGGGCACATCGGCGAGAGGAGAATAGGCTTGAAGTCGACGAGGCCGCAGTCGAAGGAGCAACCTCAAGATACTGCTGCGCTCGCCACTCCGAGGCCTGCTCACGCGCTTGGTTGAGTTGGCGGTCGCTGATCTCCGAGCAAGGGGTGTGAAGAGATTGACCCACATCCCCACCACAGCGCCGGATGCAACCTGAAGCCGCATGCAAGAAAGGGCGGAATCGGACTTCACCGCAATCCCGAGATGGAAAGTGTTTGCCAGGTTAATGGTCGCCTTCATGTTCCCGTTCTCCGCCGCCAGGCGCACGGGCGTCAAGCACTGAACGGAAAGGGACTGACAAGAGACACGAAAGCTCCGGCGTGAGAGATGGTATAAAGAGTGAGACGCAGTTTGTCTGGCGCGAAATCAAGAAGCCTCGCGTGTCAGTTTGTCCAAGCGAAACTAAGCCTTTGTTGCAGGGGGCTGCTCAACAGTCTCGCCGAGTGGCTACAAGTCATGCATGATCAGATCTACTCCCAGTCGTGCCAGGCTGGCATCCTCATTAGATGACAATCCGCTGACGGCGACGGCACCGGCGACCTCAGCATTTTTCAAGACCGGAATGCCCCCGCCCCAGCCCACAAATCTGGGATCGCCGTAATACGAGATGTCGTGCCCTTTTTCCGGATGCCTGACTCTCTCTCCAATGTCCTGTGTTGGCTTGCCAGCTCGCGCCGCCGTCCACGCCTTATTCATGGCGATTACGACGGACGATACAGGGGCAGTATCCATCCGGGCAAAGGCGATGAGTTCGCCGCGGCAGTCAGCTACTGCGACTACTACGGCTTTCTGAGTCTGGGTCGCCCTGTCGACGATCAGATCGACCGCGCGCTTTGCGTCGGAGTAATCAAGCGTAGGGATGGTCCTCATGGGAAGCAATCTTGACAGAAGAAGCGCAGTAAAAGAAGCCGCGCCGGAATGATTTTTCCGGCGCGAGGATGATTTGCTGAGTTACTCCGGGTGAGCCGAAGCAGACCCGGAAGATTTGTCGCCAACCCGGTTAGAAAACAAATTTCAGTGCGAACTGAATCAAGCGTTCTGGAGACGCAACACCGCCTTGAACGGTTGAATTGACCACACCGAAGAGGGGTGCTCCGAGCCCGGTCGCGGGCATACCGAAGTACGGATGGTTGAACAGGTTGAAGAACTCAGTTCGGAATTCAATTCCCATCCTCTCCCCCATTTGAGTTCTCTTGAAGACCGCGAAGTCGAAGTTGTTGATTCCGGGGCCGCGAAGTACGGGATCAACCCGCGACTCTGTTCCCGGTCCGAAGTCTGGAGGAGTGGCAAAGCAAGTGGTGTTAAACCACTGGCTGAGGTGGTTGCCGCCGGCTTTCTTGTCGCATCCCGAAACAACATTAGGCCGGATATTTGCGACTCCGAGGTTTGCGGCTTCCAGCGCGGTCGAACCGGAGTAGCTGATCTTCAGCGGGAAGCCGCGTTGGAATGTGGTGATGCCGTCGACACCCCAACCGGAAACCACGCCGTTCGCCAATCCGCTCATGCCTGACAAAAACCTCTTGCCGTGGCCGAAAGGAAGGTCGAGAACGTAGCTGATCACCAAGCGTTGCGAAACATCCTGGGCAGAGAGAGATCTTTCTCCCTTCAGGTTGTTCCAGTCCTGCACGCCGGGAACACCACCGGTCGGCCCTTCGAGCCAACTCGTAAGCGTATCAGTGTTGCTCATGAGTTTTTCATTAGTGTAGGCAACCAGCAACGTACCGCCGCCCTGAAAGCGGCGCGTCACCGTAGCCTGCAGAGAGTTATAGCTGCTGCTGCAGCAACCGAATCCGGCTAACGACAGACCGTTGTACTCCGGATAGGGCCGTTCCAGCTGACCAGCGAGAACCGTAGCCCCATTCAGCGATGTATTTGGGTTCGTCCCCAGCATGGGGTTTGTGACCTTGGTTAGCAGTGCTGCGCCCTGCGACCAGAGCGTATCCGGAAGCTGGTCGATGTTTGTTGAATACTGCTCGAGGTGAACGCCGTGCGAGCCGGCATACGCCACGTCCGCAAAAAAACCGGCAGGCAGCTGACGCTGGATGTCGAAGTTCCATTGCTCGACGTATCCGTACTGCGGATTGCCGTGTCCACTAATCCCATAATAGGGAGCAAGCGTGGGGTTGCCGTTGGCGGCCACGAAACTCGATATATTCGGGGTAGCCAGACCCGTGAAGTTGCGTCCAGGTGGGGCGATGATTCCAGAATTCCCGAAAGGGCCGGACTGAGCGCAGCCGAACAAGTCTGATCCCCGTAATGGAAACACCGAGCTGCCGGTGAAGCCAAACGAGCAACCGGCCCCGTCCAGCATGGCAGTGGGAGTTATAAACGAATCTGGCGTAGCGTGGAGCGGCGTGCTAGCAAGGTTGACGACGTCATTGTCGGGGTTCAGCCCGAATGAGACGTAGTTCGGAATGTAGAAGATGCCATACCCTGCGCGGATCACGGTCTTCTGGTCCAAGGCATAGGCGAAGCCGATGCGTGGAGAGAATGCCTTCTTGTCCATCGGGATGTTGTTCTTGCTGGAGTTGCGGCCCGTACCTACGAGGAACGCCTCGCCGGGGCAACTGGTTCCAGCTCCGCCGCAGCCCGTGACCGTGGCATTGGTCGCCTTCGGATCCCAGTAAGAGAGCCGATTGTAGGCATCGGACCACGTGCCCTGAAGTTCATAACGAAGCCCCAAGTTCACCGTGAGCTTGTTCGTTAAGTGCCACGTGTCGTCCACGTACAGGGCACGGTACACTTGCAGGCCCTTGGTCTGGGCCGGCACCTGAGCGACGCCCTCGGTTTGGTTAACGAAGCTTCCCTGATTTTGCGATAGGCCAAGCAGGAAATCGGCAAATGCAAAATTGGTATTGGAAACAAGATTTACGCCTCCAGTTGAAGTCGTCCAGTTTCCTCCGAAGGCGAAGGCGCCGCTGGCGATGTTGGTCTGGAAGTAGTTGTCGTACCCGTACTCGAACTGCGCGCCGGTTTGAATGGTGTGTTTGCCGCGAATCAGGATGAACGCGGGTGTCACGTTGTACTGGCTGTTGTGATCGCCAATGGCGCTGTTCCCTTGCGTCCTTCCAACGTCGCCCCCAAAAGGAAATGCCGGGGTCGGAGGGGTTCGCATTGAGCTTGGGGGAGTATTGTAGGTTGAAGGCCAGCCCAAGGTTGTAAGATCGAACCCTGACAGAAGTGGCTGACGTCCATAAACGAACCGGCTGCCGGATAGGTTCACGTCGAGAATGGTCGTCGGAGTGAACGAATGGTTCACGCCAATCACGATCATCTTCGTGTGATACTTTTCTGCGCAACGATCTAGGCAGAGACCCGTTCCCAGCGGATTCGACGGCAAATCAGTCAATCCGAAGTAGGCAAATCTCCCGAACAATCGCGTGTTGGACCCAAGATTCTGATCTCCGCGCGCTACGAACTCGTTGGTATTGCCCCCGGACGGTGCTGCGCTCAGGTAATTCCCCGCATCGCCGGGAAGATTTGGCGAAGGGAAATATTTTTTCCACATCACCTGGGTGGCCGTGCTGAATTCCGAACTTGGAATTTGATTGTTTGCGTAAGCCGTCAGACGCTTTCCGGCTGGGTTCACGCTATATGGGTCGTAAAGTTGCCCGGCTGCGGCACTGCACAAGCCGCCGCTGAAAGTGCCGCCTGCCCCACCCTCAGTAACCGGCAGCGTGCAGAGAGAAGAGAAATCGCCCGTGAGCATCGCGGGCTGCGGAACGGTAGTAGTAAAGGGAGATCCCGTGCGCTGCCGGTATTGCTCCCAGCTTACGTAGAAGAAGGTTTTATCTTTGATCACCGGTCCGCCAAGCTGGAAGCCAAACTGGTTCTGTGTCCACGGCGGAGCGACATTTTTTTGACCATTCGTCAGCTCTGTTTGTTTGTTGAAATATTCGTTAGCGTTCAGCACTTTGTTGCGGAAATATTCATAAGCCGAACCGTGCCAGGCGTTGGTTCCCGACTTGGTGCTCAGGTTCACGACGCCGCCGGAGAACTTGCCCCATTCCGCGCCCAGGTTGTTGTACTGCACTTTGAACTCACCAACTGAGTCCTGGGTAGGAATGATGATGGGCAGGTTGATGTAGCCGATATTCAGCGGTTGACCATCCAGATATTGAGCGCCTTGGTTGGCGAATGACCCTCCAACCTGGTAGTTGCCCCAGCTGAAGGGATTCTGGCCGACTGGCGACCCGCCCGACCCTCCCTGCGCAACGGCCGCAGGAGAGACCGTAATAAGGTTGAAGATATTGCGGCCGTTGAGCGGCAGTTCGTCCGCCTTGCGTTGCTCAACCACCTGGCCCAAAGAGGAGGACTCCGTTTGCAGCAATGGGGTCTCCGACGTCACCTCGACGACTTCTGTGACTTGACCAACAGTTAGAGCGGCGTCGATATGTGTATCCTGCTGCACCTGAACCACCACGCTCGGGCGAGCAAAGTGTTTGAATCCCTCTTTCTCGACGTCAATTCGATATTGACCTTGGAACAAATTGACGAACGTAAAGTGCCCATCATCGCCGCTGGATTCGGTTCGCTTTTCGGCCGTGCCGAGGTTGGTCAAAGTTACCTTGGCGCCAGCAATCGCGAGCCCGGTTGGGTCGGTCACCACGCCGGAAATTGAGCCATACGTGGATTGTGCATTCAAGTACGGGCTGGACATCCAGAGAAGCGCGCCAAGTGACAACACTGCGGCGAAGCGACGAGACAACATGGTCTCCCCCAAAAGGTTGGAATGAGATTCTGGATCAACTCTCAAAAGCGTTCGCCGGGGTACACGAACCCCCGACTGGTCTTTTTGAGGTGTCCCCAAAAACAATTACGCGCCGAGGAAAGGATATGTACCAGTTGAAATCGATCGTAATGGGAAGGGACTGCTGCAAGACCCGAGTTTGCTTTAAGCGAGCGACCGCAGTAATTGCCACCCGCTGGACCTCGCCGCCGCGTGTCTAGGGATGATTGGCTTCTCTTCGCAACAACGCATACAGGAAGGGTTTGCCAGTAGGTTTTTGGCTTCCGCCCTGCGGCTCAACCGTAACAAAAACAGCGTCTAGTTCGGCTAGTTGTTTGGGATCATCCAGGCGAAGAACCCAGCGCCGGTTCGATTCGCTGTCCATGTAGAGAATCCCGAGATTCATCGCGTGATTCTTCTCGCCTGATTCAGTATCTCTTTTTCCCCAAACCTGAAATGCGCTTGCATTCTTGACTCCAGGCTGGCGATCGAGATCAAACGCATAGAAGATAAGGGACTTGCTCTGGGTATAGAAGACGCGCCCGAAAGGTTTGCGAGTGCGGCTGCCGCTGTCAACATCAAAGACGTCGGCGATGTAGAGCCTGCGAGCACCCATGAGTTCGCGAATATCACGGTCAGAGGCAAGGTATTGCTCGTTGTCTTTGAGTCTGCGTTCTTGATCGCGGGACGCGGCTGTCAGTTCTTCGACTCTCGATTCCAGAGAGGTTGTGTGCAACAGGGTACGATCGTGCTCGGCTCGCAGGCTTGTAAGTTGAGCCTCTACGAGTTGAAAGGATTGCTCGGCGTCACGGAGTTGGCTGGCCAGCTTGTCGCGCTCTTCTAGTACCTGGCGAAATTGCTCATCGCGTTCGGTTTTCGCGGCTGATAAAGCAGCGGAACGTGATACGGCTGCGTTTAAGGCATCTCGCAGTTTGGTGACTTCCCGTTGACTGCTCGCAAGCTGGGTCTCTAGTCGAGACAACTGCGCGGTCCGGAGGGAGATCAATTCGTCCGAAGCCTTTTGTTCGGGGGCAAGATCCAGCGTATGCCCAGATGATACGGACAAAGCCGGCCCCTCAACAGCGTGGCTGTGACCGCCTAGCCAATGAGCACCTAGGCCGACCAGTATCAGGACACAAGCCGCCACTACCCCAATACCAAGCCGTGCCACATTTCCCGGCGGAACTGCACCGTCAAAGTGCAGCACCTTAGCTCTTGAAACAGGACTGACAGGGTCGTCGATCTTGCGAATACGAGCCAACAGCTTCTTCCGCACTGCGCGATCGTCCCAGTCTTCGCCTTCCTGGTTGGAACCGTAAGCCGCCGCAAGAAAGCTCATGCCCTCAGTGCTGATCACGGCGTACTCGTTGTACGCTTGCCGGCAAGAACTGCAGACTTGCAGATGACGTTCCAAGTCCAGCCGCTCGCTATCAGTAAGCGCTCCTCTGTGAGCTAGTGCGGCTAGTTCCTTGAACTTCTGGTGGTGATCCAGTCGTTCATTTTTGTTCATTGTGTATTTCCCGGAGCCTCTTTACCGCCGGACTCTTGCGCAGTCGTTCGAGACCTCGATAGAAATGGTGACGGACATTGCCGAAGGGCTCGTTGAGCCGTTCGCTGATCTCTCTCAGTTCTAGACCCTGGAAGTAGAACAACTCGAGCGTCTTCCGCTGCATTTGGGTCAGATCTTCAAACGCAGTCAAAAGTTGCGAGCAATCAATTCTGAGACCCACCTCGCGCTCAATGTCGTCCGGCCCCTGTAGTGTATCGTCCAGAGACTCAATATCTGTACCAGAGTAAAAGCCTCTGCGCAACAAATGCGCTCTGCGATCGCGAGCGCGACTAAAGGCGATCTGGGCCAACCACCCTTTGGCACTGCCTTTGGCAGGGTCAAACAGCATGGCCTTCTGGTAAAGAGAGAAGAATGTCTCCTGGACGACTTCCTCTGCCTCACTCTTGTCGTTCACGATCCGAAACGCGATTCCAAAAACCAGCCTCGAATAACGGGTGTAAAGCAGGTCGAGGCCTTTGGAATCTTTGGCTTGTATCCAAGCCATGAGTTCCTCGTCGCTGGGAGACCGGACTTCTGTGGGCTGCGGCCCAGCAAGACAACCTTCCCTTCCGACTCCCCATACCACAGGGAATGAGAGTGCGCGCCCATTGGGGGGAGAGCTCATTTTGGAGAGGCAGCCGTTTGTAAGAAAACCCCACAACTACTGAACACACCAGCGGAAACACCGATTCTACGGCGCGAATCAGAACCTAGGGCGAACCATACATCAGAAGGCAAACGACTTTCCAGAACAAAAGACGCTCTGGAGAGTCAAAATTATGGTTGGCCGAGACTGGTACAGTTTTGCGATCGGGGCCGTATCCA